>Ga0182013_10000341_pt1 | contig 63843 bp, 60 predicted proteins | sample 612S2MmetaG_FD_120487 | JGI IMG/M metagenome (GOLD analysis project Ga0182013, IMG submission 120487) | Permafrost microbial communities from Stordalen Mire, Sweden - 612S2M metaG | ecosystem: Environmental > Terrestrial > Soil > Wetlands > Permafrost | place: Sweden: Stordalen | collected... | reverse complement strand
TGTGGGCGCCGGGTGAAAACTAGGCCACCTGCGCCGCTTGAAATCTAGGCCACTGGGCGTGGCGGTCGGTTGTCCGGCTGGGTCGTGACGCTCGCTCGATCTGATTGAGATCGAGCGGGAGGAAGGCGATTGGTCGGCGTGGAGCAGTGGGCTGAGGTCAGGCGGATGAAGCGGGTTGAGGGGCTCTCAGCGCGGGAGATCGCTCGCCGGACTGGGTTGGCCAGGGACACGGTGTCAAGGCTGTTGGCGGCGGAGATGCCACCGAGCTATGCCCGCTCGCCGGCCGGGTCGATCCTGGACCCGTTCAAGGAGTGGATCTGTGAGGAGCTGAAGGCCGATCCGAAGGTCCCTTCCCAGCGGTTGCGCGAGCTCGCCGGCGAGATCGGCTATGAGGGCGGCAAGACCGTCTTTGATGACTATGTCCGCGAGGTCAGGCCACGGTTCCTGGTCAAGCGCACGTTCCAGCGGACGATCTACCGGCCGGCGGAGTTGATCCAGTGCGATCTGTGGGAGCCGAGCGAGCACGTCCCGGTCGGCTATGGCCAGAGACGCCGTGGCTGGGTTGTCACGACGCAGTCGTGCTGGTCGCGCGCGTTCGCGGGAACCCTGATCTTCGGCAAGGAAGCACCGGACATCCTGGCCGGCCTGGCGCGCTCGCTGTCGCGGCTCGGAGTGCGAGCGGAGAAGCTCGTCTGGGACCGCGAGTCTGCGATCGGCGCCCGCGGCAAGCCGAGCGAGCCGTTCCTGTCCTTCTGCGGCCAGCTGCAGGTCGGCTGGATCATCCTCGATGCCGGGGATGCGCAGGCGAAGGGGCAGCTCGAGCGTCAGCACCGGTTCCTGGAGACCAACTTCGAGCCGCGCCGGTTCTTCGCAAACCACCTGGACTTTCAGGACCAGCTGGACCGCTGGGCCGAGAAGGCAAACGGCCGCTCGCATCGCACGATCCGTGGTGTTCCGGCCGAGCGACTGGCCACCGAGCGGGCGCTCCGCCCGCTCCAACGGGTGCGCATCGACACAGATCGCCGGTGGGTGACGCGGGTTCCCCAGCAGCCGCTGATCAGGGTCGATCGCAATGACTACTCCCTGGACCCACGCTTTGCCGGGCGCCGCGTCGAGGTCCGGGTCTCCCAGACGCAGGTCACCGCGACCGTGCTTGACACGGGCGAGCAGGCCGCCCGGCACAGCCGGGTCTTCGCGGGCTCCCAGACGATCGTCGACCCGGACCACCAGAGCGAGCTTGAGGATCAGAGACGGCGCCGTCGCCAACGACATGAGGTCGACGTCGAGCAGCGTCCTTTGTCCGTCTATGACGCTCTGATCGCATGAGCGGCCCAGCTTCTGAGCTCGCGCACCTGTTCCGGGCGCTAAAGGCGCCCGCGGCCGCCAGAGCGCTCCCCTCCCTGGCGGAGCGGGCGCGGGAGGAGTCCTGGAGCTATGAGAAGTTCTTAGAGGCGCTGCTCTCCAGCGAGGTCGCCGCACGCGACAGCCACGGCGGGGAGAACAGGATCAAGGCCGCCCGGTTCCCCGCGAGAAAGACCCTCGAGGAGTTCGACTTCACCTTCCAGCGCTCCGTCAAGAAGCAGGTGATCGAGCACCTCGGCCAGCTCGACTTCCTGCACGGCCGCCAGAACGTGATCCTGCTCGGCCCCCCAGGCACCGGCAAGACACACCTCGCCACCGCACTCGGCGTCCGCGCGTGCCTGGCCGGGCAGCGCGTCCAGTTCGCGACCGCCACCGAATGGGTCGCACGGCTCGCAGACGCAAAGCGCCAAGGCCAGCTCGAGACCGAGCTCAAACGCCTCGCGCTGATTCCGCTGCTCGTGGTTGACGAGGTCGGCTACATACCCTTTGACCCCGAGGCGGCGAACCTCATGTTCGCGCTCGTCAGCTCCCGCTACGAGCGCGCCAGCATGATCGTCACCAGCAACAAGCCCTTCTCCGCCTGGGGCGAGATCTTCGGCGACGACGCCGTCGCCACCGCGATGATCGACCGGCTCATCCACCACGCCGAAATCCTGTCCCTCAAGGGCGACAGCTACCGCCTCCGCGGCAAGGAACTCGGACCCCGGCCCTCAAAACCGGGGGACCTCCCCTGAGAGGCGCGCCGCCGGCAGTTTCCCTGCGCTCGCCTACGGCTCGCTCCAGGAAACCACCGGCGCAGCAACCCTCAAGTGGCCTAGTTTTCAACCGGCAGAAGTGGACTAGTTTTCAAGCGGCCTTGACACGAGGTTGATTCCGTAGTGGCGGGGCCACCCGTGCAGTCCTCTGCAGCCGTCTTCGACGATCAGCTTTCCTCGTGCGACCAAGCCGTCGGCCTTCCTCCGCGCGCTCGCCTCGCTGATGTCGAAATGCTGCGCGAGCTCGGGGCGCGTCGCGATGAGTTTCTCCTCCGCCATCCACCGCAAAATCGCGTCCTGCTCGGTATGCACCCAGGGCTTTCGCGGCTCAGTCATCGCTAGCGTTGACATCCGTCGTTTCACGAGTCGCTTTTTCGGCGCGACCCGTGATGGCCGCGAGCTTGGTGTCCAGGCCCTCGCCCAGTCGGACGAAAACATCGAAGCGGAGATCGTCCCGGCCATCCTCGATCGCTTCGAGCTTTCCGACGCTCGTTTGCGCTGCGGTCGCCAAGGCTTCGACGCTCATGCCTCGTTCCTCTCGCAATCCGCGGATCGCTTTGCCGATTGCTACCAGCGCCGGCTTGTGGTTTTCAGTCATCTTCGCCCCCCCGGCCGCTAGATCGAGGTCGGCGTCCTTGGGGCGGGCCGACGCTCCCTCGCTCATCTACCAGGGTGGCGGTGCCGTGTTGCTCCTCGGACATTCGCGCGTCTCCTTCGCCGTAGGGGTATCTGCTAGCGCATACAGACGTAGCTCGACCCGCGCCAAAGGGCAACCCCCTTCGTCGGATTGAGGTCAACTGCTACGCCGCAGGCGGTAGAGGCCGGGGGCAACGCGCTCGAAGCTTGGGTCGGTCGCGAGCTTCGATGCGACGGTCGCCCAAGGGGTTCGGCCGAGACTCGTGTACAGGCCGCGCGCCTCGATGAGCGTCCAGAGCTCACGCGAGCGCATCGCGCGGTTGTCCTCTTCTTCGAACAGCCAGATGACGGCTTCGACCATGCTCCCGCTTTCGGCGGGCTGGCTCGCTGAAGCTCCCGCCGTCGTCGAGGGCGGCGTGTTCGCGCGTCCACCGAAGATGGCAGCGAGAGCGCGCTGCACGGCCTGCTCGCTGATGCCGTGCTCGGCCATCAGGTCGCCCGCCTTGCGCTCGAACGCCTTGGCCTCCTCGGGGTAGGCCGTGCTCATTGCCTTCGCGCGGAGCTTCGCGATCTTGGCCGCGTCGACCATAGCTCAGCTCTTCCGCCGGCATCGCGCGGTCCGGCTCGGTCGTCGTGGTATCGGGGTCTTCTCGGTCATAGGTTTCGCTTTGGGGGTCGCGGCGACGTGGACGTTTAGCTCGACGCGATCGAAAGGGCAAGTCCCCCTCGCTTCGCCTCGGAGCGCACGCGGGCCAGCGCTCCGCCGGCTCCTGGTCGAGTCGGGAGAGGGGACCTTGACCTCGTGCCGGATCGAGCTAAACGTGTGTGGCCATGCACGCAAACGAACTCGATAGGAGGCAAGGAATGTCAGCGACGAGCACCGAGGTGGGGCGCGGCCTGCCGTCCCGCACGGGACCTAGACCTTTCTAAAGATATTTCCACTGCTCTTGACTTTTTCCAGCGACCTGGAATAATGGGGTTATGAGCAACCACCCCACCGCCACAAAGGAGACCAACATGACCGCCACCCGCCTCAGCCACAGCGAGCTCGCCGCCTCGATCGACGTAGACCCCGACCGCCTCGCCGGCCTGCTCCACGACGCAAACCGCGACTACGACGCCCTGCTCGAGAAGCTCGACACGCAAGCGGGATGGATCGCCGACAAGATGGAGCGGCTACGCGCCAGCATCACCCGCTCACGCGAGACCGACCCCTCCGCCCTGTCGGTCAACGATCTTGGCGAGCTTCAGGGCCAAGGCCCCGAACTCGACCGCCTCTGCAGCGCAGTGTCCACCCAGCGCCAACACGTACGCCGCCTCACCAAAGTCCTCGGCGTAGCAGCGTGAGCCCGATCTTCGACAACAGGGGAGCCACGAACAATGACCGCCACACTGCAATCCCACACCCTCAACGATGGCCCGCGCGTCACCACGACCTACACCCGCGCGGACCTCGGCATCGCCACCGCACTGATCGCGAACACACCGTACGGCCGCTGGGTCGCCCGCCTCTACTACGGCCCCGAGCCCGACGAACACACCGCCAGGACCGTCGAGCTCGAAGCGACCGCTGACCGGCTCGCGATCGAGCACTCACTCAGCTTCTAGCCCAATCACCCACTCGCCAAGGAGAAAGATCATGGCCCAAGTCGAGCTGAAACTCAGCCCTAGTGAAACGCTCTACGCCGCGGTAGACGTTCGCGCTTTCATCACAGACGCGCTCAACACCGCACCGGCCGTCGAAATTGTCCAAGAGCTGCTCGTCACGCATATCGAGGGCAAGCTCCTACACCCAGCGGTAGTACAGGAGAACCTGGTCGGCTTGATCGAGGACATCGTCGGCGCCGCAACCCACGCGGACTGGACCGCGATCACCACCGAGCTAATCAACGACGCGCGCGAGGCGCTCCTCGACGACGCACCCGAGACGATCGGCGCTCGATGACCAGCGCCGGTCAACTCGCCGCCGACCTCCAGAACCTCGGCCTTGACCTCAGCCAGCTACAAGCACGCATCGAGACCGCCGCCGGCGTCGAGACCATCCCACTGACCGACGCCCAGCTCCAAGAGCTCGAGAACATCCGCGCCACAGTCGCCGCCCTACAGGACACCATGACGCGCGCCCGCAACCGCGCGGTGGCACGCGCTGTCGCCAGCCGCTGGACCTACGCGCGCATCCGCAAGGCGACCGGCCTCAGTACAAGCCGCATAGGCCAGATAGCGCCCGCCCGCGCCGGCCGCGACGCACCCTCAACCTGAGAACTTCGACCGGGCAACCCACCCCCATCACTAAAAACACACCGCGGAGGCAAGCGAGATGACTACACCAACGATCCACGGCGATGTAACCGTTACCGTCACTAGCTCGGTCGCGGCCGACCTGATCACCTGCGGAGGGATCGGCCCGGGCGACGCCTATTGCTGGCGGCTACCGGACGGCTCGCAAACGACCGACCCCCGCACCGCCCTCACCGACGCGCTCCTCGCGGTCGCCAGCGGGAGCAGCGAGCCGACCCCCGAGGTCAGTTGCCTGGAGCCGAGCGCGCACACCAGCGCGAAGCCCGCGATCGGAGGCGACGTCACACTCATCGTTCCGGCGAGTCTCGGCGTCGGGCTGCTGGAGTACGCCGGGCTCGAACACACCGACGACGGCACCGGGTGGCGCACCCGCGACGGGCGCGAACATAGCAACCCGGCCGTCGCGCTCACAGACGCCCTCGTTGCGATCGCCGAAGATGACCTCGCCGCAGAGTTCGTCGAGGCCGACAAGGAGGACTAACGATGAGGCCACAAGTCGATTGGAGCGTCGTCGCTTCGAGGACGGTCCGGTGGCGCCGTGGTGAGACACACTCCGGCCAGTAGGAGGAGCGCTGCGGACAGCGCCGAGCTCAGGCTTGCGGAGTGCTCGCCGTTTGAGAGACGCCACCGGCCGTCTCCTGTCACGGGTATTCCGGCGCGCTCGACCAACGCGGACGCGACGCTGGTGTTAACAGTTACCGTGACATCGTCGCGGGCTCTTCGTGTGTTCCGGGCCAGCCCGTTGGCAAGTATGTTTTCACGGCGCGATATCTGCTTTAGGCACCATCCGGGGCTGTGTCTCGCCAGGTACGCGGCGGCCTGTCCTCGGAGGGGCCGCAGGTGTGCGCTGTCCCCGCGGTGTGGCTGCGCGGTCGACTCGCAGTCCGTCCTGAAAACGACATTCGTCAGGCGGGCCTGCTCGGCGGCGCGCATCCCGAGCAGCAGCCCGCGAAGCTCGGCCTCGCTGCTGCTTTTGCACTTCACGAGCTCGCTGTGGCTGCCGAGGTGCGCGCTCTCGTAGGCGATACCGGCCCAGCCATCGCGGTAGGACGCATCGGTGCTCACGTAGACCAGCACGGGCCGCCCTACAAGCCCATGCGGGGGTCGATCCGGGCAGGCTCGGCGTAGCGACCCTGCATGAACAGCCGGCGGGCTCGATGGCGCCGCGTCGCGCGGTTATCGAGCGCCTCCAGATCGGCGCGGGAGATGCGCCGCCCGAGCCATCTTTCGAGTTCGGCGACACCGCGACTCTGGGCGCGTAGCTCGCCATCGATCGCGTCATAGAAGCCGACCTCGACGCAGCCCTCGGGGATCGCGAGCGGGCGTCCTCGGCGTGTGGCCTTGGCGCACAGCTCGCCGAACTGACCGGGGCCGTTGAACAGATGGCCGGGCTTGCCGCGGCTGGCCTGCAGCAGCGCGGCGCCGCGCGGGATCGCCGCGCTCGGCTCCTTCGGTACAAGCACGCGGTAGCGCACTCGGTCCTAACCCTTGGTCGCCATCGGGTTTAGCTTCGAGAGGACCGTGGCGGTTCTCTCGGCGATCTCCTGAGAAAGCTCAGCGTGGTCCGGTGAGCCGAGCTGCCACGCTTGCGCGGCGACCCGCAGCCATGCGCGGTTCAGCGTGTGAACGACCTCGCGCGCGACGCTTTCGTCGCCTACAAGGGCCGCGAGCGCCAGTGTCAGACGACGGTCCTGCTCGGCGACGCGGTGTGCAAGGGCTGCGCGGTACTCGGTAAGCGTGCGGTAGGAGCGCGGGTCCTTCGGGCGCAGCAGCTCGTCAAGCGTCTCGGGTTGCAAGAGCGCACGCATTGGCCCGGGATGGGCCAGCGCGAGTCGGAGGTACTCCTGGGCGGCGCCCCTGATCTGCCTAAGTGGCGTCCCCGGCTCGGCGAAGCCGACTTCAGCCCACAGCGCCGGGAGGCGCGTCGCGGCCCGCGCGTCGGCAGTCCAGTAAAGGCCTGCCGTCCTTCCGAACTGCACGAAGATGGTCTCTTTCGCGAGGGTTGCTCGCGTAGCTACCTGTCGAAGCGTGAGGCGCTGGCCTGGGTTTTCCTCGCGTAGCTTTTCGAGGGCGTCGAGGAGCAGGTCTGCCGTGCCGCGTCGTGATCGTGCGTGTGGGCCGCCGGGTTGGTAGAGCCTGGTGGTGCGCCGTCGGAGGCGGCTCGGGCGGACTACGTCGGGCAGTGGCGCGCACGCAAGGCTGTCGCGCTCGGCTTCGAGGTTCTCGCGTGCGTCCGCGACGAGGTCGTCGCCGACCCGCTGCCAGTCGGCGCTGCTCGATGCCTCGATGATCTCGGTGAAGGCGAGGCGTAGCGCTTCGCCTAGCTCTGCTGGCGCTTGACCGTCTGAGGCGAGCGCATCGAAGACGTACTCGGCAATGAAGTCGGCGACCGCCTCGTGCCGTAGGCCAGTCCTGATGAAGTCCTGGACGATTGCGACGGGTATCTCGGAGCCCCAGCGGCTCCTGCGGGAGTCAGTCGCGGGCATCGGCGCCTCCTCGCGCGGTCGGCTTTTCGAAGCCGGGCTCAGCCGCCGTGATCTGCGCCAGCAACAGCGACTGCATGCTGCCGTACCCGGCCTGGCAGCCTGGCTCCCAAGGGAACAAGCCAGCGGGGTCGGGGATGATGATCTGCTTCGCTGCCGCGGCCTGGCCGTCGTGGTGCTCGTGCCGCCACCAGCACGCGCCGCCAAGGTGGGCTGCCACCACGTCATCGGGCACAGGTGCGATCCACAGCGGCATGCCCTGCGCGAGTGCGCCTGTGACGCGGCCTTGGAGGTCCGGGGTCGATCGCAAGACCTCCACCACCGCGCCGATGACCGGGATCGCGTCCTGTGAGGCGACGCCACAGACGGCCAGCTCTGGATGCCCGATATGAGCCGGCAGGCCGATCGTGTAGGTGTAGGTCTCACGGCCGCTGGCGGCGGCACCGAGTACCCCCTGATGGGTGTAGCCGTAGGACGCGATCCGCGACAGCAGCACCCGGCGCAGGCGCTCGATCCGGGGATCAGCGCTCACGGTTCGCTCACCTCCTGGCGTCGAGCGCCGAGGGAGCGATCGTCTCGCAGGGCGACGGGAAGCTCCGGTGAACGCGGAGCCGGGGGATGGGTCCCGTCGCCCTGCGAGACGATCTGACTCCGTGCGGCTACCTCGTTGCTCGCGCGCTCGGCCACGGCTGCTCACCACTCCGTCAGGCGGACGCCGTGCGCTGCCGCGATAGCTGCCGCCTCGCGCCGAGTCTTCCAGCCGAGGTCGCTCGCCTCGCCTGGCTCGTAGAGAAACGGGACGCCGGCTTCATGCGCGGCGGCAGCCTCGGGAGACTCGCAGTCGCGCCGGATCACGAGGACCGGCCCGAACGCACCGCGCTCGTCGCCGTAGTCCTCGTCCTTGAAGGTGACGATGACGATGCTCATCGCCGGCTGCCCTGCGAGACGTTGGGCACGCCCCAACCGCGGGTGGGATCAAACTTTGCGGGCAGCGCTCGAAGGACGATGCGCCGCGCGAGGGGCGAGCGGAAACAGTGGTGGCGAACCGCATACAGCCAGTGGCCGGTCAGCCATGCGAGGCCGCCGAGGATGCTTGCGACGACCATCGTCGGCGACCCGCTCGTCGCCGTGAACAGCAGCCCGCCTACGGCGAACAGCAACCCGCCGGCCCGCAACAGCGCGCCGCCGAGACTCCAGAGCGTGAGCGCCACCAGGACGCCGGTTGCCACCAGGCTCAGTGCGGCGGTCATCGCGTCTCGCTCCCGCTGGCGGGCTCGGATGTCGCCCGCTTGGCCTCGTGGTGGCGGACGAGCTTCGCGATCGGGGCGTCCTCGCTGATCGTGCCAATCGGAGGGCCGCCTTCATGCGGCCATCGGGGGTCCGCTTCGATACGTGCCTGGTGCGCCAGATCGGCCTCGGTCGGCTCGTAGGGCTCGTTCCAGATGCGCTCTGCCTCGGTATCGCGTGCCATGTCGGGTTCGCTCCTAACGGGGGTTGTTTGGTTGGGCCGGGGACACACGTCTAGCTCGATCCGCGGGGAGAGTCAAGCGCGCTGCCGACGCCCGCCCAACCTCGCCCGCAGCCCCTCGGGCGCCCGCTGGTGCCGCCTCTCCCGCCGTCCGGTCATCAGACCCGAAAGCGAGCCTTGCGGCGCGTCGCTCGCCGTGTGCGCCTGTCCCGCACGGGTGCTAGCGAACCGCGCGATCGACCTCTCAGCGGCGGCGCGAGAGGACTTGACTCTCCCCGCGGGTCGAGCTACCACGTCCACCGACCAAGGCCCGCAAAGGGCTCTAACAAAGGAGAATCACGATGCCCAAGACCAAGACACCGCCCGCTAAGCAGACGATCCTCGAGGTGCTGAAGGTCCAGCCGCAGGTGAGCGTCGCGCAGATCGCGGTGAGTGCCGGCGTCGGGCGCTCGACGGCGGGCAAGCTACTCGCGCAGCTGGAGAGCGACGGCGAGGTTCGCCGCACCGAGGGCGGCCGCGATGGCAAGCGCCGGCTGCCCGACCTCTGGTCGCTGGGTAGCCAGCAGCCCGCCACCAAGGCCGCGAACGCGAAGCCCGCCGACGCGACCGACGGCAAGCCGTCCGTCGTCAGCGGAAAGCCCGACCGGCTGAAGGCTGGCGGGCTCGATCCGATCGTGCTCGCCTACCTCAAGGCAAACGCCGACAGCGCCCCCCACGCCCCGACGACTGTCGCGAAGGCGCTCGAGCGCTCCTCCGGCGCCGTCGGCAACTGCCTCGTACGGCTGGCCGACGCGAAGAAGGTGAAGCAGGTCAGCGACAAGCCGCGCCGCTACAGCCTCGCGTCCTAAGCGTGTGCGCTCCCCCTCGCCTCCCGGCAGCAACTGGGGGGCGAGGGCAGCCCGGGACTTGGGCGGTTGCGGTCGGTTACGACATGACGTCGAGGTCGGCGTTTACGTCGGCGATGATCTCCGCCGGGGGGACGTCGGTCAGCCGGTGGATCTCACCGATGATCCAGTTGGCGCGGCTCGCGATCCACGGCGGCACATGCTCGTGGGCGTAGATCTGCGTGAGCTCTTCACGTAGCTCACCGGCGTTCATGCTCATGCTGAGGCTCATCTCCTGCTCCTCGCTCGCGGGGATTTTCAGTTGGCGCTTCGACGCGAACGTCTAGCTCGACCCCCGGCCCGGCGCCAACAAGCTGGCGCGAAACCGCCCGCAACAGGAACCGTCAAGCAGCCCGTCGAGCTTGGTGCGGTACATCTCGTTAGCGAACGCGGTCAGCGTGGGCTGGTAGGGCACCAGGAACACCAGCGGCGCCTTGAGCACCGCCCCGAGGACTTCGCTCTCCCCGAGGTACTGCACAAGGTCGGGGTGAAGCTCCTCGATCCGCTCAGCGCCCGGGGACGACACTGCCCGCCATCTGACCTCCTCATCGCGTCCGCTCGTTTTTCACCAGGCAATGTGTAGCTCGAACGCGAAGGGATCTCAAGTGAGCTTGCCCGCCACCGGCGAGGCTCACGCTCCCGCTCGCAGGCCGAACAAGAACTTCGCGCAACGTGGTGTCTGACAGCTTCACCTTCCAGGCCGGCAACGGTAGGTGTCCAACGACCGTGTTTACACCCGCCGAAAACGCCTCGCTCATCCTCTACAGCAGCGGCGGCAGAAACAAGCCGATCGCCGAGGAGCTGACCCTCGACGGCTTCCACGTTTACCAGGTGAGCGACACGGGGCTGCTCAGCAGCCGATGCCGCCACGGGCATGTCGCTCTCGTCCTCTTCGCTGACGGCCACCGCGCAGAGGCTCTGCGTGCGCTGCGCGCGCTGCGCTCGGGCGAGCTCGACGCGGAAGTAGACAGCGCCGTTTCAGTGCTGTGGATCAGCGCCGGCGACGGGACATCCGAGGTGTTGCGCGCGTTCGAAGCCGGCGCAGATGACGTGATCCGCTCCCCCTTCACCTACGGCGAGCTGCGCGCCCGCGTAAGAGCGCTCCTGCGCAGGAGCACAGTGGACACACCGGCCCTGATCGAGTGCGGGCCGCTGAGGCTCGACACCGACACATACACCGCGACGTTCGCGCAGCAGCCGCTGGAGCTGCGGCGCCTGGAGTACGGGCTGCTCCTACACCTCGCGCGCGAGCCCTATCGTGTCCACACCAAACACGAGCTGCTCGGCGACGTGTGGGGCTTCCGCTCACCAGGCGCGACGCGCACCGTCGACTCGCACGCCTGCCGCACACGGCGCGCGCTCGCGAGAGCCGGCGCAGACGCCGAGGGCTGGATCATCGCGGTACGAGGCGTCGGATACCTACTGCGGAGCACCGCTGCCCGCCCCGCCTATCGACCCCGCAACGCCCACCCGCCCCCCAGCTAAGACCGCCCAGCCAGGGCACCGCGCTGCCGCTTTCTGTCCGCAAACTGTTACACGACGCCACCACGTCGGCGTCGCCTTCGCGTCTTCCGCGCTGCTTCGCGAAACCCACTCCTATGTTCGCGGCGAGCTACCCGAACCGCTGCCCGCAAGCGGCGAGCAACCGCCGCCGCGGGGGCGCACTACAGGAGGCAAAGCCCACATGAGAGCCCGCCGCACCCAACCCGACTCACCCGACTCGCGCGCGCTTGACGACCCGATCGTCGACCTCAAACTGAGCTCGGCTACCCTGGCCTGCCTTCGCACGGCAGGCATCTACTACATCCGCGAGCTCGCCCCGGCCCGCGAGCTCCTGCGGCGCCCGGCGCTTGCAAGCGGCGCGGCGCTCTACGAAGTCATCTGCGCGCTGAGCCAACGCGGCCTCCCGCTGCCAGGCGGCGGGCGGCGCGTCGCGCCAGAGCGCGAGCGGGAGATGTTGCGCCTTCGCATCACCGAGGGCCTCACCCTGGAAGAGATCGGCCAGCGGTTCACGATCGGACGAGAGCGCGTGCGCCAGCTGCTCGCTCTCTACTTCGGCCTGTCAGGTACCCCGCCCGCCCGACGCCCGAAGAAGCGGAGGACGCGATGAGCGCCCGCCGGTCACATGGGACCATGCGGGCTCATACGTTCATCGAGCGCCGCCGCCTGTATCTCTATGCGCGCACGATCGTCAAGCGCCATTACCAACGGCCACTCACGCTCGACGTCGTCGCAAAGGCTCTCGCCAGCTCCCCTCGCCAGCTACAACGCGCCTACGCACAGTTCGGCGAGCGCACCTTCCGCGAAGACCTGCTCGCCACACGCATGGCCGCCGCCGCACGACTTCTCTCCCAGCCCGCGACGATGCCGGTCGCAGAAGTCGCACGGCTCGTCGGCTACAGCCAGCCATCGCACTTCGCGCGCACGTTCCGCAGCAGCCACGGCGTCTCACCCGCAGCCTTCCGCGCCGACCACCAGGCAGCACGACACGAGCGCCAGAGCACGCGAGCATGACCGCGGGAGCAGGGGCTCTACAACACTAAATTCCAGCAGCTACGCGGTGGCAGCGGCGGCACTCGCGGGATGCCAGCCGCGTCCGTCCTTCTTGACCAAGCCCGCGCGCTCGAGGTCGGGCAGCACGGTGTAGAGATAGGTCTTTTTGATGCCCATCTTCACGGCCAACTCGGGAATCGTGACCCCTGGTGTGGCCTGTATGAGCGCGAGCGCCTCCGCAGCGCGCCGGCCGCTGCCTTTGCGCGGTCCGGAGGCTCTGCGGGTGGCTTTGGCGGCGCCTTTCGCTTTCGCTGGTCCCGCGGCGCGCGGCATGGTGCTTTTGGAACCGCGTGGTCGACCGGGGCCGCGGCGCCGGCCATTGGGACGACGCTGGAGATGATGATGCGCTCGTACGTGAGATGTTGGCGAGTGCCTGCACTGCGGCCTCGAGGCGACGGTACTCCTGCACCTGCGGCTCCAGTTCCTTCAGGCGGCTGTCGATCTCTTGGCGCTTATCGGCGAGAAAATCTGGCATGGGGCTTCCCTCTCTGCGGTGGCGGATGTCGCCCACGTTCTACACGATGCCCCGCCACACTTTCAGTCAGACCCGATCTACGTCGGGAGTGCCAGCTGCTCAGTGATGTTCTGGCTGGCTGGCTCACGCGCTTCGAGTGACATGCGCTCGGGCGGGAAGGCCCTACAGAGCGTCATCGCGTCTTGCGGTTCCACGTCAGGTGAGAGCCATGCCCGTAGCTCCTCGGGCTCGATAAGGATGACGGGCATCCGGTTGTGGACCTTGCTGACCAGCGGGTTCGGTGCTGAGTCGCAGGTAATGATCGAGCAACTTTCGATCGGGCCGCCCTCGACCCTGTGGTTTGTCACCCATACGGCCGCGAACGCAAAGGCTCTGCCGTCTTCGACAGTGAAGCGGTAAGGCTGCGGCTTTCGCTTCTTGTCCTCGGGGTGTTCCCACTCGTAGAACCCGTCGGCGAGCACCAACGCTCGATGCCCGGCGTCGGGTGTCACCCCCGCGTAGTTGCCTCGCTCGATCAGTCCCTCAGCGCGGGCGTTGAACAACGGGCGAGGCAGCTTTAGCTCGCTAGCCCACGGCGGCACGAGACTCCAGCGCAGCGTCCGAGCCTCGGGCACTCCGTTCTTTGCGAGCACCGTCACGACAGGATCGGTCGGAGAGACATTCCATGCGTCGGCGCTCGCGCTCTCGCGGATCTGCACCCCGATGCTCTTGCCGAGCTGTTTTGTGAGTTCTTCCGGGCCAAGTGTATTCGTGAATCTGCCGCACATAGCCACCGAGGATAGGGCGCTCCAGCCGGCGGGAAGATGCCCGGTCGCGCGTCGTCGACGCCGTAACCGGACAAGGCATCGGCCTCGAAGGCGACCGGGCACAAGCTAAAGAGTAGGCGAGCGAGAGCGCGCCCGGCCCGTATGTGTCGGTGGACCCCCCTTGACGGCGGTGCGAACATACGTTCGATGCCTTCCCTCGGATCCTCCCATGTCCCCTATGCGCAGTTCGAGGCGATGCTTCGCGCCGGGAATCTTCCCTGGATTCGCCGCAACCATGGGCGAATCACAATGGGATTGCCCGACGAAGCGAGAGTCTGCCGGCTCGTCGCCGAGCAGGATCCCTGTCGTCTAGAGCGCGCGTCGGTGCGGTGGATCAAACGGTTCGCGGCGACGGCGGACGGCGAGCAGCGCAGTGCCTATGGGCTGATCGTGCAGACCTTCGACACGATGAGCTTCAACCCAGAGCTTGCCGCCGAACAGCTCGCGGCGCTGTGCGCCGACCAGGGCCTGGACCAGTGAGCAGCACCGATCCGACCGTGGTTTGTGTGCACCTCCCACGCTTCGCGCTCGTCGTCGCCGCCGGCGGCGCGCACGCACTGGCCGGCCGACCTCTGGCGATCGCGCCGGCCGGCACCGGCACCCCCGTCCTCGGCGAAGTGTCTGGGAGCGCACAGGCGCAGGGGGTGCGTGCCGGGATGGGCCTCGGGGAGGCGCTCACGCTCTGTCCGAGCCTGGTGCTCGTGCCGGGTGATCCGCTGGCGGTCGCGCAGAGCTGGGAGACGACAGCTCGGGCGCTGGAAGGGATCGGCGCGATGCTCGAGCTGGCACAGCCCGGCGTCGCCTACTTCGATGCGACGGGCCTGAACAGCCTGCACGGCGACCTATATGGGGTGATCGCTGCCGCGCGCAAGGCGCTCGATAGGCCGGCGCGGATCGGTATCGGCCCGGCACGGTTCTGCTCGCTGGCGGCGGCGCTTGAGTCCCGGACCCGTCGCGCCCGTGTCATCGAGGGCCGGGAGGCCCGGCGCTATCTCTCCCGCCAGCCCGTGAGCCTGCTTGCCTACAGGGAGCAGACCGCTGCGCTGGTGGCACCGCTGCAGCAGCTGGGGGTCGGCACGCTGGGGGATCTCGCCGCCCTCGGCGCGAGCGCGGTAGCGGACAGGTTCGGCAAGCCAGGTGCGCTCGCGCGGCATCTGGCGCTCGGGCACGATCAACCCCTGCGCCCCCGTACCGTAGAGGACACACTCGAGGAGTCGATGGGGGTCGGCGAGGCGAACTCCGGACCGGCACTTGAGCGAGTGCTGGAGGTGTTGATCGACCGGCTGCTCGCCCGTTCGCAGCGGCGTGGGCGCACGATCCGCGCGGTCACGCTCGGAGCACGGCTGATCGAGCGCGGGACCTGGCGTGAGCGGGTCGTGTTTCGCCAGGCGCTCGCCGATCGGCACAGGATGCGCCTCGCGCTGTCGGTGCGCCTCGCGTTGCTGCCCGCGCCCGTGCAGACGCTGTATCTGAGGGTTGAGCAGTTCGGGCACTCCACCGGTGATCAGGGCACGCTGCTCGACGGGGAGCGCAGCGAGCGCCAACGGCGCCTGCAAGAGGCAGTGCGGCAGGTCCGTGCCGTCGCCGGACCGTATGGGGCGCTGCGCGCGATGGCGTTGGATCCACGCTCACGGCTGCCGGAGCGCAGGTTCGGCTACGCCCCATGGCCGCAATGAGAGCGACCTCTCAAGCTCGGGAGGTCTCCGCGCCCTCGCCGCCCGGCGTGCCACGCCCGGTGCCGGTGCGGGTCAGCGCGTGGCGGCCGGTGCAGGTGGATGGTGAGCGGGTCCAGGAGCTGGTGGAGGACTGGCTGGTGGAGGGGTGGTGGTGGACCGATCAGCCGGTCCGTCGGCGCTACTGGGAGCTCGTCACCGTCACCGGCCGCACACGCGTCGTCTTCCACGATGTTCTCGCCGGCGGGTGGTACGCCCAGGCCGCTTGAGAAAGATGTCTGGCACGCCACCGTATGTCGAGCTGCACGCTCATTCCGCTTACTCCTTTCTGGACGGTGCCAGCCTGCCCGAGGAGCTCGTCAGCCGTGCCGGAGAGCTCGGGTACAACGCGCTTGCGCTCACCGATCACGATTCGCTCGCCGGCGCGATGGAGCACGCGATGGCAGCGCGGGAGTCCGCCGTCCGGGCGATCTTCGGCGCCGAGCTCACAATCAACACCGACGCCGGCGGTGGATTTCGACACGTCACGTTGCTGGTCCGTGACAGTCACGGCTGGCGAAACCTCTGCCGCCTGATCACGCTCGCGCACGCCCACACACGCGATCGTCCCGACCGCCGCGCCGCGCAAGCCAGCGTTCCCCTACAGCAGCTGCTCGAGCACGTCGAGGGGCTGGTCTGTCTCACCGGCTGCGCGAGCCACGGCGTCGATGACGAGCCGACGGCGAGAGCGCTGCTCGATGCGTTCGGCCCGGACGCGCTGCGCGTGGAGCTTCAGCGGCTTTATGAGCGCGGGGACCGGCGTCGCAACGCTGCGCTGGAGCGGCTCGCGCGAAGACTCGGGGTGCCGGCCGTCGCGACCGGGGACGTCCACGCGCACACCCCTGCGCGGGCTCTGTTGCAGGACGCGTTCGTGGCCCTGCGCAACGGGATGTCGCTGGACGCGTCGGAGGCAGAGCGCCGTCCCAATCACGCCCACGTGCTCGCGCGCCCGGAGGCGATGGCCGCCCGGCTGCAGGCCTATCCCGACGCGGTCGCGGAGAGTGTTCGGCTCGCCGAGACGCTGCGCTTCACGTTGACGGGCGACCTCGGCTACCGCTACCCAATGTCAGAGTCGACCAGCGCGACACGCGAGCTCGCCGAGGTCTGCCACGCTCAATTCGCAGACCGCTACCCGTCGAGTCATCCTCGCCACGGTGAGGCTGAGGCGCGGCTCGAGCAGGAGCTTCGGATCATCCATTCGCTCGGGCTTGCCGGGTTCTTCCTGCTGCACCACGAGATCCTCGAGCTCGCACGCGAGGTCGCCGTGGAGGTCCGCGGCCCGGACAGCGCCAGGGCACTGCTCCCGCCGGGTCGCGGCCGTGGGTCCTCCGTCTCCTCGATCGTCTGCTACCTCACCGGGCTCTCGCACATCGATCCGGTCGAGAACGAGCTTGCGATCGGCCGGTTCCTGCACGATGAAATCGAGTCGCTGCCAGACATCGACATCGACTTTCCGCGCGACATCCGCGCCAAGCTGATCCCCCGCATCACCGAGCACTACGGCACCGATCGTGCCGCGCTGGTCGCGACCTTCCCCACCTTCCGTGTCAGAGGCGCGATCCGGGAGCTCGGTAAGGCACTCGGCCTGCCGTCCGGGGAGATCGAGCGGGTCGCCCGCGGCTCGGAGGGCTGGGGCGGGCACGGAACCGTCGCCGAGGACATCACCACAGCGCTCGGCCAGCAGGCCCTCCAGGGCGGGCGGTGGGCGTGGCTCGCGCAGCTGGCGGATGAGGCCTACGGACTGCCGCGCCACCAAGGCCAGCACCCCGGAGGGATGGTCATCTCCACGCGCCCGCTGATCGACTGCGTGCCGATCGTCCCGGCTGCGATGGAGGGCCGCCAGATGGTGCAGTGGGACAAGGACTCCTGTGCTGACGCGGGGTTTCTAAAGATCGACCTGCTCGGCCTCGGGATGCTCTCCGCCGTCGAGCGCTGCGTCGAGACGATCGCCGCCAGGCACAACGAGCGCGTCGACCTTTCGCGGATCCCCTTTGATGACAAGCAGACATTCGCGGCGATCCGCAAGGCCGACGTCGTCGGTGTCTTTCAGATCGAGAGCCGCGCTCAGATCCAATCGCTGCTGCGGACCCGCCCGCAAGACCTCAAAGACCTCACGATCCAGGTCGCGCTGGTGCGACCGGGGCCGATCCACGGCGGCGCGGTGAACCCCTACATCGAACGCCGCCAAGCGCTGCTACGCAACCCCGACTTCCAAGTCCGCTACCTGCACCCCTCGCTCGAGGAGCCTCTGAAAGAGACGCTCGGGACGATCATCTTCCAGGACCAGGTGATCGCGGTCGCCAGGGCGTTCGCGGGGTTCAGCGCCGGTGAGGCGGAGGGCCTGCGCCGTGCGATGAGCCGCAAGCGCTCCCAAGAGGCGATGCAAAGCCACCGCGACCAGTTCATCCACGGCGCCCGCCGCACACACCCCGACGCCGGCGACGAGACGATCCAGCGCGTCTGGGGGATGGTCGAGGGATTCGCCGGGTTTGGGTTCCCCAAGGCACACGGCGCCGCGTTCGGACTGCTCGCCTACCAGTCGACGTGGCTACGCGTCCACTACCCATGCGAGTTCCTCTGCGCGCTACTGAACGAGCAGCCCATGGGGTTCTACCCCCCAGACTCGCTGATCCACGAGGCACAGCACCAACAGATCAAGATCCTGCCACCCGACGTGACCCAATCCGACGCGGAGTGCACCGTCCCCCACGATGCTGCAATCCGCATCGGCCTCTCCTACATCAAGGGGATCCGCATCGAAGACATCGAGCGGCTGGTGCGATCCCGCGGCCGGGATGGGCCGTTCCGCAGCCTGGGGGGTCTCGCGGCTCGTGGTGGGGTGAGCCGCACGACGCTCAGCCGCCTGGCATGGTCGGGCGCGTGCGACGTGCTCGCCGGCGGCGATCAGTACGCGCGGCGCAGCGCGCTGTGGCAGCTGGGGATCGCCACGCCCAGCATCGAGATGGACACCGGGCAACAGCTCGCGCTCGAGCTACCCAGCACCCATCCGCCCGCACTGCCAGCACTCAGCGAGTGGGACGCGATGGTCGCCGACTACAGCACGTCCGGGATCTCGATCGACCGGCACCCGATTGAGCTGCTCCGCGGCTCGCTCACGGCGACAGGCGCACGCTCGATCGCCGAGCTCGCCACGACCCGCCACGGCGCCCACGTGAGTGTCGGCGGTCTGGTGATCGCCCGCCAGCGGCCAGGAACCGCCAACGGCATCACGTTCCTGCTGCTCGAGGACGAGCACGGCACCCTCAACGTGATCGTGCCAAGCAAGCTCTATGACGCCAACAGGGCGATCGTCCGCACACAGCCGCTGGTGGTGGTCGCGGGGCGCCTCGAGCGACACCCCGACGGAGGGGGAGCAGTGAACCTGCTCGCAGCCTCGATCACGGCGCTTGCCGAGTCGCCTGGCGGGCAAGGCGCGGCCGTCCGGAACCTCCGCGAGCCGCCCAAGCCCGCAGCCGCCGGCGATAAGTTTGCGGTCGTCGCGCCTGCCGTCATGAGCTTCGGGCAAGGACGGCGACGCTGAAGCGCCACCAGCTTGCTTTACCGCCGCCACCCGCATATGTCCCGGGGCCGTCGGCGAGCGACCGCGAGGAGTGCGCTCAGGAAGCTGGCGCGAGCCGGCTCACTTGCCTTCTGAAGGGACAACGCCGCGTTCGCGGTTCCGGTCAGCGCGCGAGCGCGCGCATCGCCGCCGGGCTTCCGCGACGACGGTTCTGGCCTCCTGAGCGGGGAGATTGCTGACCCTGTACCCGCAATACTCCCCGCCGAGGCGACATTTCGGTCAATGCTAATCTGGCTTTCATCGTTTCTTTCCTTTGCGCTGAGCTTTGATTGAGGTCACGACCGCGGCAACAAGCAAATGGCTTGTCCCTTGCATGCCTAGCCGCCGTGTATGACAGGGGCCTAAGCGTGCTTACAAGTAGCAATCGGACCTGTCTGAGTTATTGACCTGGTGCTTAGCGTCGGGTTGGGGGAATCGGGGTGAATCCCCCAACCCGAGCTTCCGCATTCCGGCGTCTTAATCGCCTCGCCTAGTAGGCGCCGGGGCCGGTCTGGCGCTCGACGGTTTCCAGCGTCGCTTCCCGGCCTTCTTCTTCCTGGGTGTAGAGGTTGTAAGGGCCGTATTTCACCCCGGATTCTTCGAGGAATCGCTGTTCCTGCTGGCCCGCAACGACACCGAAGGTGATTTCCTCGCCTTTGTTGGTGTTTTCAACGTGGCCGATCACGCTGCCTTCCAGCACGATCGGTTCCGTACCGCAGGTAAAGGTCGCGATCGGACCGCCGAAGTGCGCAAGACGCACCCCGATTTCTTTTTCGCCCGGGAGATAGACGAGTTCGGTCCCGAGCGTTTCTGTTTGGATGGTGCCCGATGCGACGTTTCCGCACAAGTCCGTTTTTTTGCCGCCGCTACCGGCGCATCTCGTGAATGTGAGCGTCTCTTCGCCGTACTGAGAGCTGGTGATCGTACCCGCCGCGCTGTCTTTTTTGCAGACGATCGTCTGGACGACTTCGTCAACGGCGTTCTTGATCGTGATCGTGCTCGCTTTGCTTTTGGAGGTGTATGTGGTGCCTGGAGCCACCGCTTCGCGTTCGTACTTGCCTTTGCCGGGTTCGCTTTTGGTGGTACAGCCTTTTTCGTAGTTGCCGCCAGTTTGCCTGACGCAATTCTTGTATTCCGGTGGCGCGGCACTGGCGCTCGCCGCTGCGACCGCCATAAACGCCATGATGGCCACGATCGGCAAGATAGCCGTGTATCGCTTCTCAAACATCGTGATTCCTTCCGTCGTATTGATGGATAGGGCCTCGGAGTGCTCGTCTTTGCGAGAGGACACACCCGTCGACCGCATATACCTATGTCTGCTCCCTGGTCTGGCACGCAGGCGGGCCACCGTGCGGTCAAGCTCGGGACCCTGGAGGGGAACCGGATCCGCGTGCTGCGGGCGGTCTGCCATGGTCTTTCAGTTCAGCTCGTCTAAGCGCAGCCCTCCGTTCGATCGTTTCTTAGAGGCCCCGAGCGGCAAAGGCTACGCTGCATGCCCCAGCGATCGGGACAACCAGCACAAATGAAAGCACAGCCGGCCGGATTGTGTCGTGTCACGCGAATCGCTTAGAACCGTGTGGCAGGCAGACGCGCCCGGCCTCTTGGAGAACCACGTCGAGGAGCATGTTGTGGCCGGAGACGTAGCGGCGGACCACGTGACCGTCTCCGATCACCTTTTCGTTTTGCGTTTCGGCTTCGCCTGAGGACCGTACTGCTTTCTTGCCGTGGCTTCGCATCTCTCACGCTTCGACTTGGACTTATCTCTCCTACAAAGCTTCAACGCTTTCGAGAGATCCTCAGCTTTGGTCAAAGGCTTGGGTTTCGCCTTGGCGGATTCCGTGGGAAACACGAGCGGGCCGGCGGGAAGGTTTCCCAACGATGGCGCTCCAGTGCTTCCTGGACCAAGAACTTGCGGACTGGCCCCCACGGCCGTTTTGCACGCTTCGCCCGTGCATTCTGGAGTTACGGCCGGCGCTGGGAATCCGCCCCCTAGCCGAGCGTCGAATAGAGAGGTCTGTGTGCTAGTGGCCCGCGAAACATATTGTGTGGGGTTCACTACGAAGACGTCTTCACCCGAAGCGACCGTCCCTCGAAATACCGGTTCTGGCGCTTCTCGTCCCGCTTCCACGAGGTGACGGAACCCGTTCGCGACAAGGCTAGTGTTGCCACTTTCCGGCAGCGTCCTCCAGTGATACTCATACGCATCTTCCTGCCCTGTCGCTGCCTGTGGCGCGAGCTGGTCGGAGCTTGAGAAAAACACCTCGGTTCCGCTGTCGGATATCGCCAAGCCCTTGACCAGGCCGAGCGGCGAGACTTGCCCTTCGAATTCCGGCGCGACGATGTGTGCGGCGTTCACCGAAGTGTTACCGTCATTGTCGAAGCGTTCACTCGGGGCACATGTTGCCAGCGAAACGGGGCATTGCCCGCTCGATACACGTACGAGCGTCTGCGTCGTTGCGTCATACTCAAAGATCTGTGCCACGCTGCTGGTGTCGTCGGAGGTGAGGTCCGCCGTACTCTGGAATACAAGGAATTCGCCGTCGGGCGTGGCCTGCACGGGCCTGTCGTCGTTTCTCGCCCAGTCCGCAGCATCAGACGGCGATAGACTTGCCACGAACGTAAGCGCGCCTGACGGGTTCGCCGTATCGCGTTGGTAGACGTAGAGATTGTCCGCGCCCAGGGCGGGTGACTCGCCTCCCCCATTTTTGCCGGTGAGCACGCCCCTGGCGACAAAATATACGTGTGAACCGTCCTCCGATACTCGGGCGACACCTTGCACTTCAGCCGCCTGCCCCGGGTTCGGATCGCGGGATACCTGGATGACTGCCGCGACCTTGGCGGCGGTGCCCGTCCCTTCAATTTCCTCCTCGTAGAGGTCCGTCGCAGTGTCCATGTCGCTGTTGACAAGCGGCTGATTCGTCAGAAAGAAAAGCTTCGAGCCATCTTCAGAGGCGCCCTGGAATTCGCCCGCGCTACGTTTGTGGCCGTTTTCTTCGTTCTCGTCTTCACGACACGTCCCACTGCATTCGCGGCCCGGGGTCAATAGCGTGGGCTCCGAGATCGCAAGTGTGCGTTCGCCATTCTCGCGCACGTATAGTTCGTTCACTTCCGGGGCACGTACCACAGACGTACACGTGGCACCGGCTTCGTCGTGACTGAATACAGTAAAAGCAACGGTTGCGCCCGAGGTCGAGACGGCGTTGTACTTGTCTCCAGTCGACGAACCCGCGAAGGTCCCTCCGCCGACGTCGTCACCACAATTGCCGATCAAGTGCGCGTCAGTGTCCGACGTCAACGTGCCTTCGTTGCTCACCCCGATTAGCTTGGGTTCGATCTGGTCCGTCCCATTGTACTCGTAGATGGAAGGCGCTCCCCGAACCACGGTTGTGTCGCCTGGCCAAAGATAGCTCTGCCGTTCCTGATTGGTGTTGAGGCGGAACACGATGTGCGAAAGATTCGCCGACGCCCCGACGTACGGGGTGGAACCGCCGCCGATTGTCCCGTTTTCGAGGCCGGTTTCGCCGACAAAGAGCTCGCCAGACGTGCCGTTCGCGGGTCCTTGCGTTAGGGCGGGCGAGACAACTGGCCCAACTTCAACAAAGCAGCCGCCGCCGCTCGCAACGCCATCAGCAGGGCACGCGCCATTGGCGGCCGCTGATTCGCGAAGATAGAAAGAGCCCGCGTGGATCGATTGGCTTGATTCTCTGAGCTCCCACACCGTCTTACTGAAGTCACGACTCACGTCTGCGATACCGCCGGCTGGGAACTGACTTGCTGATGGCGCAAGCGCGCTTGGTTCCCATCCCTCCGCGTCGCGAGTGAACTGGTACGGCGCGCCAGGAAGACCGAGCGAGTTGGCGGAGCCTACGAACGTGCCCGAGGTGGATGCGACGACGTTTGATTCGCCATAGGCAGCGAAGCCGAGACTAGGAACCACGTCACCCTCAGTGTACGGCGGCGTGACGAGCTCGTAAGCGCGGCACTCAGGCAGTTCTATGGAGAATGGCAGGCCCGTGTTGGGGTTAAGCTTGCTTTCTAGGCGTACCTGTTCGTTGGGACACGGTGCGCCTTCCGACGCCAGCGCGGGCGTGGCCGGAGCTAGCGCAAGCGCGACGAGCGTCAGCAGCAGGGAAAGGAGGTGGCGAGATCGCGGGACGGGACGCCCGCGAACGTCGGTGGGGTTGCCTGGACTTTTCATAATCCCGTTCCTCCTAGAGCTTCACGGCTGTCGTCTTGGATGCCGCCTGCCTGCCTGCCGTCAGGCGAACCGTCAACGGCACCTTCGTGCGTTTACGGGCCTTCGCCCGCCCACTCCTGGTCAAAAACACCCGGACAGTTTGCGTACCCGCCTTCACGCTCCGCGTCGTGGTTTTCAGGCCCGCGCCGCTGATCCTGACGCGCCCAGCAGCCGATGCCTGCAGCGTTACCACCAGGATGGAGCCCTCGCTTTTCGTCTTGGCCACCGACACAGTGAGAGGACAGCCGCTCGGGGCGATCCTCGTGTTCTGGGTGCGCTGCGCGCCGTTCTGGCCGACGATGATCGTCGGCATCACGAGGTTCACGCGGCATGTGCTCTCGTTTGCGCTCGCGGGGAAGTTCGTGCCAAGGATGGAGTACGGGCCCTCGGGAAGCGACGTTTCGAAGCTCGAGATCGGGGCGTCGGGCACCGTTTCAAATCGCGAGTAAGTAACGCCGTCCTTGATCTGCGTCTTGCCGTCGAGGATGATCGTGACGCCCTGGCCTTGGAGGACGTACTCGACGTCGGGGAAGGCCGCGCCGCCGTGCGAGACGAGGATCGCAGGCCCTGTCAGGGGAACATCGAGTGCAGGCGTGACGGCCTTTGCGGTCCCGATCACCGAACCGTGGGGACAGCCGGCGGGGTCCGCGTTGAACTGCGCTTCCAGGCACGCCTTGTTGAGCGTGGAGTCGCGGGTCGGGAGCGCCATGGGGATCTCGAGCTCGACCTTCTGGATGTTCGCTTCGCCGGGCTTCTGTGCGATCTTGACGTCGAGGCTTGCGCCGTACGCTTTGCTGGTGGTCGGGGCCGTCGACGCGGAGAGGCTCGGATCGAACGGCAGCGCAGCGCAACCGCTCGGGGTGTAGGGGCTCGCAGCGGCGCTCGAGCCGCCACCGGATCCGCTGATCGTCGCCTGGATCTGCTGCGCCGAGCAGTTGGTGGCGTTGAACGTGAATTCGGGCCGGTTGACGGCCACGTTCACCGTGCGCAGCCGTGTCGGCACGCCGTCGATGATCTGCGGCAGGGGGCCGCTCGTGATCGTCAGCGCCGCGGTCTGCGGGTCGATGTCGATCGCGGCTCGAACGATCACGTTTCCGAGGTTGAACGGGCCCGCGACCGCGGGCACGACGACGCTCAAGCCGAACGGAGCGCCGTTGTAGGGACCGGTCAGATATACGCGCCCACTGAGGTAGAAGGGGTGTTCGCCGGCCCCCGCGCTCACCGTGGTCGTGCCGATCTGGCTTGCCGATTCGCAGCTCCCGGCATTGGCCTGCGCTTCGCCGCAAAGGCTGACGTGCGAGAGCATCCCGAGCAGGCCGGGCGGAGTCTTGACCTGGATGCCGGTGAGGTCCTGTTCGCGGTCCTGACGGGAAAACGTGACGGTCAGGGGGCTGTAGGCGCCCGCGCTCGCAGTGACGGTTCCGGCGCTGAACGCCGGCGCAAACGGGAGGCTTGACGGACATGCGCCACCCTGCCCGTTCCAGTCGATCGAGAAGGCCGGGGAGGTTTCGCTGACTTCCTGTCCGCTCCATGCGGACAGAATGGATGTAGTCGCGTAGGAGCCGCAGGTCTGGGGGTTGGCCAGCGGCGCACGCGGTCCGCCGTCGAAGTGGAGCTTCAGTTCTTCAAACGGGAGTTGGGGGTTTTCGTCGAAGCTCGCCGTCAGCCGGCCCGTCGCAGGATCGGCCGCTACCTTCCCCGGCAGCTTGATCACGACGCCTTCGCCGGCCGCTTCGATGTAGAGGCCGTACAGTTCGCCGTTCGTGGCGCTCGATTCGGTGCAGGCCGACTGCCCTGCCGCGCCGCATTTCGGCTCGGCGAGGTAGACGTGCCCGAGGAGAGGGTGCGGCAGTAGGGGTGTCGATACTTCAGCGGTGCCAAGTGTCGAGCCGGCCGGGCAGTGCCCGGCCGCCAAGTGCGCTAGGCCGTCGGCTGCGATTTCTTCGCCTTCGCCGGCTTCGTCGGGGTGCAAGGCGGATACCGGCATGTCGATGCCTTCCGGTCCCGTTTCGCGACAGCCCTCGAGACCTTCAGCGGCCGAGGGAGAAACGGAGACCCCCGCAGGCAGCGTGACCGTCGCGTCGCGTAGCGCCGGGGTCGCGGTTTCCGTAAAGCCCGTTGTCTGGGGAACCCGCAAATCGACCGTATAGGCTGAGGGCTCGTCGGCCTGGGTCGTGCCTTCTTCGGACGTCGGACTCGGGGCCATCGCGAGTGTTGGGTTGAACTGCAACAAAGAGCAACCGGTGAGACTCGGATACGTGATCGATTCAGCGCTCGTCCATTCTTCCGGGTGTTGCCACGAGTTCGCTTCGATTCGCGCCGTCAATGGACCCGATGCGCAGTCTGCAGGATTCGTAACAAACGCTGTTTCGGGTATATCCGGGCTGGCGACTTCATCGACTTGAGCAGGGTCGCCGAAAAACGTAAGGGACGCGAAGTGAAGTTCATCTGCTTTGAGCAGCCCAGGCACCGAGACACGTAGCTGGTAGCCGAGCGATGTATGGGCCACATTCGCATAAAGCAGTACCGACTTGCTTAGTTGTTCGATCCCGAACTCCGCGGGGTACCCCCGCTCAGGTATCATATTGAAAATCGGCGTAGTCGATGCGATAGCGTATCGCGAGCCGACAACTTCGCCTCCCGCTGCGGCTTCGCCTTCTATCACTACGTAGCCAAGAATGCTGCTTTTTGGGCAGGGAGCGAGGCCTTTGCTGGTGTTCAGATCGCTGAGCGGGCATCTCGTGGCGGTTGCCAGCGGATTGCCGATAAGTCCAAGTGGCAGGTCAACAACGATATTCTTCGGACTCGCAACCACCTCATAGGGTTTATCGTTGCTTTTTTCCAATTCGCGAGGCACTGTATTTGTGTCGTAACTGAACGTCAGCGAATAAGGGTGCCCAGCAGCGGACGAGCTGCCGCCGCCATCTTCATCGGTGGTCTGGAGGCTAAAATCGTTGAGCCCGAACGGGGTTGCAGTAGTGGAGTTGACGGTATTGGGCGTTGCGTTGGTAGACGCGTTGGAGCCACTGCCAGCTTCGGCAGTCGCCATGTTTGTTACGGTCGCCGCCGCACCGGACTTGGGGACGACGCTTATGTCGAGAGCCACTGTTTCAAACGAGGGTATCGATGACACGGTACAAGTGAGGGTGGCGACCGCGCAGGAACGGGAATGTTCGCTGCCGCCAGACACGAGGTAGTAAGAGATCGCGGTGGCGACCAAATCCGATGGAAGCGTGTCACGAATGTTGACTTCGGTCGCCGTTTGTGGACCGGTGTTCGTTGCCACCACCTTATATCTGTCTAGTGTAGGCAGAGCTTTTGTTACTTCGGCCATCACTGCTGTCTTCGTGGAGTTGCCAGTCAGCGCGGTGTTGTCGCTCCGGAATTCCTGAATCTCCACGCCAGAGAGGCTGCCGTCGAACGTCACCACGTACGGCGTGGTGTTCGTTTCGCTGCATCCAGTTGCACCGCCGGTCACCGTTACGTTACCGGCGCCGATCTTTTCAAGTGCTTCGAGCGCCGCCTGCACCGTCGCGGCAGGTGCGTCGCACGCAAGGCTCGTGGTTGTTTCACCGTGGGCGGCCAGCGTAAACGTGCCGCCCGCGGCGTCGACGGTCACGCCGTCCACCTCGTCGACGTGATCGTTCGAAGAAAAGTTCGTTGGCGTCGCGATGGAAGTTACCGACCATCCCGGTGTCGGCGCTTCGGCCGCCGAGGCCGCAGCGGGCACGGCGAGGGAAGTGACCAGGAGGACCAGTGCGGCACGGGATGAGCGAGCATGCGTGCGGAGTGCTCGGCGAATCATTTCTTTCCCTTCTTCCTGGGCTTCGGTTTGCCTGCGTACTTGCTCCGCGCCTGCTTTGCGCAGCTCTCGCGCTTGCTCTTCTTCTTCTCGCTCCTACAGCTCTTCAGCGCTTTCGCGAGCTTCTGCGCCTTGGTTAGCGGTTTTGCCGGCGTGGGGTGCGTCGCGGGCTTCGGAACCGGCACGGGCGCGAGCACGGGGAGCAGGGCCGCGCTCGCGGGCTGGGAGAGACCGGTCGAGGTGCTCGGCGCGGTGCCTGGCGCGGGCTGTGCCACCGCCGGCGGTTCCGCTGCGGTAGTGAACGACTGGTGGGCCCCTTCGACCTTGCCCGACGCGTTTTCGGCCACCAGCCAGTAGGCGTATTCGCTGTCCGGGACGAGGCCCGCGACCCTCTCTGGCGTGATCGCGACCGTTCGGTTGCCGGCGGACACCGCGGCCGGCGCGACCATCTCGGTGTCCCCGAGGCCGGGGCGTTGGTACTCGAAGTAGTAGCTCGTCGGGTAGCTCGAGCTGGTGCTGTTGCCGGGGTCGATCGTCGCGCTCAGCAACGCCCCGTTGGCCGTGATTTCGCCGACCTGCTCAGACTCGACGACCGGCGCCGCCGGGCCTGTGGTGAAGGTGCGTGGCGCAGAGGACGTCGTGACAGTGGGGTTGCGCGCGCTGAGACGATAGCCGTAGCTCGTGCCTGGTTGGAGGCCCGTCAGCGTGATCTGGACGCCGACGCCGGTGTCGTTGCTCCCGGTTTCGGCCTGTTCGATCTGTGCCTTGGTGAGCGTCACTTCGGCGGTACGTGCCGTGTATGGCGTGCAGGTGAAGTTGCCGAAGGTGACGTGGCACGGCGCATATTCGAGCCAGTAGACCGTTTCGCTCTCGCCAGTCGACTTGAACTCGCCGGGCAGCATCGCGGCTACTGAGGTCACGGCGGTTGCTTCGCCGATCGTCAGGAAGGCGAACGTCGGCTGCGTCGTGAAGGTCTTTTCGCTTCCATAGGTGGTTCCCGTGGAGTTGTGCGCGGCGAGCCTGTAGTGGTAGGTCGTCGCTTCGGTGGAGTTAGCGAATCTCGCGACGCCGCTCACTTCGCGGGATCCCGGGTGCGCTTCTACTTCCGCGCGGCCGATGGTCGCGGGCGTCGTCTTCGCGTCCGATCCGGTCAGCGTCGCGGCGGCGTATTCGAAGTAGTATTCGGTTTCCTCGTATTCGGGTTTTTGTTCGTTCGGGCTCAGCGAGCCGGCGAGTGTGGCGCTGGTAGCTGTGACTTCGCTGGCTTCGCCGGTGATGACTGCTGGGACCGACGGCAGCGTCGTGAAGGCTTCTTCTTCGCCTGAGACGAGCTGGCTGTAGAGCTTGTTCTTGGCGACGAGCTTGTAGTGGTAGGTCGTTCCCCCGCTCAGGCCGGTCAGGGTGGCGGTCACGGTCTTCTTTTCGCCTTCCGCTCCGGTCACCGTCGCCGTCGCCGTCTTTGTACCGGACGCGGTCGTGGTGCCGTATTCGAAGTAGTATTCGATTTCGGCGCCGTCCGGTTCGATCGAGCCTTCCACGGTGGCTTCGGTGATCTTGACTGCCGAGGGCGGCCCGGTTTTGACGCCCTGCACGGCATTGGCGGTCGTAAACGTCTGGTCTGAGCCGTGACCGGGACCCTTGGTGTTGGTGCCGGCGATGCGGTAGTGGTAGCTGGTGCCGGGTTCCAGGCCGGTTAGTTCGGCGCTCACGGCCGTGGGTCTCGTGCCTTCGCCGATTTCTGTCGCGCTCTGCTTGCACGGTGCGGAATGGCCATAGGAGTCGGTGGTGCCGTATTCGAATTCGCAGACGCTGACCGCGTGGCCTTCGGGGTTGACGGTGCCGTTGAGGGTCGCGGTCGTCACGCCGATAGCGGTGGCGGTGCCGGTGACCCAGGTCGCGCCTTCGCTTGCGGGCGCGAACACCTCGAGGTTGCCGGCGGCGGGGTTGGTGACGTAGGCGTCGTGCGTTTCGTCGTTGACGGCGACACCCTCGGAGCCGTTGAATTCTCCGGCGCCGAATTCTTCTACCTTGCTTCCCGTTGAGCTATAGACAGTGACGTGCGTGCCTTCGTCGACGAGCACGTTCTCCGTCGCGGCTTCGACCGAAACGGCGCCGCCTTTCGCCGCAAGCATTTCTTCGTGTTGAACTTCGGCTTTGGCGTTGACTTCCAGCTTGGCCACGCCGACAGGTTCTTCGCCAACCGGGACGTAGGCGCCGAGATACACGACACCTGGCGCGCCCACCGCGATATATGCCGGAGTGTTAATTTCTGTCGGATGAAACTTCCCGACTTCCTGGCCGGCCGGGTCGAACTCGATGACTTCGTCGTAGTAGTTCGCCACATATACGTTGCCATCGGTGTCGACCGCCACGCCGTTCGGTGCGAATTCTTCTTCAGCATGAACGAGCGTTTCCTTTTCGTATTTACCCGTTCCCGTGTTCAGCTTCAGCTTGACGACCTGGTGTTCGCCGCCCTCTTCGGCGACGTACACGTCGCCGTTTGACGGGTCAAACGATTCGCACGCGGAACCCGTCAGGCGTGGATTGTGGAAGTAGCACGCGTTATCGACCGCTACTCCCGCCGCTTCGCTCGCCCCGAAGCCTTCAAAGCCTTTGATGTGTTCCGTGACTCCTCCGGCTGGCGCGCCGCCTTCGGCGCCATAGACGTCCACTTCTTCTTTCGCGCTGTCGGCGACGTAGACGTTCCCCGTTTCCTCATCGACAGCGGCTCCGGTCGGGAAGCTGAAGCTTTCGCGCGCGCTGAACGGCGCTGATTCAAGGATTCGAGAACGGGGCCCAGACGTGTGGCTTTCGCTGCCGAACGCCTCGAGGTCTTTGCCCGCGGGGTTGGTGACGTAGGCGTCGTGCATTTCGTCGTTGACGGCGACACCGCGGGATTCTTCGAATTCCGCGGCGCCGAATTCTTCGGTGATCGCCCCGGTTGAGCTGTAGACGACGATCCGGGAGGTTTCGTCGACGAGCACGTTGCCTTCAGAGTCGACCGCAACCGCGCGCCCTTCCGGTTCAGCGGGGCCACCCGGGCGGGTCGCCAGCATCGCTTCGTGCTGCACCGCGAAGCTACCGTTGACTTCGACCTTCGCGACACCCCCGCCGTAGTTGCCGACGTAGAGCACGCCGGGTTCGCCGATCGCGAGATAGGCCGGGTGTTCGATCAGCGTCTGCGCGACTTCGCCGACTTTCGCCCCGGCCGGGTCGTAGACCGTGATCGTGCGCGCTTTGTAGTTGGCGATGTAGACGTCGCCATGGGAGTCGACCGCGACGCCGTTCGGTTCGATCGGGAGGTCTTCGTGTTCTTCGGTTTCCTGGAGCGGTTCGACGAAGGTTTCTTTTTCGTATTCGTGGGTGCTCGTGTTCAGCTTGAGGCGGACGATCGCGTGGCCCGGCGCCTCGGAGACGTACACGTCGCCGTTGGCGGGGTCCGCCGATTCGCAGGCGCTACCGGACAGCTTCTGCAGGTAGCAGGAGTTGTCGACCGCGACCTCCTCCGGTTCGTTGACGCTCCCGAATTCAAAGCCCGCGACCGGCGAGACCACGCCGCCGGCCGGGGCGCCGCCTTCGGCGCCCACGACCTCGAGCGTGCCCGCTTCGCTGTCGGCGACGAACACGTTGCCCGTCGCCTGCTCGACCGCCACGCCCGTCGGATCGTGGAACGCTCCCGCCGGGAAGGCCGATTCGAAGATGCGCGCGCGTCCCGCGGCCGCATCCGCAGAAGCGCTCGACAGGAGAAGCGCGAGCATCACGAGCACGGCGGAGGCAAACGCCACCACCGGTGGCTTGACGGCGAATGCACGTCGTGTGGCTGCGGCGCTGAGGGACACACGTGGATGATCCGGCATCGCTGGCGTCGTCCGCAAGTGCGTGTCTATGCAGACTGGGCCGCCTGCGGGAACAGGGTCGCCGCGGTGTGCGCGCGCGGCCACGCCGAGGTCGGCGCGATGACCGCGATATGAGGTGCTGCTGTGCCGCATCTCCTTTGCCCCTTAACCTGATTCTTCTGATACTTCTAACACGCGGTGTAACTGGAAGTCGCGGCGTCCCAGGCGTGCGACCGCCGTTTCCTGAGCGGCAGTTGCGGCGGGCCGCGCTATGTGGTCCCAAGAGCACAGAGAATGGACGGGAGGCCCGTGGCGATCAGCTCGCGGCGCGGCCTAGTCGCCGCTGATACTCATCCTCCCAGCACTGGAGGCGGGCGAAGCGCCGGGGCCGCGGGCGTGTCCGCGGCCCCTGGCACTTCGTCGGTCCTTCAGATGCCTGTGCCTACCGGCTGCACAGGCACCGGTCTCCTGCTAGCTGAGGAAGATGCCGGCGCCTTTCGGGCCTTCATTTTCGATTTCGGCTTCGAATTCAGCAGCGGTCGTACCGAATTTCAGTTCGCCGCCTTTGAATTTCTCGATTTTGCCGCTTTTACCGGTGAATTCGCCTTTCACCGTTCCCGTGACCGGGACTTTCCCGGGGCAGCCGGTGCCCGTGAGGTCTACTTCGGTGAAGGGCTCACCCGTCGGGGGCGTGAGTTTGTTGAAGATAACTCCACCTGTTTCTTCCAGAATGGTGTTCGCTTCGACTTCGATCGGTTCCGCGACCGTGCAGCTCGCGAGGGCCCCAGTGGCTTTGCATTTCGTGAAGGAGATTTCGTCGAGGTTCCGTCCGACTCCGGCCCGGTTGAAGATGTAGGCCTCATCCGCGACCACGGTGCATTCGATGCCGCTTTCTCCAGCTTTCAGCACAGCGACGGTTCCCGATTTGTTTTTCGAGGTCGTCACGACTCCGTTGCTGAGGTTACCGACGAGCTCCTTTTCGAAGTTGCTTTTCGCTTTTTCGGTCGTGCAGCCGATCGTCGTGAATTTCCCGGTTTCTTTCGTGACTTCTTTACAGAGTTCATACTCGGGGGCTGCTGATGCCGCGGCTGTGACGGACGCAAACGCCACGAGCGCGAGCACCGGCAGGAGTAGTGCGTAGAGCTTCCTCATTGCTATCATCCTTTGGGTCGTATTGCTGGAGAGCCTCGGGGCGCCCGTCTTTGCGAGAGGAGGCGCTCCGGGGCCTTATCTTGTCGGTTCTCCCCGCTCCCAGCGTCGGCACACGGAAAGGGCTGGTTCGGTCCCTGTTCTCTGCCAGCGCCATCGCTACGAAGCCGGCGCCGGCTGTGAAGGACCGTGGGAGCTCATTGGTCCGCCCCGGAGGGCAGTGAGCCTGCCAATGACGTTGGTCTTTCTCCCTGGTTACTCCTCCTCGGTACGGACCTGCTGGATCTTTCGATCCTGGGAGCACGCTGCTGGCCCCCAGCAATCGGACATTGCGGATCAAAGCACACCCGCCGAGCGTTTTGGGCCGTCTTTGGACACTTGCCTCGATCACCTCTCATGTAGGTGTCGCTGGGAGTTCAGCTCGTCTTGGGGCTTTGTCCCGTAGTCAAGGGAGATCCACCTACTGGAAGTTCTGAAGATGACGGGCTTTAGGTGTCACAGGTTGTAAAGCAAGATTTAGGTTCGCGGCGGGAGTTCAGGCGAGGAGAGCGGAGCTGAGCCATTCGAGGACGGCCGCGACGAGCGCCCGGTCGCCGGTTGTGTCCAGCTCCGTCGGGTCGCAGTGCAGGAGTGCCTTGCACCAGCGCTCGGGGGTCGCGTGGCTGCAAGCTTGCGGAGGCTCGAGGGATGGCGTGGTCACTACGGCGATCCGGCCCGCCGCGGCGACAAGGTCGAGATCCGGTTCGGCGATCTGAGAATCCAAACGCCAGCGGCACGTCCCGTTTACGCTGTGCGGTACGTGGGCTACCGGCGCGAGTAGGTGCATGCGGCCCAGGAGGTCGCTGGGGAGCGCCTCGGGGTTGCCGCGCTGCAGCTCGCAGTGGGCCGCGCGCAACGCGATGACGGTCATATGCCGAGCGTTGTCGCTCAGGACGTAGCGCACCTCTCCGTTGGTCCCTTCCCGGAAGAGCACCCCGTAGCCAGGCAGAGCTTTCAAGCGTCGGAGGAGCACCGAGCGCGTGAGATTGGGCACGCGCACCTGCAGATCGCTGAAGCGCTGCGGCCCATCGGCGAGGGCGCGCACGATCGCGCGGGTGCGGCGGTCGGAGACCAGCTTGATCGCCCAGAGTCCCGGCACAACGGGCTGCTCGGCCGGCGTGCACCAAGTTCGCTCGCAGTATCCGGCGCTGGAGAGGACCGCCAGCAGGCAGTCGCGCCCGAGCTCTGTGAGCGAGTACAGAACCCCTGCTCGTCCAGTGCTCGTCGGCGACTCCTCGGCGCTCACGAATCCGTTGGAGGTGAGCGTGCGCAGACGCCGCCGGACCGTCCAGCCCGCGATTCCCTCACGTGGAGACTCGACGTCGCTGACCCGCGTCGGACCCTCGCTCAACCGTTGCAGGACGATGAGCGTGCACTCGTCGATCAAAAGATCCAAGGTGGCGTCCCCGAGGCGGTCTCGATGGCTCATCTCGCTCTAGCTCTCCAGCCCTTCCCTCGGAGACGTGCGCCCGCCTGGTCGCGGACAGAATCTGGTTCCAGAGCATAGGACGAATCGACACCGCCGCCAAACGCCGAGCTAAGTTGGACGGATGTGTGACTCGGTCGCAGCTTCGCTCAAGCCGAGGCCTGGCTGGGTGCTCTCGGACTGCGGAAGGACAGCGGTGATCGCCGCAGCGCCGAGGTGAATCTGCCCATCCCAGCGGAGTGCGGGGGCGGTGGTGATGCCGATCCCCCGAAGCTCAGCGGCGATCGCTTGCAGCTCTCGATCACAGCTCGAGCCCGCTTCGGCAGCGATCATCGCCTCATCGGGATCGAGGCCCATCTCGTCCTCGACCGCGACCAAGTACTGCTCGCGACGATCGGGGTCAACGTTCTCCCACTCCACGGATCCGGTGATCCGGTCGACGTCCAGTGCCGAGCCAAATGCAAGTCGACTCATTTGAAACATGAACGAGGCGGCACGGCCTCGCTGCGACGCGAGCATCGCCACGCGCATCGCCCTCGGCACCGGAGCGGGATGACGCTGGGGCCAATTCAACGGCAGCCGCGCACGCTCAGCGCAACACCGTGCGGCGTCAAGCTCGAGGTCCAACGGCGCCGGCTCGCTCGCCAAGGGACACCAGAGCGTCCCCTCGGACTGTCGGGCGAGCCAACCCAAGGGCTGCACCAGCAGATAGGTCTCAACCGAGGCGAGGTCGAGGACGACCAGGGGCACGTCCGGATTGCCCCATGCACCGTTGGCGTCTTGGACGCGAGTGTCGGTAGGCGGTGCCACTGGTTCTACTGCTGCGCGCGAGCCGTGTCCACGGATCAACGCACAGCGCTTGGATTAGTCAGCGAGGATCGCCTCGATCGCGGGCTCGCTGCCGATGATCGGGGTGAGCGCGAGGTAGCTGGCCTCCTCGGTGAGCTCACGGAGCCGGTGGACCTGTCCACGCGTGACGTAGTCGTGGATCACTGCCCAGACCGCGCCGACGATCGCCTCGGCCAACAAGTCGGAGGGACGTTGCTCCTCCGGTATGCGCCTGATGAACAGGTCCGCGAACCGTCGCAAGAGCTTCGAACGCGGCTCGACCGCTGCGGGGCCCACGGCAAAGATCTCGAGAAACACCACCTGCCCGACAGCGGGATTGGCGGCGATGTGATCCAACAGCGCGGCGATCCCGTCGCACACCCCCTGCGGCCAGCCTGCCGCGTGCCGCGCGGCCTTGGCGGCGCACACGAGTGCTTCGACACCGAGCAGATCGAAGGCTGTCAGAAAGCACTTCTCAACAGCCCGGGAACCGTCGTACATGCTCGCGAACGTCTCTTCGCTGACCTCGGCCACCCGGCTGATGCGGGGGGCGCTCAGCGCCGAGTAGCCCTCGCTCGCGGCGATCGTCGCGGCCGCGCGAAGGATCCGCAATCCCTCGTCGTTGCCACGCACGGCGGGTGGGCGGGCTCGCCACGCGCGGGCGGTGAGCGCCGGCGCCGGACGCGACCACGGGCGATAGCTCGATACCCAAGCGGATAGCTCGTCAGCTGTCGCGGAGAGCCGATCGATCCTTCCCTCGAGCAGGTACACGCGCGCGATCCGCTCGACGCCGCCCGCGATGCCCTTGGCGATCCTCGGCGAGAGCGTCGCACCACCGGAGCGGTTGTTGACGCTTGCTTCGATCAGCCCCTCGAAGATCGCGCGTCCTTCGCCCATGCGTTGCAGCGCCACGGGGCCCGCACCGAACGCCTCGATGAGCGCGAATCGAGCGGCCTGCGGCTCACCTGCGGCCTCGATCGCGAACTGCTCGAAGGCCCGGCACAGGCGGCGGTCCGGATCTCGCTCCCCGCGATAGGCCTCGCTGATGCGAGTGACAGCTCGGTCGACCACGAAGTCATAGGCCTCTAGGAAGCAAATCTCTTTCGGGTTCCGTTGCCCGAAAGCGAACAGGTCGTAGAAGGTTTGGCGCGAGACTCCGGCGAGCGCGCAAACGGACTTGATCGTCGTCGCCTGATACCCGCGATGCGAGACGATCTCGACCATCGCCCGATAGATTCGGTGGCGCTGATCCTCGGTGATCTGCTCTTTGCTCAGCCCACACCAGCGAGGCTGCAGCTTCCGGTACGGCGACGCTGCTCCAACAGCGCTGGACGAGTCTAGGACGCTGCTCATGGCCGGGGAGCCCGATCCAGATCAGGACGCGTCGCTGTAGAGATCGTGCTTGCGGCCCTGCCTATGGTGTATGCACCACAGGTCCAGGTGAGGCAAGCCGGAAAACGTCCCGTGTGGCGTCCCACGAGCCTTTGCCTCAGCTTGCAGCCAACCTGCGCGCGTCACGCGAGGCTGCCGGCATCTCGCAAGTAGTCCTCGCCCGCCGCAGCGGCGTGGATCTCTCGCACATCAACAAACTCGAGAACGCGCGCCGCGACCCAAGCACGACCGTGCTCCTGCGTCTCGCGCGAGCACTTGGCACCACCCCGGCGGATCTCCTACGTGACATCGAGTAACCGCCCTCAAGCCGGGGGAGGGCCAACTGGAATCGCGTATGAGGAACGGCATAAGGGCGATATACGCCAAACCCGCTCATACCGGAACTATAGTTCCTGGCGTTCTGCGCGTGGGACGCCGAGTCTTCGGGGGTGCCACGAAGCTCAAGGCCCCAACCTGCCATCGGCCGCGCGGTCGGCCTGCGCCGCCTAGAACGACACCTCAGCCAGGAGGATCTCGCCCATGCCGCTGGTATGAGCGACCGCCGGTTGCGCGAGATCGAAGCGGGCACGGCCAACCCCACGTTGCACGCGATCGACTCGATCGCGCGGGCGCTCGGCTTGGCCCACTGGGAGCTCGCCATGCGCGCCGACGAACTCGAGACGGACGACCGCCGACCCACCAACCAACCACTGCGGCCCCGCGGCTGACGCCTCAAGAGCGCCGCGCGCCGCGTGGCCAGCTCATCAGCCGGCATTCGTTCTCGCTCCTCCCTGCACCGTTGCTCCCAATTCGCTGCGAATTCAATCTGGTGAGCATATACCGGCGGGGTGTTATCCGCGCCGTTTGTTTTCGCAAGCCTCGCTGCCCGGTGCATAGCCCCCGACAGACTAGGTCATAACAACCGCTGCTTGCGCGGTTGCTCAACCACGCGCCTCGCTGGCAGGCTCCACGTAAAGGAACCTGCCATGAACATCGGCCGACATATCCGCCTCCAGCGCAAAGCGCTCGGGCTCAAGCAGAACGAGCTCGCCCATGAGGTCGACGTCACGCCCCAGCACATCTCCCAACTCGAGCGCGAAGATGCCAGGCCATCGCTGGAGACGCTGCTCGCGCTCAGCCGCACGCTGGGCGTCACCGCCGACTACGTCCTGACAGGACGCGAAGCCGCGCCCGTGGACATCCGCGGAGCGATCCGCGCGCAAGCGCTCAGCCCGGCGAGCAAGCGCAGCCTGATCCAGCTCGTCGGTGAGCTGAGCGCACGCGACTGAGCAGCCCGGGACGCGCGAAGCTTGCGCTGTGAGCGCTCCCCCGGGTCCCGCTAGCCAGGCGGCCGGGGCGCCGCGTCCAGTACCCGCTGAGCGCAGGCCGTGAGCTCGGTGAGTACGCGGTCACGATCGTCGGAGCCGTCTGATGTGAGGATCAGGTCGAGTCGATCCGACGCGTGGTCCCATTCGGCCTCGGCCCATGCCGTGGGACCGCCCGCGGCAGCGATCCTCTCCGCCTGCCCCGTCGCGTCGGCCGGGTTGGCGGAGAGCAGTTGGGATGCGAACACGAAGGCTGTATAGCGCTGCAAGTCCGTCAGCTGCTCGCGGACGCGGGCAAGCTGCTGACTGGAGGGCAGCCAGTGCTCGACCTGATAGTCGGAATACCAGTCGTGCAGCCATCTGCGCGTCGTCGATTCGCACAGCCATTCCCTCGGGTCAAAGCCGACGCCGACATCGAACGCGATCTCCCCGTCGTTCCCGCTCAGCGGCAACTCGTCGGCCACGCCCATCGATACGGCGACGGTCCAGTCGGTTCTTTCAAGGCCAAACACGAGCCGCGCACGACCGGAGTCTCGGTCCGTGCGGGGGATCAGACGCACGGCGCTGAGGTCTACCTCGACCAGAGCATGGTCCACGACCAGCTCGGTGCCGACCAGGACCAGGAGCCTGCCCACGGTGCGGGGCTCGTCTTCGCCGACGAGGCCCTCGATCAAGTCCCTGTCGACTGGTGCTCCAGGCGCCAGCTCGTTCTGCGCGACCGCCGGCAACAGATCGCGGATTTCACGCCGCACTGCCGGGTCCTCGAGATCGAGACCCTCAAGCGGTGTGTCCTTCGTCAGCTGCACGATTGTTCATCCTTCCGCTGCCCGGCTGCGACGCGTCTACTGTTTCCCAACTCCCTTTTAGAGTAGGGAGACGCGCGGCACAAGGGGTCCTACGGGTTAAGGCGAGAGGCTTGATGGGTATCCTTTGAGGCTTAGGAGTCGGACCACCGGAACCGTTCGGTGGTGGAGTGGAGACGCAGGAGGCGTTGAATGGCGCGTTGCGTATGGCTTGCCGGGAGAGCGCTGGATGCGCGGCCGGAGGAGAATGAGCCGAGCGGAGAGATTCGTTGTCCCTCTGAGGCGCCAGCCTGCATTAACGAGGTGATGGCCTCCTCGGCTCAGTCCACCCATCCAATTCACGCCTCGCGCCTGCCGCTTGTGCGCCGCGGCGGCTCGGGTGGCGTCGTGCGCGCGCCGAGCCGGCGTGGTGTGTGGTCGCCCGAGGAGGCGGCGCACGCGCTGAAGCAGCGCCGGCCCGAGCTGCGGGGCGCGCTCGATCGGCGGATGGATGCTCGCGGGGTGCCTGCGCTCGTGCGCGAGGAGATCGTCGATGAGGCGATCGGCTTGGTCGTGATGTCGCGCGATCCGATCCGCAACGAGCAGCATCTGATCGGCGCGTACTGGAGCTCGGTCCGTTACCTGCTGGCTGAGCGTCGGGCGGGCCGGGACGCGTTGAGGGTGGGCTCTCGTCAGCGTGTCGGCTTCGAGCAGGTCGCTTCGAGCGCGCGGGCGCAGGATGCTGAGCCGTTCGCGTTGCTCGCGGTCCGGGAGCGGCTCGCCGAGGCGGCTGACTGGATGGCGCAGCTCGAGGAGTTTGAGCGTCGGGTGGTGGCGATGATGTCCGTGGAGGGCCTGCGGGTCAAGCTCGCCGCGCGGGCGCTTGGGGAGCCGGTCAAGACCGTGTTGGCTGCTTCGCGGAGCGCTGAGCGCAAGCTCGAGCAGGTGGCGGCGATCGCGGCGGCGGGGCGGATGTGTGACTACCGTCGCCCGGCGATCCTTGCGCGCGCGCAAGGAACCGCGCAAGCTCGCCAGGAGCAGTTCGCGAAGGCTCATCTCGCGGCGTGCCCGGCTTGTCGCAGCGCCTACGCGGAGATCCTGCGGGAGATGAGCAGCCCCGAGTTCAAGCGCGCGGCGAGCGCTGCGTTTCTGCCGCCGCCGTTCGCGGTCGTGGCCGGGCACGGCTGGATCGAGCGTCTGCTCGGGCTGCTCCCGAACAACCGCGTGCCGAGCGGCGGAGCTACCGGGGAGCGTGCGGCGGGTCTGCTCGGCGGCGGCGGCGCGGTGAAGGTGGTGGCCGCGAGCACGGCGCTGGTGATCGCCGGGGCCGGGGTCGGAGCGCACGTGATCCATTCGCTGAGCAGTCCCGAGCCGGTCCACCGCCACCATGTAGCGCGGGTTGCGACCGTCAGCCGCGCGCGCGCGAGTATTCAGCCGGTCAGCGTGGCGCAGCCGATGCAGCGCCAGAGCATCCCGACGGCGGCTCCCCCGGCCTCGAAAAGCGCGATGCCTGTGCGCCACCCGGCTCGTCGTAGTCCCCCGCCCCCGAGTCACGATTTGGGGTATCTCGCGCTCGGCGAGTCGGCCGGTGGCGGCTCCTCACACCCGACGGCGCAGGCCGCTTCGACCGCTTCGCAGCGCGCGAGCGCGAGCGAAGAAGAGAGTCCGCCGCCGCGCCCCACGAGTACGGGCGGCGGGACGAGCCTGAACTACCTGGGGCAGTGAGCACGATGACCTGGCGAGGAAGAGCCAATCCACCGGCGGGCCTGGCGAGCCCGGCTGATCGTCCGCCCAGGTTCTCTGTAGCCGGCCGCCTGGCGCTGGGGATCGTGGTGTTGGCGGTCGCCGCGAGTGCGCCCGCGGTCGTTGCGCCGCTGGACGCGGTCGCGGGTAGCTACCACGTCTATTCGTGCGCGCTGCCGAACGGCAGGCCCGCGCCGACGGAAGGGTGGAGCGGCTCGATCTCCGGGCCGTTCATGAACCCGATCGACTCGTGTGCCGAAGGCGGCTCGCTGCAGGCCGTGATCGACGGCTCGCCGGCTCAGCCCGTCAACGCGATCGTGACGTGGGAGTTCTCCACGCCGGCGTTTGCGACGATCAAGGCCGCGAAGCTGTGGCGGGCCGACAGCGCCGATAGCCTCGCCGAAGGCAGCAACCAGAGCTTGGCGTGGATGGCCGCCCCGAACAACAGCTATGACTCCGCGGACGTCTTCGATCAGTGTCTGACGCAGGGCTGCGGCAGCGAGGGCGAACCATCCAGCCGCTTCGCCGCTGCGAACCTCGTCACGATCCCCTCGTCCTATCTGGATGGCGCGAGCCACATCTACATGAACGCCTCGTGCGGGGGAGCGCAGGGCGGCTCCTGTCCCGCGGTCGGCTCCACCTACATGGCCAGTGCGCAGCTACTGGCCGCGGACATCACCCTTGAAGCGAACAGTCCTCCGAGCGCGAGCGCGGTCGGCGGGAGTCTGCTGACCAATCAGATCCTGAACGGGCCTCAGAACCTTCTGGTGACTGCGAGCGACCCGGGGCCGGGCGTGTATCAGGCGATCTTCGAGATCGACGGGAAAGCAGTAGCGAGCTCCGTGCTGAACAGCAATGGTGGGCGCTGCGAAAACGTCGGCGGTACGAGCGACGGGACAGCGGCCTTCCTCTACCTGCAGCCGTGCCCCTCGCAGGTCAACAGCGTCGATGTGCCCTTCGACCCGTCCGTAGCGCCGGAAGGGCCGCAGGAACTGACGGTGCTGATCAGCGACGCGGCCGGGAACACGACCACGATCCTCGACCATCAGGTGATCGTCGATAACAGCGGCGCGTACACGACGCTGCTGAGAAGGGGCGCGTGCAACGGGATCTCCTGCGATGACCACGCGCAGCTGATGCAGACGAGCAAGCAGCGCGCGAGCTTCACGCGGCACCTCAGCAACTCCGGGCTGACGCTCACCGGACGTCTCCTTGACCACACCGGCGCCCCGATCAAAGGCGCCGAGCTGCAGCTGCTCTACCAGCCAACCGAGGCAGGCGCCGCGATCAGGACACTCGCCAGCGTGAGCACCGACGAAAACGGCGCGTGGGCGTTCAAAGTGCCCGACGGCCCCTCGCGGCTTTTGCGCGTGGCGTACTACTCCCACACGAAAGACACCACCCCGGCGGCGCAGCTCGACTACCACGAGCGCGTCTATGCGGCCGTGCTGCTGCACGCTCCCCGTCACGCGCGCCCAGGGGCCGCTGTGATCTTCCGTGGGCGGCTGCTCGGCGGGTTCATCCCCTACCGCGGCGGGCAGGTGCAGATCGAAATCCTCTACGACGGGCGCTGGCGCACGATCGAAGTGCTGAGCACCGACAAGCACGGCCGCTTCGCCTACAGCTACATCTTCAACATCGGCGGCGGCAGCTCCTACCGTTTCAGAGCCCGCGTTCGTTACAGCCCTGCCTACCCCTTCCTTGCCGCCGCCAGCCGCCCGGTCAAGGTGAAGGTCGAATGATGCGCCTCGCATCGACCGCGGAGCCGTGTTCGCGTCGCGGGAGCCCGGTGGGTCGCTGGCTCACGCTGGCGGGAATGCTCCTCGCGCTAATGCTGACGGCTACGCAGGCCGTGCCGGCACCGGCCGTAGCCGGCATCTATCACGTCTACTCGTGCGCGCAGCCGAACGGTAAGCCAGCTCCCACCGACGGGTGGAGCACGAGCTCCCTCGGGGGCGTCGGCGCGGACAGCGGCGACAGCGACACGTGCGCGCAGGGCGGCAGCCTGACCGCGTTCGTGGGCGCACAGGCCGAACAGAGCGCCTACACGGGGCCGCAGTGGGTGTTCTCCGCCGCGCCGGATACGGAGATCGCGGGCGGCACGCTGACCGCGACGCTCACATCTCCGCAGGGGCAAAGTTGGCTCGGCTCACCGAGCTCTGCGTATGTCGCCGCCGACGTGATCGTGAATTGCCAGTTCAACGAGCCATGCGGTGCGGCGGGCGTGTTCACGGGAGCGTTCCCGATCCTGAACCCGGGCGGGAGCAACATCTATGCGACAGCGGTCTGTGTCAGCCCCAACTACGGCGCGACGACGTGCCCCCCCGGCAGCGGCATTGACGCTGAGGTCAGCGTGAGCGCCGCGAACATCGAGCTTGAAAGCGACGCCGCTCCGAGTGCCAGCGCGGTCGGCGGGAGCCTCGTCGCCAATCAGACCCTCGACGGGCCACAGAGCATCCTGATCACCGCCAGCGACCCGGGGCCGGGCGTCTATGAGGCGATCTTCCAGATCGACGGGCACACCGTCGAAAGTCCTGTGATCGACACGAACGATGGACGTTGTGAAAACGCGGGAGGCACGAGCGACGGGACCGCGGCATTCCTCTACGTCCAGCCGTGTCCCCCACAGGTGAACAGCGTCGAGGTCCCGTTCAACCCCGCCAGCGTCTCTGACGGCCCGCATGAACTGAAGGTGCTCGTCAGCGACGCGGCGGGGAACACGACCACGATCCTCGACCACCAGGTGATCATCGACAACAACGGCGAATACACCACGCTGCTCACGCGCGGCGCGTGCAACGGCACGAGCTGTGACGAACATGCGCGGCTGCTCGCGAGCAGCCGCCAGCCCGCGACGCTCACCCGGCACTTCGGCCATTCCGCCGTGACGCTCACGGGGCGGTTGCTCGACCATACCGGCGCCCCGATCACGGGCGCTCAGGTCAAGCTGTTCGAGCAGGCCCACGACGCTGGCGCGCCGATGCAGGAAGCCGGGAGCGTCAGCACCGACGCGAGCGGGGCGTGGGAGTTCAAAGTGCCCGACGGTCCCTCGCGGCTGTTGCGCGTCGCGTACTTCTCCCATCTGAAGGACACGACGCCTGCTGTGCAGCTCGACTACCACGAGCGGGTCTATGCAGCCGTCTCGATGGGCGCCCGTCGGCGCGTGCGCCTGGGAGAACCCGTCGTCTTCCGTGGACATCTGATCGGCGGTTGGATCCCTTACGCGGGGGAGGAGGTCCAGATCGAGATTTTCTACGACGGGCGCTGGCGCACGATCGAAGTGCTGCACACCGACGCGCACGGGCGCTTCGCCTACAGCTACATCTTCGCGACCGGGATCGGCGGCTCCTACCGCTTCCGGGCGAGCGTCAGCTACGGCATCGCCTACCCGTTCCTCGCCTCGAGCAGCTCGCCGGTGAAGATCAGAGTGCAGGGATGAGGCCGAGCACCGTCATCCGGCTTGCGGGCTTGCTGCTGATCGGATGCGCGTTGGCGGGAACCCTGGCCGTGCCGGCTATCGCTTCGGAACTTCCTTTTCCCTCCCAGGAGCGTGTCAGCGACCGCGGCGCGTTCCTGTCGTTCACGGGCGCTCCCGCGGAGCCTGCGGGGCTGTGCATCATCGACAGCGGCGTCACGATGAACCCCGACCTCGAAGGTGTCGTGGTCGACCGCGAGGCCCTGGAAGCCGGCGGGGACCCGGGGGATGTCTCCCCCGAACTGCACGGCACACGAATGGCGATGGAAGCCGCCGCGGTTCCCGGTAACGACTGGGGTATGGTCGGCGCGGCACCAAGCGCGGTGCGGATCGTCTCGATCCGGGCGACCAACACCGAAGACGCCTTGAGCTTCAACGCCTACAAGCAGGCGATCCTGCTGTGCGAGCAGCGCGCCGCCACCTACAACATCAAGGTCATCAGCCTCTCCGTCGGCTTCCAGGGAACCCCGACCCCCGAACAGCTCGCGCAGCTGGAAGACGCCGTTCAGGACGCCCGCGCGCGCTTTGACATCAACGTCGCGGCGGCCGCCGGCAACGAAAGCAGCACCCAAATCTCCTACCCCGCCGCCGCGCCGGGCGTACTCGCGGTCGGCGCGTCAAACGCCCAGGGCGAACGCTGCTCGTTCTCAAACACGGGGCCCCAGCTCGCGCTGCTGGCCCCGGGATGTGACCTGGAAGAGGCCAACCCCCTGACCGGCGCCGCGGAATACGAACAGGGCGGCACCAGCTACTCCGAGGCCGACGACGCCGCCGTGCTCGACGCGCTGCGCGCCTACGAGCCCGCCCTGAGCGCCGAAGCAGCAGAAGCGCTGATGCGCAACACCGCGGCAGCAGACGGCGACGTCCTCGACGTCACCAGCCTGTTCCAAGCAGCCGGCCTGCAAGCGCTGATCGCCGAAGGCGAAGCCAACGAGCCGAAAGCCGCACCCGCGCCGGCTCCCGCGCCCGCAAGCTCTCCGGCCGCGAAAGGCCCCGTCAAGCACCGGCCCGCTTTGATCAGGCCGCGTGTACAGATCCGCCGGCATGGGAAGACACTCCTCGTGCGGCTGCTGAACCTACCCCGCGGTGATCGCGTCACAGTGACGCTGCTCACTCGCGCCGAGCACGGCCATCGCCGTGTGCTGCGCCGGATCCTCTCCAGCCACCGCCAGGTCTCGATGCCCGCGATCCCTGCCGGGCTGCTGCTGCTCTCCTACAGCACCGCAGCGCGGGAACCCGTCTCCTCGCAAGCGAGCTACCGGCTCAGATGAGACGCGCCGCGGCATTCCTCACGATGTCTGTCTGCGCGTTGCTGGCGGCGTGCTCGATCGCGTGGGCGGGCACCTACCCCATCGGCGCGTGCGATCGGGCGCCCGCCGAGCAGAACAACAGCTGGCAGCCGTTCAACAGCGATATCGCGCACCTCGTGACGGGAAGCGAGTGCCCACCGAGCGAAGGCGGCGGCGAGGAGGCAAAGACGAGCGGCCTGTACGCGGCCGACAACCTCACCGGAACTGGCAGCGCGGCGGCGGGCGCGAGTGCGGGCTGGAGCTTCACCGCACCGGCGGGGATGAGCATCGTCGCGTTCCAGCCCGACCGCTACCTCGGCGCCTACGGCGACAGCGGCTGGGTCCCATCGATCACAGCGAGCGGGACGACCCTCGAAAGCTGCACCTTCAGCTACCCCCAAGACGAATGCGCGCTCGGCGGAGCATTCGGGAACGTCAACAGCCTCGCCGGGCCGATCCCGGTCAACAACGCCAGCAACCTCACGGTCGCGATCACCTGCACCGGCAATGAAGGCTGCGTGCCCGGCGCGACGATCCACCACGCCTGGGCCGCGCTGTACGGCGCGACCGTGACGCTCAGCGAGACCGCCACGCCAACGCTCTCCGCTCCCACGGGGTCGCTGTGGGCGCCCGGCGCCGCCGACGGCTTCCACAAGGGCATCGAAAGCGTCTCCTTCGGAGCAAGCGACCCGTCCGGGATCTCCCAAGCAGTCCTCTCCGTCGACGGGCACACCGTCGCGAGCCAAAGCGGAGTGTGCGACTACACCTACCCCGTCCCGTGCCAGAGCCTCACCGGCACGCTGGATCTCGACACCACGCAGCTCGCCGACGGGGCGCATGCCGTGACCCTCGCGGTATATGACGCGGCGCAGAACGAGACACAGAGCACGACGCAAATCGTGGTCGACAACACGGCGCCAGCGCCACCGACAGGACTCACGGCCTCCAGGACGCCCGATGGGTCCGACAGCGTGACCTGGAGTAACCCGCCGCACGTCGCGCCGATCACCCAGGCCACCTATCAGCTCTGCCCGCTGCCGGCCGGTGCTTGCCAGCCGCCGCAGGGCACCGCCGACCAGGAGAGCCTCGTCGAGCTTCACCCGCCACCGGGCCGCTGGCAGCTCAAGATGTGGCTCGCAGACGCCACCGGGAACGTCAACCCCGCCAACGCCGCGAGCGTCGAACTACCCGCCCCGCTGACGCTGCACATACACCACCAGCTCAAGAGTCGGCGACTTACCGTCTATGCGCTCGTGCCACAAGGAGTCCTCGGGCCGGTGAACATCGGCTATCAAGCCCTACGCGGAACGCGCATACTCGAGCACGGAGACCGCGGAACGATCGTCCGCCACCACGAAGCCCGCATCACGGTCCGCCTCACCGCACGCGCCGCGGCTCACGTAACGCGACTGAACCTCACCGCCCGAGCGTCCTACGCGCTCCCCGCGCGCCAGCTGATCTCCGTCGCACGCCGTCGCCGACGCTGACCAACAAATTCTGCGCCGCAGGCCCCGTGTAATTCGCCCTCACGCGTGCTCCTCGCGCATGCCGTGGCGCTCATGATGTCCACCACGCGGGTTCGACAACCTCGCGGCGTAGCCGCACGCCGCCCTGAAAGCCGCGACCGGCGTCACCAGATCACCGTTCTCATCTGAAAGAGTCCATCAAACTCGGATGACTAGCTACGACATCGCCGCAAGCAAGCGATCCTTGAAGTTTCAAGCCGCCCGGCTGGCGCGGCGCTTGCCCGGGCTGGGACTGGTGGCTTCAGCCTGTGCGCTCGGGGGATGCGCGAGCGTAGCCGCTTCCGGCTCGCCAGGCTCGTCACGACTGGAGGTTGCTGGACCGGTCGTGCAGGCGCACACGCTGCCAGAAGACCGACTGCTGGCCGGACCGGTGCTGCTCGACCACCGGGCGGTATGGGTGGAGGCGGGCCGGCGGCGGCTGCTTGTGCGCTCGCTCGATGCGCACGGCCGCACGCGCACGCTCTTCTCGACCTCAAAGATGCCGGGGGCGCCGAAGGGCGCGCTCCGGCCGTTCTTTGTGGACAGCATCGCGGCTGGCGATGGACAGGTAGCATTCATTGAGTCGGTGATCCCGTGTACTTCCGCTCCTCCGCCTCACACGGGGCGGTGCACCTCCAGCGCCGAAAGCCAGCCGACAGATTCGGTCACGCTGTTCGCGGGCCGGCCGGGAGCGATCAGGCCGGTGGAGTCGCTGTTGCATCCCAGCCGGCACTGCCAGCCACCGGAGCCGGGGGCGGTCGCGATCACGGGCGCCGGCCTGGTTGACTACGAGGTATCGGCCTACCCGTGCGGCCGAGGAATTTCACGATTGGTGCTACGCAGCTTCTCTGGCCGGCTCCTACGGGTGCTGGCCGACGGGCTACCGGTTGTCACGCGGTTCGTCGCTGCGGGCGATTGGGTCGCGCTCTTCAAAAGTGCTCAGGTCGTCGGCGAGCACGACGAAGTCCGGATCATTCGCGTCAAGACCGGACAGGTGGCGCTGAGGCTGCACGCACTCCAGGCTTTCGCCTTGGGTAGCTCGGGAAAGTTCGCGCTCATGACCGAACCGCGTCGCGGACCGTGCCCACGCCTCGCCGCCTCCGAGGTGCTGAGCGTCGGGCAGATCGGACGACCGGGCATGCACGTCCTGACCAGAGAAGCCCTCGAGGGACCAACAACCACGGCATTGGCCCTAGCCGGCGGTCAGGTGGCGTACGCGCAGCCAACAGGCAGCTGTGCTGCCAGCAGCCAGGTTGTGGTTGAGACCCCCGGGGCGCCTCCCACGCCCATCCTGGGACTGAAACCCGGGACCCCGCTCGTCTTCGATGGCAGCATCCTGGCCACCGCCCACGACGACGCGGTGGAACTAGCCACGCTTCGCAGACGCTGACCTCGAGAGCTGCGCGGAAAGATGATTCGACCTGCTCGTCGCCAAACTCGACGTGTAATTCGCTGTCGCTGTGGGCGTGTTGCTCGCATTAAGAGGTATGACCCGTTTTGCGCCGGTTGATTTCTTTGACGAGCACACAGCGATCCCGCCGAAGCTCGCGACCGGCGAGGAGCCGACGCAGCTAACTATCCGGGTGGAGGGACTCCCTTCACGCTGGCGGGCGTGGCGAGCATGGGGCGGGCTGCTGCTCGCGATCGCGGCCGCCGCAGTCGCGGGGAAACTCATCGACTCACGCCGGTCGAGCACCCGCCACTACCTGCGAGCTCCTGAGCCGCAGCCAGCGATCCGCGCGGCTGCGCCGCACACAAGGCGCCAACCGCGACTTCCGAGGGCTCCCAGCCGCGCAGCTGCACCCGGTAGAAGAAAACCCGCGCGCCATCGCCCTCGCAGAAGGCCGCGCCGTCGGGTGCGCTCCGCGCCACGGCTATCGCCAGAGGGCGCCGAGAGCCGCCCGGCGATCGACGTGGCGCCCGAACGCGCCCAGCCGAGCATCGCGGCGACGCCCACTACTGGCGAGACGCGTCCCGGCCCTACGCCGCAGGTCGGTAGCAGCCGTCCCGATTCCCGGCCGTCGGTCGGAGAAAAGGGCGATGAACAGTTTGATTATCTAGGTCGATAGCGGAGAAAGGTTGAGTGAGGCAGGGATGAGCCCAAACCTTTCTGAGCAGTTTTTGGATCTTGTCGCACGTCGACTGCAAGCGATCTCCGAGCCGACACGGATTCGCATGTTGACAAGCCTCGAGCGACGCGAGGCTACCGTGCAGGAGCTGACCGACGAGCTGGTGACCACTCACCAGAACGTCTCGAGGCACCTGGGCATCCTCTATCAGTCGGGGATCGTCACACGACGTAAAGACGGCAACAAAGTCTGGTACTCGCTGGCTGATTACTCGGCCTGCCGCTTGATCGAGCAGGCCACGGCTAGCGTCACCGGCTACGTCGAGGAGCTAGCCGGCATCGCCGGTATCGAAGGCGCCGGCTGAACCCAGCGCCGTCTCAGGCGAAGTCGCATCCGCAGCGATTAGCTCCCCGAGCTAGCTCACATAGCCAATTCACAGTTGTCGCGTACGCTCGGTGGCGGTCGCGATTCTCGGTGCGGCTTGGTCCGCAAGTGTGTAGTTGCGTACTTGCGTATTTGTATTAACACGTAGTTGTAGTGATTTGGTGAAGTGCCGCGTACCTTCGCCCCATGAGCATTTTTCGTAGGGCGACCAACAGTGACACCCACGCGAGCGGGGGCCGTAGTCAGGCCGACAGTTTCACTCGTTTGGGGCGTTTCGTGGGTCGCGTGCTGTTGTGGGGTTGCGTGCTGCTACTGCTTATTCGCGGTATCGCGTCCTACTTTGGCGCGCCGTCTCACGTTGTCACGACCACACGCGGTGTAACGGTGACTGTGACCCAGCCCGCTCGCACCGAACCATCGACGGCGCGAAGGAAGTGAGCGGCATGTCACCTAAAAAGCGGATCTATTTCGGGCTGGTGCTCGCGGCGTTTGGGTTGGTGTTGTTCCCGGCGGCCGCGTTGGCCTCGGGGAATGATGTCGGCGCGAACGTAGCGAACTTGTTGAAGGGGTACGCGAGCGAGCTGTACGGCGGGATCGTGGCGATCGTCAGCTTGATGTTTTTGGTTAACCGTCGCTACACCGAGCTTGCGGTTTTCCTGTTTGCGTCGATCGTTGTCGCGTGGATGGTGTTCGCGCCGTCTGAGATCGCGAGTGCGGCGGAAGCCCTCGGCAAACAGATCTTCGGCTGACTCGGGGGTTTGTGAGCGATGAGTGATTCTTCACATCCGATCCGCTCCTACCAGCGGATATTTGAGCCGGACCGTCGTATCTATCAGATCGACGGTCGCCGTCTGCCGGTCCCGGGCGGTGTGCCGCTCGAGTGGCTTGGTTGGGCGTTCGCGTCGCTCGTTGCGGTGCTGGTGCTCAGCCAGCGCTCGATCCTGTTGGCCGTTGTGCTCGGCGCGATCGGCGGGGTGCTCGGTGCGAGCTCGCATGGCTGGCGCGGTGGCGTAGTCGCGGGCGCCTGCGGGTTTCTGGCGACGCTGATCGCCGGGGTGCTACTGGGCTGGCTGGATTGGCCGCTGCGGCTGGTGATCGCGCCGGGGATGATCGCGACTCTCGCCGGGCAGGCTGCGCCGGACGGGCGGCCCGCGCATCGCTATTTGACTTCCTGGGTGGCGCTGCAGTTGCGTGCGGCCCGCCGTTCGCTCGACGGTCCGATCCCGGCGGACGGTGAGGTTCAGGTTTGGGCGCCGCAGGTGTGGCTCGCCCCGGATCAGCACTCCCCGGTCCTTCACCACGGCCGCGTGCGAGGCCCGGCGCGACTCGTCTTCGCGCACGCCGTGGTAGCGGTCCCGGGCCGGGGACGTCTCGTAGTCCGCCGGGCGCGGGGGCACAAGCTGCGCCGCGGGGAGCGCCTCGCCGAAGTGATCGAGCTGATGGACGGCCAGGTCGTGGAGGTGCGCCCATGAGCTTCCCGCTGCGATACGCAAAGGGAAACGTCCTGATCGGCCGGGGCGGTGACAGCGCCGCGCTGTACCGGCTCGGGATGACTTCCTACCCGTACCTGCCGACGGGCGAGAAGTGGACGCTGCAGCGTCGCCTGCAGCGCCTCGCACAGTCGCTTGCGGCCGACTTTTCACTGTGGCGAGTCAATCGGGCGTTCCCTGCGGATCGGTACGTCCGGCACACCGAGGGTCTGCTCGATGAGCGCCACCAGGACCCGGAGGCGTGGAGGGCGTTCCTGCGGGGTCACGAGCGGCGCCTTCGTGAATTTGGGTCTCACACGCCGGAGGTCTATCTCGCGGTCTCGCTTGCCGGGCGCGCGTCTACGGGCGTCGGCTCGGGGCTGGTGCGCAGCGTCGACCGGGTCCGGCGGAAGGTCGAGGACGTCGCCGGGATCGGCGGCGGCTCACCGATCCCAAGCGGCGAGCTTTCAGAGCTGGAGGCTCGCGAGCAGCGCGTCTATGAGCGGCTGAACGGGATCATCGGCACGCGCCGTGCGCGCACGATCGAGCTTCAGTGGCTGCTTGCCCGCGCGGCATGCAGGGGTATCTCAGAGCCCGAGCTCGACCATCACTGGCAGCCGGACGCGCTGGTAGTGATCGCCGCGGGCGGCGGCGTTGAGTTCGAGCCGCTCGGCCACGATTTGCGCCGTTGTGTGAACGCGGCGATCACCGAGCGCCAGCAGTCGCTGATCGTCGACGGGGAGCAAGGCCGGTCCTTTCAGGCGATGCTCGCCGTTGGCGCGCTCGCGGAAGCTCCTGAGTTTCCGGGCGCGACCGCGGAGGTGCTGTTCTCGCCGCTGGAGGCGGTCGGGTTCCCCGTCGATGCGTGCTTGCACGCGCGCTGGCTTGGCAACCGCCAGGCGCTGGGGCAGGTCCGTAAGCGGATCGCCGACGTCGAGCACGCCTACAACGAGCAGGTAGAAGGCGCGGCGCACGGCCCGAGCGTGCTCGCTGGCGTCGACCGTGTCCTCGCGCGCGAGTACGAGGCGACCCTGCAGGCCGGAGGGCATCCCCCGATGCTCTACGCCCAGATCGGGCTCGCCGTCGGCGCCTGTAGCGAGGAGGAGCTGGAGCGGCGGGTCGCGGTGCTCAAAGAGCAGTACGGCGACATCACGCTGCATCGCCCCGCCGGGCTGCAGCACGAGTTGTTCTTCTCGCACATCCCGCGCGCGGACGGGTGGGTGTGATGCGCGACTACACCCAGCAGCTCACGGTCGAGCAGTTCGGGGCGATGGTCGCGACCGCGACCAGGACCCTCGGCTCCCAGCGCGGCCCATATCTCGGCTACACGCCGACCGGGTCCCCGTTGCCGGTGCGCTTCGATGCCGCGCAGGCACCGAGGGAAGACCGTGCGTCGGCGGCGTTGTTGATCGGCACGCTCGGCTCTGGAAAGACGGTCGCCTCGGAGATCATCGAGTACGCGGCGGAGCGCGCCGGGTCGCTGATCGTCGACCTCGACCCCAAGCCCGACCACGGGCTTCACCGGCTCGCCGAGCTCGGCGACCGTCTCGAAGTCCTCGAGCTATCCGGTGACCCAGCGCAGCAGGGGCGCCTTGACCCGCTCGCGATCGGCCTCGAGGACATCCGCGAGGAGCTTGCGGTCTCTTACCTGCTGGAGCTGCTGCCCGGCCAGAGCGGGCAGTGGGAGAACGCGATCTCACTCGCCGTCAAGGACACCGTGCGGGAGGGATCGCGAAGTCTGCTGCGCACGGTCGAGCACCTGCAGGCCAGCGACCGTGGCCCGGCCAAAGAAGCCGGGGAAGCGCTGGAGGTGATCCGCGACTTCGGCCTCGCGCGGCTTGGGTTCGGTGACGGGCAAGGCCCGACGATCCAGGCCGCAAAGCCCGTCACGACGATCCGGATGCCCGGCCTTTCGCTGCCGGAACCCTCGGCCGCGAGAGACACATACACCCGGGCCGAGCGAGTATCCGTAGCAACGCTGTCGCTCCTCGCGGCCTACGCGCTGCAGCTGATCTCACACGATCGCTCGCGGCACAAGATTGTCGGCCTAGATGAGATTTGGTTCCTGCTGGCCAATCCGCAGGGCCGGCAGATAATCAATCGCCTGGTCAGGTTGGGCCGCGCGTTCAACGCGACGTTGCTGCTCGGGACTCACCGGATCGCTGATCTCGGCGACCTCGCGGACCTGATCGGCGTGGTGTTCGTCTTCGGCCAGGACTCTGACGACGCCGCCGCAGCGGCACTTCGATTCATCGGCCTTTCACCCACCCGTGAGCTGATCGGCCGGGTCCGTGAATACCGCGCCGGGCGCTGTTTGATGCGCGACCTGCGCGGCCGTGTCGGCGAGCTGCAAATCGACGCGGTCTACCCGCACCTGCTCCAAGCGTTCACCACAACCCCGCAGCAAGCCCCAAGGAGCGAACCATGAAACCGACCGTCCCTGCGGCTCTGCGCTCGCTCCTGCATAAGCGCCCAAGCCGCTTCGCCGTCCTTTGCGTCCTGGGGCTCGCGGCGCTGTTCGTGCTGCTCGCTGGAGCGCCAGCCGGCGCTAACGATGTGTACAGCAATATCGGCCCGGCGCCACAGCTACCGGCCGGCGGTCTGGTCGGGCGCTACCCGCTCGCCAACTACGAGCTCGACCAGTACTTCCCTGGCATCAGCGTCGGGCTGACCAGCGGAGTGGATGTCTCCGGCGTTGCTCCTTTGATCGCGTATTTCATCGCGCAGGTCATTTGGATGATTACCGCGTTCGTCGCGAACGCCGTAATCACACTTTTTGGCTTCGCGTTCAACCTGGATCTGGTTAATGGGAACGGCAGCCCCGGCTCGGGTGCGCTCGCGCCGATCTCGACCGCGATTCACAATATGTACGCGAGTACGTTTGGGGCGCCGTGGCTCGTCGCGATGGTCGTCGTCGTGGGCTGCTGGGCGATGTGGAAGGCGCTGGTGCAGCGCCGCTATACCGAGACAGCCGGCGCGCTCGCAGTGTCGCTTCTCTACTTCGTCCTCGCGATCGGGATCGTCACACAGCCCGAACGAACGATCGGCCCTGCGAGCAAGCTCTCAAACCAGGTCTCCACCGCGCTTTTGTCGCTGACAAGCGAGGGGAGTGTCAATAACGAATCCCGTGCCAAGAGCGCCGCGAGTAACCAGCTCTTCGAACTGCTGATCCTCAACCCGTGGACCGTCCTTGAGTTCGGGGGCCTAGAGCAATGCACCAGCACCAGCGGCGGGAAAACCCACTCCGTCGCGGTGCGGCCACTCAGCAGCAACCCGGCACAGGACACCCAGCTCGCTGCGCAGCTGGAAAACGGGACCGAAGTCCAAGCCGAAGGGAAGCGGTGCATCAACGACCGCAACAAGTACGCCAGCCATTTCCTCGCCTACCCGTCCCAGTCCTCCGACCGCAACAGCGAGCACGAAGCCCTCGAACACGGCGACGACGAAGACCTCCCCGAATCAGACCCAGCCAAGCACAACGGCAGCTACCCCCTCGGCAAGGCCGACGAGCCAGCGGCCGAAGCGATGGGCAAGGGCGGCCAGTACCAGCGGCTGCTGCTGGCGATCCTGATTCTCCTCGGGGAGCTCGGCGCGTTCGCGCTGCTCGGCGCGCTCGCGCTCGGCGTGATCCTCGCGCAGATCCTGCTGTTGACGATGCTCGCGTTCGCGCCGGTCGCGCTGCTCGTCGGAATATTCCCCGGCCGCGGACACGAGTTCTTCAGAACGTGGCTCACAAAGCTCGCGGGCTACCTCGCGCGGAAGGTCATCTACTCACTGATCCTCGCGGTCCTGCTCGCCGTCTGCCAAGCACTCGACGACGCCACATCGAACCTCGGCTGGCTCCTCGCCTTCACTCTTCAAGCGGCGTTCCTGTGGACGGTCTTCCTGCAGCGCAATCGCCTCACAGCGGACTTCCTCGCCGCGACAGCCGGACCCAAAGCAGGCCAGGAGGGAACCAGCCGGCTGCAGACCCTCTACTACACGACGCGCCTCGCGCGGATGGCGATGGGCAGATCCCAGCGCCAGCCGCCGCAGACCACAGCCTCCCCTGAATCCCCGTCCAGGGAATCGCCCCCGCCGAGCGAGCCGCCGCGCTCGGGCGAGGCGCCCTCCTCGGATGAGTCGCCGCCGGAAGGCGGGGGCTCACCACCACCGCACGAAACGCCACCGTCCGGTGACGGTCCGCCTCCCGGTGCGGGCTCACCAGCAGCCAACGAGACACCAACTCGCGGGCCGGGCTCACCCAGCCCAGCCGCAGGCGCACGGCCAGCTACCCCAGCGCCGACGGGGGAGAGCCCGTCCAGTCCAGATGGCGCTGCGTCGTCTGACGGCACGCCGCCACCGGCCGCTGGTGCTCCGCGAGCGCCCCAGGCCCCGGCGTCGGGTGAAGAGTCACCTCGCCGAGATCAACCCCCGGCGCCTGCTGGCACCGCGACGGACCCCGCAGGCCCACCGGCGCCCGTGAGCGGCCCGCCACGCGAGCAAGCGCCGCCGCCGCCGGCAGGCCCGAGCCGGCCGGCGCCCGAGACTCTGCCTGCCCCAAGCGCCCCGCCGCCAGGTTTCGCGACGCCACCTTCGGATGACGGCTCCTCTCTGCGCGAGCCCAGCATGCCGACGGCGCCGAGCACACGCGTGCCTGAGCGGAGCGCGGTGTCGCCCGGGCGCAGCTCGCCCCCGCCGGTTCCGTCTGCCGCCGTCGCGGATGAGCCCGTCGCGGTTCTCCTGCGGGCGCGTGCGCGCGACGCCGCTTCTGACCCCGCAACCCAAGGAGACCTCGCATGAGCTGGCGCATTGAACACTCCGACGCTCTCACCCTTCTGCGCGAGCTGCCCAGCGGATGGGCGCAGAGCTGCGTGACGAGCCCGCCACGCGATGTGCCGCCACGAGAGTTGCTCGCTGTGCTCGAGCAGGTCCGGCGGGTACTGCGCGACGACGGCACGCTGTGGCTGGCGCTTAGCCGGGGCGCCAGTTCGTCGAGCGTGCTTGCCTGGCTGCAGGAGACCGCGTGGCTGCGTCCCGCCCAGGAGAGAGCGATCTCGGGCTATCGGGTCCCGCGGAGCGTCGTGCTGCTCACCAAGCAGCCCGCGTATCTCTTTACCCCTCGGCTCGCGCCCGCGCCCGGGGCGGGCTCGGCCTGGAGGACATCGGGCCGGCTGGGACGCACGTGCGGACGGTGTCTGCTGCCGCGCCGCGCGTACTGTATCCCCGCGCCGGGGAACGGCGGGTTGCTCGCGCGCGAGCTGATCGAGTGGTGCATTCTCACGAGCACGGTCCCGCGAGCTTGCGGGGTATGCGGCACACCGTGGCGGCGCGTTCCCTACCCGGCGAGCGGACAGGAGCGCTGGCGCACAGGCTGCGTTCACATCAACGGGCGGGGTCGCTCGCTCGTAATCGACCCGTTCTGCGGGTCGGGAAACACCGGCCTCGCAGCTCAGCGACGGGACCGTGATTTCCTCGGGATCGAGCAGAGCCGCTCGACAGCGGCGCTCGCGCGCACGCGTCTGACGTCCGCCCAGCGGGAGAACGGGCGATGAGCACCTACGCCTGGATTCGCCGCCAGCGCGACCGTCCGATCGCCGAGCACGAGCGGCGCTGGGCGTTCACCGCGGTCGCAGCCGTGACCGTCGCGGCGACGTTGCTGCTCGCGCTCACCGCGCCCGGAGGCCTGTCTACCGATACAGCCTTGGCGCCGGGGAACCGCGGACGCCACCAGCAAGCCTCCACGGCGCCGGAGGGCCGTAGCGTGCAGTCCGCGCTTTTGACGAGCGCTGGCGAATGTGCCGCGCGCGTGTTCCTGCGCGGCTATCTCGGCTACCTCTACGGCCACGATCGCGCCAGTGAGATACGAGGCGCGACCGTCGCGTTTACTCATTCGCTGCCGGCTCGCGCGCCGAATCTCTCACCCGCGATGCGGGCGAAGCACGCTCGCGTGCTCTCGCTGCATGCGGCCCCGGCACCCGCCGGGCTGATCGGCGTAACGGCCCTCGTCAACGACGGCGGCCTGATCGACTACCCGGTCGCGCTGCGCTTGGCACGCCAGGGCGGCCTCCTGCTCGTGAGCGGGTTGGGCGGCGCTTGATGCGCGGTCGCAGAGGAAAGGCGGTGTGGGTTTGGCTTCTCGCCGGCTTCGGGAGCACCGGCCTTGTGCTGGTCGCGATGTTCGGGCTCGTGGTCGCGGTCCTCGGAGCGAGCTTCGGGGGCTGTGAGCCCGTCGCTGCTGCTCCGCTCGCGGCGAGCGGGCCAACACCGTCTGCGTATGCGCTGGCGAGCATCCCGCCCGAACGTCTGCGTATCTACCAGGAAGCCGGCACGAAGTTCGACATCGACTGGAGCTTCCTCGCGTCGATCGGCGCGCAGGAGTGCGGCAACGGCGCGTGCGCCGGCACGAACGCCGCGGGCTGTGCCGGGCCGATGCAGATCGCGTATGTCCGCGGCAGCGAATGCAGCCCAGGCTCCGGCCCGACGTTGTGGGAACGCTACGAGGTCTCCGCGCATCCAGGCCGGGCTCCGTCGATCAACGATCCCGCCGACGCGATCTATACCGCCGCGCGGATCCTGCGAGAAGCGAAGGGCGCCCCGCCGACGGGCGGCTCCTTCGGCGAATACCGCGAGGCCGCGTGTAACTACTACGGCGCGTGCGCCGACGCGACGGTCAGCTACGCCGAAGAGGTAATGGCCCGCGCCGTCCAGTACGGCTTCACCGGAACCGGTGCGCCGACGGCGACGAGCCCGCCGCTGGCGGAACCTGTCAGTAGCGGCGGGTGCGAAGCGAGCACGTTCTCCCCCGAAGCCGCCAGCAGCTCGCAGATCGTCAAGGTCGCCGAAAGCCAGATCGGCCAGGGCGAAAACCCGCCTGGGAGTGACTGCACGATCTACGGGCCGTGCGAGGAATGGTGCTCGCTGTTCGCGAGCTGGGTGTGGAAACACGCGGGCGTCCCGCTGCCCGGCTCCACCGCGGTGTACGGGTACTCCGGGTCGCTGTACACGTGGGCTCAGGAACACGGCGGAAGAATCCTCCCCGCGACCGCGACGCCCGCGCCCGGTGACGCCGTCTTCTACGGCTCGGGTCCCAGCGACAGCGCGCACGTCGGGATCGTGCGGCGCGTCTACCCCGACGGGCGAATCACGACGATCGAGGGTAACTACGCCGGCCACGTGACGCTCGTCGGCCCGTTCCTGCCGTCGAGCCCGGTCGGGGAGCGAGCCCCGATCTACGGCTACGCCCAACCACCCACCACCGGGTCCTCAAAGGATTGAGCGAGCCGGTGCGAGAGAGCTTCACATCCACCCTGCGCGGACCCTCGGGTCGCGCTCTATCGAGAAAGGAATCTCGATGCCACAGTCAAGGAAGACGACGGCCCCCGGGCCAAAGTCAAGGAAGACCACGGCCGCCAACAGCCGCCGCTCCGGTGCGCGCAAACAGGCGGGAAAGATTCTCGACCTGTTCGTCGGTGCCGGCGGCTGGGCGGAGGGCCTTCGCATGATCGGCCTATCCGCCCTCGGAATCGAGACCGACCCGGCCGCGTGCGCGACTGCGCGCGCCGCCGGGCACGAGTGTCTGCAGGCCGATGTGACGCAGCTCGACCCGCTCCGGTTCCGGCCGGTGTGGGGTGTGATCGGGTCCGCGCCGTGTCAGGCGTATTCCTCTGCGGGGAAGGGCCTTGGCCGGGAGGACAAGCCGTTGGTGATCGCGTGCGCGCACGAGCTCGCCGCCGGCAACGACAGCCGTGCCGTACGTGTGAAGGAATGCCGGGATCCTCGGTCGTTGCTGACAGTCGAGCCGCTGCGGTTCGCGCTCGCGCTGAAGCCCCGGTGGGTCGCGCTGGAGCAGGTCCCCGCGGTACTGGAGCTGTGGACGATCTTCGCCGGCCTGCTCTCCGCGCACGGCTACCACACCGCCGCGGGGGTCCTCAGCGCCGAGCGCTACGGCGTACCGCAGACCCGCAAAAGGGCGTTCTTGATCGCCTCGCTCGACGGGCCGGTGAGCCTCCCCGACCCGACGCACCGCTCCTACAACCCCCGCCGTAAAGAGATACCGGAGGACGAGGCCGGTCTTTTGCCGTGGGTCAGCATGGCCGAGGCCCTCGGCTGGACCACCAGCGAGGAAGTCGGTTTCCCACGCCGCAACAGCACTCCGAGCAACCAGCCGGCCAAGGGCGAGACGGGGGCCTATCGCAAGCGCGATCGTCGTCCAGCGTGCAACCCCGCGCCGACGCTGACGGCGAGGACGCGGTCTTGGACACGCAAGCCGTGCGTGCAGATCAGGCGAAGCGGCGAGCGGATCACCGAGGGCTTTGACCCGACCGGCGCCCCGGCGCAGGCCGTCACCACGAGAGTCAACCGCTGGCAAGCGCACGGCGTAAGCACGCCCGACCAATCCGGCGCCCCGGTCAAGACGACAGGCGCCGACTGGACCTCGGAGCGTCCCGCTCCGACAATCGTCACAACGAGACGCTCGAAGGATGGGGCGCTCGTCGGCCGGCAGCTCCCACCGGGTCAGGGTGTCGAGTGCGGTGGCTGGGCGTGGCGCAACGGCAACCAGACACACGCCTCGATCCGCGCCAGCAGGGAGCCAGCGCCGACGGTCCACTTCGGGCATGCGCTGAACCAGGTCGAGTGGGTTCCGTGCGCGTATGAGACTCGCCAGCGCGGCGCACGGCCGCGGCCGATCAGCAAGCCGGCGCCGACGATGCTCGCCGCCGGTCTCGCGAAGGGCACCCCGGTCTGGGCGGGAGAGCGGCCCGCGACGACGGTCGCGTGCGACCGGCGGGTCCATCCCCCGGGCCACAAGGAGAACGCCGGGGATCCTCCCGGGCGCTATGAGCAGCGGCGCGGCGCGAACGCCGTGCGGGTCACCGTCGAGCAGGCCGCCGTGCTCCAAGGCTTCCCGGCCGGCTACCCGTGGCAAGGCACGAGGACCCGCCAGTTCACGCAGGTCGGTAACGCCGTCCCGCCGCCCCTCGCGCGGCGAGTTCTCGAGCAAGCCATCAAGGCGAGCAGGCCAGCCCGTCGAGCGCGAGCAAGGAGCAGCCGATGAGCGCGCGAGCGGCTTCTATCGGGCGCGAGCGCGGAGCGGGGTGCTCGGCGATGAAGAGCGAGGACCGTTTCAGGGACCGTCTCAGGGACCGTCTTGGGGACCGTTTCAGGGTCCGTCTGCGGTTCCACCGCAGTTCCGCTGGCTCACGGGCTTTGTCCTGCACAGAGGCCGTTTTTGTGGCGGGTTGGCTGTGCGACATCTCTACGCCCGGTTGTAACTATCGATCCAGCTGGGCACCGGATGACGCTGCTGCGCCTGTAGCTGGGGCGTGCTGCCTGGCGGCCGTGTTGCCGTTGGGTGCATTGCCGGCCGCGCTGATGGCTGCCTGCGGGGCTGGTACTCGTCGCGTGCGCCGGCTGCTGCGAATCCCGGTGACGTTGCCGGTGGCTGCGTCGGTGGCGCATCGTGTCGTCGCCGGTCGTCGTCCGCCTCTCTCCTGCTCGCGGCGATCCTGCCTTGCCGTCTCGTTCGCTGAGCTAGCCGTCGCCGTCGCCGTCGCGGTCGCGGTCGCGGTCGCCGGTCGCGGCGTCTCCGGTCGCCGTGTGCAGCCCTCGCGGCGGTGTTCGCTGGTCGGAGGATTGGGTCGGCTCCGCGCTGGAGGGCGGCGGGCGCGGGCGCTCGGGGGCGCGCGGGGCTTTGCCAGGGCGGCGGCACCCGGTCGCGCGGTGGCGCTCTGCAGAAGGGGCGGTGGGGTCCTGTGAATCGCCGGCCCTCTCAGGACGCTCGGCCGCTGGTGGGTGTCGTGGTTGGGCTCGCGGCCTTGTCGGTCCTCGGCGCGGCGCGGTCCTCTTCGGGGATCGCGCAGCGGGCGGCTTCGCTCTTGGCGAGCCCGCTGCTGCTGATCGCGGTGGCGCTGCTGGCGACGGGGATGATCGCGGCTCGTGTCGTTGCCAGTCGCCGCTCGCTTGAGTCGCGGACGCGGCTGGTCGTTCTCGCGCCCGACTCGTTTGATCCCTCGCCCGATGCGGTGTTGCGCTTCGCCGCGCAGCTCTCGCGCGTGCAGCGGCTGGTCGGCGGCTGGCTCGATCCTCGGGCGCGCGCGGTGCGCGTGCTGCTGGATGCCGACGAGGAGGGCCGGATGCGCTACTCGCTGTGCGTGCCCGAGCGGGCGCTGCCAGCGGTCCGCTCGGCGCTCGGCGTATTCGACCGGGTGCAGGCGCAGGTACTCGACCCCGACCTCCAGCCGGCGGCTGGAGCCTCGTCGGTGCAGGTGGTGCGCGCCGAGCTTCGCCTCGCCCGGCCGAGCAGCGAGCCGCTCGCCGACGTGCCGCTGAACCCGGATCCGCTGCAGAGCTTCGCGCGGGTCATCGCGCGGCTCGACCGCGCCCATGGGGAGCAGGCGCAGGTCGCGGTCGACCTCCTCCCGACGACCCCTGCGACCCGCAGACGCCTGCGCCGCCGTCTACTGAAGGAGGCCCGCCGCCGCGGCGAGCACCTCGGCGGTGGCGAGACGGACGGGCTGGGCGGGATTCTCGCTGGCGGCGGCGGCCGCCAAGTAGGGAGGCGCCGCGCGGCAGAGATGGTGGCGCAGCGAGCCGAGCGGGAGGAGATCGGCCAGAAGCTGTTGGCGGCGGAGCCGCTGTTCCGGCTGCAAGTCCTGATCCGTTGCAGCTCGCCTGAGCGCGGCCGAGCCGTCGCGTGCCTGCAGGGTCTACTCGGCTGCTTTGACGGGTTCGCCGGAGCGAACTCCCTGCGCGTCGTCGGCGTTCGATTCCTCGGCGTCGCGTTCGCTGGATCGGATCTCCCTGGTCGCCGCGGCTGGTTTGACCGGCGGCTGCGCACGGGGCTCTTTCGCCCGGCGCGCAAGGACTACGTCACCGCCGGGGAGATGGCAGGGCTGCTGAAGCCGCCGAGCGTTCACTGCGCGGCACCGGAGGTGCTCCGCCTCGGCCCGGCCGTGTACCCGGCGCCGAAGGTGCTGCCGACATTCACCGGGCAGAGGGATCTCGTGCCACTTGGCAGGGTCGAGGGTGAGAGCGGCGAGCGAAGGGTCGGCCTTCGGGTCGAGGACTCGTTTTTCACCTACATCGCCGGACGGAGCCGGTGGGGCAAGACCGAGCTCGCGCTCACGCAGTTCCTGCACTTGGTCAGAAGCGGGCACGGCGGGCTGTTCCTCGATCCTCACCAGGACGCCGTTCAGCGCGTGAAGAGCTGCCTGACCGAAGCGGAGTTCGCGGAGCGGATCGTCGAGCTGGATCTCGTTGGGCCGCGCTCGCGACAGGGCCAGCCCGGATGGAACCTGTTTGCCGCGAGGGGCCTCAGCCCGGAGGACGCCGAGCGCAGGGTCGAGGCGATCGTCGACAGCTTCGCCTCGGCGCTGCAGTGGGGCGAGCGCAACAACCGTGCTCTCACGCTAACGACACAGGCGACCGCCGCGCTGATTGAGCTCGCAGCCGTACTCCCGGACGGGTTGCAGCCGACGATCTTCCAGATCCCGTCGATCCTCGGAAACGAGGCGTGGCTGCAGGCTGCGCTGCCGTTCCTCTCGATGCCGCGCCGGCAGTTCTTCACCGAGCGCTTTCCCCGGCTTTCAGAAGACGCGATCACGCCGGTTACGAACCTCATCGACCGGCTGCGCTCCTCCACGCAGCTCGCCGCTCTGCTCGGCGCGCAGAACTCGACCTACGACATCGCCAGGGCGATGAACGAACGCAAGATCGTGCTGGCGTGCCCCGGCGCGGACGGAGCGAAGGACAAGCTCGTCGCGAATCTCCTCGTGTTCGATTTGCTGCACGGCGCGAAGAGCCGAGCTTCGCTGCCGCCAGAGAAGCGCGTCCCGTTTTACGTCTTCCTGGACGAGGTGCAGACCTATGATGGCGCGTCGAACGGGACCTTGGCCTCGATGCTGGAGCAGACGGCGAAGTACGGGGTCAGGGGGTTCTTGCTCAATCAGAACCCGGACCGTCTGACCAGCGACACGTTGAACGCGCTGACGACGAACCGCAGCCACCTGATCACCACCGCGCTGAACGCGCACGCCGCGGGAATGATCGCGCGGGAGTGGGGCGGCGACCCGCCCGCGAGCGCGATCATCGGGCTGCCCCGCAGGACGTTCATCGCGCAGGTCACCCATCAAGGCCAGCTCACCCGGCCGTTCCTGTTCGGTAACGAATCGGTGGAGACGGCTTTCGCCGATTCGTTTCACCCGGAGGTCCTCGCTGATGTTCAGCCTGCGATCGACTCAGCGTCCGGGAGAACGCCTGCGGCAGAGACCGTCGGCGCGCTCGACTTCCTCGACGAACGAATCCGCCAGCACCTCGAAGGCAACAAGGGCGCGGCGCAGCGAGGACCGGACGACGACCCGGATGAGCCGTGGAGGGCACCGGCGCCCGAGCTCCAGATGGTGGGGCAGCGATGAGCCCGCGCGCCGCGGGCGATCGTCCGCTGCCATCGGTCGCGACGGAAGTTCTCGCTGGGATCTACCAGCATCGTCTGCTGAGCACGAAGCAGCTGCACGCGCTCTACACGCCACAGTCAAAGCCGCGGTGGACACGACGGGTGCTCGGGCTGCTCGCCGAGCGGCGGCTCGTCGATCGCGCACGAGGCCCCGGCAGCCTCTCGCTGTGGTTCCTCACCGAGTACGGCGCCGAGACAGTCGAGACGGCCGGGCCGCGTGCCGAGCTTCGCCGCCGGCTCGTCGGGGCGGCGCAGGCGGAAGGACCGTTGCGCAAGCACACCCTCGCCGTCAACGACGTCGGGATCGCTTTCGTGCGTGCCGCCCGGGAGCGAGGCGATGAATGCGGCCCGGAGTCCTGGCGGCACGAGATCGCGCATCCGATCGCCCTCGCGCGGGGCCGCAAGCCCGCCGAGATGGCTGTCGCCGACGCGATCCTGACCTACCTGCAGACCGGCAGGGATGGCTCGCTCGCGCTGCACCAACGCTGGATCGAGCTCGATCGCGGGACCGCCCGCCCGGCAGAGCACCTCGCCGCGAAGATCAGCGCCTACACGCGCCTTCGCTACTTCGCGCTCCCCGCCTCCGGTGCTGAGCATCCGGGCGAGCCGCTGTGGCGCAGCTCCTATCGCTCCTGGCCGCATCTCCTGATCGTGCTCGCCGACCAGTCACGCGAGCGGATGCGCCTGCGTATCCAACGCACGCTCGTGCTCCACCAATCCGACCCCGCCAGCCGCGCGGGCGCTGCGATCCCGCTCGCGTTCGTCGCCCTCGAAGACCTCAAGCGCCAAGGGCCGTTCGCCGCGATCTTCACATCCGCCGAGCACCCCACCCAACCCGTGGACTGGCTCGGCAAACCACAACCCAAGGACAGGTGAACAATGCCTCGCGCGCGATCAACCAAGTCAACTCAGAGGTCAACTCAGCGGCCCCGGCGCCCGACACCGGCCGCGAGCCCTCGCCGCGCGCGGTCCTCATCGGGCGCGTGCCCCATCCCGCGCGTCGCCGATCTGCCACTCGCGCTGTGGCCTTGCGCGCAGCGCACGAGCCAATGGCAGCGCCACGAACGGTTCGTGCCCGAGTCAAACCGCCACCCCGCGAAGATGCTGCCCGAGATCGCGCGGCGCGTGATCGCCGCCTACAGCGACCCCGGCGACCTCGTTCTCGATCCGATGTGCGGGATCGCGACCACGCTTGTCGAGGCGATCCACCAGGGCCGTCGCGCGATCGGTGTCGAGCTGGAGGGCCGCTGGGCATCGCTCGCCGCGAAGAACATCGAGCACGCCCGCAGTCAAGGCGCGGCAGGGAGGGCGCTGATTCTCAAGGACGACGCTCGCTATCTCGGGCGCGGTGTGCTGGACGACCTCGCCGGTCAGGTGCCGTTGATCCTCACCTCTCCGCCGTACGGGAACGCGACGCTCGGCGATCCGCGCGGCGGTAAGGGAATGGCCCGCTCACGCGCGTCCGAAGGACGCCGGATGACCGCAGCCGACCGCGCTCGCGCCGCTCAGGCACCGAACTGGTGCCGCTACGGCGACAGCAGCGGGAGCGTCGCGCGGCTTCGTTACGGCACGACCGAGGAAGCACTCACCCCCCCCACCCCCCCCCCCCCCCCCCACCGCGCACCCCCGAAAACCGGGCACGCACCACACCACCCCCCGCCCACCACCCCCCCCTCAATTTATTTTTCTC
>Ga0182013_10000338_pt1 | contig 64221 bp, 59 predicted proteins | sample 612S2MmetaG_FD_120487 | JGI IMG/M metagenome (GOLD analysis project Ga0182013, IMG submission 120487) | Permafrost microbial communities from Stordalen Mire, Sweden - 612S2M metaG | ecosystem: Environmental > Terrestrial > Soil > Wetlands > Permafrost | place: Sweden: Stordalen | collected... | reverse complement strand
ATGCCCGGTTTCAATTCGACCTGGTCGGTCAATTCCAGCTCCATCGTGCGCAGGCAGGGGCAATGATGAGGATCAAGTCCGTTTGGCCTCGCCGTTTTCTGTGGCATGCCGGGGGCTCGGTAGCGGTGGAATTCGCCATTCTGGCCCCGGTCATCATCCTGATGCTGGCGTGCCTCTACGAGTTCGGGACCGCCTTCCAAGCCATGACCGCAGCGAACCGGCTGGCGTCCGAATACGCCATCTCCTGGGCGGACTGCGTCGACAACCCCACGGGAACCTGCCAGACCGAGATGGGGCTGTACACGCCCGCCGCGTCCATCGGCAACATCGCCCCGCAACTCACGGCATCCCGCGTCGGCCTGCAGATGTTCCAGGTGAGCATGAGCGGGACCACGCCGAACGTCACCTACAGCTATCCCTCCGGCGCGGCGCTCAGCGCGGCCCAGACCACGGCCGCCCAAGCCTCGCTCACCACCGGCGAGAACGGCGTGATCGTGACGGTGAACTACACCTATATACCCGCCGTGTTCGGCGGGCTCACCATTCCCGGTTTCGGCAACATCATACCCACCGCCGGATTCCCGATGAGTTACACCGTGGTGCAACTGAAGGCCTGACCGCGCCCGGCGAAGGGGGAGCCTTGAATGCCGCATTCACCAGAGCGCAAACTTTGCCGGGCATGGTCGAATCCTGGCAAGTTGGTCGGTGGGCGTTGTGAATTCAATTTTTAGTTTCAGTCCTAGAGAAGCGTCTGAGTTCCCGCGCTGGACCTTTCAAAATATTGATGTCGATTACGACGCCCGGTCCCGTTCGGTCTGGATGTACTACAAGGAAAACGGACCGCCGTTCTGCTCCCTTCAAACCTTGATAGATGTGGCGTCTCTGCGAGAATCACTGAGGCTGTTAGTAACATCGATCTATAAAGACGACTTTCCGATCCACTATTTTGTCATGGCATCCCGCAAACCGGGCGTATTCAACCTAGGCGGCGACCTGGCGATGTTCGCCCAATCCATTAGGGATCAGGAACGCGAGCCGCTTCGCGCCTATGCCCACGCCTGCATCAACGTGGTGCACAGCCTGACCACGGCCTTCGGCCTAGCCATCGTGACCCTGTCCGTCATCACCGGGCAGGCGCTGGGCGGCGGGCTGGAGGCGGCCCTGGCGGAGGATTTCCTCCTGGCCGACGAAACCGCCCAGCTCGGCGTGCCGGAAGCGGCCTTCAACACCTTCCCCGGCATGGGCGCGGTCAGCTTGCTGTCGCGCCGCCTGGGCGATGCGCGCGCCGAGGAGATCATCGCCTCGGGCAAGGTCTACAGCGGCCGACAGATGTTCGAGATGGGCGTGGTCGATATCCTGGCGTCCGAAGGGCAAGCGCGCGCCGTCGCCCTCGCCTGGATGTCGGAGGGCGGCCAGGAGCGTTATGAGCGGCGCCTGGCGATCGCGGGGGCGCGGCGGCGCTTTTTCCCGGTATCCTACGACGAACTGATCAAGATCACCGACCTGTGGGTCAATTGCTCCTTCGACGTGACTCCCCAGGACATCCGTCACATGGAGCGTCTAGCGGCCGCCCAGAAGCGGATGGGCATGAGCTAACGCCCTATTAACTAACGATTTTTACGAGCTTTCAAGGGCGTCTGACCGATACTGCGCCCGCCGAAGCCCTTGCGTTGTCGGCATCGGGTGTTTTTATGATCGGAACCAGCGCCGCGCGCGCGCCAAGACCATCGTTACCGGCCGAAATCCATTCGGCGCTGGTGCAGACCCTTTTCGGTACGAAGGGCTCATTTGTGTCCGGCATCATCGGCGGCCTTCTGGTGCCCGCCGTCGCTTGGCTGCGCACGCGAAACCCTATTTTTCTGGCGGCCATGGCGGTTCTGCTTGGCATGTCGCTGCTGCGGATAATGGTGTTCTATGGCTACATGCGCCAGGACGACCAGGCCAAGGCCAGGGAAGCCGCGCGCTGGGAAACGCTCTACGCCACCGGCGCCATTGGCTTCATGCTGTGCGTGGGCCTGACCGCCGCGATCCTTTTCCATCTACGGTATGACGAGCTGACCAACCTGTACGGGGTCGTCATCGTCATGGGCGTGGCTGGCGCGTGCGCCTCGCGCAACGCCGGCCGGCCCGCCATCGTCCATGGACAGGTGCTGGGCGCCTGCGCGCCCCTGGCCTTGGTTCTGCTGTTCGAATACAGCGTCTGGTACTGGGGCCTGGCCACCATGATCGGCCTCATGATGATCTCGGTGAAATCCACCACCAAGGCCCTGAACCAGGTTCTGGTCACTGCTCTTTTGAACGGACGCGAAGCGGTGATGCAGCGCGCCCTGTTCGCCATGGCGCTCGACAGCATGTCCCACGGGCTGTGCATGGGCGACAAGGACGGCAAGATCAGCGTGGCGAACCGTCGGCTGAAGGAATTTTTCGGGCTGGGCGACACCCCCGCGGACCTTCACGTCGGTCAATTGGCCGAGATGATCGGCCGGGCGGGCCATCTTCCAGCGGCGCGCAGGGCCGAATTCGTGGAGACCTGGGAAGACCACGTCCATCGCAAGACGCCCTCGACCTTCTGCGAGGTGATCGACGAGCGCACCTTCGACTTCCGCTGCGAGCCCAAGGCTGCAGGGGGTTTTGTGGTCCTGGTGGAGGACGTTACCGCCCAGCGGATGGCCTCGCAGAAGATCGAGCGCATGGCGCATTTCGACGACCTCACCGGCCTGCCCAACCGCATGCACTTCCACAGCCAATTGCAGGCTACCCTGGAGGAACCGATCGAGCCGGGCTGGCAATTGGCTTTGCTCAGCGTAGACCTGGACCAGTTCAAGGAAGTGAACGACACCCGCGGCCACCCGATCGGCGACGCTCTGCTGCGCCTGGTGGCTAACCGTCTGCGCCATTGCCTGCAGGCTGACGACCTGGTGGCCCGTTTCGGCGGGGACGAGTTCCAGGTGATGCTGCGCATTCCCGCCAATATGAACCACGTCGGCGCCATCGCCGACCGGATCATTGAGCGGCTGAGCCAGAGCTATCGCGTCGACGGCCATATCCTGTCCATCGGTGCGAGCATTGGCATCGCCGTGACCACCGGCGAGGTGCAAAGCGCCGACGATCTGCTGCGCTCAGCTGACGTAGCGCTCTATCAGGCTAAGGCGGACGGCCGGGGCGCCTATCGCGTGTTCGATCCGTCCATGGATGAGGTGCTGCAGCGTAAGCGCGAGGTCGGTCAGATTCTGCGCGACGCCATCTCCTGCGGCGACCTGGAGCTACATTATCAGCCGGTGGTGGACAACAACACCGGCCGCATAGTCGCGTGTGAAGCGCTAGTGCGTCTTCGCCAGAAACACGGCGAACTGGTGCAGCCGGGCGAGTTTATCGAAATCGCCGAAGAAACCGGCCTGATCGTACCCCTGGGCGCCTGGGTGTTGAGCCAGGCCTGCCGCGACGCCGCATCTTGGCCGAAGTCCGTGCGGGTCGCCGTGAACTTCTCGCCCAAGCAATTTCTCATGTGCAAGGACCTGGCGAACGATATTAGCGAGGCCCTGCGCGAAGCGGGCCTGGAGCCGGAGCGCCTGGAAGTCGAGGTGACGGAAACCACCATCATCGACGCCAGCAACGCCTTGGCCATGCTGAGCGAGATTTCGGCCTTGGGCTGCAAGATCTCGCTGGACGACTTCGGCACCGGCTATTCCAGCCTGTCCTATCTGCGCAAGTTCCCCGTGGACAAGATCAAGATCGACAAGTCTTTCGCCATGGATATCAAATCCCGCGCGTCCCAGGCCGTCATCGGCTCGGTGTCCGTACTGTCGCAACTGCTGAATGTGGATCTGGTGATCGAGGGCGTTGAGACGGCCGAGCAGCTAGCAGCGCTCAAGATGTGGAACGTGCATCTGATCCAGGGCTATGTGTTCAGCAAACCCCGCCCCCTGGCGGAGATCAAGCCCTTGCTGGAAAGCCCTTCGCCCTTCGCGCCCCAACGAATGCGGTCCGTAGCCTAGATCCAAATCTGGAGGGCCTGCTCCAGGCTTCAAGATGAAGCCACCAGGCTCTAGGCGCTCAAGGCCTGTATCAGGGTGGGGTGGGCGATGCGCTGGGCGCGATAGATGCCGTAGGTTGAATTGTGTCGTCGGACCGAGCGGTCGAGGAACTGCTCCAAACCGGCAAAACCGAGGTTCGGCTCCAGCAAGGATTTGACCAGCAAAAGCTCGTTCATCTGGACTGCGTCCAGGCTCGCTCCGCGCTCCATCAGTCGCTCGGCGCGGACGAAGCCTATCTTTTGCGAAAGGAAGCCGTAGGTCGCCAAGGACACCGCCGGATCGGCGGCAAAAGAGAACCGCCGGCCCGGTTCAGCGACCATGACGTTGCAGGCCAGGGCCAGTTCCAGGTCGGCGCCCGATAGATCGGCCCGCACCGAGGCTACGGAAACGATCGGGACGTCCAGCACCAGGTCGGCCACGGCCCTGATCAGTTGATCAAACCCTTGCCCGCCCTCGGAGTCACGCTCCATGTGGTGGGCGAAATCAAACACCAGATACTTAATGCGCCCCCGGCGGCCCGCGACCACATCCTCGACGATGTGGCCCAGGCGCTCGACGCAGGCATCGTCGAACCCGGCCGCCAGCTTGGTCACCACCAGGCTTTGCTGCGCCTCCAGGCGCCGTTCGATCAGGCCTTCGACAGGCGCGGCCGGCGCCTTCCGGAGGGAGGACAGCATCGGCAGCACCGCCGCATCGTACTCATAGGAGTCGAAAGCCTGAAAGCCGTCCATATCGCCACTCCACCACAACGGTCGCTGCTTCGAGCAACAGCCGCCTAAGCCCACAACCGCAACCGCAACCGCAACCGCAACCGCAACCGCAACCAATTCCCGCACAGCGTGAGCTTGTCTTTAACACAAAATAAACCAAACGCGGAAGAGCTCGAGGCAAGAAATTCGTTTTTTATTAATCTCTGGTCTCAAAGGTTGCAGTTAACCATATTTTTTGGGCGCGCGATGGACGTTAACAATCGTTAACCGCTCGACATATTTCTTTCAAATTCGAGTGGAAGTTTATGTAGCCGCGCCAAATACCCACTCCGCCAAGCATTGGCTGGGGTATTTCTTCATTTGGCCTGGCCGTTTGGGCGGGCGCGCAAAGGCGTCGACCGGTCAAACCGCCGCGCCTCGCCCCACAGGCGAGCAAATCGAGCGGGATTCGAAGCCCCGCTTACAATTTAACATTGTGTTGCGGCGCGGCAATTTACAATCGTGGCCCATTGCGCAGAGCCGCTCAATCCAGGACCGGCTTACCCCTGAGCGCCTTGACCCCCGAGCGGCCTGACTTGTGCTGCAACCGGCGGAGTTTAGAGGCGTAGGTGGGCTTGGTGGCCATGCGCGCCTTGGCGCCTGTGCGCCGCCTGCCTGATGAGCGCAAGCAGGCGCTCAACGGCGTCCTGCCGATTCATCTCTTGCGAGCGGAAGCCCTGGGCGAACAGGATGATCACCCCGTCCAAGGTGAGGCGCGCCCCGACCAGCCGCTCCAGCCGGTCTCGTACATCCTCAGAACGGGAAGCCGAGCCGCACACATCGAACCTGAGCTCGATCGCGGTGGAGGTTTTGTTCACGTGCTGGCCCATTTCGAGGGCGCTCTCCTCAGATCAGGCCCATCGGGAGATTGATGAAGCCACTGACATCACGTTGCGTCTCTTTGCAGAGAGCATTGCCTTCGTTCGAGCGATTCAGAACACCGACCTCGTGACGGCTACCCTGTGGTCGATGATGGCTGTTCGCTTCCCCCAGATCGCTGCCATGCTCGAAGGAACCGCCCCGACCACGGCGGCCCTGACCCGACGCATCGGCGATGTGCCGCTGCTGGCCAAGGCGGCCGACACGCGGTTTGCCACCTTTGCGGACCTTGAGGAGGTCTGCTTCGGGGCAAGCCTCACTAAAGCGAGCAGATGTTCCCATGGATGGAATCGAGAATGCGGGTGATGTCCGAGGCCTCGCAGGGCGTCAGGCCTGCCAGAAGCGCCTCTTCACGGCGGTTGAGTTCGTGCTGGAGGACAGCCCACTTGTCGTCGCCGGCCGGAGCCGCGTCATAGACCCAGTCGTGACGGGCCAGCGCCCGCTTCCGGTGAATCAGGCCCAGTTGGACGAGGGCATGGGCGGTGCGATCGGTTTGCGCCTTCGGGCGGCCGATCAGTCGTGCAAGTTCGTCTCCCTGGATAGGGGCGTGGCCCCATGTGTGTGTCAGCACGACGGCTTCACTGGCCGGAAGCCCAGCCGCGCGTCTACACGTGAGGAAGAAACTTCGCTGCAAGAGCATGCCCAGTGTCGCGATACGCAGCGGCAACAGATCGATCCTCGTCGTCTGCTCCATCAGCTGATCGTTGATCCTGGCGAAGCTGGGCGCCGGGTTTCGGTCCTGCCGTCCGTTTTCCTCCGCGAGAAGCGCGCATGAGGTGGTCCACAGCCGCGGCAGGAGCGCGACAAGCTGCGATTGCTCGCGCCCCGAAATGCCGGCGACCATTTTCGCCGCATCCGTCTGCGCGTTCCCGACGATCGTCTGGGCCAGCGTCGCTCCCGCCGCGGAGAGGGCTATGGGCGAGCGCAGGGCGCCCCGGTCAACAAGGCTTGCCGCCAGGAGCGATTGCAACGAACGGCTCACCTGCGATTTCTCGTTGCCCAGTATTTCAACCAGGCTCGTCATGGTCAGCGGGCCGAAAAGATGCAGTTCCACTAGGATGCGCGCTTCGAGATCGCTGAGCCTAGCGACGCGTCCCTCCCCCCTTCGCGCCATTTTGCGCAGGGCTGAAGCCATCTGAGGCAGCAGGATGCTGGCGCGGCGGGACATGCTGGATAGGTCATGGCCAAATACCTGCGGACTGGCAAGCGCCCGATCCCCGCCGTTCAGCCCTTGGCGTCTCTGAGATGGCGCGGCCAGATGGCGTAACGGCCGGCGGACATGATGCCGTTGGGATCCACCGCGTCCTTGATCGTCTCCAGAAACTCGAGCAGGGCGTGATCGTTGTAAGAATAGGTCCCCATGATGAGGTCGTAGAAGGCCGGCGCTGTCCGGTATTCGCCCCAGCCCCGTTCGGCGGCGATCAGGACGAGTTCCCGGAACATCTCCCGGATTTTGGCGTTGACGGTTGGAGACCGGGTGACCGGCAAGGCGACTACGTACATGAAGGCCCGTTCAAACATGGACGCTGGGAACTGAACCGGCGGGTAGGGCAGCTTGTATTTGCGCGCGATCGTGGCGAAGACATCCATGGCCTCGATGGCGGCCTCGCCCGTCCTGGGAATGATCGGCGAGAAGAAGATATGGCCAACGACGTCCTCTCCCTCATAGGAAAGCATGGGGCCGAGGTCGAAGGTCTTCAGGGTCGGGATGCCGAGGGTGACGGCGTCGCGCATCTTCGCCAGCTCTTCCGGGGAAAGCGGCAGGGCGCGGATTTCATCCAGCTTGAATTTTGCCCCCGAGATTTCCTTCAGAGCGTCGCGGACGCAGTCCCACTGCGCCTTGATGAGTTTCTTTGGGCCGTAGAAGTTGAACTCGCAGGCCCAGAAGGGGATGCCAGCGGCCCCGGCCGCGGCGTCGAGCTTGTCCATGTCGACGCCGCCCGGATCGTTAAGGATGGCGAGGATCTTGGAATCTTTCTGCTTGGAAGCGCCGCCGCCGGGACCGCCGTCGCCGGACGTGCCGGTGGTGGGACTCGACAGATTCCACAGCCCCTGCACAATCTTGCTCTGCTCGAGGCGGCCGATGGCGTCGACGAGGGGGATGATGTCCCGGAACCTGGGGATGGTGACGACGCCAGTGGTGTGGTTCTCCGGCGCAGGCATGAGCCAGAAGCCCATCTTGGTCACGACGCCGTAATTCGATTGCTTGAACAGCCCGTCGATGCGCGGACCGAAGCCTGGCTTGAACTGCTGCCAGGTCTTGGCGCCCGGCAGGGCGCCCATGCCGGTGCGCATCATCCTTCCGTTGGGCAGGACCACCTCGATGCCGCACTGGGCGTCGAAATGGCTGCGGTAGGTCGCCAGGGTGTAGCCGAGGCCGCCGTCCAGCGCATTGCCCAGCAGACTGCCCCAGCCCGGACCCGCGCAGTCGATCCAGAGCTTCAGGCCCTTTTCCTGTATGTATTTGTGCAGGTCGAAATAGCTGACGCCCGGCTCCACCACGACATAGCCGTTTCGTTCGTCGATCTCGACTATCCTGTTCATCCGCTTCAGGTCGAAAACCACGCTGCCGGCGAAGGCTGGGGCGGCCCCCCCGTAGCCCAGATTCTTGCCCGTGGAGATCGGATAGATGGGAATGCGATACTGGTTGGCGATTTTGACTAGCTCGACTACCTGGTCGGCGTTGTCCGGCGCCACCGCTGCGGAAGCGGTGCGCTCATCCGCTTCGCCCCACATCAGCGAGTAGGAGTCGCGATAGAGCTCCAGATCCTCGTCGGTGGTGAAGACCCATTGATCACCGACGATGCCCGCGAACGCTTTGAGGGCGGCGGTGAAATCAGCCTGACTAACATTTTGCGGTAGTTTCATGGTCATACGTCCCGGCGGCCCTGGCGGAATTGAGGGCCGGCGGATCTCCGCATGACCCAGGCGTGCAGAAGTCCGTCCGCCCGCGACGGTCGATAGGCGCGGGCAAGGGACGGCGGACTGGCGGCGGGATGCGTTCCGCCAAGAAATGCAGCCAAATCCTGCAGGCAAGCCTCGCCCGGGCCGCTGGCGCATCGCTGACTCCGCCCTGTCAGGCGAAAGCCCTGATCCCAGGCGATCCGCTCCAGACAGAACAGCGTGGCTCCGGAACTGAGGCCGACGACGGCCTGGCTTTTTTCCAGCACGCGCTGCAATCCGGCGAGGTCGGCCGCCTCGAGCCGGATTCGGACGACGGGTAGCGCCCGCCCGCCCGCCTCGACGAGCGCCGCCATCTGACGGGGCGTCTCAAAGCTTTCATCGATGAACAGCGTGTCGATCGATCGCCCTTCGCGGGTGCGTCCTGGGGCCTGCCCATAGGCGCCGAAGCCGGCGGCGCAGGCCACCGAGCCGAAGGCTAGGCCGGCGCCGACTGCCGTCCGTCTCGTCAACATTTGCGCCTACCTCCCCAATGGCACTGTTCAGGGCCGTTTTGTCGTTTGATCCGCCCGCCCCTGCCCATGCGCAAGGTAGTCAGCCACCAGCGCCAGTTCGGCGTCGCTGATCTCCGTCTTGCGGAAGGAGGGCATGAACGAAATGCCATGCCGGACCACCACCTTTACATAAGCAGGGGGCAGGCTGCTCCTCTGTTCCAGGATGGCGGGGAGGCTGCCCTGGTACTTCCGCTGCAGCGCCATGCTGCCCGGCCCCTCAGCGGTGCTGTGGCAATCGCTGCACCATTTGTAGAAGACCATCCTGCCTGCGGACCGATCGGGCCCCGCCGGAGGCGCGGCGTTGAGCGAGGGGAGCGTCTGCGACAGCGCGGGGCCGCCCAGCGACATGGCCAGGAGGGCGCAGGCCGCAGCAAAGCGCAAACGCCCGATTTGAAAACCGTCCATTCCCCTCCCTCTGCACCGATCAGGCTTTGGGGCCCCGGCGCCCCGAAGAAATATGTGAAATACAATGATAACTGCACAAGTCAACTAATGGGACACAGGCCGATCCGGCGGCGCTCGCTTACCGGAGGGGCGACCTCGGCCGAAGCCCTCAATCCTTCCCCGGCTTGCCCCGCAGCAACTTCACCCCACTGCGCCGTGTTTTGCCCTCCAGCCGCCGCAGCTTGGAGGCGTAGGTCGGCTTGGTCGCCCGGCGCAGGCGGGGGCGTATGCCGGCCTGCCGGATCAGGGCCAGCAGGCGCCGGACAGCATCCTGCCGGTTCAACTCCTGCGACCGGTGGCCCTGGGAGAACAGGATGAGGACGCCGTCCTGGGTCAGGCGCGTCCCGGCCAGCCGCTCCAGCCGGTCTCGCACATCCTCAGAAAGGGAAGCCGAGCCGCGCACATCGAACCTGAGCTCGATCGCGGTGGAAGTCTTATTCACGTGCTGGCCGCCGGGCCCCGACGCGCGCGCCGCGCGGAACAGCAGCTCCTCGTCATCAATCCACAGCCCGGGCGCGACCTGGATCTTCACCCCGCATTCCGAACAAGGCTGCGCATGTGGCGGGCCTTAGGCTAAGGCCGCGCGCCGACAGCGTGCAACTGCGCAAGCCGTTCGCGCCCGCCCGGCAGACTCAAGAGGGCCTTCAGGCGACTGGCCAGCAGCGCGCGGTAGCCGTCGCACGCTTCGTCGATGCCGTGCTGGTCGCCTGCCCGCAAAGGATCCTCCAGGGCCTCTTCTATGTCGGATAAATCGTCGTCGTCCTGGATATTAAGATGCAGCCCCACCATCGCCTGGGCCAGATAACCCAACGCCGGATCAATCACCGCGCGAGGCGCCAGGACGTCCAGCAGGAGAAGTCCGTTGTGTCCCTCCAGTCGCCCTGAAATACCGAGAACACGGGCGGCTTCGTCGATCTTGGCGTCGTCTATCGTGACGCTCGGAACCTTTGATAGCTGTGGGCTCATGGGGGACTCTCGCTGACACCGGGCCAAGCCCCGCGTGTTTTCTAACAACGGTTCCCTAACCTGAAGCGGTTAGGCTCGTCGAGTTTCCCCTTCACTTGGCCCACACAGCATGGTTTCCGCCGAAAGCATTCTCCCCTCGGACCTGACCCCATCGGATCGCGGGGCCTGGCGCGCGTACTGCGCCGCTACGCCACTATTGCGCAGCCCCCTGCTCGGGCCCGACTTCGCCCAGGCGGTGGCCCGGCGCAGGCCCGACGCCCGAATCTGGGTATTCCGCCGGGCGGGGCGCGCCGTGGGTTTCCTGGCCTGCCATCAGCGCCCCTCCGGCTTCGCGCGGCCAATCGGCTCGCCCTTCTCCGATTATCACGCTCTGATCACGGAGCCGGGCGTAAGGCTAGAGGGCCGTGAAGCCCTTGCGGCGGCCGGCTTGAAGGGACTACGCTTTTCAAATCTGATCGACCCCTACAGCAGCTTCGACGCCGTCGCCCAGAGCGCCAACGACGGCTACGCCATGAAGTTGGGACCCAGGGGCGCGCAGGCCTATCTGGAGGCCATTCGCACGGCCAACCCCAAGCGCGCCAAGAACTGGCGGCGGCTGGAGAACAAGCTCGAGCGGGAGGTGGGGCGGATCGCCTTCCTGATCGACGACCGCAGTCCCGAGGCCTTCGAAACGCTCGTGCGCTGGAAGCGCGAACAGCACGTGCGCACCGGACTGCACGATGTGTTTGGCGCGCCCTGGAGCCTGGGTTTGATGCGCGACCTGTTCGTGCAGCGCCAGGGGCCGTTCCAGGGCCTGATGATGACCCTGCGCGCGGGCGACCAGCTGGTGGCGGGCCATTTCGGCGTGCGGACGAATGGCCACTTCCATTCGTGGATATCCTCGATTGATCCGCAAACCGCCGCCATGGGCGCGGGCAATACCCTGCTCCTGCACGCCGTTGGGAACATGCCCGAGATCGAGCTGGAGACATTCGATATGGGGCCGGGCCACGGCCACTACAAAGAACCGTTCTGCACTACTCGCATCGCTGCGGGGCGCGGTCTGGCCAACGCCGCGGGCGCGGCGCGCGTGGTCCAATCCGCGCAACAGGCGCTCGCCCTGGCGGCGAGCCGCTCCTCGGCGGTAGCGCGCCTGATGCGACGACTGGACCACATCGCCGCCATCGAACTGTCGATCGGCGGGCGGTTGCTGGGGGTGGCCCAAGCCTTCGTCGGCCAGAGCCGCCGCGTTCGCGCCGGCGACGCAGACGTCGACGTCTGAGGGCCCGATGACCCGCCCCCCTTTCGTTTCAGTGATCATCCCCACCCAGCGCCGCCCAGGCGCGCTCGACCGGGCGGCCAGTTCGGTGCTGCGTCAGCAAGGCGTCGACGTGAACAATCTCGAACTGGTGATCGCCGACAATGACGAGCAGCCCAGCGCGCGCGCCATGGCCGAGCGCCTGGCCGCGGACGCGCCCTTCCCTGTGCGGTATGTGCATGAGCCCAATCCCGGGGTGGCCAATGTGCGCAACGCCGCCCTGACCCAGGCCCGCGGCGCCTTGATCGCCTTCCTGGACGACGACGAGGAAGCGCCGCCCCATTGGCTGGCCGAACTGCTGGCCGTGATGGAGCGTTACGACTCCGACGCGGTGTTCGGCCCGGTGCGCGGCCGCGCGCCGGACACCGTCCAGCAGCATCGCCAGTATCTGGAGCGCTTCTTCTCGCGCGAGGGGCCGGCCGAGACGGGTCCGATCCCCAGCTACTATGGCTGCGGCAACAGCCTGGTGCGCCGAGCCGCCCTGCCCGACCCGCATCATCCCTTCAATACCGTGCGCAACAAGACCGGCGGCGAGGATGACTTGCTGTTCGGCGGCATGCGCGATCGCGGCGCCCGCTTCGCCTGGGCCGCCCAGGCCTGGGTATGGGAAGATCCCGCCCCTGAACGCCTGACCCTGAACTACACCTTGAAGCGCGCCTTCGCCTACGGCCAGGGTCCAACCGCAGCCAGCGCGGCCAGCAAACGGACCCTTGGCGTAGTCTTCTGGATGACCGTGGGCCTGGGACAGATGCTGGTGTTCGGCGCCCTGGCGGCCGTGAAGTGCGTGCTGCACGCGCCCGACCGCGCCTACACCCTGGACCGCGCGGCCCGCGGCATCGGCAAGCTGATTTGGTTCCCGCCGTTCAAGTTCCGTTTCTACGGCCAAGTCGCCCCTCGGCCCTGACCTCTAGGGCCTCCAGGCCCTAGCTGGAGCCTGACGACTTGTTGGGCGTCCACTTCAGGCTGGGCGCCGAGGCGTTGGTCTTGGGCTTTTCCTTCTTCGGCTTGCGCGCTTCCTTGCCGCCTTTGTTCTTTTCCTTCGACATGGCGTGAACTCCAAGGGTTGTCGGCCGGCCCAAGGCGCGGATCCAGCGGGCTGTCTCTCCATAGTACACTTCCCGCCGGGGGGAAGCCCGAGGATTCGCGGTGGTCTCGCGCCCGGGGAAAACGCCGCGCTTGCCCGTCGACACAGTTTCGCCACCGGTATCGGCCCAGATAAGGTTCGGTTCAGGTTGTTGCGGAGTTGATCTCTCATGCGCGCGATGGCGTTGGCGACGGCTGTCGCGCTCTTGCTCGCGGGTCCCGCCCTGGCCGACGGTCCGATCGCGACGGCGCCCGCTTCAGGCCCCGCAGCGCCCCAGCCGACCACCCCGTCGCCGCCGCTATCGCAGCCCGCCGGGGCTTTCGCTGAGGGCCAGCCGGTCGCGATGGGGCCCTGCGGCCCGGAAAAGGTGAAGCCCGACGGCCAGCTCGACACGGCGCCGCACGGCGAGGTCGACGCCGGTGTGGGCTCGAACGGCTATCGCAGCCTGGCCGGCGCCGTGTGCCAGCCGATCGGCCAGGACGGCTATGTGGCGGCCAGCGTCAGCGAGGCCCAGGGCAACAATCGGCGCCACTGAAGGACCGAGCGGCGCATCATGGCGGGCGCTCGCGCCGAATCCGCGCGACCCGCCGGTGACATCCGGATTTCATAGTTTTTAATCGGCCGTTTTCGATTTTGCCGCACAGTCCTTCGATGGATGGCGGAACAGCAACGATGGGCGCCGAACACCGTTCGATGCCGAAGTGGGCGCTGATGGGCGCATATATCCTGTGCTTCTGGGCGACCAACTTCAGCTCGATGGTCTTGCATAAGCACTCCGAGCCGGATGCGGTCCTGATCTCTAATGCCTTCGCGATCGGGATCTACGCTCTTCTGCCACGTCCATGGTCAATCTTGGGCGGACTGGCCTGCATGGCCTGCGGCATGTTTGATATGGCGCTGTTCACGGGGCTGGCAATTCAGGTTCTCGTGTTTCCGATGCTCAACAATCTTGAAGCCATGATCCTCGCCGCCTTGATCGTGCGTGCGCGGGTGGTCCGCCTGACAACCCCGGGCAGGGTGGGACGACTGCTCGGCACAATCATCGCGCCGGGCGCGGTGGTGTTCGCGATGATCAATGCATTGGCCACTCATCTGATGACCGGCCCCCCGGTCGGCGTCGTATTCCTGAGCTATTTGCCGGCCGAGACTCTTGGTCTGAGTTTGGCCTTGCCTGCGGTGCTGCTATTGGCGCGCCGGCGCGACAAGGCGTTCCCGACGAGGCATTGGTTTGAGACGGCGTCCCATTTCATCGCCATGGCGGCCCTCTCATTTTTGGCGTTTTCAGGCATTCAGGCTCCTTTCTTCCTGATGCTGTTTCCGATCATCGCCCTGCTTGGCTTCCGGCTGGGCCCACGGTCGCTGACGGTCAGCCTGATCCTCTGCGCGATGATCTTAACTCCGATGATGTTGATCTCTGCGCCCAACCGGCTGTTTGATCATCAGGTCTACGGCCCCGGCCAGATGCTAACGCTGCAGATCTACATCGCGTCCCTGTTCTTCACCGGGCTGACGGCGGCGTTAGGGGCGATGCACCAGCACCGGCTGCGCGGCCTTTTCGAAGCACGCTCGGCTTCAGCGATGCGCGCGCGCGACCGGGCCCGGGCCGCCAGCGCGGCCAAGACCAATTTCCTGGCCACCATGAGCCACGAACTTCGCACTCCCATGAACAGCATCATCGGCTTCTCCATGCTGCTTGGCCGTCGACAGGACCTGCCGCGGGAGGCCATGGACCAAGCGCGGCTGATCGAACGTTCCAGCGGGGCGTTGCTGAAGGTGCTCAACGACATCCTGGACTTCTCCAAAATCGATGCCGGCCGTATTGAGCTCGACCCCAAGCCGACCGACCTTGAAGCTCTGGCCCGCGACGTCGTGGCCATCACCACCGACATCGCCCAACGCAAAGGGCTAGCCCTGACCATGACGGTTGAGGGCGAACTGCAGCGGGCGCATATCGTCGATGATCACCGGCTACAGCAGGTGCTGCTGAACCTCTTGAACAACGCGGTCAAATTTACCGATGCCGGCGAAGTCTGCCTGAGCCTGTCGATCCGGCCCGGCGCGGACCAGCAGGATCTGGCGCGCTTCTGCGTGCGCGACACCGGCGCGGGGATATCTCCAGAGGCGCAGGAGCGGTTGTTCAAGCGTTTCAGCCAGGTGGACAATTCGATCAGCCGCAGGCATGGCGGCACCGGCCTTGGGCTGGCGATCAGCAAGGGCCTGGTCGAGGCGATGGGCGGGACCGTCGGCGTGGATAGCGCGCTGGGGCAAGGCTCCTGCTTCTGGCTGGAAATTCCGATGATGACCGCCGAGGTCGTCGACCACAGCGAGACCCGCGACGAGGAGCGACCACTGTCGGCCCATGTGCTCCTGGTGGACGATCATCCGATCAACCGCCAGGTGGGCCAGGCGGTGCTGTCGCTGCTGGGCTGCACCTGTGAGCTGGCGAAGGACGGTCTCGAGGCGGTGGAGGCCGCCAAAACCGGATCTTACGGCGTGATCCTGATGGACCTGCATATGCCGGGGATGGATGGCCTGACCGCCTGCAAGACGATCCGCGCCCTCAACGGCCCGGCGGCGTCCACGCCAATCATCGCCATGAGCGCCGATGTGATGCCCGAACAGATCGAGCGCTGTCTGGCCGCCGGCATGGTCGACAGCGTCAGCAAGCCGATCGACATCGCCAACCTCGCCGGCGTCCTCGCCCGGTGGGTTGGACGCGACAGCCAGGGACGGGCGCTGAAGGCCGCCTAGAGCACGATTCAGCGTTTAGGCGGAATCGTACTCTAAATTCAAATATGTAGAGCCGGATTCAGACTTCGAGAGAAGCTATCCGGCTCTAGAGTCTTGCTGGTCTATCGACGCGGCCGGCGAGCGCCCAATTCCAGGCGAGGTGGACAATATCGCGCAGACCGCTCACCTCGAGCGTGCGGGCGGCGGGCGGCAAGCCCGAGGACCTGCTGCCCAAATAGGCCGGCGCACTCAGTTGACCTTGCGCGTCCCGATATCCAGCCTTCCCTCCCCGGCGCTCACGGACATCACCTCGCCGTCCTTGATCTGTCCGGCCAGCAACAGCTTGGCCACCGGATCGACCAGCTCCTTCTGGATCACGCGCTTGAGCGGGCGCGCGCCATAAACCGGGTCGTAGCCGCGTTCGCCCAGCCAATGCAGGGCTGAGGCGTCGAGCGACAGGTTGATGCGGCGTTCGGCCAGGCGTTCCTCCACCCGCTTCAGCTGGATCGCCACGATGGAATCCATCTGATGGCGCCCCAGGCGGTGGAACAGGATGATGTCGTCGATGCGGTTGAGGAATTCAGGGCGGAAATGATGGCGCACCGCGTCCATCACGTGCGGGCGGGCGATATCGATGCTCTCGCCTTCCTCCAGCCCCGCCAGATAGTCCGAGCCGAGATTGGAGGTCATGATGATCAGGGTGTTCTTGAAGTCCACCGTGCGGCCCTGCCCGTCGGTCAGCCGCCCGTCGTCCAGCACCTGCAGCAGCACGTTGAACACATCCGGGTGGGCCTTCTCCACCTCGTCGAACAGCACCACTTGATAGGGCCGGCGGCGCACCGCCTCGGTCAAGCTGCCGCCCTCGTCATAGCCGACATAGCCCGGAGGCGCGCCGATCAGGCGACTGACCGCGTGCTTTTCCATGTACTCGGACATGTCGATGCGGGTGATGGCGTTGTCGTCAGCGAACATGAATTCGGCCAGGGCCTTGGTCAATTCGGTCTTGCCCACGCCGGTGGGGCCCAAAAACAGGAACGACCCTATGGGTTTGTTGGGGTCCTGCAGGCCCGCCCGAGCGCGGCGCACCGCATCGGACACCGCCGCCAGGGCCTCGTCCTGACCCACCACGCGCAGGCGCAGGGCGTCCTCCATATGCAGCAGTTTCTCGCGCTCGCCCTCAAGCATCTTTTCCACCGGCACGCCGGTCCAGCGGCTGACCACCGCGGCGATCTGTTCGGCGTCGACCACCTCGGGCGTCATCTGGTCCTTGGCGGCGGCCTCGGCATCGGCGAGTTGCTTTTCCAGCGAGGGAATCTGGCCATACATAATCTCGCTGGCGCGCTGCAGATCGCCCTGCCGCTGGGCCTGCACCAGTTCGGCGCGCAGGCGGTCCAGCGCCTCGCGAGCCTGGGCGGCCGAACCGACCTTTTCCTTTTCCGCGCGCCAACGAGCGGTCATCTCCTGGGACTGTTCGTCGAGATCCGCGATCTGGGCCTGAATGTCGTCTAACCGCGCCTTGGAGGCGGCGTCGGTCTCCTTGCGCAGGGCCTCGCGCTCGATCTTGAGCTGCACCAGCTTGCGATCGACCTCGTCCAGCGCCTCGGGCTTGGAATCCACCTGCATGCGCACGCGGCTGGCGGCCTCGTCGATCAGGTCGATAGCCTTGTCGGGCAAAAAGCGGTCGGCGATGTAGCGGTTGGACAGGGTCGCGGCGGCCACAATCGCGCTGTCGGAGATGCGCACCCCGTGGTGCACCTCGTACTTCTCCTTCAGGCCCCGCAGGATCGAGACCGTGTCCTCGACGGTGGGTTCATCAACAAAAATCGGCTGAAAACGCCGGGCCAGGGCGGCGTCCTTCTCCACATGCTTGCGATATTCGTCCAGCGTCGTGGCGCCCACGCAGTGCAATTCCCCACGCGCGAGCGCCGGCTTGAGCAGATTGGAGGCGTCCATGGCGCCTTCGGATTTCCCGGCGCCGACCAGGGTGTGCATCTCATCGATGAACAGGATGATCGAGCCTTCGGCAGCGGTGACTTCATTCAGCACGGCCTTGAGCCGCTCCTCGAACTCGCCCCGGTACTTTGCCCCGGCGATCAGAGAGCCCATGTCCAGCGCCCAAAGCTGTTTATCCGCCAGGCCCTCGGGCACGTCGCCATTGACGATGCGCAGCGCCAGGCCTTCGACGATGGCGGTCTTGCCCACCCCCGGCTCGCCGATCAGCACTGGGTTGTTCTTGGTGCGGCGGGACAGGACCTGGATGGTGCGCCGAATCTCCTCATCGCGGCCGATGACGGGGTCGAGCCGGCCCTCGCGGGCGGCCTGGGTCAGGTCGCGGGCGTAGCGCTTGAGTGCGTCATAACCCTCCTCGGCGCTGGCGCTGTCGGCGGTGCGGCCCTTGCGCAGGGCCTGGGCGGCTGCGTCGATGCCCGCCGCTGTGACGCCCGCGCGCTTGAGCGCCACGGCGGCCTCCCCGCCGTCCTTGGCGACGGCGGCCAGCAGGCGCTCGGTCGTGACAAAGGCGTCGCCGGCCTTCTTGGCCGCCTCTTCGGCGGCGGCGAACACCCGCGCCGTATCCGGCTTCATATAGAGCTGGCCCGAGCCGCCCTCAACCTTGGGAGCCTTGCTCAGCAGGGCGTCGGTCTCGCTCGCGGCCACATCGGCCTTCCCGCCCGCCGATCCGATGAGTTGAGCGGCCAGGCCATCCTTTTCCTCCAGCAGCACCTTGAGCAGGTGCTCGGGCCCGAGCTGCTGATGGCCCCGGGCGAGCGCCAGGCTCTGGGCGGATTGGATCGCCTGTTTGGCGCGGTCGGAATAGATATCGATGTTCATGCAAGCCCCTGAATGGCGACAGGCGAACGCGACCCTATCAGGCGCCGCGTCCTTGTGCCGTGGATTTAGGTGTGGCGCCGGCGCCACACAAGAGATGCCGGACCGGGAATCCATTTACGGGGCTTCCGCCGTCGTCGGCCTTGCGCTCCATCAAAACCAATCGGTCGACGCAGGATGACGAAGGAAGAATGGTCGATCGATACGTTTTACGTTTGGTCTGGTACGCGCCCAACGAGATCATGACCGAAGCCATCCAGCGCGGCTGGAAGCTGAACCTGATCGGATGCGACCATCCCGATTGGATCGATCGTATCCGGTGCTCACGGGCTAAGTCGTGACGGGGCCCCGGCTCATCTCGTGTGGCGATTCAGAAATTCGCCTGCGGCTTGCGGAGAGCGCGGAGCGAACTTCAGATCCAGCACACTAGCCGCGTCGCCTCATACCGCCACCCCAGGTTTTTCCCAGGATGACGGCTGCTTAGGCCTTGAGTATTCAGACTTCTTCAGTCTCGGCCGGGGCCGGGCCGGCATCGCCTTCAAAGGTGCGCGGGGTCCGGCGGCGGCGGGGCCGGCGGGGTTCGCTTTCCTCGGCGATGGCCTCGGGCGGACGGTCCACACGCGCTTGCAGGAACGCCGGCGCCGGGCTCAAGGCCCCGTCCTGAGAACGCAACTGATGGCCGCCTTCGACGGGCAGCGGCGTGGTCTGGGGTTCGACCACGGCCAGAGGATCACGAAATTGCGGATCCCGAGATTGGGAGTCGCGCTCCTCGCGGGGCGGACGCTCGCGGTCGTTGGAGCGGCCCTCGTTGCGGAACCGGTCGCGTGGCCGCTCGTCCCTGGGTCGCTCGTCTCTTGGACGCTCGTCTCTGGGGCGCTCCTCTCTGGGGCGTTCGTCACGCGCGCGCGGCTCTTGGCGTTGCTGCTGCTCGCGGCGCTCCTGGCGCTCGCGGCCCCAGTCGCGTTGCTGATCACGGTTCTGCTGTTCGTTGCGGTAGGGCTGTTCGCCTCTGCTCTCGAAGCTCTCGCCGTCGCTCGAAGATTGCCCCTCGCCTTCGCCCAATGACTCGCCATCGGTGAAGTTGTTGTTGCCGTCGTCCTCGAAGTCGATGTCCATGCCCGAACCGAAGCTGTCTCGGCCCAGGAAATCGGAGGGCGGACGCTGGGGTTGGAACGCCCGCAGCACCCGGAAATAGTGCTCGGCGTGCTGCAAATAGCCCTCAGCCAGGACCCGGTCGCCGCCGGTGGACGCATCACGCGCCAACTGCTGATACTTCTCGAACACGTGCTGGGCGTTGCCACGGATCTTGACCCCGTCCGGACCGTTGGAGTCGAACGCCCGGTTGACGTTGTGCTGAGGCTTACCCCCCCCGCCACCGCCGCCACCGCCAGCGTTCCCGCCCCGGTTACGGCCGCGCTGCCGCTTCATACCCTTGAAATCTCTCATCTATCGCTGACCGTATCGACGCCGCCTGCGGACTGTCCCAAGCGTTGCGATCGAAATGCCTTGCTCGGACGCCGCCCCCTGTGGCCGGCGCACCGGCCCCAGGCCCTTGCGGCCCCCGGGTTCCCCGACGGCGCTCCGCAAAACCGCGGTCGCGCCTAGCCGGTTTCCTTCGCGCTCTTACTTGGAACGCTCAGTCCGACGATTTGGGTGAAGACAATCCTGGTCTAGCGAATGAGTCGTGCTTTTCCAAGGGCTTTATTGAAAATCCAAGGGCTTTATTGAAAAAGGCTGTCAGCCGGCCTTGCGGCCAAACACGGCGCGGTCGCGACCGCCCAGATCGCCCAACACCTGGACCGCCTGCGCGCCCGCGTCAGCCATCAGGGCCTCCACCGCACGGCCCTGGTTGTAGCCGATCTCCAGAGCGAACACGCCGCCGGGCTTGAGCACCCGCAGAATCTCCGGCGCCAGAACGCGGTAGGCGTCCAAGCCGTCCACACCCCCGTCAAGGGCCAGATGCGGCTCGCGCTGCGACACCTCCGGCTCCAGCCCGGCGATGTCGCCCGTGGGGATGTAGGGCGGGTTGGACACAACCACGTCGAAGGCGTCGGCCGGTTGCCCTTCGGTCCAGGACGCATGCAGAAACGCCGCCCGGTCTTGCAGCCCCAACAGGGCCGCGTTCTCTCGCGCCACCTCCAGCGCCGCCAGGGATATGTCCACGCCCACCCCGTGCGCCAGAGGCCGCTCGGCCAGGATCGCCAACAGGATGGCGCCCGAGCCCGTGCCCAGGTCCAGGACGTCGGCCGCGCCGTCCTCCTTCAGGCACTTCAGCATGGCGCCCACCAGGGTCTCCGTGTCCGGGCGCGGGGTCAGCACATCGGGCGTGACCTTCAGCTCGATGGTCCAAAAGCCCTTGCGCCCGAGGATATGGCTAACGGGCTCGCGCGCCTCGCGCCGCGCCAGATAGGCGTCCAAGGTTTGAGCCTGCTCGGCGCTGAGGACGCGGTGCGGATCGTTGAGGATGTCAGCGCGGCTGGCGCCGGCCGCGGCCTCCACCAGAAGGCGCGCGTCGATCACCGGCCCATCGACGCCCGCCGCCTCCAGGCGTCTGCGCGCGCGGGTCCAGGCCTGAACAAGGGTTTCGCTCATGCCGGCTGCATGCCCGAGGCGCGCTTTGCGCGCAAGGCCGGAACACGCCGGTCAGCCCGGCGAACGCCGCTCCGCCGGCGCGCCCTCGCCAGCGTGCTGCGGCGGGACGTTGGCGTTCGCCGCCGCCAGACGGGCCCGCAGGCGCTGCACCGTCAATTGCGGCAGCGGCCCGAGCGCGCAGGCGATCAGGCCCGCAGCCATGGGAATCAGCCAGACGATGCGCGCCTGATAGCGCGAGAAGGCGCCCGACAGCACACCGCACACGCCCGCGTTGACCACCACTAGGCCCAGGAGGATCAGGCAGGCCACGACCAAACGCACCGCCTCGTGCGACCAGGGCTGCCTGCGGTCGGCCAGGGCCGTCAAAACATCGGGCCGGCTCATGCGCCAAAGGCCGTAGGCGCAGGAGACCAGGATCACCCCCACATGCCACCACTTGACCGGCGTGGGCCTCAGGATCGGCCGGCAGCCCGGTCCCACGGGCTTGCAAGCTCGCGCATCGGGAATCAGGTCGACCAGACGCGTGGTCTGCCAGTACTCGTTAGCCAGAAAGGCGCGCGGATCGCGCAGCGGATCGTGGGACGAGATCTTGGTCAGCTGGCGACCCCAGTTGCGCAAGGCCGAAACCAGCACGCCTCCAGGATCGGAGGTTATTACGCCCCGCACGAAGGCGGCCTGCTGTTGTTCCATCACCAACTGCTCGGCCGGCTTGATCGCGTTGAACACTCCAAGGCCGGGCTTGTCCTCCCACAGGATATCGTCCGATCGCGTCAGAGCCGCGCCGCGGAAACGGCAAAGCAGGAACGGGTTTTGCGGCCCGACGCAGACCTTGGCCAAGTAGTCCCGGCCTGGGCCGTCGGCCAACAGCCGCGCCATCAGGAAGGGCGGGCGCCCCAGCGGATGGCCCGTGCGCATGTCGAAGGCGACCGCATAGGCCTTGCCCGCCAGGATCGATACCAGCGCGGCGGCCAGCACCAGGCCCGCGCCCTTGGCTACGGGCCGCCAAGGCGCCTTGAAGGCCAGGAGCACGGCGATGGCCGGGATCATCGCCGCCAGGGCGATCACGGAATGGGAGGTGTGGAAGCTGAAACTGGCCGCCATCAAAAGCAGCACGCCCGCCTTGCTGGCGCGGTTCAGTCGCTCGCCGTAGGCCAAGAGCAGCAAAAGTCCCAGATCCGCCACGCCGGCGAAGATGTCCGGCATGATGAAGGTGGCGAACAGGGGTAGGGTCGAACCGGCCGCCAGACCGCCGGCCAGGGCTAGGTAGCTCCACGCCGGAGCCTGGGGCGCACATACGCGCCAAGTCAGATACAATACCCAGGCCGCAGCCAAGGCCTGAACCGCCGCCAACAGCCAAGCCCCGCCGATCTTGTCCGTCACGTACAACAAAAAGCCGTAGTAGGGCGAGCGCGCGCCCATGATGGCGATGTCGATCTGGTCGTCATCCGAGACGGGCGCGTGAAGACTGGCCCCGTGGGTCGCGATCGCCTGCGGCAGGCTCTTGATCACCTGGGCGAGATTCTCGCCCATCAGATAATAGCCGTCGGTATCGAAGAACACCGACGGACGGCCCGCCAGGAAAGCCGTCGACATCAGGAGCAGCATGCCGGCCAGTACGCTGACGACCGGATTCAACCCGGCTCCCGCCCGGCTGCCCCCGAGCCGGGCTACGGCGGCGATCGCCGGCCAGGAGCCACGCTCCGGGTTTCTTTTCGCATGCCAAACCATATGAAGGCCTTAGCGCGGGCAGCTTCCCTGCGCCAGCCACGCACCGCCTCAGCTTCCACCTCAGTGCGGCTGGCGCGCGGACGAGGCTGCGCCTAGGATAAGCGCATAAGGTATGAGCTGATGAGCAAAATTTCGCATGGCCGATAGTTCCGTTCGCACGACCGATGGCGACTCCGGCGCAGGCGCGCGCTCGACCCTGACCAACAGCGTCCTGATCATCGCTGTGCTCGGCTGCTTTTCGGCGGCCCACTGGCTGCAGGAGCTGCTTAACCCCCTCATCGTAGCGGTATTTTCCCTGTTCCTGATCGACGTCCTCGCCGACCAAGTGGGGCGCTGGGCGCCGCGCACGCCGGAATGGGTGCGCGTGGGCGCCGCTTTCGCCTTCATTATCGTTCTTCTGGGCGCGTCCGGCGCCCTGATCTACCACGCCGCACCTAAGTTCAGCCTGAGCCTGGCCGAGGCCGCCCGTAGGGGCCAGGACCTAGTTTACAACGTCTCCGATCGGTTCGGCCTGCCGTTCTCCGACCGCCCGTTGAGCGAAAGCGTGGACTTCAAACCCCTGGGTCTGGGCCTGCTTTTAGCCATCCGTCGGTTCGCCACCGGGCTTTTGTTGGTAATCGTCTATCTGGGCTTCATCCTGGCCTCGCGCCGCACCTTCGCCAACAAGCTGGACCGCCTGTTCAAGAGTCCCGAGTCGCGCAGTCACGCCGAACGGGTGTTCCAACGGGTGCGGCTTGGAGCCGAAAGCTATGTGGGTTTGCAAGCCTTCAAGGGCGCGCTTCTGGCGTTGATCTTTTGGATCGTGATGCGTCTGGCCGGGCTGGACAACGCCATGTTTCTGTCCTTCCTGGTGTTCCTCGCGTCTTTCATACCGATCATTGGACCGGCCGCCGCCGTGGCGCTGCCCGTCGCCCTGTGCATGGCGCAATTCGACCTCGGCTGGCGGCCGCTGCTCATGGGCGTGTCTCTGGAGGCCAGCGTGATCGCCATCGACAGCGTGCTCCTGCCGCGTCTGCAAGGCGAACGGCTGGATGTGGATCCGGTGGTGGTTCTGGTGTCCCTGGGCTTCTGGAACGCCATCTTCGGCATCACCGGCGCCCTGTTCTCCACCCTGCTGACGGTGGTGGTGATCGCCATCGTCTCGGAGGTTCCGCGCCTGCACTGGCTGGCGGTGGTGCTGTCCAAGCGCGGCGAGCCCGTGTCGCGCTGACCAACTTCAGTTGAAGCTGTCTTCCAGACTGGCCAGACGCTCAGCCTGATCCTCTGCGATCAGGGCGTCGAGCACCTCGTCCATCTCGCCCTCCATCACCTGCGGCAGGTTATAGCGCGTCAGATTGATGCGATGGTCGGTCACCCGGCCCTGCGGGAAGTTGTAGGTGCGGATGCGTTCGGAACGGTCGCCCGAGCCCACCTGGCTCTTGCGCGCCTCGGCCCGCTCGCTGTCCAGCGCCGTGCGCTGCTGATCGTACAATCGCGCCTTGAGCACCTTCATCGCCTTGGCCCGGTTCTGGTGCTGCGACTTCTCCGAAGAGGTCACCACGATGCCGCTGGGCAGGTGCGTGATGCGCACGGCGGAGTCGGTCTTGTTCACATGCTGGCCGCCCGCGCCGGAGGCGCGATAGGTGTCGATGCGCAAGTCCGAATCATTGATCTCGATCTCCACATCCTCGACCTCGGGCAACACAGCCACGGTCGCTGCGGAGGTGTGGATGCGCCCTTGGGCCTCGGTCGCCGGCACGCGCTGCACCCGGTGCACGCCGCTTTCGAACTTGAGCCGGCCGAACACGCCATCGCCGGTGATCGAGGCGATGATTTCCTTATAGCCGCCCATCTCGCCCTCCGAGGCGCTTTCCACCTCCACCTTCCAGCCCCGCGTGGCGGCGTAGCGTTGGTACATGCGGAACAGGTCGCCGGCGAAGATGGCCGCCTCGTCCCCGCCTGTGCCGGCGCGCACCTCCAGGATGGCCGAGGCGTTCTCGTCCTTGTCCTTGGGCGCCAGCAGCAGCGCCACCTCGCGCTCGAGCCGCGGCAGCCGTTCGTCCAGCACCTGGAGTTCGTCGCGCGCGAGGGCCGACATCTCCGGGTCTTCCGCCCGCGCCATCTCCTCCAGTTCGGGCCGCTCCGCGTGGGCCCGCGCAAGGGTCTGGACCGCATCGGCCACAGGCTTCAGCTCGGCATGCTCCTTGGACAGGCGCACGATCTCGGCCCCATCAACCGCCGAGCCCATGCGGGCCTCCACCTGGTGGAAGCGGTCTAGAACCTGATCGAGACGGGCCTGGGGCAAACGCATGAAGCAACCTTGCAAGATGACCGCGCTCTTAGCGCAGGCGCGCACGCCTTGTCGAACCCGCCGCGTGCGCGGGCCTGCGCGATCGGTCGCCTGGATAGGCGCGGCGTCCTCGCGAGCGGGGTCCTGGGCGACATGAAGCGCACGCACCGGGCCTTAAAAGGCCGACGTCGGATTTTTTGGAGCGGCGCTCGTGACCGCTTGATCTCAGCCCGTGAGCTTCTCGACCGGAGTCTGACTGGATTCCAACTGCCCGTGCGCGGAGCCGTTGAGATAGATGTCGAACGCCGCAGGCTCGGATACGTCGACCACCAGGCCCTTGACCGTGACCGGCGCGCGATAGGCCTCGCCAGCCGCCAGTTGCCGAGCGAAATAGACCGTTCCGTCAGCGCCGCGAACCACGATCGAAGCTGGTTTGCGCGCCTGCAATGTCACGGGCGACTGATCCGCGGCCGCGCCGTACACAGCGCCTTTCGCGGCGAAAATGGCGGAAGCGACGTCGGCCAGCTGAGCTGTTTGCGGCGCTGTCGCCACGCTGGCCGGCGCCAGGCCGGGCGTGATGTAGGGCTTGGGCACATCGGATTCCGCCGGGGCGGGTTGGGCCGCCGCCAAGGTCACAGGTCCTTGTCGCACTGCCGCAGGCGCTGCCGCCGAGACGGGCACGAGCGGGGAGGCAGGCCCATCGCCAGCGACGGCGTGCTGGGCCAAGTTCCAAACCAGAACGGCGGTGACCACGATCCCAGCCGCGGCGGCGGCAAAGGACAGACGCGGATCACGGTGGCGGCGCACGCCGATCGGCGCCCGCAAGGGCTCGTTCTGAAGCGGTGCGCATTCCTTGAACTTAGCCACGGCGTCTTCGGCGTCGATACCCAAGACCTGGGCATAGGCTCGCACATAGCCGATGGCGAAGGGCCGCGACGGCAACTGGTCCAGGCGCATTTCTTCCAGCGCAGCCAGATAGGCCCGGCGCACGCGCGTACTGTCGGCAATTTCCTGAAGGCCCAGCCCGCGAGATTCACGCATAGCGCGAAGTGCTCCGCCGAAGCCGACCCCGCCGCTCATGAACGGTTCAATGCCTTCGATGATCCGTCCGCTGGCCGCCTGAGCGACCAAAGTGACTGAATCCGTAACCGCGCCCGAGTCCAACGGCATGGCGACTGTCGCCCCCCACTCTTCAACGTTGGCGCTCACAGTCGACATCGACTGCACGCGCACAAGTGTTAAAGCCCGGTTGTGGATATCAAGCTATCCCGCCGATTTCAATAGATTAAATTGACACGTATAGTTTACGCGCCAGCGTTTCTATCTCGCTGCGCAGGGACCCGCCGGACCCTTTAAGTAAATGCACAACCCCGCGGCGAGCAGCCTCGCGATCAAGCGAGAGCACCATGCGTTTCACTGGGCCTACGCCCGACGGCGGCATCGATAGTCGGTCAAACCCGAGCGCCACCAATGCGAAAGCTTCCAAAGGCCGTCCGGCCATTTCTCCGCATACGGACACCGGTGTCCCAGATTCCGCGCAGGCGTCCTGGATGGTCTTCATCACCCTCAGCGCCGGCGTGGACAGGAAGTCATATCGCTCGCTCACCCGTGGGTTGCCCCGGTCGGCGGCGAACAGGTACTGCATAAGATCGTTAGTGCCGACTGAGACGAAATCGACCATCGAAAGCAGAGCGTCCAGGTGCCAAACCAATGCCGGCGCCTCGATCATCACGCCCACCCGCAGCACGCTGGGCGTGGGCCGCCCACGCCGTCCGGCCCAGGTGATCTCGTGGTCCACCAGAGCCCGGGCGGTCCGGAATTCCTCCACCGTGGTCACCAGCGGGAACATGACCCGCAGCTCTCGCCCCTTGGCCGCCCAGATCAGGGCGCGCAACTGCAACCGCAGCAGCGCCGGCCGGTCCAGACCCAGCCGCACCGCCCGCCAGCCAAGGGCCGGATTGTCCTCCCGGTCGGCCTCCAGATAGGGCAGCACCTTGTCGCCCCCAAGGTCCAGGGTGCGGAAGATCACCGGCAAGTCCCCCGCGCCGTCGATCACATGCGAGTACAGCGCAGTCTGAGCCTCCAGCCGCGGCAGCTCCTCGGCCACCATGAACTGGAACTCGGTGCGGAACAGGCCGATGCCCTCGGCGCCGGTCTCATGCAGGATGTCGATGTCGACCGTCAGGCCCGCGTTCATGAGCAGGGTGATCTTGGCCCCATCGCGGGTGAAGGCCGGCGTGTCACGCAGACGGGCGAACTCCTGGCGACGCAGGTTGCGCACCTCGATGCGCGCCATGATCGCTTCGATCACGTCGGGCCGTGGCCGCAGATAGGCCTCGCCGGACTCCGCGTCCACGATCACCGGGTCGCCTTGCGAGACCCGGTCGCGCAGACCGGACAGGCCTCCCACCAGGGGAATATCCATGGCCCGGGCGATGATGGCCGCGTGGCTGATGCCGGAGCCCTCTTCCAGCAGCACGCCCTTCAGCTTGGTGCGGTCGTATTCCAGAAGGTCGGCAGGCCCCAGGTTGCGCGCGATGAGGATGGCGTTTTCGGGCAGCACCCGCGGCGCCGCCCCATCGCCGGACAGGTGGCGCAGCAGGCGGTCGTTGAGATCCTCCAAATCGTGCAGACGTTCGCGCAGATAAGGATCGCGGGCCTGGCTCAGTCGCGCCCGGTGCTCGGAGCGGACGCGGTTCACCGCCGCCTCGGCCGTGAGGCCCGAACGCACCGCTTCCTCCAGCGACCGGTTCCAACCGCGGTCGTGAGCGAACATGCGGTAGGTCTCGAGCACCTCGAAGGAAGGGCCAACAATGCCGTGCTGTCCGTCCAGCATGATATCGAGCTGGCTCTGCAGCGCTCCGATGGCCGTCTTGAGCCGCTCTTCCTCGCGCGTCGCGTCGTCCGACAGCAGTTGTTGGGAAGCGACCGGCGCCTCGTGCAGCACCGCCTCGCCATAGGCCAGGCCTTCAGCGAACTTCAGACCCTTGAGGCGCTCGGGCCGATGGGGCGCCAGTTCGACGCCTTTCAGCTCCGCTTCGTCGACCAATTCGCCGCCCGCGACCATCTCGGCCAGGACCATGGCGATGATCTGCAGGTCCTCGACCTCGTCCTCGCTGTAGAGGCGCTCGGTGCGGTTCTGCACGACCAACACGCCGATGGCGCGCCCGCCGCGCAAAACCGGCACGCCGAGGAAGGCGTGGTAGGGATCTTCGCCGGTTTCTGGCCGGTAGGAGAAGGACGGATGGTTGGGCGCGTCCGACAGGTTCAGGGGCCGGCCCAGCCGCATGATCTCGCCGACCAAGCCCTCGCCCGGCTTCAACCGCGTATTGTGCACGGCGTCGGGATTGAGGCCTTCGGTGGCGAACAGCTCCAGATCGCTGGTGGCGCGGCGCAGATAAAGCGAACAGACCTCGGCCACCATCGACAGGGCGATGATGCGCACGACCATGTCGAGCCGCGCCTGGGCAGGGCCCCCGCTTGCCAGGGCTTCGCGGATCTGGCGCAGAAGACTGCGCGGTCCGCGAGCGGCTAGGCCAGTGATCGCCATCGAGTCTCCCTTGCCTTCAGCGCCTTCTAACCCGTCGCGTCGGGCGGGGGGAGAGGCGCCGGGCCGATTGTCCCCGATTGATTTCGCTTTGGCTGCGCACAGGCGCTTTTGCCGCTTCTTAACCTGCGCGGGCCGATTGTGCAGCCCGTCGCAAATCCTATGCCGCCCACAGTAAAGCTATGGTGTCGTAATTTTGGTTTCCAATGGCCCGGCAGGACAATGGCAGGCGCCGAGCCTCGCGGGCGCCGCGGCCGTGCAGCGCCGGGCCTGCGTCCAAAACGGCGGGCCCCGATGAGCCAACCCGCGCCAGCCGCCGGCTATGGGCGCCGCGTGATCATCGTCGACGACGAGATGATGATCACCATGCTGCTGGAGGAGATGCTCGTCACCCTCGGTCACACTGTGGTGGGCATCGCCGGGCGGCTGGACAGCGCCCTGGATTTGGCCCGCAGCGCCGAGGCGGACATAGCGATCCTGGACGTGAACCTGAACGGCGAGGTCTCGTTTCCGGTGGCCAAGGTGCTGGCGGAACGCGGCCTGCCCTTCATGTTCGCCACCGGCTACGGCGCCCTGGGTCTGGAGGCGCCGTTCCAAAACGCTGTGACCCTGAAAAAGCCCTTTGAGCTGAAGGACCTGTCCCAGGCGCTGGAGCGGCTGCTGGGCTAGTGTGGCGATTCAGAAATTTGCCTGCGGCGTGCAGTGAGCGCGGAGCGAATTCCTGAATCTCAAGCCGCACTATAAATGTATGATTCTAGTGTGCTTTTGGATCTGAAGATCGCACCTCGGTCTACCCAAAGTGCGGGCGAACTTCAGATCCAGCACGCTAGAGCTGATCCAGTCCGTAGGCGGCGTGCAGGGCGCGCACCGCCAGTTCGGTGTAGGCCGCGTCGATCAGGACGCTGATCTTGATCTCGGAGGTGGAGATCACCTGGATGTTGACGCCCTTTTCGGCCAGGGCGCCGAACATGGTCTTGGCGACGCCGGTGTGGCTGCGCATGCCCACGCCGATTACCGACACCTTGGCCACGTCCTCGTTGACCGCAACCTCGTCGAATCCGATCTCGGCTTGGGCGCCCTTGACGATCTCCACCGCCCGGGCCGCGTCGCGCTTGCCCACGGTGAACTCCATGTTGGCCGAGCCGGCCGTGCGGGCGTGGCTCTGCACGATCATGTCAACGTTGACGTTGGCGTCGGCCAGACGGCTGAAGATCGACGAGGACACGCCGGGATGGTCCGGCAGCCCGTACAGGGTGATCTTGGCCTCGTCGCGGCTATAGGCCACGCCGCTCACGATACGCTTTTCCACGATCTCCTCCTCGTCGCACACGATGGTGCCCTGCCCGGGCGCTTCACCCGGCTCGACGAAACTCGACAACACCCGCACCGGCACGCGCTGGGCCATGGCCAGCTCCACCGATCGGGTCTGCAATACCTTGGCGCCCAGCGAGGCCATTTCCAGCATCTCCTCGTAGGAGATCTTGGCCAGCTTACGCGCCTTTTGCTCGATGCGCGGATCGGTGGTGTAGACGCCGTCCACGTCGGTGTAGATGTCGCAGGCGCCGCCCACCGCCGCGGCGATGGCCACCGCGCTGGTGTCGGATCCGCCGCGCCCCAGGGTGGTGATGCGCCCATCGGGCGTGACACCCTGAAATCCGGCGATCACGGCGATCTCGCCCGCCTCGAAGGCGGCCAGCAGCTTTGCCGGCGGAATGTCCTCGATCCGCGCCCGGCCGTGGGCGTCATCGGTAAGGATCGGCACCTGCCAGCCCAGGAAGGAGCGCGCCTTCAGGCCCATATGGCGCAGGGTCATGGCCAGCAAGCCTGCTGTGATTTGCTCGCCGGACGCGACCACCGTGTCGTATTCGTCGTCCGAGGGATCGAGCCCGGCCGCCGCTGCGCCCGCCCCGTCGGTCCAGGCGACCAGCTCATTGGTCTTGCCCGACATGGCCGAGACCACCACGGCCACCTGATGGCCGGCCGCGACCTCCGCGGCGACAAGGCGGCCCACCCGGCGGATGCGTTCCAGATCCGCCACCGAGGTCCCGCCGAATTTCATCACCAGCCGCGACACGCCGGAGTTCTCCCGCTATGGCTTCGCGAAGCGGGGCAACACCCGCCGTCTCGCGCAAGGGCGCCCTTCTAGCGGCGCCGAGCGCCGGCTGCAATGCGAAGGCTCGAGGATCGCCAGCGACAATGAACCCCGCCCCCGCTCCATCCAGCATCGACGAAGCCGAAGTCGCCCGCTTTTCCGCCATGGCCGCCGAATGGTGGGACCCCACCGGCAAGTTCAAGCCCCTGCACCGCTTCAATCCCACACGGCTGGCCTTCATCCGCGACGAGGCGGCCCTGCGCTTCGGGCGCGACATCACCGCGCCGCGCCCCTTCGCCGGCCTGCGCCTGCTGGACATCGGCTGCGGCGGCGGCCTGCTCAGCGAGCCGATGACGCGGCTGGGCTTCCAGGTCACCGGCGTGGACGCCTCGGAACGCAACATCGGTACGGCCAAGGCGCACGCCGCCGAACAGGGCCTGGACATCGACTACCGCGCCTCCACCGCCGAGGCCCTGCTGGCCCAAGGCGAAGCGCCGTTCGACGTGATCCTCAACATGGAGGTGATCGAGCACGTGGCCGATCCGGCCCTGTTCCTGAAGGACTGCCTGCGATTGCTGGCGCCGGGCGGGGTGATGATCCTGGCCACGCTCAACCGCACGCCCAAGGCCATGGCCCTGGCGGTTCTCGGCGCCGAGTACATCCTGCGCTGGCTGCCGGTAGGCACCCACGACTGGAGGAAGTTCCTCAAGCCGGAGGAGATCCTGGGCATGCTCGCCGATGAGCCGGTGCAGGTCGCAGGGCCGTTCGGCGTGTCGTACGATCCGTTCACGGGGAAGTGGTCGCGCTCAGGCGATGTGGACGTGAACTACATGATGACGATTGATCGGGACGCGGCGGCGGAGCCGACGGTTTAGGGGGGCGAGAAGCTGCTGCCCCCTCAGTTCAACTCCCCCTTCGCCTTCGGCTTAGGCGGTAGCGCCGCGACAGGCACCCCGTCTTCGACCAGGGCCTTGACCTCCGCGCCGGTGGCTTCGCCATAGATGCCGCGGGTTTCAGACTTGCCCTCGTGGATGGCGCGGGCCTCCTTGGCGAAGGCGTCGCCCACATAGTCGAAGTTTTCCTCCACCGTCTTGCGCATCTCGGCGGCGGCCTGCATGGCCATTTCGCGCATGGCCTGCGCCGGAGGCCCCGAGCGGTCCTTGGTCCCGGCCACGGCGGGGGCCATGATCTGCTTGCGCACCGAGCCGGAACCGCACACGGGGCATTGCATCAGCCCGCGCCCGTGCTGGTCGTCGTAGTCGGCCGAGGAGCCGAACCAGCCTTCGAACTCATGCTCATGCTCGCACACCAGAGCGTACTTAATCATGGGGCGTCCTTGATCATGACGCCATATCCGGCGCGGCGAAGACCCGCTCGTTGGCCAGGGATGGGATGGCCTGGCGGGTCTTGGCCACCTCGTCCAGGTCCAGGTCCGCGATCACCACGCAAGGTTCGTCGTCCTTGGCCTGCGCCAACACGCGGCCCCACGGGTCGATGGCGATGGAGTGGCCCCAGGTGGCCCGGCCGTCCTCATGCTGGCCGCCTTGGGCGGGCGCCAGGATGAACACGCCGTTCTCGATGGCGCGGGCGCGCAGCAGCACCTCCCAGTGGGCCGCCCCGGTAGGGCGAGTGAAGGCGGCGGGCACGGCGATCACCTGGGCGCCGGCCTTGGCCAGGGCGCGGTACAGGTGCGGGAAACGCATGTCGTAGCAGATGGTCAGGCCCAACAGGCCCCACGGGGTCTGGGCCAAACACGCGGCCTGCCCCGCCGCGTAGAGCGAGGATTCGCGGTAACGGTCGCCATTGGGCAGATCCACGTCGAACATGTGCACCTTGTCGTAGGTCTGCACAATGCGGCCATCCGGCGCGACCAGCATGGCGCGGTTGGCGGCCTTTTCGGCGCCCCCCTCTTTCTTGGAAGAATTCGCCACCAGGGCCGAGCCGATCAGGATCCACACCTTCAACTCGGCCGCCAGGGCGCGCACGCCCGCCACCAGAGCGTCGTCCTCGGCCGGGCGCAGGGCGTCCTGCATCTTGGCCCGGTCGCGCTGCAACAGGTTGGAGCCTTCCGGCGTCAGGATCAGCTGCGCGCCGTCCTGGGCCGCCTGGCGGATCAGGGGCTCAATCTGCGCAAGGGCCGCGGCCTGGGTCGCGGGCGTTCGGGTCTGGATCAGGCCGACGCGCAGCATCATGCGGCGAGCAGGGGATCAAGTTCGCCCTTGCGCTCCAGGGCCAGCATCTCGTCGCAGCCGCCGATGTGGTGCTCGCCGATGAAGATCTGCGGAAAGGTGGTGCGCCCGGAACGCTCCGTCATCTCCTTGCGCTTGACGGGATCCATGCCCGCCTCGATCTCCTCGAACGCCACGCCCTTGTCGGTCAGCAGCGCCAGCGCGCGCGCGCAGTAGCCGCAGAACGGACGGGTATAGATGGTCACCTTGGCCATGAATTCGCGCCGGGAACGGCCCGGTCCTCAAATGAACGTTGCTTTGATCATATAGATATGTGGGCCGCTTCGCGCACCCTGGCCACCACGGCGACATCCACGGCCGCCGCCCCGGCCTTGAGCAGGGCCTTGGCGCAGGCCTCCGCCGTGGCCCCGGTGGTGAACACGTCGTCGATCAGCAGCACCCGCTTGCCCTGCAGCACTCGTCCGGCCCCGGCCGGGACCTGAAAGGCGCCCTGCACATTGCGCCGGCGCCCCGCGCCGGACCGTCCGGCCTGGCTTTTACCCGCGCGCCGCACCAACAGGCCGGGCCGATAGGGAATCTTCAGCCGCGCCGCTAGCGGCCGGGCGATCTCGGCGGCCTGGTTGTAGCGGCGTCGGATCAGGCGCGTGGGGGGCATGGGAACTGGCGCGATGGCGTCCGCCTGGGCCAAAAGATCGCTCGCAGAGCGGCTGATCCAGCCGGCGAACAGCCCGGCGAGGTCGAGCCGGTCGGCGTGCTTGAACTGCAGGATCAGATCGCGCGAAGCCTCGTCATACAGGCACGCGGCACGCGCTCGGGCGAAGGCGCGCGGGCGGGCCTCGCAGGCGGCGCAGCGCACGAGCAGGCCCATGTCGTAGTCGAACGGCGTTCCACATCCATCGCACACAGGCTCGTCCAGAAAGCGGATTTTCGACCAGGCCTCGGCGGCCAGACCGGCCGACCCCATGCGACCCGAACCGTCCAGGGCGTGATGCGGAAACATCAAATCCTGCACCGCGCGGGCCCCGCCCATACACAGACCCTTTGCCACAGCGGGCGCGTCAGCGCATGAGTGCAGCCATCGCGACCTCCAAACTTTCGCCTTCGCCAGCATGAGCTCCCCGCCCCGCCTGTTCGACCGCGCTTTGCATCGCCGCCGCCTTGATCGCGCCGCACCCCGCTACGGCGAGGCCGACTTTCTCAAGGCGAGGGCGTGCGCCGACATGGTCGAGCGCCTGGAAGCCATCATGCGCAGCTTTACCGTGGCCGTCGACCTTGGCGCGCGGAGCGGGGCCTTCGCCAAAGCCTTGGCGCAAAGCGATGCACGCGAGCGGGTAGGCCTGCTCATCGAAGCGGACATGTCAGCCCGAATGTTGGCTTTGCGGGGTGGCCTGCGCGTTCAGGCCGATGAGGAACGCCTGCCCTTCGCCGCCGAAAGCCTGGACCTTATCGTCTCGACCCTGGCCCTGCACTGGACCAACGATCTGGTCGGCGCCCTGATCCAGATCCGCCAGGCGCTCAAGCCCGACGGCCTGTTCATCGGGGCCCTGCTGGGCGGCTCCAGCCTCGTGGAGCTGCGCCAATCCCTGCTGGCGGCCGAAGCGGAGCTGAGCGGCGGCGCTGGCCTGCGCGTCTCGCCCTTCGCCGACGCCCTGGACGGGGCGGGCCTGTTGCAACGCGCCGGCTTCGCCTTGCCGGTGGCCGACGTGGACCGGGTCACGGTGCGCTACACCCACCCGCTGAAACTGATCGCCGATCTGCGCGCCATGGGCGAGACCAATGTGCTGGTCGAGCGCGCCCGCCAGCCCCTCAGCCGCGCCGTGCTGGCCCGCGCCTGCGAGATCTACGCCGAGCGTTTTTCCGATCCCGACGGGCGGGTGCGCGCCACCTTCGACCTGATCATCCTCACCGGCTGGGCCCCGCACCCGGACCAGCAACAGCCTCTGCGGCCCGGCTCGGCCAAGATGCGGCTGGCTGACGCTCTGCATACGCGGGAGATCCCAGCGGGGGAGAAGCCTCCGAAGCCGGGCAGAGCTTAGCTGTTCAAGGACCTAGAATATCTGAATTGGCTTGAACGCGTGCAGCGCTTATTTCCTAGTGAAACGGTAGGGATTCGGCGATGCAGGACATAGGGATTTCTCGGCGAAGCTCGTATTTTCGGAGCGCGAGGGGCGGCGCCTTGGTCATCGCGATTGTGGCGGCCCTGGCCGCGGGGGGGCGGGCTCACGCCACCGATGGCTATTTCTCCTTGGGCTACGGCACGCAATCCAAGGGACTGGCTGGCGCTGGGCTGGCCTACCCCAAGGACGCGCTCGCCATCGCCACCAACCCGGCCGCCGCGAGCGCGCTGGGCGACCGCACCGACGTGGACATCGACTATTTCCAGGCGGCCCGGACGGCGTCGCTGACCGGCAACGCCTATGGACCGAACCAGAGCTTCAACGGAAATGGCGGCGGTCCCTCCCCGATTCCCGAATTTGGGCTGACCCGCAAGATCGGCGACCAGTGGACCGCGGGGCTGGCGGTCTACGCCAACGGCGGGATGCAGACGGACTACAAGACCAATCCCTTCGCCCGCTTCGGCGCGAGCGGCACCGCGGGCGTCTCACTGGAGCAGGTCTTCATCTCGCCCACCGCGTCCTACCAGTTCGCGCCGGGCCAGAGCGTTGGCGTCTCGCTTGACGTGGGCGGTCAACTGTTCGACGCCCACGGCATCCAGCCCTTCGCCAACTATTCCTTGAACCCCACGCACTTCACCAACCGGGGCTCCACGACATCGTGGGGTTATGGCGCCAAGATCGGCTATCTTGGCCAAGTGACCTCAAAGCTGTCGGTCGGGGCCTATTATCAGTCACGCACCTACGGCGAGAATTTCGGCGCCTATTCCGGCCTGTTTGCTGGGGGCGGCGGCTTCGACATTCCGTCCAGCTATGGAATCGGCGTGGCCTTGAAGGCGACAGATAAACTCGACCTTGTCGCGGACGTTCACGAGATCAACTACAGCGAAGTGGCCGCTGTCGGCGACAAACTCGCCGCCCTGTTCGCCGGCAATTACTTCGGGTCGACCAACGGACCGGGGTTCGGCTGGAACAACGTCACCGCGGTCAAGATCGGGGCCAACTACCGGATCGATCCGACCTGGCAAGTGCGCGCCGGCTGGGGCTACGCCACCAATCCGATCCCGTCCGGCCAGACCTTCCTGAACATCCTGGCGCCGGCGGTGGTGCAGAACCAGTTCACGGTGGGCGCCACATGGACGCAACCCTCGGGCCTTGAGATCAGCGTCTACGTCCTTGATGCGCCCAAGACGACGGTCAACGGATCTGGTTCGATCCCCAGCGGTCCGGGCGGCCTCGGCGGCGGCGAAGCCAATATCGCCCTGGGCGAAACGGCGGTAGGTATAGGGTTCGGCTGGAAGCACTGAGGCGTATTCGCCATGACTATCGTCCTTCAATCCCTGCTGGGCGGCGCCCTGATCGGCGCTTCGGCGGCCGGGCTCATTCTTCTGAATGGGCGGATCGCGGGGATCAGCGGCATCCTCGCCGGGGCGACTTGGGCAAGACCTCAGGCTTGGCAGTGGGCGTTCCTGGCGGGACTGATCGCGACCGGCGTCGCGGCCAGTCTGGCTGGACATCCGGCGGCGGCGGCGCTCCGTGAGCAGACGTTCTGGCGTCTGGCGCTCGCCGGGCTCCTGGTCGGACTGGGCACGAGGCTGAGTGGCGGCTGCACCAGCGGTCATGGCGTATGCGGCCTTGCCAATCTGTCGCCGCGCTCCCTCGTCGCGGTGATCACCTTCATGGGCGTAGCCGGACTAGTAGTGTACGCGACCCGGCATCTAGGCCTACTGGCCCAATTGTGATTGCCTTGAAAATCCTGACCGCGGCTCTTTTCGGTGTTCTGTTTGGCGTCGGATTGCTGATCTCCGGCATGACCGATCCGGCGCGCGTCCTGGCCTTTCTCGACGTCGCGGGCGCATGGAACCCCGCCTTGGCCCTGGTCATGGGCGCTGCGGTGATCGTCGCGGCGCCAGCCTATGCCTATGTGCGACGCAAGGGCGTCGACGCCCTGGGCGAACCTGTGGCTCTGCCGAATCGGTTCCGCATAAACATCCCGCTCGTGGCCGGCGCCGCGATTTTCGGCCTGGGCTGGGGGCTCAGCGGCCTGTGCCCCGGACCGTCCCTGGTCGTGCTCGGTCAGGACGCTGAGAAGGCCGGGGTGTTCGTCGTCGCGCTCGTCGTGGGGGCTTGGATTGTGAGTTTTGCCCGGCGGAGCGGCTGTCCACCCTCAGCGTAGCGGGTCGCTAAAGAAAATCCCGCAGGTAAGCCACCAGGGGCGCGTCCGCCGGCGGCATGGCGTAGTCGCCCAGCTTGTCCGGCCTGACCCAGGCCAATGCCGGATGCTCTAAGGCCGTCACGAAGCCCTCCCACCGCCGGCACAGGTACAGGGGCATGAGCAGGTGGAAGTCATCGTAGCTGTGGGAGGCGAACACGAAGGGCGCCAGGCAGGCGGCCTTAACGTCGATGTCCAGCTCTTCCTTCAGTTCACGGATGAGCGCCGCCTCGGGGCTCTCGCCTGGCTCGACCTTGCCGCCGGGAAACTCCCACAGGCCCGCCAGTTGCTTACCCTGCGGCCGCTGGCAGATCAGCACCCGCCCGTCCGCGTCGACCAGGGCGCAAGCTACGACAAGGACGATAGGCGCGGTCACGACCGATAGTCGCCGTTGATCTCGATGTAGCGCTTGGTCAGGTCGCAGGTCCAAACCGAGGCCTGCTTATGCCCAACGCCCACGTCCACCGCGATGTCGAGCTCAGGATTGCGCATATAGGCGGTCATCGCCGCCTCATCGTAGTCCTTGGCCACCGCGCCGTCCTTGGCCGCCCACAGATCGCCGAACTTCACCGACAGCCGGTCGCGGTCGAGCGGCTCGCCGGCGCGGCCGGCGGCGGCCACCACCCGGCCCCAGTTGGCGTCCTGGCCGGCGATGGCGGTCTTGACCAGGGGAGAGTTGGCGATGGTCATGGCGATGCGGCGGGCCGAGGCCTGCGACTGAGCGCCTTGGACGGTGATCTTGACCAGCTTGGTGGCGCCTTCACCATCGCGCACGAGCTGCAAGGCCAGGTTCTGCAGCACCACGTCCAGCTTCTCACGGAAGTCCGCCAGCCGCTTGTCGCCCGCCTTGTCGATACGTTGGGCGCCCGCGGCTCCGGTGGCGAACAGCAGCAGGGTGTCATTGGTGGAGGTGTCGCCATCCACCGTCACCGCGTTGAAGGTGCAGACCACCGCCTGGTTCAACAGTTTCTGCAACGCCTTGGGCGCGATAGCCGCGTCGGTGACCACGAAGGCCAGCATGGTGGCCATATTGGGCGCGATCATGCCCGAGCCCTTGGCCAGACCCGCGATGTGCACCGTCGTCCCATCGATCTTGGCCACCGCGTGGGCGCCCTTGGGGAAGGTGTCGGTGGTCATCATGGCGCCCGCGGCCGCGCCCCAGCCTTCGGCGCTGAGCGTGGCGGCGAGGTCGGGAAGCTTGTCGGTGATCTTGTTCGGGTCCAGTGGCGCGCCGATCACGCCCGTGGAGGCCTGCATCACCGCCTCGGCCTTGCAGCCGATCACCTTGGCCACGGCCTTGCCCACGGTCTGCACGGCCTTCTGGCCGGCCTTGCCGGTGAAGGCGTTGGCGCAGCCGGCGTTCAGCACCAAGGCCCGCACGTCCTCGCCGTGGGTGGCGGCCAGGGCGTGACGACACCAGTCCACCGGGGCCGAGCCTACCGTGGACTGGGTGAACACGCCTGCGCAGGTTGTGCCCGGCGCGAAACCGACCAGCAGCAGATCGTCGCGCTCATGCTTGTAGAACCCGGCCCTCAGGGCCGACAGCGCGACGCCGCCGATGGCGGGAATGGCCGGAAAGCCGACTGCGAGCGGCGAGATTTCGAGGCCCGGCTTGCCAGGCGCGGTGGGATCGGAAGCGCTCATGACTTGGCGCCCGGCTGTAACGGGACGCCGGCCGAAGGCGTCGGGGGCGGGGGCGTTACGGCGCCGGGGGGCGCCGAGGCGGGCTCCTTGCCGGCGTCCTTGGCCGGGGCGATCAGGGTCTCGACCTTGCTGTGGCCGCGCAGGGTTTCCAGCAGGTCGCGCACCTGATCGTAGGTGAGGAAGCGGACAATCTGCGGCCGGGCCGCTTCCAAGGTGATGGGTTGTTCGGGGCGACGGTCCTCGACCTTGACCAGCACCCAGCCAGCCTCGGTCTGAAACGGACCCACGACATCGCCCGACTTGGCGTCCTTCAGGGCGTGGCCGTAGGGATCGGGCATCACGTCCAGGGTGAAGTAGCCCAGATCGCCGCCGTTGAACTTGGTTTCCGAATCGGTGGAACGCTCCAACGCCAGGGCGTCGAAGGTCGCGCCCGCGCCCAGCAGCTTCTTGACCGCTTCTGCGTCGGCCTGGCTTGCCAAGACAATTTGCCGTCCATGGAATTCCTCGGACTGCTTGGCCGCCTTGAGCTGCTCTTCGTAGAGCGTGCGGATGGCGTTGTCGTTGACAGCCTTATCCACCACCGATTCCACCAGCATGTCAGACAAGATGCGCTCGCGCGCGGCCGCCAGCCGGCGCTGGGAGGCGGGGTCGCGGTCCAGCTTGCGCGAGATCGCCTCGGCGGCCAGCAGCTTCTGGTCGATCACCTCGTCCAGCGTGCGGTGGAACAGGTCGGACGAAACGTCCAGCGGCTCGCCCTCGCCAATCAGGCCCTGGGCGACCGCTTCGCGCACCACGTCGGATTTCCACACGGATCGGCCATTCACCTTGGCCACGGCTACATCGCCCGCCTGGGGCGGCCGCTCAGAGATCACAGGGCGGTTGCACGCCGCCGCCGCGAGGGCCATAAGCCCTGCAACGATCAAAAGGATTGGGCGCGCGGCCCTCGTCTTGGCTGTGGTCATCGTCTTGTCCCCGCGCAAGGCGCTTTGACGCAGGCGCCTCATCAAAGCCTTGATGGGAAAGGCCATTGCGTTGACAGGCCATCGGCCGGTGCTTAAGTCTCGCGCGCGCGCAAGTCGAGCGGTTTTTCTGACCTTCTCGCGCGAGCCTCCGCCTAGGCGTGGCGCGCTTTAATCACCCGGACCTTGGACTCTGCATGCTCGGCCTTGCCAAAAAGATTTTCGGTTCTTCCAACGATCGTAGCGTCAAGACGATGATGGCTCGCGTGGGGGCGATCAACGTCCTGGAGCCGGCCTATGCGGCCCTGTCCGACTTGGAGCTGCGCGGCAAGACCGATGAGTTCAAGGCCCAGCTCGCCGCCGGCAAGACCCTCGAGGACATCCTGCCCCATGCCTTCGCCGCTGTGCGCGAGGCTTCCAAGCGCACCCTCGGCCAGCGCCAGTACGACGTGCAGCTGGTCGGCGGCATGGTGCTGCACAAGGGCGGCATCGCCGAGATGCGCACCGGCGAAGGCAAGACCCTGGTGGCCACGGCCCCGGTCTATCTGAACGCGCTGGCCGGCAAGGGCGTACACGTCATCACCGTCAACGACTACCTGGCCGCCCGAGACAGCGATTGGATGGGCCAAGTCTACCGGTTCCTAGGCCTGTCGGTGGGCGTGATCGTCAACGGTTTGTCCCAGGGCGAGCGCCAGAAGGCCTACGGCTCGGACATCACCTACGGCACCAACAACGAATTCGGCTTCGACTACCTGCGCGACAACCTGGTCTACGACGCGCGCGAGATGGTCCAGCGCGGGCACAACTTCGCCATCGTCGACGAGGTTGACTCGATCCTGATCGACGAGGCGCGTACGCCGCTGATCATCTCCGGCCCCACCGAGGACCGCTCGGAATTCTATCGGACCATCGACACCCTGGTGAAGCAGCTCGTCCAGGAGCCGTCGAGCTTCGAGCTGGACGAGAAGCAGCGCCAGGTGATGCTCAGCGAGACCGGCTCGGAACTGGTCGAGGAAATGCTCGAGCAGGGCGGGCACCTGGCCGAGGACTCCGCGGGCCTGTACGACCCGGCCAACATCTCGGTGGTGCACCACATCAACCAGGCCCTGCGGGCCAACACCCTTTACCAGCGCGATAAGGACTACATCATCCGCGCCGGCGAGATCATGCTGATCGACGAGTTCACCGGCCGCATGATGACCGGCCGACGCCTGTCCGAGGGCCTGCACCAGGCCATCGAGGCCAAGGAAGGCGTCGAGATCCAGCCCGAGAACCAGACCCTGGCCTCAGTCACCATCCAGAACTACTTCCGCCTATACGGCAAGCTGTCGGGCATGACCGGCACGGCCGCCACCGAGGCGCAGGAGTTCCTCGACATCTATAAGATGGACGTGGTCGAGATGCCGACCAATCGACCCATCGTGCGGATCGATGACGACGACGAGGTCTACCGCACCGCCGCCGAGAAGAACCAGTCGATCATCCTGCAGATCGAGGACTGCTATCGGCGCGGCCAGCCGATCCTGGTCGGCACCGTGTCCATCGAGAAGTCCGAGCAGCTGTCGGAGCTGCTCAAGATCCACAAGTTCGAGATCGATGGCCAGAAGAAGACCGGCGTGCCGCACCAGGTGCTCAACGCCCGCTATCACGAACAGGAAGCCCTCATCGTGGCCGACGCGGGCGTTCCCGGCGCGGTCACCATCGCCACCAACATGGCGGGCCGCGGCACCGACATCCAGCTCGGCGGCAACATCGACATGCGCGTGCTGACCTGGCGCCAGGAACAGCGGGGCCTCGGCATCGAGGTGACGCCCGAAATGGCCGCGCAGCGCCACAAGGAGTTGGCCGGCGAAATCGCCGACGCCAAGGCCGCGGCCCTGGCCGCCGGGGGCCTGTTCGTGCTGGGCACCGAGCGCCACGAAAGCCGCCGCATCGATAACCAGTTGCGCGGCCGCACCGGCCGTCAGGGCGACCCGGGGCACTCTAAATTCTTCCTGTCTTGCGAAGACGATCTGCTGCGCATCTTCGCGGGCGAGCGGCTGGACGCCATCATGCGCACCTTCGGCGTGCAGGAGGGCGAGGCCATCACCCACAAGTGGCTGAACTCCGCCATCGCCACGGCCCAGCGTAAGGTCGAGCAGCGCAACTACGACATCCGCAAGAACCTGCTCAAATACGACGACGTGGTGAACGACCAGCGCAAGGCCGTGTTCGAACAGCGCCAGGAGTTCATGGAGGCCACCGACCTTTCGGAGATCGTCGCCGAGATGCGTCGCGATACGGTGATCGATCTGGTCAATCGCCACCTGCCGCCCAAGGCCTATGCCGAACAGTGGGACATCCCGGGACTGGACGAGCGAGTGCGCGCCCTATTGGGCCTGGAACTGCCCCTGGTCGAATGGGGCCAGGAAGAGGGCATCGCCAACGAGGAGTTCATCCAGCGCATCACCGAGGCCGCCGACAAGCGCGCCGCGGAGCGCCAGGACGTCCTCGGCGAGGCCTATATGCGCCAGATCGAGAAGAACTTCCTGCTGCAGATGATCGATCTGCAGTGGCGCGAGCACCTGATGCACCTGGACCATCTGCGCAACGTCATTGGCCTCAGGGGCTACGGCCAGCGCGACCCGCTCAACGAGTACAAGGTCGAAGCCTTCTCCCTGTTCGAGACCTTGCAAGTGGATCTGCGCCACAACGTCACCCGCTGGCTGATGACGGTGGAATTCCACTACCAGGAGCCCGAACCTGCGCCCGTGGCCGCGCCCCTGAACATATCTGAAGTGCACCTCGATCCCCTGACCGGCCAGAACGAACGGGCGATGGCCGGCGCGGGCCTTCCGGACGGATTGTCCGCCGAACAGCGCGAGGCCCTGCCCATCAGCGCCTTGCCCGCCGGCTGGGAGCGCACCAGCCGCAACGCCCCCTGTCCCTGCGATTCAGGCAAGAAGTTCAAGCACTGCCACGGTGCGCTGATCTAAGAGGTCGCAAGGCGCTCAGTAGCGCGAGACGGAGCCCAAGGGAGCCATGGTCAGGGTGACGATGGCTCCGCCCACCAGCTTGGGCGTGTCCTGGAACTCAATGGTGGCGCTGCGGCCATTGTGGGTGAACACCAAAAGACTGGTCTTGGAGCGCACCGCGCTCTGCAACGTCCAGCCCTGCCCCTGGAAGGCGTCCATAAAGTACTTGTAGGCCTCGGTCACATCGCGCCCGACGTCCAGAGTCAGGCGCCCGACCCAGGCATCGCCCGAGCCGATGATCAGCGACTGGTCGGATATGATTTTGGCGCCGGGCGGAATGGGCAGGGAACCGAGCAGGGCGGCGTCGCCGGACGGCGGCTGAACCGCCGATGGCTGGTCGCCGACCGCGGCTGGACCGGCGGGCTGAGGAACCTGGGCCAGCGCCACGCCGGTTTGGCTAGCCGCCAGAACCAGCAACCCGCACCACAGCTTGGCCGATCTCAGAGGCGCAGTCATCGGAACGCGTCCATCCTGGCGCCGCAGCTCCAACACCCGCCCATGCGGGACCCGCGAGCTGCAACCTTTGCCGTAGCTAGATTGATTCCGCGGGTTTGTCAGCGTGGCCCGGCTGGTGGCGGTGACATCAAAGCCGCCAAGCAAGATCGAGTGGCCGTGATCGGATCAGCCGACGAGCGGAACAGGCCCGGCGCCATGCAGATAGAGGGATAATTCCGCCGTCCATTTGCGCGCTGCCTGGAGGTCGGCATTGTCAGCGGCTTGTTCAATGGCAGCGCCCAGGTCGGTGATGCGCTGTAAGCCAAATCCGCCGCCCGACCCCCGCATATTGTGCGCCAAGATCGACACGGCCTCGAAGTCGGCCCTATCCAAGGCGTTCTGAATGGCGATGACATTCTGTCTGCAGTTCTCCAGATAGGCTGGCGTGCGGGCCGCCAATTTCTGAGCGGCGGTGGTCCTGCGAACGAGCGCCTCCACCGGGGGAAGCAACGCCACCTTGGAATAGTCCTTGATCGCTTGCAGCAGCACGTCCTGCTTGATCGGCTTGGTCAGATAGGCCGTGCACCCGGCCGCCAGGCACATCTCCCGATCACCCTTTAGCGCCGAGGCGGTCAGTGCGATGATCGGTGTTGGCGCCCGACCTTGGGTCCTTTCCCACTCCCGGATCGTGCGCGTGGCGGTCAAGCCGTCCATGACCGGCATTTGTCGGTCCATCAGGACCAGATCGTAATGGCCCGCCATGAACAGTTGGCAAGCAACGGCGCCCGTCTCGGCCACGTTGATCTGGTAGGGCGTGCCCTCCAGATAGGCTAAGGTAATGGTGCAGTTGTCCGCGGAGTCCTCAGCCATGAGGATGCGCAGGGCGGGCAAGGCCGCCTCAGAGCCTGCGCCCACCGGCGCGGTCACCGGCCGCACGCCGGCCGCCCACACCTCGAACGGGACCGCGAAAGCAAACTTGCTTCCCTTATCGACCTTGCTTTCGACCCAGATGCGACCGCCCATCAATTCGACCAGACGCTTGGAAATGGTCAGCCCCAAACCCGAGCCGCCGAACCGGCGAGTGGTGGAAGAATCGGCCTGGGTGAAGCGTTCGAACACCCGCGCCAGCTTGTCTTCGGCGATGCCGATGCCGGTATCGGTCACCGAGAACCGCAGGGCGGTGGGAACGGAACTATCGAGGTCCGGCTCGACTTTGAGCGACACGCCGCCGGTTTCGGTGAACTTGATCGCGTTGCCGAGCAGGTTGAGGAGCACCTGTCGAAGCCGGGTCGGGTCACCGACGAGGTCGTTGCTCACGCTGGGCGCGATTTCGCATACCAGAGTCAGCCCCTTCTCGTCGGCCTTGGGCGCCACCATCTCGATCACCTTCTCCAGGTGGTCGGTCAACGAGAAGCCGGTTCGCTCAAGGTCGAGCTGTGAGGCTTCGACCTTGGACAAATCAAGGATGTCGTTGATGAGGTTCAGCAGATTGTCGCCGGAGCGGCGGAAAATCTGCACAAACTTGTCTTGTTCGGGTGAGAGGCTGGTCTTGGCGAGCAGATCGGCGATGCCCATGATCGCGTTCATGGGCGTCCTGATCTCGTGGCTCATACTGGCCAGGAAATCTGACTTGGTCCTGCTGGCGCTCTCGGCCGCGGCCTTGGCCTGCTGCAGCTCTGCCTCGACCCGCTTGCGCTCGGTGACGTCGCGCGCCGCCGCGAAGACGCCCTGAAGCTTGCGGTTGCGATCATAGAAGGTTGTGGCGTTGTAGGAGACGACCGTCTGCTTGCCGTCTCGGGCGCGCGCCGTCAGTTCGTAGTCGGTGACTGACTTTTCACTCAACACGCGCTTGATGGCCGCTTCGGCCCGTTCGGGGTCGGTGAAGCAGTCCTTGAACGGCGCGCCGATCAGCTCGTCACGGGTGCAGCCAGTCAGCGCCTCCGTCTGTTTGTTGACGTCGGTGATAATGCCGGACGGGTCCGTGGTCATCAGGGCATCGATGTTGGATTCGATCAGAGACCGCGTGTAAAATTGCTGATCACGCAGGCGCTGGTCCGATTTCTTCTGCTCTTCCTCGACCAGCTTTCGCGCGGTGTTGTCGGTGCCGATCAGCAGATAGCCGATGATGGCGCCTAGAGCGTCGCGCAGCGCCGTCACGGACACAACCGCCGGGAACCGGGTCCCATCCTTGCGGATGTATGTCAGCTCGTAGATGTCCTCGATGCCGCGTGAGGCCTTGAACACCAGGGCCTCGAAGCCCGGCGTGATCGCGGTCGCCAGCTCGGCGCTCAAGGCCTGAGCGCGGGCGATCAGCTCCTGAGGATCGGAAATGTCGGCCGGGGTGATCGTGTTCATCACCTCAGCGGCCGTGTAGCCGAGCATCCGTTCGGCGCCGACGTTGAATATCTGAATCACGCCCTTGGCGTCGGTGGCGATGCTGGAAAAGTTGGCGCTGTTGAAGATCGCGCTCTGCAGCGCGCCGGCCTTGAGCAAGGCCTCTTCCGCCTCCTGTCGCGCGGTGTTGTCGGTGCCGATCAACAGATAGCCGATGATGGCGCCTAGGGCGTCGCGCAGCGCCGTCACGGACACGACCGCCGGGAATCGGGTCCCATCCTTGCGGATGTATGTCAGCTCGTAGATATCCTCGATGCCGCGTGAGGCCTTGAACACCAGGGCCTCAAAGCCCGGCGTGATCGCGGTCGCCAGCTCGGCGCTCAAGGCCTGAGCGCGGGCGATCAGCTCTTGAGGATCGGAAATGTCGGCCGGGGTGATCGTGTTCATCACCTCAGCGGCCGTGTAGCCGAGCATCCGCTCGGCGCCGACGTTGAATATCTGAATCACGCCCTTGGCGTCGGTGGCGATGCTGGAAAAGTTGGCGCTGTTAAAGATCGCGCTCTGCAGCGCGCCGGCCTTGACGATCGATTCTTCCGTTTGGCGGTGCACTGCGTTGGCGGCGGCCTGGGTGATCAGGCCCTCCGCGCTCCCCTCCGTATGTGAAATAGAGATGGGGTATCCTAACTAAAATTTACGATCGAAGCTGCAGTGTATATTGTAGTATTCATCAGTTTGTTAATGAAGAAGTTTCCCAAAAGAAAAGTCAAGCTGGGCAGGAGAATATGGTTTCTGAATAAATTGGCCGCCATCGACAAACAAGTCTATCATATTGTCAGTCAGAGTTCTGCCGGACGTGTACAGAACCCGCAATTCTGGCCGAAGCTTGATGGCTTGATTGGCGACGTCATAGCCGCCGAATGCCAGTTCCCTTAAGCGTATATCGACGAAGAGTGCGTCGATATGTCGGGGCGCCGAAAGGTGCAAAAACGCTTCACAGCGGTCGCCCGCCACAAGGGTGTTGTGGCCCATATCCTCAATGATGCACTCGGCATTTTGGCGGATAAAAACCTCATCCTCGACGATGAGTATGACAGCCATCAAAACACCGCCGGCTCTGAACTCGGCATAACGTAAAGACCCCAACGCCGCCTTGGTGAATTTCAGCGTCTGAGACGTAGCGCATGTCGGACGTGAAGGTTCCGCGGATCAGGCAAGAAGTTCAAGCACCCCCACGGGGCTCTGATCTGACGGGGCTGTTCTGACGGGCCGGCGACGCCTCTACTGCGCTGCCCTCAATCGCCTTAGGGGACCCGCCAGCCGGTCGAGCCCGCTCTTGGCCGGCGGTGGCGCGAAGGCGTAGTCGAACTCGCCGGTCAGGGCCTCGACCGCGTGCAGGGCGAAGTTGGGATCATCCAGCGCCTTGCGGGCGAGCAGCACCAGGTCGGCGGCACCGTCTTTCAGGATCTGTTCGGCCTGCTCGGCGCTAAGGATGAGGCCCACCGCGCCGGTGGCGACGGCCGCCTGCTTGCGCACCGCCGCCGCATAGGGAACCTGGTAGCCCGGCGCCACGCGCGGGGCGGTTGCGGTGTTGCCGCCCGCGGAGCAGTCGACCAGGTCCACGCCCCGAGCCTTGAGGGCTTTTGCGAAGGCGACCGTGTCTTCGATCGTCAGGCCGCCCTCGTCGAAGTCGACCGAGGACACGCGCACGAACAGCGGCTTGTCCTGCGGCCAGACCGCGCGCACCGTCTCGACCACCTCCAGCGGGAAGCGCATCCGCCCCTCGCGGTCGCCGCCATAGGCGTCGGTGCGGTGGTTCGACAGGGGCGAGAGGAACTCGTGCAGCAGATAGCCATGGGCGGCGTGCACCTCGACCACATCGAAGCCGCAGGTCAGCGCGCGCTTGGTCGCCTCGCGAAAGGCCACGATCACCTCGCCGATGTCGGCGGCGCTCATGGCGTGGGGCGCGGGATATCCATCGGCGAAGGGCAGCGCGCTCGGCCCGACCGTCTGCCATGGCGCGGCCCCGGACACGGCGTCCGCCTCGGCCAAGGGGCCCCCGCCGTCCCACGGGCGGTGGGTCGAGCCCTTGCGACCGGCATGGGCCAGCTGGATTCCCGCTGCCGCGCCATTGGCCTTGAGAAAGTCGGCGATGCGCGCCAGGGCTCGAGCCTGCTCTTCATTCCACAGGCCCATGTCGGTCGGGCTGATGCGGCCGCGGGCCTCCACCGCCGTCGCCTCCACGAACACCAGTCCCGCCCCGCCCAGGGCGAAGCGGCCCAAGTGCACTAGGTGCCAATCCTGGGCCACCCCCTCGATCGCGCTGTACTGGCACATGGGCGACACCGCTACGCGGTTCTTGAGCGTCACGCCCTTGATCGTCAGGGGCTGGAGCAGAAGCGGTTGGAGCATGAGAAACGCCGTTCAATGGAGGAGACCCGTCACAGATAGGGCGTAGCGCGGGCCTCTCCAACCTCGCGTCGCCGCAAAAGTCAGGCTGGAACGATCTCGCTCAGGACTGGTCCGATCTCGTCTTGCAGCACCAGGTGAGCGAAACGGTCTTGCTCGGTCGGCTCGCGGTTGACGATGGCCAGCTTGGCGCCGTTGCGCGCGGCCATCAGCGGGAAGCCGGCCGCCGGATAGACCGCCAGCGAAGAACCCAGCACCAGGAAGAGGTCGCAGTCGAGCGTTTCCTCCTCCGCGCGCTGCATCGGCCCCTCCGGCATCGGCTGGCCGAAGGCCACCACCGCGCTCTTCACCAGTTCGCCGCACACGCGACAGGTCGGTATGACGCCCCGATCCATGAACGGCGCCTTCAGGTCCTCCAGCTCGTGGCGCGCCTCGCAAACCAGGCACTTGGCGAAGCTGGCGTTGCCGTGCAGTTCGATCACCTGCTCGGCCGGCACGCCCGAGGCCTGATGCAGGTTGTCGACATTCTGGGTGATCACCGCCCCGGCCCTGCCCGAAGCGATCATCCGCGCGACCGCGTAGTGGCCGGCGTTGGGCGCGCCGCGATCCCAGCCGGCCGCGCCGGTGAAAGCGCGCGTCCAGGCCTCGCGCCGCTTGGCCTCGCTGCCCACGAACTCCTGAAAGGTGATCGGCTTCATCCGGCTCCACACGCCGCCAGGGCTACGGAAGTCGGGGATGCCGGATTCGGTCGAGACGCCCGCGCCGGTGAACACCACCACGCGCTTGGCGTTGTCGATCATCCGGGCAAGGTCGGCGCGCGAGGACATGGGCTCGCAAATAGGCGATGCAGGGCAGGGTTGGTAGGCCGGCTGAGAACCGGCGGCTGCGAAAAGACGACTTTCGGGAAGGACGCGGGGGAAGCCGTGAGCCGGTTTGGGCCAGCGCTGAAGGCGCTCAACGCGGCGCGCCTATTCTGGAGCCTACTTTCACCCGCGCACATGGACTAGCCTCTCAAGAGTCCGCCGCCAAGCGCCAGCATCGCGCAGGCGGGCAAACAACAGATGAGAAACCTGGGCGGGGCTCAACGTCTCGCGCCCAACAATCCAATGAGGAGTGAAAGCCAATGCGCAACCCAAGTCCAAGCTCAAAGGTCATTGCCTTGGCCGTAGCCCTAACTGCGGTGGCCGCGCTGGCTTTGTCGGGCGCATCAGCCCGAGCTGGCGAGTCCACCCAACAAGAGGCGAACAAGAAACTCGTGAGTGAGTTCTATGCCGCGCTCTACGACGCCGAAGCGACCGGCGCGATGAAGACAAAAGGCCGTAGCATCGTGGAAAAGTTCATTGCTCTGGACTACATCCAACACCGTCCGGGCGAGAAGAACGGGCGCGAAGCCATGATTCACAACACGGAAGCAGCACCGTCCATGCCGGGGGGGACCATGCCGCCCGCGAAGCTGTTGTTTCTCGCCGCTGACGGCGATCTCGTCGTTCAAGTGACCAGCCGCGACCTTCCCGACCCGGCGACCGGCGCCCCGAAGCCGACGCTGATCTGGAACATGTTCAGGGTCCAGGACGGCAAGTTGGCTGAACACTGGGACGCCGTGCCGGGTGCGCCGATGGGACAGCCGCCCGCGCCGGGCATCCAGCCGCCGCCTGGGCGCTGATCGTCCCACGCTGATCGGCAAAGGTTGTCTCGACCGCCGCCAACGCACCACTCCTTGTTCGGCCAGGTCCAGGCCTTGGCGCAACCCCTGCGCCAAGGCCTGGATTTGTTATAGTTGCGTCGGCCAGGGGGCCTGGGCGAGCGGCGGCCGACAAGGCCTTCGGCGTTGTAGCCGCGCCCTCAGTCAAGCAGGTCTGGCGGTCCATCTCGCAGCCGCGCCGTCTCGTCCCGTCGACGGCCCTCCAGAACTGCGCCAAAGCCGGCGTTCGACGCGCTGCGTCCAAGTCCAGCCGCATGAACGACGCGACCGCAGCCATCACCTCCAGGCAAATCACCCGGAAGGAGGCGAAACACGCCCGGCCCCGCTTGGGAATCCCGCGAGTGAATCGGCGCTCAGCGCCGTTGGTATAAGTTGTCCAACAGGATCAATCTTTAGGTTCGGGAATAAGCCCAGCGTCCACATCTTCATGGGGGTCGCCGACCTGCTCTTCACAATTGTACTCCCGGAAGTGGGCGGTTTCCGGTTGCCAACTGAAAGTCCGCATAATCGACCACGGGTTTGTGTAGTAGACCGGATCGAAGACCGTGGTGACCACTTCCAGGTAGGGCTTGCGATCGCCGTTGTCGACCTTGCGGATGCGCTGGACGAGCTTGCCGTTGGCCGATAGAGGCGTGCCATCGACGTCCAGTAAAAGCGCCTGTTTGAAGTCGGAGCTTTCGACCACCAGCGTGTTGCCGTCCCAGCGCCCGACGGATCGGCCCATGTATTGCTTTTGGGCCGGCGGCGGCGAACGGGAAGGTTCAAGCAGTACCTGCCATCGGCCATGGTACTCCTCGAACACAAATTCGATCCAGGCCTTCGACTGGAAAATCTGGAACGGGAAATTCAAGTCGCGCTGCCATTCCGGTCCCGGGAGGCGGCACTTGGCCGAGGCATTGCTGTAGGGCTTGCCGTTCTTCGAAGACATAACCCGCCGCACCAGGACCTCGGCCCCCTTCATGGTGTACGGAATCGCGGCGCCGTACATGTCCTTCTGGATGCGCGCCTCAAGCGCCTGATTGTGCATCCAGGCGCCCTGCAGATCTCGCGGATTGGACGACGGCAATGGACCGTCGGCAGGCAAGGGCTTCATGGGGAACAAACCGCCCGCCTGAAGCGCCGGCAGCGCTTGGACGAGCTTTTGGGCGGGAGTGAAGACAGGCCCGGGCGGAGGCGGAAGACCGCCGCCGGGCGAGCCGGGAGGACCGCCGCCGAGCGAGCCGGGAGGACCAGGTTGGGCGACAGCGGCTCCGCTCGCGGTCACGGCGAACACGGCGGCGCTTAACATGGCGCATCGCGTTAGGCGGGGCAGGAATTGTGTTTCAGTCGTCACGGGACGGCTCCAGTCAACGTCGATCGGATTAGGAGGACGGCAATGTCGGTTGATGGGCGTCGAGCCGGTCCAGGCAAATGTCCTCGGCAAACAGCGCCGCCGGTTGCCGCTTGTAGGTGACGACCCCGCTCCACGGACGCGTGAAATAAGCCGGATCCTCGATGGTGATGCGGTCTTCGAGCGTGTCGTGATCGATCAATCGCAGGCGCTCGGTGATCTTGACGTCCTGGGTGTGGGGCACGAGATCATCAATCAAGGTGCGATCGGACAGATTGGTGGTCTGGGCCACCAGCGTCTTTCCCTCCCAATGCCCAACCGAGTCGCCGGTCATCGTGGGGACGAGGGATGACATAGGGTCAGGGTCACGGGGCACGCCTCCCGTGTCGATTTGGCGAATGGCGTGGTTCCATTCATAGTCGAAGGTCATGACCCCAAGGCGCTGCCAGATCTTGAAGCGCTTGGCCGTCAGCATGAGACGCGGAACGCCGGGGCTCGAGCAACGCGACGTGGCGATGTCATAGTCGTCGTAGTCGCCCCGGGCCTTCAGTTGCTTGTTCTCTTCATAATGCTTGCGGCCTTCCTCGGTGAACGGCACGGGGCCGGACGTGGGCTTAAGGACGGACGTTGGTTTGGCGATCTTCCACACGCCCTCCAGGTTGACGGGGACGGTTGGCCCGGCCAGAGCGCCCTGCGCGCCAAGCGAGAGCGAGAGCGAGAGCGAGAGCGAGAGCGAAACACTCAAGGCCAGCAGCCCTGTGGAAAAGGCGCATCGCCGCATTCACCGTCTCTCCTTTAATTCGCCCGCCAGGTCCGGCGCCGCTCGATTGTCGAGGTGAACCGCCGCGCCCAGAGTCGCTGGCGCCAAACGTCAGCCCAATAAGTATTCGCAGGCTTATCTGCAGGACCGGGAGGGCCGAAAATAGACGCATGAATTGAGGCGCCGAGTTTGTTCAGCGGCGCTAATCGATGAGCGAGGATGCCCTTGCCGCCGCCCGGCGAAAGTTCGGGGAGGAGGCCGGCTTGTATGCCCAAGGTCCGTTCGCGGTCCCACAGCCTCTCAGACAGAGAAGCGGCAAGGCCGGTGTTCTGCCGGATGGTCGAGACCAACCCGGACCTGGCTACTCAAGCCGGCCGAAAAACCTATTCCCGGAAATGTTACAGTCTCGCGGACAAGACCACGCCAAACGTTCTTGGGTCATATAACCCCGGTATGGGAGTGAACCCGCTCCCGGGGAAATCCGGAATTAATACGACATTCGTCTTGTAGCGATTATCGCCCACATTGCGCACATAGCCGGTTAGCGAGAAATGGCCGTCGGCGGAATTCCAAGTCGCATTTACGTCGCCAATGAACTGTCCGGCGGTTCCGACATAGGGCGCTCCGCCTTCGGCCAGTTGATCGGAGGCCAGGGCGCTCACGTCGTGAGCGCTCAGATAGCGCGTATCGCCATGCAGGGCCACGCTCGATCCGCCAGCAAGGTGGATGATGTGGTCATAGGAAAGATTGGCCGTAAAGGGCGTCACACCGGGTATTTCGGGACGCGTGAAGTAATAGGCGAAGGTTTCCCCCGGAGGGGCCCCGGGAACGACCAGTTTGTCGGTGTTGACGAAGGTGGCGTTGGTATAGCTGAAGTTCAGGCCGAACCGATCCTCCGGCGTCATCTGGTAGAGGAATTCGGCCTCTAAACCGTAGGCGCGCGCGGGCGCCGAGATAGGGATGTTGGCGTACTGTCCGTTCACGTTGATCGTAACGCCAGCGGTCTGGTAACCGCTGTAGTCGTAATAGAAGGCCGACGCATTGGCTTGAAGGCGGTTGTCGAGGAATCGGTTCTTGCTCCCGATCTCGTAGGAGGTCAGCACTTCCGGTTTGTAGATCGCCGTGGTGGGTAAACCATTGAAGCCGGTGGTGAGAGCGATGTCACCGGGCGAAAACCCGGTGCTGGTGAGCAGATAGACCAAATTGTGCGCGGTCAGGTCGTGTTCCAGGCGCGCCTTGTAGGTCGTGGCGTAGAAGCGCCGTGTACCGGCCTCGCCTGACAGCGTTTGGCTGACGTCGATCTCCGGGAGGCCATAGGTCGTCGACCCGACGGGGCCGCTACAGCACAGATTGGTGTTGCTCGTATAAATTTCATCGACCTTCACTTCAGTGTAGTCGTACCGAAGGCCGCCGGTGAGACGCCAGGTGTCGCTGAAGGCATAGGTGGCCTCACCGAAGCCGCCGACCGCCGTGGTCTGCTTGCCCGTGGTGGATTTGAACTCGAGGGCGTTGGAGTAGCCGTCGCTGGTCGTGTTGATGTTGTCGAGGCGGTTCAGATAATAAAAGGCGCCGGCCTGCCAGCCGAGCTTCCCTCCAGGCGCATTGGCCAAGCGGAACTCATTCGTATAAAAGTCGTCTTTAGGTGTTGATAAGTTCTGCTCGCCTATATCATGAATGGCCGCGATAGATTGAATATTATGCGCATTGGACCACCAATTACGATATGCTGGAAAATAGGTCAGCGTAAGACCGTCGAATGTCCATTTGAACTCGCCCCAAACTTGACGGGCGCTGTTCGATCCTTGCCCGATGGGTGCGGGCGCGGCGGTAGCGGTGTTGGGGCTGATCAAGCTGAGCGTCACGCCGCCGGTATGCACGACGTTGTCTTCCGACGCATAGCCCACCAGAGCCGAGATGTCGTCGGTCGGCTGGTACAGCACCTTGACCCGGGCGTCGGCATTGAGCTGCGCGCCCCCGTCCGCTGAATCATAGCCATCACGGCTGTTGCGGTTGCCGGAGATTCGCACCGCCAGCTTGTCGTCGATCAGCGGAATGTTCACCGCGCCGTCGTAATGCTGGAGGTCGTAGTTGCCCTCCTCAATCGTCACAGAGCCGCCCAGCCGATGCAGGTTGGGATTGGCCGTGTTGATCGCCACCACCCCGGTGGTGGCGCTGCGGCCATAGAGGGTTCCTTGGGGACCGCGCAAGACCTCCACCCGGTCGATGTCGTAGGTGCTGCCCAGGCCGTTGTAGATGCCGTCAACATAGATGGCTGACGAGGTCGCAACCGACATCACGCTGCCGGCCACGCCCCCGTTGGACGGAATGCCGCGGATGGTCAGCCCCGCGGCCGGGGAATCCGTGCCGGCGGGGGAATTTGGCGTTCCGCTGGGAGTGGTCAAGTTGGCGTTGCTCTGAATGCCCGGCACGTCTTCCAGTATCTGGCCGATCTCGACTTTGCCCTCAGTCACCAGTTCCTTGCCGGTGCGCACGCTGACCGCGGCCGCGGCACGCTGCAGGTCCTCGGAGCGCCGTTGGACCGTAACGACGACTTCCTGCAGTGTATTGGGCGGCGATGCGGCAGGCGCCTGCGCCTGTGACTGCGCGTGGGCGAGGACTGGCAAGAGCGCTATGGCGCTCGCGGTGACAAATAGCGATCTCGAAATACTCATTTCAGTTCTCCCTGTAGGCCTGACCTTCGCAGGCGTGTTTTTGTTGATCTTCGAATAACCGTAGAGTCGTGAGGGAGCCGCGCCTCGTTTGCTTTGCCCCTCGGGATTCGTCCGATACATCTCCGTGGCGCCCGTCTCCGGCCGCATGAGAACTTGCCGAACCCCTCTTCGTTTCCACTGCGGAAAACGAATGACGAGCCACCACAAATCAGTAGAATATCTTATGTTCATGAATAGATTAGACATGATCCGTATTGTAGGTTTAGGCGTTCAGCTATAATCATCTATATGTCAGGTAATGATCCTTCTCGATTGCCGGTGACGTCTTGAGGCGATCGAGACAAATGTTTTCGCCTAGTCGCGTTCCAGCGGGCACTTTTCGATAAGTTACGATTGTCTCCCACGGCGCGCGAAACGTCTTGGGGTCCTCGAACCGCATCCTGTTTTCGAGCGTGGCGTCGGGGCGCAACCTGAGATGCTCGGTGACTTTCAGCTCTGGGCTGTGCGGCATACCGGCGTCATCGAGAAAGGTTTCGTCGATCTGGCCGGTGACAATGACAAGGGAGTCCTGGTCCCAGTGCCCGGACGAGCGCCCCGTGAACTGGAGGTCATCGGCCGCCCGCGATGGCCCGTCCAGATCCACGCGGCGGTAAAGGCGGTTCCATTCGAACAGGAAGGCGAGGCGCCGGGGAGTCTGAACGATCTGGAAGGCGTAAGGGATCGTCATGATCCTGGGCATTCCAGCTGGGGCGCATCGCGACGCCACGGCATCGTAGCTGACGTCGCCTTTCGCGAGGCTGGCCTTGCGCTTTGCGTAAAGACTGGCTGCGGCCGGCAGCAGCGGCGGCGTCCCCCCGTCGACCATTTTGATCTCGTGCGCGTAGCTGGTGACGACCCAGACGCCGCCGAGATCGGGAGCCTCCGCAGCCCTCGCCGGCAATGCTACGGCGAGCCAGGCCAGGATGCAGGCCGCCGCAGTTACCCGCTTAACGGGCGCAGCCGGCTCACTTCGAAGACAGGTACGGAAAGGCTTCTTCACGGGTAAAATCCTCGAATATCATCCCCTCGTAGTTCTCGGGACTTGAGCCTTGCGTGCAGTGCTCCTCGTAGATTCGGTGATCTGGCGACAATCTCGCGCTCCCCTCCGGCAGGGTCGCCGGGCGGGTCATGTTGGCCGGATCTTCGAAGTAGGTCTGAAACTTGAGCTCGCCGCCGCCGCTGGCTTTCCAGATGCGGGTGATGGTGTGCAATTGACCGTTGGAGCCGGTGCCTTGCGCCAGCGAACCACGCCCATTGTAACCAATCGTGTCGATCACGAGCACGTCCCCTTCCCAATGGCCGATGGAATCGCCGAGGTAGGAGGGCTTCAAATCCGCCGGATGATCGCGATCGAGATCGACGCGCCAGTAGGTGTTGTCTGTTTCAAACAGGAACAGGACCTGGGTGGGCGTCTGGACGATTTCATAGCCGCCGATGTCGTCGCCCAGTAGCGCCTCCGGAGTGCTGGGCCGACAGGCGACCCGCCAAGTCATGAGCGGCGTTCCCTTAATCACGAGGTCAAGCTGTCGCCTCGATCTCGCAGCCGCCTCCGGCTTCATGGGCAAGGCATCGATATCGGCCACGCCAAAGCCGGTGGGCGCCTTGCCGGGCCCTTCTCCTGCCTTGGTGGGATCTTCGTAACCGGCTGCCTGCGCACGGTTGCTTGGAGGCGCCTGCCACATGCCCTGCAGATCGCGTGGATCTTTATCTAGCGTGGGCAGCGGCTTGCCATGATCGGACGCGAGGGGTTGGCAGAATGCCTGAGCGCCGATCGCCGAGCAGGACAGGACGCTTGCCGCCGCGATACCGCGCCACATTCGAAGGGGACGGGGTAAAATTTTCATTTCTTGAGATAGGTGGCTAGAGGCCCGCTCAACTTGCGTCCGTCACGCGTTTCGACCAGCAAGAGAGCCCCACCCGGGCCGCCGTCTCGCAGTGGAGCCGCAGTAACTTTAACCTTTTCACCGGGGGAGAAGGTGTCTCTATTCCAACCAAACCTGTTATTTACAATCGGAGTCCCGGCCTCAAACGTCCATAGAACGATTTTTTCTTCTTTGTCGCCAACCGCAACGACCAACCAACAATGAGGTGAGCTCCATTTGTATTCTTTTATAGTTCCATCAACAATAACTGACCTGTCAATGTCATACGCGGACAGAGAGTGATGAGCATATGCGGGCTCTCCGCTCGCTATGAATGAGATCATAAGCGCTGACATTATCTCAATTAATTTAAATTGCGGAAACCGTATTTGACCATCCATCCCGTTATTGAGTATCCGTAGGGCAGTTCGGCCATTGGACAATGGCGATGGTCCGCTTATATTTTCACTGTCGGCGCAAAAAAAGACCTAGGAATTGGGTCACCTCGGGCCAACCGAGGGCGCGAAGGAAGTTAGGGAGGGAAGCTCAGCCATGACGGGACAATTTGCAGCCCGAGCATCCGCGACGGTCGCCAGGAGCGGACGGCGCGCCGCTCTGCTCGCACGACAGATTGAACAGGATCTCTGCCAGCGGCATTGGCCGGTCGGCACCGTATTTGCTTCGCGGCAGGAGCTCAGCAAACAATACCGCGTCGGAGAAGATTGCCTGCGCGATGCGATCAGAATCCTGGAGTTCAATGGGGTGGGCCGCATGCGGCCAGGGCCGGGCGGTGGATTGTTCGTCGGCCGCCCTTCGATCAACCTTCCAGTTGCATCTGTCGTTGGGTACTTTCGAGTGGTCTGGGAGGCGGAAGACGGCTCGGCCTATCGCGCCATCCTGTCCGCCCGCGCGACGATTATCGCCGTGGCCGCAAGACTCTGTTGCCAGCGAATTGACGACAAGAACGGTACGACTGTTCAAGAAAAAATCGTGACTTCGCCAAAAATAAATCCATCCGACGCCCTCATCACGGCCTTAGCAGACCTATCTGCTGATCCAATGCTAAAATTAGCAAGCCGATCCCTAGTGACGTTAAGCCATTTCTTCGGCGAACCCGGCGGGATTTCCTTGAAGGATTCGAGAATTGATAATCGAGAAATACTCTGTGAGCTGACAGAATCAATAATCGCAGGCGACGAGCAAGGCTCAGTATTTCATGCGAAGCGTCTGCTCGATTTTCTCGAGGATCGGGATGATGGCCGCGGAAAGCAACTGTCGGATCCCTTTATGTCGGAGGGCTCGCCTCTGAATCGCTCCCGCGTCGGCCAGCTTGTGCGCACCGTCGCTACTGAAATAAATACTGGCGCGTTCGGGGAGGAAAAATTCTTGGGTTCCGCGGCGATCCTAGCCGACCGTTATGCCGCCGCGCTTGGGACCGTCAAACAGGCTCTTGCGGTGCTAGAGGACGCTGGAGTGGTTGCGGTGCGCCGGGGGCGAAGCAACGGCTGGTTCGCCTGCAGCCCATCGCTGGAACTTCCGCTGAGGCAGGTTCGAAATTACCTCGCGAGCTGTCAGGTGGATTTTAGGCAAGCGCCGCGTCTGATCGAGATGATCCAGAAAGAATCCGGCGATGGCTCAAAAAACGCCATTATCGATATGTTGATTCAAGCGCTCGAAAGCTACGCGGCGCTTTCCATGCCGACCTGAAAGCCTAGTTCCACGACGCGGATTTCAGGAGCGCACCAGTTCTTCCAACGACGTATTAAGCCGCCGCGGTTACCCTATCGTTCCCCAGGGGGATTTTCGGCCATCCAAGACCTGCCAGTCGCGAGAAGCAGGTCATTGAAAAGGCGTTGGTAGGCCGGCTGGGAATCGAACCCAGGACCATTCGATTAAAAGTCGAATGCTCTACCGCTGAGCTACCGGCCCCTGTTGCCCCGCCGGGCGCGGCAAAGCGCGCGGACCATAGGGCGACCCCCTGGACCGGACAAGCGGTAAAGGCCAAACTGTAGCCAAATATCGCTTAGAGAATAGGCCGTCATGCGTATTGCGCCCCCAAAACGGTTCCCGGCCATGACTGCTCTGGGCGCGTTCGCGCTCGGCGCGTTGGCGGCTTGCGCCACGCCCGAGCCGGTCAAGACCGCCAGCGACACCACACGGCAGAATATCGGCGGCGCGATCAGTGCGCCGCTGCATGATTTCAACGTGGTGCGGTCCCACATTCCCGCCGTACTGGTCGAGGCCAAGGCCGACCCCTATGCCCGGCCCAACCCCCTCGACTGCCCCATCCTGGCCACCGAACTGGGCCGCCTGGATGAGGCCCTTGGACCGGATATCGACGTGAAGAAGCCAGCCCTGACCCGCTCCGACCGAGGCGCGCAATACGCCGCCAACGCCGGGGTGGCGGCGGTGAAGGACGCGACCGAGAGTTGGATCCCCATGCGAAGCTGGGTGCGCGCCATGACCGGCGCCCAAGGCCACGACGACGCGGTGCGCGCGGCCGTCACCGCCGGGCAGGAACGGCGAGCCTATCTGAAGGGCTTGGCCCAGTCGCTCGGCTGCATCGGCATCGGCCCCAAGCCCACCAAGCTGTTCCCCGCCCCGCCGGTGACGCCCTCGACCGTCACCAATCTCGCCGTGGCGGCCAAGCCTTAACCGCCGCTGTCGTCCTGGTCCAAGCCGGCGTGGAAATCGCGACGGAAGGCGTCCAGGCGTCCTTCGGCGATGGCTAGGCGCAGGCTGGCCATCAGGGCCTGGAAGAAGGCCAGGTTATGCCAGGACAACAGCACCTGGCCGAGGATTTCGCCGGACTTGAACAGGTGATGCAGATAGGCCCGCGAATAGTCGCGGCTGGCCGGGCAGTCGATGGACGGGTCCAGCGGCTGATCGTCCTCGGCGAAGCGGGCGTTCGTCAGGTTGACCGAGCCCGACCAGGTCCAGGCCTGGCCATGGCGGCCCGACCTCGTGGGCAGGACACAATCGAACATGTCCACCCCACGCGCCACCGCCTCCACCAGATCCACCGGCTTGCCCACGCCCATCAGATAGCGCGGACGATCCTGCGGCAGCATGGCGGGCGCATAATCCAACACCTCGCACATGGCGCTGTGCCCCTCGCCCACCGCCAGTCCGCCGATGGCGTAGCCGTCAAAGCCGATGTCGATCAGGCGCTCGGCCGATTCCCGGCGAAGGCCTTCGAACGTCGAACCCTGTTGGATGCCGAACAGCGCCTGGCGCTCGCGCTGCCCGAAGGCCGCCTTGCAGCGCGCGCCCCAGCGGGCCGATAGCTCCATGGCCTGGCGCGCCCGGTCCCGCTCCGCCGGCCAGGAGACGCATTCGTCGAGTTGCATGACGATGTCCGAGCCGATGCGATCGGCCTGAATCTCGATCGAGCGTTCGGGTGTGAGATTGTGACGCGAGCCATCGATATGGCTCTGAAAGGCCACGCCGTCCTCGGTCACCTTGGCGATCTTGGCCAGGGACATCACCTGGAAGCCGCCGGAATCGGTGAGGATCGGCCGCTCCCAGCGCATGAAGCGGTGCAGGCCGCCCAGGCGCTCCAGGCGCTCGGCGCCAGGTCGCAGCATCAGGTGGTAGGTATTGCCCAGAAGGATGTCGGCGCCGCTCTGGCGCACCTGATCGGTGGTCAGTGCCTTGACCGTTCCGGCCGTGCCCACGGGCATGAAGGCAGGCGTGCGGATCTCCCCGCGCGGGGTCTGGATGACGCCCGTTCGCGCGGCGCCGTCGACGGCTTTGATCAGGAAGGGGAAGGCGGCCATGCGAGCCTGTTGCTGTCTAGGCCGCGCGCCATAGCAGCGAACCGTCGCCGTAGGAATAGAAGCGATAGCCGTCGGCGATCGCGTGTGCATAGGCGGCGCGCATTTGCGCCTGGCCCGCGAAGGCCGACACCAACATGAACAGGGTCGACTTGGGCAGATGGAAGTTGGTCATCAGCCCCTCCGCCACACGAAAACGATAGCCCGGCGTGATGAAGATGTCGGTCTCCGCCGCGAAAGGCCGCGCCTGGCCGTTGGCGTCCGCCGCACTCTCGATCAGGCGCAAGGCGGTGGTGCCGACGCAAATCACCCGGCCGCCCCCCGCGCGCGCGGCATTCACCGCCAGCGCGGCCGCGGCGGATACCTCGCCGTATTCGGCATGCATGCGGTGCTGCGACAAATCCTCGGTCTTGACCGGCAGGAAGGTGCCGGCCCCGACGTGCAAGGTCACGAAGGCGAATCCCACGCCCTTGGCCTTCAGAGCCTCCAGCAGGGCCGAGGTGAAATGCAGGCCCGCGGTGGGCGCCGCCACCGACCCATCCAGCCGGGCGTAGACCGTCTGGTAGTCGGTCCGGTCCTGCTCATCCTGCGCCCGTTTGGCGGCAATGTACGGCGGCAGCGGCATCAAGCCCCGCTGGGCGATGGCCTCGTCCAGGCGCGCGCCGGACAGATCGAACGCCAGGGTCACTTCCCCGCCCTCGCCCTTGGCCTGAATGTGCGCGCCCAGAACGCCGAGCAATGGGCCGCTGAGCAGGCAGGCCCGGTCGGCGCCATCGCCGAACTCCACCCGGTCGCCCACGGCCAACCGGCGGCCGGGCTTCATGAAGGCCGTCCAGCGGTCGGGCGACAGACGCTTGTGCAAGGTGGCCTCGACCGCGACCGTAGAGCCTTCCCTCGGCCGAACGCCGTTCAGGCGCGCGGGGATCACCCGAGTGTCGTTGAACAGCAGAAGGTCACCAGCCCGCAACAGGTCCGGCAGATCCCGAACATGCCGGTCGCTCAGGGCGCCGTCCTCGACCACCAGCAGCCTGGCCGCATCGCGCGGCTGCGCAGGCCGCAGGGCGATGCGGTCGTCCGGCAGATCGAAGTCGAAGTCCGACAGGCGCATGCTTGCTCTCGGTCGTCCGCCGCGCCATTCCAAACCATCTCCCCTGCGGGCGGAGGGTTTGGTGAGGGGGACCTCCTACAGGTCCGCGGCGACTTTCATGGAGACGATCTTGCCGGGCGCGCGTGGCGGCTCGCCTTTAGGCAGGGCGTCCACATGCTCCATGCCGTCGGTCACTTCGCCCCACACCGTGTACTGGTTGTCCAGGAAGGTGGCGTCGTCGAAGCAGATGAAGAACTGGCTGTTGGCCGAGTTGGGATTGCTGGCGCGGGCCATGGAGCAGACGCCGCGCACATGGGGGGCGGCGGAGAACTCGGCAGCCAGGTTCGGTTTCTTGGAGCCGCCCGTGCCGGTGCCGGTGGGATCGCCGCCCTGAGCCATGAAACCCGGGATCACCCGGTGGAACACCACGCCATCGTAAAAGCCCTCGCGCACCAGCTCCTTGATCCGCTGCACATGGCCGGGGGCCAGATCCGGACGCAGGGCAATGGTCACCGGGCCGCTTTCCAGCGCCATGACGAGGGTGTTTTCGGGGTCGGCGGCCATGCGTGGCAACTCCTGTAAGACGATGAGCGAGCCTTTTAGCGCCTCGCTCCGAGCTTGTCTCTCAGATGACGCTCCGCGAGCGCGTTTTAGAGCCGGATGACGTCTCTCGAAGTCTGAATCCGGCTCTACATATTTGAAGCTAGAGCACGATTCAGCGTTTAGGCGATTCCGCCTAAACCCATCGTGCTCTAACGTGCAGGCAGGTCGATGTCGCACACGGAGAAAGACCCCCCGTGCTGACTCTTCTGATAAGCAAGCAACGCCGTGAACGAAGCGCTGGCGGTATCGAGCACCTGGACCTTGGCCTGCCGATCCGCCGGCAGATCGGCCATGACCCGCACGGTCCTCATGTGGTCCGGATTGCGCGGCGGCTCGCCCACGGCCAGGGCGCGCACCACGTCCTCACCCACCACCACCCGACCCCAAGGCGTGTAGGTGTGCTCCAGACCTTGATTGAACTGGCGCATCAGGAAGAACTGGCTGTCGGCTGAGTCGGGATCGTTGGCGCGCGCCATGCCCGCGACGCCGGGGCACCACAGCCCCCAGCCGGGCACCTTGCCGTCGGCCATCATCACCATCAGGTCGTTGGATTGGGTGCGGATAGGCAGAGATTTGAAGAACCCGTCCTCATGGCCTGCAGCGGATATGGCGGTGACATAGGGCATGTCCGCCCCGCGCCGAAAGGTAAACTCGCCCTTGAGCGGCTGGCCCGAGCCGCCTGTACCATCGCCCTTGGGATCGCCGCCCTGGGCCATGAAGTCGTCGACCACCCGATGGAAAGCGAGTCCGTCGTAGAAGTTGGCGCGGGTCAGGGCCTTGATGCGGTCCACCGAGGTCGGCGCGATCTCGGGGTACATCTCAACCAGGATGCGGCCCTTTTCCGTGTCGATCACCAGAAGATTGTGCGGGTCCACCGTCCGATAATCGCCGGGCGCGATCACAGGCGCCTTTTGCGCGGCGGGCGGCGGCGCATGCTGTCCGAAGGGCCCAGGCAGGGACAGGAGGGCGGCGAGGAAAATCGAGATGTTCATGCGGCTTTCTCTAGCGGCTTCTTTCGCACAAGCTAGGCCTTATCGTCCGGCATACGGGCGGAATTCGGGCCGATGGATCAGGCTCGGCCCACCTTGGCCAAGAGCCGCGCGGCGACGTGGGGCGTCACGAAGCTGGAGATGTCGCCGCCCAGACGGGCGACTTCCTTGACCAGCCGCGCGGCAATGGCCTGATTGCCCACGCCCGCCATCAGGAACACGGTCTCGATCTCGCGGTTGAGCTGCCAGTTAATGGCGGTCATCTGGAACTCGTATTCGAAATCGGCCACGGCGCGCAGACCGCGCACAATGATGCTGGCGCCCACCTCCTCGGCAAAGGTCATCAGCAGGACCTCGAAAGGGCGCACCTCGATCTCGGCCAAGTCGGAGAAGCGCCGGGTCTCCTCGCGCACCATGGCGACCCGCTCCTCCAGCGAGAACAAGGGTCCTTTGTCGCGGTTGATCGCCACCCCGATCACCAGCCGATCCACCAGCTTCGCCGCGCGGGAGATGATGTCGATATGGCCGTTGGTGATCGGATCGAAGGTGCCCGGATAAAGGCCCGTTCTGGTCATTAAAGCCTTTGCCCCCAAAAGCCTGCGCCTACGTCAGGCGGACTCGTCGCCATCGGAGCCTTCAGCGTCGTCCGACCCTTCGGCCTCCGCCAAACGCTCCACCGAGACCACATGCTCGTTCTCGGCCGTGCGGAACAGGATCACGCCGCGCGTATTGCGTCCAGCGATGCGGATGTCCTGAACCGGCGCGCGGATGATCTTGCCCTGGTCGGACACCATCATCAGTTCGTCGCCCGGCTCAACCGGGAAGGCCGCCACGAGATGGCCGCCGCGCGACATGTCATGGGCGATCAAGCCCTGGCCGCCGCGGCCGGTGCGCCGGTAGTCGTAGGCCGAAGTACGTTTGCCGAATCCCTCCGAATCCGCCGTCAGGATGAACTGCTCGGCCGCCTCCAGTTGGGCGATGCGCTCGGAGGTCAGATCGGTGTCCGGCCCTGCGTCTTCGGTCTCATCCGGCGTCGGCGTCTCGGCCTCGTCCAATGCTTCGCCCTTGGCCCGGCGCAGAGCCGTGGCGTACTTCATATAGGCGCGCCGCTCTTCGGGCGTGGAGTCCACTTGGCGCAGGATGGCCATGGACATGACCCTGTCCGCATCCGCCAGGCGCACGCCGCGCACGCCGGTGGAGTCGCGGCCGGCGAACACGCGCACCTCGTCCACCGAGAAGCGAATGCAGCGGCCGAGCGCGGTGGTCAAAAGCACATCCTGGTCCGCCGAACAGATCGAGACGCCCACGATATGGTCGCCCTCGTCCAGCTTCATGGCGATCTTGCCGTTGCGATTGATGCGCTGGAAATCCGACAGCTTATTGCGCCGAACGCCGCCGCTCT
>Ga0182013_10000336_pt1 | contig 64419 bp, 55 predicted proteins | sample 612S2MmetaG_FD_120487 | JGI IMG/M metagenome (GOLD analysis project Ga0182013, IMG submission 120487) | Permafrost microbial communities from Stordalen Mire, Sweden - 612S2M metaG | ecosystem: Environmental > Terrestrial > Soil > Wetlands > Permafrost | place: Sweden: Stordalen | collected... | reverse complement strand
TTTGACAAACGCAACAAGGATCAACAGGCCAACAAACTTGTTAACCGCCTGCAAAACCTTGGCTTTAACGTCACAATACAACCCGCCGCCGCATAATCGAAGCTGATTTGTTTCTTACGAGAAAGTTTCCAGGCCCGAACACGGCCGTCATCCGGGCAAAAAACCACGCACAGCCAAGGGCAACCCTGGCCGTGCGTGGTTTTTGCGATTCGTTTTAGAAACTCATCTGAAATCTGGGCGTGGAACCTGGGCAGCTCTTGAAAGCTGCGCCCAAGCCAGCCCAAGACTACGCGGCCTTGGCCAGAACCAGGGCCTTCAGCCGCGCGTTCAGGCGGCTCTTGTAGCGGGAGACGGTGTTGTCGTGAAAAATCCCTTTCTGCACACTCTTGTCGAGCGTGGAGACGGTCTCGCGATACTGCGTCTGGGCAGCCGCTACGTCGCCCTTGACGAGCGCCTCGCGGAGCGCGCGCAGGCTGCTGCGCACACGGGTGCGGTTGGCGCGGTTCACCGCGGTGCGGGTTTCGGTCTGCCGGGCGCGCTTCAGCGACGATACATGGTTTGCCATTGCTCTTCCTTGATCTAAGACCCTGATTTCAGGGGGGATTGATGCGGAGTCAGAATGCAGCTTTATCCGCATCCCTCGCAATTACCTAGTCTACGGGAAATGAGGCCGCGGGTCAATGAATCCTGGAATTTGACCTGGGATCCGAGGCTTCGACCTGCCGGCTTTGGCGCACGCGACCTGAAGTTGCGCCGCAATCAAGGCCAAATCTCTCCAAAAAACGGGCCTTGCCAGCAAGAAGCCAGCCTGCTGCATGGCGCGGCAGGGCTGGCTACTTAGTGCAAAACGGACCGCCAGCCTACGCCCCCAGCAGCCGGACGACGTGATTGACGATCATCAGATCCTCGGCGGGAGGAATGACGCGCACGGTGACCGGCGAGTTCTCGGCCGAGATGACCGCCCGGCCGACCGAGTTGTTGCGCACCGGGTCGATGATGATGCCCAGACAGCCCAGGCCGGCACAGATTTCCTGGCGGGCGTGGTAGGCGTATTCGCCGATGCCGCCGGTGAAGACCAGCATGTCCAGGCCCCCCAGTTCGGCGAAAAAGCTGCCGATCCACCTGGCGATGGTCCAGTTGAACTTGTCGACGGCCAGCCGGGCCTTGGCGTTGCCGGCTTCAATGGCGTCGCGCAGCGCGCGCATATCGTTGGAGAGCCCGCTCATGCCCAGCAGGCCCGCTCTCTTGCTGGCGACTACCTCGAGCCGGTCGGCGGCCTCGGCGGCGCTCGATGCCGTCTCGGCGATCTTGCGCAGGATGAATAGCAGCACGCCGGGGTCGATGTCGCCGGTGCGCGTGCCGCTGATGATGCCGCCGGTGGGCGTGAGGCCCATCGAAGTGTCCACGCACTGGCCGTTGCGGATGGCGGAGATGGAGGCGCCGTTGCCCAGGTGGGCGACGATCAGCTTCTCCGGGACGTGGGGCTGCAACTGGGAGACGATCGACTCGTAGGAGATGCCATGCGCACCGTAGCGGCGAACGCCCATCGCCGAGTATTCCTCGGGAATGGGCATATGGGTGACCACCTCGGACATGGTGCGATGGAAGTAGGAGTCCAGGCAGACGAAGTTGGGCACGCCAGCAAAGAGGCGCATTGATGCGCGCATGATGTAGCAGGCGATGGGGGTGTGCAGTGGCGCAAAAGCCGTGTAGCTCTCCATTTCGTCGATCAGCGCGGGCGTGATGAGCTGGTTTTCCTGCACCGTGGGTCCGCCGCAGACCATGCGATGGCCAATGGCCACCGGGGCGGGAAAGTCGCCGGAGTGAAGCGCATCGGAGACCAGTTTGAAGGCCACGGCGGGATCGGGCAGGGCCGGGGTCTGATCGATCAGCTTTTGGCCAGCGGCGTTTTTGATCCAGAACTTGCCCAGGTTAGTGCCGATGCCGTCAACCGCGCCCTCGAAGAGCTTGGTCCGCTGGCCGCCGCCGGCCTCATAGACGGAAAACTTGATGGAGGATGAACCGCTGTTCAAAACCAGTACCGGTAAGGAATCCATGCGTAAAAGCCTCTGAAACGGAGCTGAGCGAGTCAGTTGGTTAACCAGCCAGCATAGCAGCAAGTCATCAAGTCAGGGGGGTCGGAAAGCTTGCTGGTTACTATTTGGCAAATTAGCAGTTTAGAGCATTTTCAGAATTCCGCAGAGTCAACAGGTGCGTGTAAGGCGGATTTTCTAAAGAAAATCCCCCCTGGCAATGCGGCTTCACTTTACTCCAATCCTGAAAATCTCCTGGTGAGCGGATTCCATATCGCCGAATCCGCTTGGTTGGCGAGTTGGCAAGCCGGCCTGGTGTCGCCCGGCCGGCTTTCGGTGAGCGAGTCAGTCTTGTGGCCAGCGCCAATCGCGGATCTCCGGCAGGTCGTCGCCGTTTTCCGCCACGTACAGGTGATGGCGCTGGATGGCCTCGGAGTACCACTGCTCGGCGGCGTCCACCTGGCCGCTGAGCCGCGGCACGCGCCGGATGGCGTCGAGCGCCAACTGGAAGCGGTCGATATTATTGAGCACGCACATGTCGAAGGGGGTGGTGGTGGTGCCCTCTTCCTTGTAGCCGCGCACGTGCAGTTGGTTGTGATTGTGCCGCCGGTAGGTGAGCCGGTGAATCAGCCACGGGTAGCCGTGGAAGGCGAAGACGGTCGGCGTCGCGGGCGGGAAGATCTGGTCATAGTCCTCGTCGGCGAGGCCGTGCGGATGTTCGGAGGGCGGTTCGAGCGCCATCAGGTCCACCACGTTGACGACCCGGATTTTGAGGTCGGGGGCCAGCGTGCGCAGAAGGCAAACGGCGGCCAGCGTCTCCAGCGTGGGCACGTCGCCCGAGCAGGCCATCACCACATCGGGCGAGCCCGCGTCCTTCGAGGCCCACGGCCATATACCAAGTCCAGTCGTGCAGTGGGTTACCGCCTCGTCGATGGTGAGCCACTGCGGGGCCGGCTGCTTGCCGGCGACGATCAGGTTGATGTAGTTCTTGCTGCGCAGGCAGTGATCGGCCACCGAGAGCAGCGTGTTGGCGTCCGGCGGCAGATAGACCCGCACCACCTCGCCCTTCTTATTCACCAGATGGTCGATGAAGCCGGGATCCTGATGCGAGAAGCCGTTGTGGTCCTGCCGCCAAACGAGAGAAGAGAGCAAGTAGTTCAGCGAGGCGATCGGCTTGCGCCAGGGAATATGCCGCGTCACCTTGAGCCACTTGGCGTGCTGGTTGACCATCGAATCGACAATGTGGATGAAGGCCTCGTAGCAGTTGAAGAAGCCGTGGCGGCCGGTCAGCAAATAGCCCTCCAGCCAGCCCTGGCACATATGCTCACTGAGCATCTCCACTACCCGGCCGGTCTGCGAGAGGTTTTCGTCCACTGGCAGCGTTTCTTCCATCCACTCCTTGCCGGTTCCGGTGATAACGTCGCCGAGGCGGTTCGAGGCCGTCTCATCCGGCCCGAAGACGCGGAAGTTCTTCTGCTCCTTGTTGGCTTCCATGACGCCGTGCAGCAGTTGCCCCAAAACCCGCGTGGATTCAACGTCTTTCTGGCCGCGGCCCTCGATTTTGACCGCGAAATCGCGGAAGTTGGGCATTTTCAAGGGTTCCAGCAGCAGGCCGCCGTTCGAGTGGGCGTTCATTCCCATGCGCCGGCGGCCCTTGGGCGCAATTCCGGCCACTTCGGCGCGCAACGCGCCCTTTTCGTCGAAGAGCTCCTCGGGCTTGTAGCTGCGCATCCACTCTTCGAGCAGGCGCAGGTGGTCGGGCTTTTCGCGCAACTCGGCGAAGGGAACCTGGTGCGCGCGCCAGGTGTTCTCGACCGGCTTGCCGTCCACAAACTTCGGCCCGGTCCAGCCCTTGGGGGTGCGCATGATCAGCATCGGCCAGGCCGGGCGCTCGAGGGTTTCACCCTTGGCCAGGGCTTCGCGGGCGACCTTCTGGATTTCCGCGATGCGGTCGAAGATCTTGTCGAAGACCGCCGCCGCCTGCTGGTGCATGGTGAGCGGGTCGTCGCCTTCGAGGGTAAACGGCTCATAGCCGTAGCCGCGCATCAGGCTTTCCAGCTCCGCGTGCGGAATCCGCGCCAGCACTGTGGGGTTGGCGATCTTGTAGCCGTTCAGGTGTAGTATGGGCAAGACAGCCCCGTCGGTCGCCGGATTGAGGAATTTGTTCCCGTGCCAGCTGGTCGCCAAGGGGCCGGTCTCGGCCTCGCCGTCGCCGATTACGCAGGCCACGATCAGGCCCGGATTGTCGAAGGCCGCCCCGTACGCATGGACCAGCGAATAGCCCAGCTCGCCGCCCTCGTGAATCGACCCTGGCGTCTCCGGGGCCACGTGGCTGGGAATCCCATACGGCCAGCTGAACTGGCGGAAAAGCCGCTTGATGCCGTCCCGGTTCTGCTCGATGTGGGGATAAATCTCGGTGTAGGAGCCTTCCAGGTAGGTGTTGGCCACCAATGCCGGTCCGCCGTGCCCTGGGCCGATGACGTAGAGCAGGTTCAGGTCGCGCTCGCGGATCAGCCGGTTCCAGTGCACGTAAAGGAAGTTAAGCCCCGGCGTGGTGCCCCAGTGCCCCAGCAGACGAGGCTTCACGTCGTCCAGGGTAAGCGGCCGCTCCAGCAGCGGATTGTCCTTCAGATAGATCTGGCCAACAGAGAGATAGTTGGCGGCACGCCAGTAGGCGTTCATCCTGGCCAGCAGTTCCGGGCTCAGGGGGCCTTTGGTCGTTGCTTCGCTCACTAATCCACCTCGGCAGGCAAATTTTGATAATTATAGAAGCCTAACATCCGCTTACCGCTATCGGCGATTGATATGGTGATTGATCTTAATTGGCGAGCCTGACGAGGGCTCACTTTGCGGGATTTACAGCCATTATGGGAGTGGCGGACGGCGGGGGTTATGGAAGCTCGGCACAAGTTCAGTTTTGAAAGGGCACGGCTTTAGCCGTGCCGCCAGACGGTTTAAAAGGCTCTGGGCTTTAGCCCCTGAGGGGTGTATTTTCAACCATTTGCATTCCCTCAGTGGCTAAAGCCAAACTCTATTGCTTCTTCATTCGGCACGGCTTAAGCCGTGCCCTTTCAAAACAGCGCAAAAAGACCTTGTGCAGGGGTTCCCGAGGGGTCGAGCGCCGGGCCTAGCTCCTGCTCCTTCCGCCGCCCGCACGGCGGCGCAGCCACTTGGCCAGCCCCAGCGCCCCCAGCAATCCGCCGAAGGGAAGGCACATCAAGGCGACGATCAGGGCGAACCAGCCGCTGTTGGTGCTGGCGCCGGTGGGCGAGAAGCCGCCCAGCAGGGTTCCCAGCAGCAGGGCGGCCGCCAGCCCCGCAGCGAAAATCGAGCCGCCCCATTGCAGCAGTTGGCGGGCGCCGTCGCTGGGCGGAATCGGGCTGACGGGAGGGGCGGCGTTTGAACGCGTGCGGCGGGCGGTCATAACCCCTTCTATCCCTGCGCCAGGCGCAGCATGGCGTAGGTGACGACGCCGGTCACCGAGACGTAGAGCCACAGCGGAAATGTCCAGCGGGCAACCTTGCGGTGCTGCGGAATCCGGCCAGTGAGCGAGAAGAAGAAGGTCACCAGCACTAGCGGCAGCGCCACCACGGCCAGCAGAACGTGGCTGGCCAGAAGCGGCAGATAAACCAGCCGCAGCGGCGCGTGCGCCGGATAAAAGACGTCGCCGTGCAGGTAGTGGTGCAGGATGTAGCTGAGCAGGAAAAGGGTGGAGAAGGCCAGAGCGGTGAGCATGAACGCGCGATGGGCGGCGCGCAGAGCCATGATGCGCCGGGGCTGCCGGCGGCGCGCCTTGATGAACCGGTAGCCCACCACGAGTGCGGCGGCGCTCAGGCCATTGAGCAGGGCATTGAGCGCGGGCAAAAATGTGAACCTGCTCCGGCTGGCGTCAGCGGCCGGGTGGATGTAGATGAGCCAGAGAAGAAAGAGGCTGGCCGCCACGCAGACGGCGAGAATGGCGGCCACGGCGGCGCGGGTGCGGGATTGTTGTCCGGTCACAATCGTCATCATCCCTCAAAATCTTGCCGAAAACCAGATGAAACTGACGAAGAGGCGCCTGCGGGCACCCGTCCAACTTCAATTTCCATCAATAAAATAGTGAATTTCCCGGCTTGGGTGAGGGGGGCATCTACGCCGGAAAAGCAATCGGGACCGGAAAAGCAGTCGGGACCGGAAAAGCAGTCGCGGCCATCGAGGCAGCCGAGACGGGAGAAGCGGTTGAGTTCGGGAAAGCCGTCGAGTCCACGGCTTCCTGCTCCGGGTCCGCTGGCAAGGGGCCTGCGGGCAAGCAGGCCGCCAGGCTCATAGAGCCGGCCGGCGGCGGCGCTTTCGCTGCACTGATTCTAGTGCGGGAATGCACGATTTCCGGCCTCGTTGTTGTACAACTTGGTTCGCGATTCTTCCGGTTTTCAGCGGTTATTTTCTTGTCTCATAGGGAAATCGCTGGGTTGTATCCAAGTATTCACTTGACAATTATGGTTCCCTTGCAAGAAAGTAGCTCTCATTGCGGTGCGAGTTTGCGCCGCGGAGGCCCGCTCTGGCGCTCCGCACACCGCCCATGGCGACTATACCGATCAGCGTGGAGACACGCGAAGTTGTGCATTGCAGATTTTGCAAGCTGATTCAGTTCAGAACCAGCAACCTGCTCTGCAGAAGATGCCACAGGCCCATGGAAGTCGAGGCGCCTCGACGGCTTGGGCCCGTGCCGGTTGACCATCACCCCGAGGAGTCTTCGGCGTCAGCCGGTCTGAAGGTGGCCGGCCAGGTGAAGGAGATTCGCCGCGCGCGTCACCTGAGCCAGCGCCAGGTGGCCGGGCGCATGCAGGTGCCCCGCACCTACATTTCCAAGATTGAAAATGGCAAGGCCATCCCCACCCTGAGCTCACTGGAGCGTCTGGCTGCGGCTCTGGGCGTGGATGTGCGCCAACTGGTCGGCGATGCCCGCAGCCGCCGCGACGAGGAGGTGGCGTCGATCCTGGCCGACCCATTGCTGGCCGAGATTGCGGCCTCGCTGCCGCGCCTGGAGCCGCTGCACCGTTCGCTGCTGCTGGGCGCGGTGCTCGACATGGCCACCACGGGCCGCCGCCGCACCGCTTAGAGCCAGGGCTCTCGGCGCAGGGACTGCAGCCTGGTGGCCAATCTCGCCCTGTTGCGGCGGAGAGCAGACCCGCTGTTTGCGCCGAAGTTCTTCGCTTGGCGGAGCTTCTGGAGCCGGGCGAGGGCAATTGCGGCGCATGGGCGCTTGTGCTACGGTCGAAGACAGGGCCTCCTGGCTGCCGGTGCGAGCCGGAGGCGTGCCCGGAACCGACAGAAAGCCCGAAGCGGCTGTAGAGGCAAATCCCTTGTATCCTGCTGGCAAGCTGCGCATTGATGAGCTGAGCGCGGAGGAGCGCGCCGTCTACGCGACCCTGAAGCCTGCGCACCTGCCCGAGCATGTGGCCATCATCATGGACGGCAATGGCCGCTGGGCCGGCCGCCGCTCGCTCAAACGCTTTCTGGGCCACCAGCAGGGGGCCAAGAGTGTGCAACTGGTCACCGAGACGGCTTCGCGCATCGGCCTTCCCTGGCTCACCCTCTACGCCTTTTCCCTCGAGAACAACCTGCGCCGCCCCCGCGCCGAGGTCAGCTTCCTCATGCGCCTGCTCAAGTCCTACCTGGAGAGCAACCTCCAGCGCATGATGGACAACAACGTGCGCATTCGCTACATCGGCCGCACACGCGAGCTGCCCACCGAGGTCCAGGAGAAGATGGCTTGGGCCGCGGAGGCCACGGCGCAGAACACCGGCACCACCCTCACGCTGGCCTTGAATTACGGCGGCCGCTCGGAGCTGGTGGACGCCTTCCGCGCGCTGGCGGCCGAGATGAAGGCGAAAAACCTCAGCCCCGACCGCATCGGCGAGGAAGACATTCATCGCCACCTTTACACGGCGCAGATGCCGGACCCCGACCTGCTGATCCGCACCTCGGGCGAGATGCGCCTGTCGAACTACCTGCTGTGGCAGCTCGCCTACACGGAGATTTTCGTCACCGAGCGGCTGTGGCCCGATTTTCGCGGCATCCACCTTCTGGAAGCCATCGCCGATTTCCAGCGCCGGGAGCGCCGCTACGGCGGCTTGGGCGAGGGCTGCGGCGGGTTGGACGAAGAGGCCGGGCAGATGAAGATCGCGGCGCTTTGATTACCTCCGTTTCCTTGGCGGCAGCTTTTCCCAGATGAACGCGTGACCCCTCCAGCTGTTTCTGACGAAGAACCGGGGAGTGGAGGGCAAGCGCAGTGGAAGAAGCCGAGATGATCGTGAAACAGGTGCCCAGGCAAGAGGATTCCGCGGCCCGAGCCAAATGGCTCGCTGAGCAGTTGCGTTTCCGGCTGAAGGAAGCCTTGGCGCAGCGTGGGGGCTCGGAGGCCTTCGTGCATTGGCTGCGCTCGGAGGGCGAAAAGAGCGCATAAGACCAGGAAAGTGCGCCTCCGGCCGGACCGGTCAGGACAAAATGCAGTGAATTGGCGCCGGAATCGGCGGACCGGGGGCCAGTTTGCCGCCGCACGCTCCACCCTGGCGGTGTATTCTCAACCCTGAATGAAACGCGTACTGACTGCTCTCATTTTGATTCCCCTGGTCCTGCTGCTGGTCTTTCTGGGCCCGCGGTGGCTGGTCACGCTGGCCGTTGCTGCGGTGGCCATGCTGGCTGCATGGGAGTACCTCGGTTTGGCAGAAAAAGATCTGGCGGAAAAAACCAGGGCCAGGCCGCCGCGCATGGCGGTTCTGGCGGCCATTCTGGCGCTCTTTGCCGGTAACTTCGCCTGGCCCGACCAGACGGCGGCCATCATTGGCCTGCTGAGCCTGGCCCTGCTGGTTTATTGCTGCTTTTTCCGGCCCGTCGAGCAGGTGATGGCCTCTGCCTCGGCCTCCGTCTTCTGCCTGCTCTACATCGGATTCACGCTGATCGCTCTGGCCGTTCTGCGCGGCGACCAGGACAGCAACGGCCCCTCGCTGGTCACTTTCCTCTTGTGCGTAGTCTGGGCCGGGGACATTGCCGCCCTCTATGTGGGCCGCGCCTGGGGCCGGCGCAAGCTGGCGCCCGCGCTCAGCCCCAACAAAACCTGGGAGGGCGCGCTGGGCTCGGTGGCCGGCAGTTTACTCGTGACCGGCGGCCTGCTGGGCCTGGCACACTTGCTGACGGCCCGTTTCGACTCGGCCCGGCTCTCTTATTCTGAAGAGGTGTGGTACTACTGGCTGGGGCTGGCCGTGGCGGTGAACGTGGCCGCTCAGGTGGGCGATCTGGCCGAGTCGGCGCTGAAGCGCTCGGCGGGGGTCAAGGACTCTGGGGCTCTTTTGCCCGGCCACGGCGGCGTCCTGGACCGCATCGACGCGCTGCTTCTCGCCGCTCCGGTGCTCTGGTTCGCGCAACTGATTCACCTGCGCTTCTGAGCAGGGAGCATGCGCCGAAATTGCTTCCCTGGTCCAACCTGAATGAGGTCTGAGCCGTCGAAGGGAATAAGTGGGCCGTCCTGCGGTTATTATATTTACAAATATGTATTACAATTAAACCGTAGGCAGTTTTCAGTTTGAGTGGGATCCGGCGAAAAATCTCTCGAACCGGCGCAAGCACGGAGTCAGTTTCGAGGAAGCGGCTCAGGTCTTTCGAGACCCACTCTATCTCTCATGGAAAGATCGTGTTCAGGATGGAGAAGAGCGCTGGCAAGCCTGCGGCGAAGTCGAAGGGCTATCTCTTCTGATCGTCGCGCACACGCTCCGGCAAGAACTTCTAGACGGAACCGAAATCGAAGTGGTTCGCATCATCTCAGCCAGACGGGCCGAACCCAAGGAAAGGCGACGCTATGAACAAGAAAATGGTTAGGTACACACTGGAAACATTGCCGCCCTTGACCGACGCGCAGCGCGCAAACCTGAGGGCGCTCTCGGCACGGCCGGATAGTGAGATCGACACCAGCGATATTCCTGTCCTGACGGACGCGGAATGGGCCAGGACCACGCGTGTGCGCGGGCACCTCTATCGACCGGTCAAACGCATCGTTACCGCGCGTCTGGACGGAGATGTCCTGGAATGGTTGAAGTCTAGCGGCCGGGGTTATCAATCGCGAATGAATGCCATTCTCCGGCGAGAAATGCTGTCGTCTTTCAACTCGGCGGCAGAAAAATTACCCTTCGCGGACGAAATGCGGGGTAGCCCAATGGTCAAAATTGCCCTTTCTCAAGCAGCCAAATCAACGGGCGATAATGGATGCGAGAAGAAAGTTAAAACACGTTGAAAAAACTCGCCATTCTTGGTTCTACCGGTTCGATCGGCCAGAGCACCCTCTCGATCGTCGAGCAATTTCCCGAACGCTACTCGGTGGCCGCGCTGGCCGCTGGGCACAATCTTGACGAAGCCTTCGCGCAGACGGTCCGCTGGCGGCCGAAGCTGGTTTCGCTGGCCACTGAAGAGCTGGCCGCCGAGTTGAGCAAGCGGCTGCGGCAGGCAGGCGTCAGCGGCGTCGAAGTGGTCTACGGAACCGCGGGCACCGTCGCCTGCTCGACCTTGCCGGAGGCGGATTTCGTGGTTTCTGCCATCGTCGGCGTGGCCGGCCTGGAGGCGACTTATGCAGCCATCCTGGCTGGCAAACCCCTCGGCCTGGCCAACAAGGAGTGCATGGTGGCGGCGGGAGAAATCCTCACCAAGGCCGCCCGCGAGCGCAACGTGCCGATCCTGCCCATCGACAGCGAACACAACGCGGTGCATCAGTGCCTGCGCGTGGGAGCCCACGACGAGGTCAAATTCATCTGGCTGACGGCATCGGGCGGCCCGTTCCGGCAGCTTCCGCTGGAGCAATTCGCCGCCATCACCCCCGAACAGGCGCTGAAGCACCCCACCTGGACGATGGGCCGCAGGATCACCATCGACTCGGCCTCCATGCTCAACAAGGGCCTGGAGGTGATCGAGGCCTGCCGGCTCTTCGACGTGACGCCCGCTCAGGTGCGGGTCACGGTGCACCCGCAGTCCACGGTCCACTCGCTGGTGGAGTACGTGGACGGATCGATCCTGGCGCAGATTTCGGTCACCGACATGCGCCTGCCGATTCTCTACGCGCTGGCCTACCCGGAGCGGCCCCGCTCGACTCTGACCTTCGACCTGGCCAGCCTGAGCCATCTGGACTTCGCGCCGCCTGATCTGGAGCGTTTTCCTTGCCTGCGGCTTTCGTTCGAGGCGGCCGCAAAGGGCGGAGCCCATTGCATCGCCCTGAACGCGGCCGACGAGGTGGCCGTCGAGACCTTCCTGGAGCGGCGCATCCCCTTCATGGGAATCCCGCGTACAATTGAGAGGGTGCTCGCAGCCACGCCCGAGGCCCACCCGGCTACTATTGCCGAGGTGCTCTCGACGGACCAGGAGGCGCGCGCCAGGGCTCGTGCGTTGCTGGCCCGCTGATCTGGGCTCGGCTGACCGGATGGAAGATTCGGGAGCCAGACAAAGTCGAAGACCGGCTTAAGGTTAGTGGAATTGAATTTTTGTTTCATTTTTTTGAGGCCAGTGCAGGAATACCGTTGGACAAGCAGATGAATTCGCTGCTGGCAAAGCGCTTTACTGAGGTTTGAACCGCACATTTATGCATCAATTTCTGGTCTCCATCGCCGCCTTTATCGTCCTGATTGCCCTCATGGTTGTGGTCCACGAGTTTGGCCACTTCTTCGTTGCCAAGCTCTGCCGGGTTCGCGTCGAGGCCTTTTCCTTCGGCTTCGGACCGCGTCTGTTTGGCCTCAAGCGCGGCGGCACAGACTACAAGGTCTGCCTGCTGCCCCTGGGCGGCTACGTCAAAATGGCGGGCGAGAACTTCAGCGAACTCAGCGAAGCGGCCTCCGGCACGGCCACCCAGGCGCCCGAGGACGACCCCGGCGCGCTCACCTCGCATCCCCGTTGGCAGCGTATGCTGATCGGCGCGGCCGGCCCCTTCGCCAATTTCATCCTGGCCTTTGTGCTGATGGTCGTCTATTACGGCTGGTTCAACGAGGTCCCCGCCGTCGAAGTCAGGACCACGACCATCGAATGGGTGACGCCCGGCTCGGCGGCCGCGCAGGCTGGCCTGGAAGCGGGCGACGTATTCCGCCACTTTGACAGCGCGAACAATCCCAGTTGGGAACAGCTCTACGAACGCATCAAGCTGAACGCGGGCCAGACCGTGCCGGTCACCGTGGAGCGCGGCGGCCAGAGCCTGCAACTGAGCCTGCGCGTGCCCGCCGCGGCTAAAAACGATGATTTTGACCTGAGCGACGCTGGCATTCTGCCCCAATATCTACTTGGCCCGATTGGCGTGGCGGAGGTAGAGCCGGGAACGCCGGCAGAACAGGCCGGCTTGCGCGCCCGCGATGCCATCCAGTCCGTCGACGGACACGCCTTCCATACGGTTACCTCGCTGCTGGCCTACATGCAGAGCGGGCAGGGAAAGCCGCTTACGCTGGTGGTGCTGCGCAACGGCGTGGCGCTACAGCCCATCGTGGCGCGTCCATCCCACCTCGAGGGAGGCTGGAAGCTGGGCTTCGTGCCCGTACAGATTCCCTATCGCCACGATCCGCTCTCCTTGACCAGGGCAGCCGCCAAATCCACCACCTTCTGCGCCGACAACTCATTTCTGATCTTCGAGGTCCTGCGCGGCCTCTTCACGCACCGGGTCTCGGTCTCGCAGCTTGCCGGGCCGGTGGGCATCGCCCGCATGGCCGGAGAAGCGGCGGAACTGAAGGACTGGTCACCAAAATTCGGGCTGGCCGCGGAGATCAGCCTCAACCTGGGCATTCTCAACCTGCTCCCCTTCCCGATCCTGGACGGCGGCATGATCCTGCTGCTGCTGATCGAAGGCACGATGCGGCGCGACATCAGCATGGACGTGAAGGAACGCATCTACCAGGCGGCGTTTGTGGTGCTGATGGCGTTTTTTGCCTTCGTCATCTTCAACGACGTGACCAAGCTGCCGATCTTCACGCACCTAAAGCCGTAGAACAGGGGTCAGGGAGCCTGCCAGATGTCCGTGACCACCGAAGTTCGCGTACGCTACGCCGAGACCGACCAGATGGGCGTAGTCTACTACGCCAACTACCTGGTCTGGTTCGAGATTGGCCGCGTTGAGGTGCTCCGCACCCTCGGTTTGGAGTACCGCCGGTTGGAGATTGAGCACCAGTGCATTCTGCCGGTGGTCGAGGCCACCTGCCGCTACCGCTCCCCGGCCCGCTACGACGACCAGATCCTGATCGAAACCTGGCCCTCGCTCTTGCGCGGCCCGGTGCTCAAGTTCGCCTATAAAATCCTGCGCAAGGCCTCCGATTCCGAGGAGGGTGCCGAGCCCACACTTTTGGCCGAAGGCGAGACGGTGCACGTGGTTTGCGACGGCCAGATGAACCGCAAAGCTCTGCCGGAGGAGTACGCCGCCGCGCTGCGGACGATGATGGCGGAAAGAGCAGGCTAATTTTTATTCTTCCAGCCATTCTGCCGGCGCTCCGATGCTGTGCTCTTCCCCCAAGGGCTCCGCATGACCCATCGCTGCAGCGAGATTGCGCCTGGCACGGGAGGTAAATTCAAATGGCAGACCTTAAGTGGCTGGACAGTTATTCAGGACAAACCATAGAGGAATTGCTTGCGCTGGAGAGCGAGTATCGCGTTGAGTCGCTGCTCGTGGCGCTGGAACAGGCCTTGAATCAGAAGGCGGCAGAAGAGGGCGAGCAGGGTCTATCCGATGAAGAGCGCATCGTCCTTGCCGTCGAGGCTCTTGAACGCGAAGTGAATAACGGCGGATATAGCCAGTTTTTCACCGATTCATCGGGCCAGTACGCTGCCATCATCGTGGATTCCCTGCTCCAGATCGGCTGCCCTGAAACAGCTAACATCACCAGCGGAGCAATCAATGCCCTCGGCGTTCAGGATTTTTCTCCCGAGGCGCTCGAAGCGGCCTTTGAATCCGAGGATGAGGAACGGGACGAACAGCTCGATGAATGTGACGGACTTTATTCCGGCTCCGGAGAGGACATCGCGGGCCAGCTCTTCGAGTTTGTCCGATCTCATCAGGATGCAATCCAGCTTTGAGAGACGAAAGGCCAGAAGCAGCTTTGAAGCCCGAACAGCTTTGAAGCCTGGAGCAGCTTCGCTTGCAGCGCCAGCTATTTCTCCCGCGCCACGACGAAATCCGGCGCCCAGAGCAGGGCGCGCTTGAAATCGGAGTCGGGCAGTGCGTCCAGCGCCTGGCGGCTCTCATTGGCGTAGCGGCCGGCGGCGGCCATGGCGTACTCGACCGAGCCGTTGCGCTTCAGAATCCGCTGAAGCTCCTCGCGGCTGATGCGCTCGAAGCCGCGGTCGTCCAGAATCCGCTGAATGGCCTGACGGTCCTGGGCCGTACCGTGGTCGATCGAGTGGATCACGGCCAGCGTGGCCTTGCCCTCGCGCAGGTCGCTGGCCACGGGCTTGCCCAACACTTCCTCGCTGGCCGTCAGGTCGAGCACATCATCGACAATCTGGAAGGCCAAACCTACGGCGCGGCCGTAGGCGGCCAAACTGGCCTCCTCTGCCTCGGAGGCCTGGGCCAGCACCGCTCCCAGGCGCATGGAGACCGAGAAGAGGCAGGCGGTCTTGCGGTAGATCAGGTCGTAGTACTCGGCCTCGGAGATGGCGCGGCCCAGCTTCTGGATTTGCAGCAGCTCGCCTTCGACCATCTGCTGGGTGAGGCCGATCAGCAGGTCGAGAATGCGCAGGTTTTTCTCTTCCAGGGCCACGCGGAAGGCCTGCATATAGAGCCAGTCGCCGGCCAGCACGCATTTTTCATTGCCCCAGGTGGTGTTCGCCGAGGGGCGGCCGCGGCGGGTGTCGGCGCCGTCGATGATGTCGTCGTGGACCAGCGTGGCGGTGTGGACCATCTCGACCACCGCACCCAAGTGGATAGCCCCTGGGCCCGAGTAGCCCAGCGTGTGCGCGGACAACAGCAGCAGCGTGGGGCGGATGCGCTTGCCGCCGCCCCCGCGCAGGTACTCGGCGATCTCGGTGATGGTGCTGACGCCGGAGGAGGAGTCGCGGCCCAGTTCCTGCTCAACCGCCGCAAGGTCGTCCCGCAGCAGATCGAAGACCTCTTTTGCCGTCGCTATCGCCAATGTGCTCAAAGCTCTCCGGTTCTTCTGCTTTATCCTACAGTGCGGCTGCTCGTGTTGCGACCGCGTGAATTTGTAATTTCCCAGATCCCAAAAACGGGAGCTGGGGCACTCGGCTGGCGACTCGATGAGCCTTTGGAAAGGCTGCCCCACCGCAGGTGCCTTTCTAGGGCCCTACCGCAGGTGCTTTTCGAGGGCCCCACCGCAGGTGGTCAGTTGGTGCGGTAGTTGGTGAACTGCAATTCCACGCCCAGCTCTTTGCCGCGCAAAAGGGCGATGATCGACTGCAACTCGTCGCGGTCCTTGCTCGAAATTCTGACCGTGTCGCCCTGAATGCTGGCCTGGACCTTCTTTTTCGAGTCCTTGACCAGGCGCACGATCTCCTTGGCCTTTTCGATGGGAATGCCCTGCTGCAAGCTGATCTTCTGGCGGACGCTCTGCCCCGCGGCCTGTTCCAGCTTTTCGTATGTCAGATTCTTCAGCGAGACCCCTCGCTTGACCAGCTTCTGGCCAAGAATCTCCTTGACGGCTTCGAGCTTGTATTCGCCCGCCGAGGCCAACTGAATCTCCTTGTCGCCCTCGGTCAGCGTGATCTCCGAGTGGGAATCTTTCAGGTCGAAGCGCTGGCGAATCTCTTTGAGCGCCTGGTCGATGGCGTTGCGGACCTCTTGAATCTCCACTTTGCTGACGATGTCGAACGAATTTTCCTGGGCCATGACTTTCCTCAACTCAATCTGCCGGAGTTTTTCTTCCGGCTTCCGTCGCCGGCCGGATTTCGCCGGTACAACTCTATCAGTCTCCCACGTTTGCCCCAAGGCGAAACAGCCCGAGGAAGTTTTTGGTAGTGGCCGAGGCAATTTCTTGCGCTTCCGCGCCTTGAAGTTCCGCAAGAATTTCTGCGGTCTGGGCTACCCAGGCGGGCTCGTTGCGCTGGCCGCGATGAGCCGCCGGAGCCAGCCAGGGAGCGTCGGTTTCGACCAGAAGCCCGTCCAGGGGCAGGCGGGCAGCCACATCGCGCAGCGGCTGGGCCTTGGGATAGGTCAGATTGCCGGCGAACGAGATGAGAAATCCCAGGTCGAGCGAGCGCTGCGCCTCGTCCCAGCCGCCGCCGAAGCAGTGCATCACGCCGCCTAGGCCGGTGGAGCGCCAGTGCGCCTGCAGAATCTCAAGGAGATGTTCCCAGGCGTCCGCCGACTCGTTCGTGCCCCGGCAGTGGATCAGAATCGGCCGCTTACGGCTGGCGGCAATCTCCAGTTGGCGAATCAGCCCTGCGCGTTGAACAGGATGCGGCGCGCCGTCGTGGTAATAGTCCAAGCCGATCTCGCCGCAGGCGATCACCTCCGGCTCGGCCAGCAGATTGTCGAGCTGGGCAAGAACGGCGTCGTCGATCTCCGGCGCGTTGTGCGGATAAACCCCGGCGCTGGCGAAGAGCTTCGGGAGGCCGGGTTGCCCGTTGAATTGGCGGCAGATTTCCAGAGCCCGTCCCATTCCAGAGGCGTGCTCGCCAATGCCGATGGCCAGCACCGCGCCCACCCCCGCCTCCCAGGCGCGGCGCAGCATCAATTCACGGTCGCCGTTATAGCGCTCGCTGTCCAGGTGGGCGTGGGAATCAATCAGCAATCGGGGAAACCTCCGAAGCCGGATTGCGGGATTCCGTAATCCGTAAGCCAGCAATGCCAATCGCAGGGTGCTCCAGGTCTCGCTTCTGAGACCTGGGATTTCAAGCCGAAGGCGTCTGCCCCACCGCAGGTGGTTATTTCAGCCGCGCGCCCAACGGAACATCTTCCAGGAATCCGGCCAGCACCGGCGCGCCGCCCTCGAGCGAGGCGGCCAGCAACATTCCGTTCGACTCCAGGCCGCGCATCTTGCGCGGAGCCAGGTTGGCCACGATCACGATCTTGCGGCCAATGAGCTTCTCCGGCTCGTAGTACTGGGCAATGCCGGCCAGAATCTGCCGCTTTTCGTAGCCCAGATCGACCTCCAGGCGCAGCAGCTTGTCGGCCTTGGGGACGCGCTCGGCCACCAGAATCTGCGCCACGCGCAGATCGACCTTGACGACGTCGTCAATTGTGATTTGCGGCTCCGCCTGCGTTGGGGCTGACGGTGGCTCCGCCGGCACCTGCGGTGCGGCCAACTGCGGATCCGCCGCCGGAGCTGAAGATAATGCCACCGTTTCGTAGGCCTGGGCTTCAGCCGCCGCATCTTCGCCAACAGAATCAACTGGGGCACTATCCCAGGAGGTTTGTTTTTCGGGAATTTCGCTCACGGTCGCCCCTTTTTCTGCTGTTTTTGCCGCCGGAGCCGCAGTTGCCGCCTCAGTTTTTGCGGCGGAGCCGCTATCTGCCGCACCAGAGGTGCCGGCGGAGCCGCCGTTGGTGGCACCAGAGGTGCCCCCACCGTTGGTGGCGGCTTCAATGACACTGCTGCTGTTTTGCTCTTCTATCTTCTGCATGCGTTCGATGGCGTCCTTTTCGGCGCGGGGAAACAGGGGTGCGGGATCGCCAAACTTTGTGCCGGCATTCAATCCGCCCCACGAGAGTTCTGTCAAAAATGATTTCTTGGCCGCGTCGGCGATCTCGCCCTGGCCGAGTAGCAGCCAGACCTTGGCGGCCGCGTCGGGCAGGATGGGATAGACCAGCGCCGTGATAATGCGAATGGCCTCGGCGGCGGTGGCCAGCACGCGGGCCTGGAGCGCGACGTGTTCTGCCTCCGGGCGGTCCGTGGGCCGTTTCCAGGGCGCGTTGGCGGTCAGGTAGCCGTCAGTCTCGGCCACTAGCACCCACAGGCTCTTCAAGGCCTCTGAGAAGTTCAGCTCGTCGAATGCAGGCCCGAAAGCGGCGATGGCGCTGACGGCCGTCTCGCGCAGGGCGGCCTCGGCCGCGGTCTCAGGCCCCGCCTCCGGCACAATCCCGCCGAAGTACTTGTGGACCATGCTGACGACGCGGCTGACCAGGTTGCCGTAGCCGTTGGCCAGGTCGCCGTTGTAGCGCTGAACCAGAGCGTCGAAGGAAAAGCTGCCGTCCTGGCCGAAGGGAATCTCGCGAAGCAGGAAGTAGCGCAACGCATCGGAGCCTAAAACCTCGTGAACCGTCTCGGCGCGGACGATGTTGCCCTTGGATTTGGACATTTTCCCCTGGTCGAAGAGCAACCAGCCGTTGGCCCTGACCGAGCGCGGCAGCGGAATCCCGGCGGCCATCAGGAAGGCCGGCCAGTAGACGCAATGGAAGCGGCTGATCTCCTTGCCGATCAGGTGCATGTCGGCCGGCCAGAATTTGGCGAAGCGGGCCTGATCCGCCGGATCGTCCGAACCGTAGCCCAGCGCGGTGATGTAGTTGGCCAGGGCGTCCAGCCAGACGTAGATCACGTGTTTTTCGTCGCCGGGAACGGGAATGCCCCAGGAAAAACTGGTGCGGCTGACCGATAAATCCTTCAACCCGCCGCGCACGAAGGAGATCACCTCGCGCCGCGTGGATTCCGGGCCCATAAAATCGGGGTTGGCCTCGTAAAACTCCAAGAGGGGGCGCTCGAAGGCCGAGAGCTTGAAGAAGTAGTTCTCCTCGCTGACCGTCTCGGTGGGGCGGCCGCAATCGGGGCAGATCGCGCCTGGAGGGCCGTCCACATAAAGCTCATCGCTGACGCAGTACTGGCCGGTGTAGGAGCCCTTGTAGATGAAACCCTTGTCGCGCAGCGCGGCAAACAATTTCTGTGTGCCGCGCTGGTGGCGCTCCTCGGTGGTGCGGATGAAGTCGTCGTAGCTCAGCCCCAGGCGGTCCCACAGGCCGCGAAACTCCGCGGAGATGGCGGCGGCGAAGTCTTCCGGGGTGCGCCCGGCCAGCGCGGCCGACCGCTCGATCTTCTGCCCGTGCTCGTCCGTACCGGTCAGAAACCAGGTCTCGATGCCCAGCGCCCGCTTGCGTCTGGCAATGGCGTCGCAGACGATGGTCGAATAGGCGTGGCCCAGGTGCGGCCGGGCATTCACGTAGTAGATGGGCGTAGTCAGGTAAAAACGGTCGGAACTGGATGCGGGATTCGTCATAGGCGGGGCGTTGCGCTCAATTCTCCCCGTCGGCTGGCGGGATTTTCAGAGCAATCTACTCACCATCTTACGGCATTTTGATTCGCGGCGCGGCGGTTCGGGCTGATCGAAACAGGGTGAGTTCGAGGCCGCAAGGTGTAGGATGATCGCGAACCGGCTTCTGGATTGCCGGCAATTCTTGCTCGGATGGGCTGTCGGCAAAGACGCGCAGAGGCCCGGCGAAGTTCCATTCAAGAATGCGGAGGAATGCCAATGTCCAAGAGTCAAGACGAGATTCTGGCCAGCGAATTGGGAAAGGTTGGCGAACTGGGGGGCAAGATCAGCGCACTGTTCTCCAAAGGGCCGTCTGTCGGCAAGGCTGCCGAGACGGGAGGTTCCCTGGGCGCGCAATTGGCCGCAAAATTCCTCCCCACGGGAACTTATACAGAGAAGCTGGCTCTCAAGATCGCGCCGGAGAAGGCGCTCAAGCTGGGATATTCGGTGTTAGCCAAAGTTGGAGAGTTGCAGGCCGAAACCGACACGCCGCCCTATCCATTTCTGAAGGCGGTCATTGGATCGGGCTTCCTCGGCTTGAACCCGGCCGTCGTGTACCTCGAGATTCTTGAGGGTGACTCCACCGGGTGCGAGGTCACGATCACCGCCGCGGCGAAGGAAGGACTCATCAAACAGCACACCGCCGCGAAGGCCGCGCAGCGCGTGATACCCGCGCTCCGAGATTTGGCGAAAGGAGCCTGACTGTCTGGCCCCTATCGCTGGCTTTTCCGGTGAGTGCTGAAAATATGCAGCCTGCCGCCGAACTGGGGGCCGAGGACCGGGGCAACGAGATGTGATTCTGTTAGAATTGCCTTGAAAATCAAGGATTTCTGAGGCAAAAACGACGTGTACCTGGAATTGCAAAAACGGCTTGAGGGCCATCTTCGCGCGCTCCTGGCGGCAAAGTACGATCTTCAACTTGAAACCATTCCTCTGGAGATTCCGCCGGAGCTGAAGTTTGGCGAACTGGCCACGCCGATTGCGTTTGAACTGGCCCGCAAGCTGCGCAAGGCTCCCAAAATCATTGCGCAGGAGATTGTGGCCGCGCTCACCGGACTTGAAGGCTTCGCCAGCTTTGAGGTCGCCGGGGCGGGCTACATCAACGCGCGCCTCGACCGCACGGCCGGCGTGCGCGACGTCGCTTTACAGTCGACGGAAATCATAAAAAAGTTGAGCGAAACCGGCGTGCAAATCCATTCCCTGGTCGAGCACACTTCGATCAATCCCAACAAGGCCGCGCACGTCGGCCACCTGCGCAACGCCATTCTGGGCGACACCTTCGTCCGCCTGCTGCGCGCCGCCGGGCAAAAGGTGGACGTGCAGAACTACATCGACAACACCGGCGTGCAGGTGGCCGATGTGGTGGTGGGATTCCTTCACCTGGAAGGCAAATCCGTCGCCGAGGTGCGCGCGATCATTGCTGAGTGCGAAAGCCGCACCGCCAACGCCCCGGACAAGGCGGACGCCTTCGATTACTACTGCTGGAATCTCTATGCGAAGACCTCGCAGTGGTACGCGAGCGGCACGGACGAAGAGAATGAGGCGCGCAAGAAGCTGCGCTACGCTACCCTGCACGAGCTGGAGCGCGGCGGCAACGAGACCTCCGCGATAGCCGAGCTGATCTCGACCGCGGTCCTCAGGCGGCACTTGGAGACTATGCTGCGGCTGGACATCGAGTACGATTTTCTGCCCCGCGAGAGCGAGATTCTGCACCTGAAGTTCTGGGAGTCGGCCTTTGAACAACTGAAGCAGACCGGCGTGCTCTACTTTGAAACCGAGGGCAAGAACAAGGGCTGCTGGGTGATGCAGCGGCCCGGCGCCGAGGTTGCCGAGGGCGATCTGGACGAAGACTCCAAGGTTATCGTCCGCTCCAACGGCACGGTCACCTACGTCGGCAAGGACATCGCCTACCACCTGTGGAAGTTTGGCCTGCTGGGCAAGGACTTCGGCTACCAGCCGTTCTTCACTTATCCCGATCACGAATGCTGGATTTCTTGCGAAAAAGGCGAGGCCTCCCACCCGCAATTTGGCGGCGCGCAGGCAATTTATAACGTGATCGACGCGCGGCAGTCGGACCCGCAGGCCAATGTGGTCCAGGCTCTGCGTGGCATGGACCACGTCGATCAGGCCAATCGCTACACGCACTTCAGCTACGAAATGGTCGCGCTGACGCCGCGCTGCGCTCGCGAGCTGGGCTACGAGGTCTCCGAGGAAGACCTGAAGCGGCCTTATCTCGAAGTCAGCGGACGCAAGGGCTTCGGCGTCAAGGCCGACGACCTGATCGACAAGCTCATCAAGGCCACGCGCGCCGAGGTGGACGCCCGCCAGACCGGTCGCGACGAGGCTGAACGGCAAAAAATCGCCGTGCAGATCGCCATTGGCGCCTTGCGTTACTTCATGCTCAAGTTCACGCGCAACTCGGTGATCGCCTTCGACTTCAAGGACGCGCTCAGCTTCGAGGGCGAGACCGGTCCCTACATTCAGTACGCCGTGGTGCGGGCGCGCAACATCTTCCGCAAGGCGGGGACGACGCCGGAAGCGGTGCTGGCGGAGTTTTCTGGAATTGATCCCTCCGCTTACCTTGAGGGCGAGGCCGCCGAGGACATCTGGTCGCTATGGCTGCGCGCGGCACGGCGCACATTGATTCTGGAGCAGTGCATTGCGACCTCGGAGCCGGCCTACCTGGCAAAACACGCCTTCCTGCTAGCCCAGGAGTTCAATAACTTCTACCATCGCCACCACATCCTGACCGAAGAGGACCCGCAGCGGAAGAGGTTTCTGCTGGCGACAGCGGCGGTTGCACTGCGGGAGCTGGTCGTGGCGCTCAGTTGGCTGAGAATCGAGAGCCCGGAGGCGATGTAAGTCTTTTTTTATTCCGGCGTCTCCGACCGGTCAGGACTCTTGCCGGAGTTCACCGTGAAAGGCGCGCTCGAATCCGCCGATCGATTTCTGGATTTTCTCGATGGGAATGGTCAGCGAGAGGCGAATGTAGCCGGAGCGGCCAAAGCCCGTTCCGGGGACGGCCAGCACGCCTTCGGCCGCCAGCCGCTGGGTGAAGGCAATGTCGTCGGGGATGGGAGTCTTGAGAAAGACGTAGAAGGAGCCCTCGGGCCGCCGGACATCGTAGCCGATGGCCTGGAGCGCATCGCAAAGCAGGTTGCGCTTCCGTTCGTAGGGCGCGGGATCGATGGCCTCGTCGAGCGACTCCAGCATGACCCGCTGCCAGATCGCCGGCGCATTGATGAAGCCCAGAATGCGATTCGAGAAGGCGCAGGCGCGGCGCAGCGCCTCCCGGTCCGCGAGGCGCGGCGAGAGCGCCAGGTAGCCGATGCGCTCGCCCGGCAGGCCCAGCGACTTCGACCAGGAGTTGCAGATCGCCGTCTGGGAGATAAACGAGGCCACTTCGGGCTGATGCCCGCCGTCGTAAACGAAAGCCTTGTAAGGCTCGTCGCTGATGACGGTAATCGGTTGTCCGGAGCGCGCGAGAACCTGCTGCAAATCCCGCAGAACATGCTCCGGGTAAACCCGTCCGGTGGGATTGTTGGGCGTGTTCAGGATCAGGGCGCGGGTGCGCGATGTGATGGCCGCGGCAATGCGCTCCGCGTCGGGCAAAAACGCGGCGTCGGTCTCAACCGGGACCATGCGGCCGCCGTGGTTCGCGATATAAAACTGGTACTCCGGGAAGAAGGGCATTAAAACCAGGACTTCGTCGCCGGGGTCGAGAATCGACTTCAGAATCACGTTGCACGCGCCGGCCGAGCCGACGGTCATAAAAACGTCCTCGGCGGCAAAATCCAGGCCGGTTTCGCGGCTGAGTTTTTGGGCGACGGCCTCGCGGACTTGCGTGTAGCCCGGATTCGGCATGTAGCCGTGCGAACCGGGAAGGTTGCCGGCCGCCACGCGCCGCAAGGCTTCGAGCACCGCCGGCGGCGGCTCGACGTCAGGATTGCCGAGCGAGAAATCGAAGACTGCATCGGCTCCGCGCTCGCGCTTCAGCCGCACGCCCTCCTCGAACATGCGCCGAATCCAGGAGGCGTTTTCGAGCTGGCTGGCGATGATCCTGGCAACGGGCATGGCCGCAATCCTCTTACTTCTTCAGAAGTTCTTCGCTGGCCAGCAGGTTGATGCCCGCCGCCTGCAAGCGCTCGATCGCCGCATCCGGGTCGTCGAAGCGGAAGATCAGAATGGCCTGATCGCCGCGAAGGTAAGGGAAGGCGTACATATACTCGATGTTGATGCCGCTGCCTTCGAGAGCGCCCAGCACCTCGGCCAGGCCGCCCGGCCGGTCGGCCACCTCGACGGCCAGGACCTCCGTCACCTTGGCGGTGAATCCATGGGCTTCGAGCAGCGTGGCGGCCTTCTGCCAGTCCGCGACGATCATGCGCAGAATGCCGTACTCCTGGGAGTCGGCCAAAAATAGAGCGCGGAGGTCAATGCCCTCCTGCGCCAGCAGGCGCGCGGGAGCGGCAATGTGCCCCGGCTTGTTCTCGGCAAAGAGCGAAAGCTGTTGAATCTTCATGATGTCCGCCTGTCGATGACGCGTTTTGCCTTGCCCTCGCTGCGTTCGATGGTGTTCGCCTCGACCAATGCCACCTTGACGCGGATTCCCAGCACGCGATCGAGCGCGCCCTGGAGATTCTTGTGCAACCCCTGCATGGCGCCGATCTTGTCGTTGAACATCTGCGGCGTCACCTCAACCCGCACTTCCATCTGATCCAGTCCCTGCTCGCGGGTCAAAAGAATCTGATAATGCGGCAGGGTGCCCTCGATCTGCAGCAGCGCGGTCTCGACCTGCGAGGGGAAGACGTTGACGCCGCGAATAATCAGCATATCGTCGCTGCGGCGGCCGATGCGGCCAATGCGCCGCATGGTGCGCCCGCACTCGCACTGGCCGGTAAGAATCGTGGTGATGTCGCGCGTGCGGTAGCGGATCATCGGCATGGCCTGCTTGCTCAGGGTGGTCAGCACCAATTCGCCCTCCATCCCGTCCGGCAGCGGCTCGCCCGTCTCAGCGTCGATGATTTCGGGATAGAAGTGATCCTCGAAGATGTGCAGCCCCTGGTGATGGCGGCATTCGCAGCCCACGCCCGGCCCGATGATCTCCGAGAGACCGTAGATGTCAAAGGCCTCGATGCCGCTCTGGGCCTCAATGTGCTGGCGCATGGAATCGGTCCACGGCTCGGCGCCGAAGACGCCCGCCCGCAGCGGCAGCTCCTTCATATCCACGCCCATTTCGACGGCGCGGTCGATCAAATGCAGAAAATAGGTGGGCGTGCAGCACATCGCCGTCACCCCGAAGTCCTTCATCAGCATGATCTGCCGGTCGGCGTGGCCGCCGGAGGTGGGAACCACCGCCGCCCCCAGCCCTTCCGCGCCGTAGTGGGCTCCCAGGCCGCCGGTGAAGAGGCCGTAGCCGTAGGCGACCTGAATAATGTCGCCGCGATGCAGGCCGCAGCCGGCCAGCGCGCGTACCAGCACCGAGGTCCACACGTCCACGTCTTCCCTGGTGTAGGCGACGACGATGGGCTTGCCCGTGGTTCCGCTCGATGCGTGCAGGCGGACCACGTCCTTCATGGGGCTGGCGAAGAGGCCGAAGGGGTAGTTGTCGCGCAGGTCGCTTTTGACGGTAAAGGGCAGCCTGACGACGTCGTCGAGAGAACGAATCTCCTCGGGCTTGAGGCCGAGCTCGTCCATGCGCGCGCGAAAGGGCTTGACCTGCTCCCAGGCGCGCTTGACCACGGCCTGCAGGCGCGCGAGTTGCAACGCGCGCAGTTCGGCCACCGGGGTGTAATCCGGCACGCTGGCGGGATGACAGTCGGCAGCTCCGGTTTCCAGAATTGAATTTGTCTTCATGGTTCGAGGGCCCGTCCCATGGCCTGTTCGCTAGTCTGTCCGTCAGCCCGCAGGCTGGTTTGCTTGTCGCCCGGCCCATCGCCCCGCCCGAGGTAAAACGACTGAAAATTCACCTCGTGCAGCTTTTCGGGCAGATTGCGCCGGAGCGCGGCCGTCCAGGCCTCGACGGGAAATTGCAAGTAGCGGCTCAGCACGCCCAATAGCGCCACATTCATGCTTTTTTTATTGGGCAGCGCGGATTCGTCGATCAGCGAGGGCTCAATGAGAATGCCGGCCGGGCCCAGCGCCGCTCGGTTCACCGCAACCTGGTCCGGCGCGATGACCAGCAGGAAATTCGCCTTGCCCGGCGGCACCATGGGGCTGAAGACGCGCTTGCCAAAGCGCACATCGCTGGAAACCGAGCCGCCGCGCTGGCTCATGCCATGCAATTCGCTCTTTTTCACATCAAGACCGGCGCTGAAGGCCACATCGGCCAGGATGGCGGAGGCCTTCAGAACGCCCTGTCCGCCCAATCCGGCGATCACCACGTTAGTTGGCTGGCTGCTCATTGCACCTCTCGTACTCGCGGATCGCGCGCACCGCCAGCAGGCAGTCGCGGCGGGCGATCACCACGGAAAGTTCCGGCAAATCCAGGCATTCTTGAATCAATTGCTGAAATTTTTCCGGCTCCTGCACGGGGTCGATCACGTGCACATTGCGCACCCCCACGGAGCGCGCCAGATCCTCGAAGATCACCTTGCCGGTCTGGGCGTGAGACAGAGTGCGCCCGGTCCCCGGATGCTCCTGCATGCCCGTCATGGCCGTGGTTCCGTTGTCGAGGATGATCAGCACATGGCCGCTCGGGGGCGGGTTGTAGACCATCTCGACCAGGCCGGTGATGCCGCTATGCACGAAGGTGCTGTCGCCCAGCACGCTCACCACCCGCCGGGCCTCCTCGGGCGGCAGCGCGTGGCGCAGCCCCAGGCCCACGCCGATGGCCGCGCCCATGCAGACCAGCGTGTCCATGGCCTCGAAGGGCGGCAGAACGCCCAAGGAATAACAGCCGATGTCGCCCGCGACGATGCAGTCGAGCTCCTTCAGCGCCGCGTAGACGCTGCGGTGCGGGCAGCCAGGACAGAGAGCCGGAGGCTTGCCGGGAGCGGGTTTCGGCTCGGGCGTGGTGTCGCCCTCCAGAATGCGCCGGACGCGGGCCGTATTCAGTTCGCCGAAGCGGAAGCTCTCAGGCTTTCCCTCGACCGCGATGCCCGCGGTGCGCGCGCCCTCCACCAGGTAGGGGTCGCCCTCTTCGATGACCACGCAGCGCTCGACGCTCGAAGCAAACTTTCGCATTAGCTCAAGAGGCAGCGGATAGGTCAGGCCCAGCTTCAAGACGCTGGCCTCCGGCGCCACCTCGCGCACGTGCTGGAAAACCACGCCCGAGGTGATAATGCCCAGCGATTTCGAACCGCCCTGCGATTTCGAGCCGTTGATGAGCTGATTCAGCCCCGCCTGGCCGTTTTCCGCCGCGCCGTTTTCGGTCTCGACATTTTCCGCCTCGTCATTCCAGGCGGCAATCTCGGCCAATCTCTGGCGCAGCCGCCGGTGGGCCGGCTTGGCGTAGGCGGGGATCATCACGCGGGAGGGAAAATCGTGCTCGAAGTGCGGCGCGTGCGGAGGGGCAATTGCGACCGTTCCGCGCCGGACGATGGTTTTGGAGTGGCAGACGCGCGTCGTCATGCGCAAGAGAACCGGAAGCTGCCAGCGCTCGGAGATTTCGATGGCGCGCAGGGTGAACTCGTAGGCCTCCTGCGAGTCCGCGGGCTCGAGCATGGGCACGCCAGCGGCCAGCGCATAGCGCCGGTTGTCCTGCTCGTTCTGGCTCGAGGCCATTCCCGGATCGTCGGCCGAGACGATGATCAGCGCTCCGTCCAGCCGGGTGTAAGCCGCAGTGAACAGGGGGTCGGCGGCGACATTCAGCCCCACGTGCTTCATGGTGACCAGGGCGCGCGCTCCGGCAAAGGCCACGCCAACGCCGACCTCCAGCGCCACCTTCTCGTTGGGCGACCACTGCGCCCGCCCGCCCAGTTTTTCGAAGGTTTCCAGGATCTCCGTCGACGGAGTGCCGGGGTAACCGGTGCCGAGCTTCACTCCGGCCTCAAAGGCGGCCAGGGCCACCGCCTCGTCGCCGCTCAGCAGGGCCAACGCATCTTGTTGCTGAAGAGAATCCAAGCTGAAATCCTGTCTAATTAAGTCAATTTTCAGTGTACACGACGGCCGAATCCCACCTGCTGGGGCTTTATTGCCCCAGATTCCGAAAACGGCGATTCTGAATCGCGGCTTCAGGAGTCAACCCGCTCCGGCTCCTGCTCATCTACGCGGTTGCGGCGGTCGCGGTCGACCCTGTCTTCGCGTTCCTCCCACGACTCCAGCTCTTCGCGCTTCTCACGTTCTTCGCGCTCCTCCCGCCCATCGCTCATAGCCCCTCCTTTATTCAGTATAAGAAAACAACTCCGCCGGCGTGAACTCCGCTCTGCCGTCTGTCTACCTGTGACGCTCGAAGCTGGCGAGCAGCGCGCGCCACCCGTTGAGAAGTGAGGGCCAGTTCACACTACCCCGGCAGGTGGCGCTGCCCGCCGCTTTCTGGCCTCTTCAACTGGTAGACTTTGAACAACGGCGCCCCGCCGATCTTCTTTGCCGTGGCTTTTGCCAGGCCGGGGTGCGCGCCAACAGGAAGCCGATCATGTTCTTTCCCACTGAAGACATTCGCATCAAATGGACCAAAGCTGTTCTTCCTCCCGTCTTTCTAGAGGAAGAACTCCCCATGACCGAAGCCTCCTCGCACACCATCTTCCATGCCCGCCATGAGGTCTCGGAGATTATCAACGGGCGCGACCCGCGGCTGCTGGTGCTGGTGGGCCCCTGCTCCATTCACGACCCCAAGGCGGCGCGCGAGTACGCGAGACTGCTGCGGAGCGCCATCGCGGAGTTTTCCCGCGAGCTGCGCATCGTCATGCGCGTCTATTTTGAGAAGCCCCGCACCGTCACCGGCTGGAAGGGGCTCATCAACGACCCCTACCTCGACAAGTCATACAAGATCAACGACGGTCTGCGCCTGGCGCGCCGCCTGCTGCTGGATCTGGCCGAGATGGGCGTTCCCACGGGAACCGAGTTTCTGGACATGATCTCGCCGCAGTACATTGCCGGGCTGGTCAGCTGGGGCGCCATCGGGGCGCGAACCACCGAAAGCCAGGTTCACCGCCAGCTGGTCAGCGGCGTCTCCTGCCCGGTGGGCTTCAAAAACGCCACCTCGGGTGACGTTCAGGTGGCCATCGAGGCCGTCCTCTCCGCCGCGCATTCGCACACCTTTCTGGGGCACACCAAGAACGGCCAGTCGGCCATCTTCGTCACCACCGGCAATCCCGACTGCCACATCATCCTGCGCGGCGGCAAAAAAACCGTGAACTACACCGCCGAGGCCGTGGCCCAGACCGCGCAACTGATGGAAAAAGCCGGCATCCAGCCGCGCCTCATGATCGACCTGAGCCATGCCAACAGCAACAAGGACTATACCCGGCAGGCGCTGGTCTGCCACGACGTCGCCCGGCAGATTGCCGGGGGCGACCCGAAGATTATCGGCGTGATGATCGAGAGCAATCTGGTCGCCGGCGCGCAGCGGATCGTTCCCGGCAAGCCGCTGGACTATGGGCAGAGCATCACCGACGGCTGCATCGACTGGATTGAAACCTACGGGCTGCTCAGAGAACTTTTCGCCGCCGTTCGCGCCCGGCGAGCCGTTCTGGCGAAACCGGAATAAGCGCACCCTGGAATCCGCGGAATTCAAGAGCGGTTCTTCCATTCACGTGCCTTTGCGAAAGCCGTGTAAGCCGGTTTTTTCAAAGGAATTTACCATTTGAGCGGTTGCTTTTTGGGCTACTCCCCATTGGCGAACCGCTCGAATCCCTGGACTCGAATTCAGACTCGAATCCCTGGAGAAGATAAAACCGATGCTGACCGTTGAGAAGCTTGACTGGAATCGCCTGTGGAGCGAGGATCGCAAAGCCTGCACGACGGTGCGCGACCGGGAGCACTGGAACCGCCGCGCGCCTTTGTTTGCCCAGATTGCGCAGGGGAATGACAACGACGATTATGTCGGCCCTTTCCTGCGCATTGTGAATGCGCAGCCGGAGTGGAGTGTGCTGGACGTAGGCTGCGGCGCCGGAACCCTGGCCTTTCCGCTGGCGAAGACCGTCCAGCGGGTGACGGCTCTCGATTTTTCCCCGGCCATGCTGGCGCTCCTGGAGGAGCACAAAGAGGCCACGGGCATTCGCAATATAACCACGCATCTGGCGAGTTGGGAGGACGACTGGCAGGCTCTGGGAGTCGAGCCGCACGATGTGGCCATTGCCTCGCGCTCCCTCTGCTCGGAGGATCCTCGGACCTTGCTGGCAAAGCTGAACTCGTTTGCCAAAAAGAGCGTGTACATCTCCTGCGCGGTCGGCGACGGGCCGCACGATCTCCGTCTTTTTGAAGCGATTGGCCGCGAGGCGCACGCCAACCCCGACTATATCTACATCTATAACCTGCTCTATCAGATGGGAATCTTTGCCAATGTCTCAATTATCGAGAAAGAGACGCCCACCTATGCCAACGAAGACGAGGCCGTGGATTCGCTGCGATGGATGGTGGAGAACATGACTCCCACCGAGGAAGAGGCGATGCACCGCTTCATTTCCGCGCACCTGGCGCCAGCCGGAGAGCGGTGGAAGCTCGATTACCGGCGTCCGGTCTGCTGGGCGGTGATCTGGTGGAAGGTTGCCCCGCGGCCTTGAGGTTTCGCTAGTACCGTGACTGCGTGATTTAGTTATCGCCGGAATGTAGCGCCGCTCTCCAGAGCGGCTGTCGTGCGGGTCTCCAGACCCGCAACAGGCATGGAACAGGGATTACCAAATCACATGGTCTGAGTACTAGAGAACCGCTATCAAGCCGGCCGGCGCTCAGGAGATGGCGCGGAAGAACCAGTAGAGCAGGCCGGAGAGCAGCGCAGCGGCCGGCAGCGTGAAGACCCAGCCGGCGGCGATGTTGCGCACCGTGGACCAGCGCAGGCCGCTGCCGTTGGCGCTCATGGTGCCGGCCACGCCGGAACTGAGAATGTGGGTGGTCGAAACCGGCAGGCCGAATCTGTCGGCGGCAAAGATGGTGGCCATGGCCACCAGGCCCGCGCTGGCGCCCTGCGCGTAGGTGAGGTGTTCCTTGCCGATCTTTTCGCCCACGGTGATCACCACCCGCCGCCAGCCGACCATGGTGCCCAGCCCCAGCGCCAGGGCGACGGCGACTTTGACCCAGTCGGGGATGAATCGGGTAGCCTTGTCCACCTGGCTCTTGTAGTTCAGCAGGGTGGCGCTTTCCGTGTTGGTAAAAGCCGGGTTGTGGTCCCTGACCATCAGCCGCAGAGCCTCGCTGGCAATGTACATCTCGTTGCGAATGTCGCTCTGCTTCTGCCCCGGCAGGAATTTGAAGCCCTTGAAGTGGGTAACCTCGCTATTCACATCCCCAATCAGCTCCCGCAGCGCGGGAATGGTCTCCGGCTTGAGCTGTTTGGTGCGAATGTACTGTGTGACCACGGCGCGGGCGTCGGAGGGCGGCGCGCTATTCTGGCCCGCGTGGCGGTCCAGAACCTGGCCGGCCTGCGCGGAGGCGGACATGAATTGCTGGAGACTCTGAGGAGTGACGTCGTGGTTGAGCGCGTAAGCGGTGGGGACGGTGCCAATCAGAATGAGCATGATCAGCCCCATGCCCTTCTGGCCGTCATTGGAACCATGGAAGAAGCTGACGCCGCTACAGGTGAGCACCATCAGGGCGCGGATGGGCCACGGTGGCGGCTGCATGTCCTTGGGCGCTTCGTAAAGCGCGGGACAGCGGATCAGCGCCTTGGACAGCAGCATGAGCGCCGCGGCGGCGCCGAAGCCGATGATCGGCGAAACCAGCAGCACCTTGAGCACCTTGATGGCCTGCTCCCAATCCACGCCGGAGCCGCCGGTATGGGCGTTGAGAAACTGGTTGGCGACGCCCACGCCGATGATCGAGCCCACCATGGTGTGCGAACTGGAGGCGGGAAGTCCGTACCACCAGGTGCCCAGATTCCAGAGAATGGCGGCGATCAGCAGGGCGAAGACCATGGCGAAGCCGGCGCCGGTGCTGACCTGAAGAATCAGATCGACCGGCAGTAGCGTGACCACCGCAAAGGCCACCGTGCCGGTGGAGAGCATGACGCCGGCCAGGTTGCAGATGCCCGACCAGACGACGGCCGTGTTGGGCTGGAGCGAGTGGGTGTAGATGACCGTGGCCACGGCGTTGGCCGTGTCGTGAAAGCCGTTGACAAACTCGAAGCCGAGGGCGATCAGCAGGGCCAGGGCGAGCAACAGGTAGGGCCAGACGCTGGTGATGGTCACCGTGCCCAAATCCTGGGCTACGTGGAAGGCAATATAGCAAAGGCCGCCGCCCAGGGCCAATATAAACGCCGCGATGCCCGTTCGGCTGGGCGTCTTTGTCAGCTTGCGATCAAGCAGCGATGCGCTTGAAGGCAGCGAATGCACGGCGGTCGCCAGGTCGGCCATCAGATCTCTCCATGGCGAGCGGAGAGACTCCACGTTCGCAAGGGTTTCCGATGCCGGGCGTCGACAACAGCATTGCACCGCAAATAAAAAAGGACTTGTTTTTGGAAATAAAAGGGGGATCGCTTTTGGCGGGAAAGATCAGAGCCGGATAAATTGGCGTCCATATAACCCCAACAACCGCATCTATGCGCAGTTGCTTGCTCCGCCAGGCGGGGAAATTAACCTGACTGCAATGATTCTACACCGGTTGGAGAGGGTTGGAAAAGAAGAGAGCGCCCGCGCGGTGGAAAACCGGGACGGTAACCGGCCAGGCGGTCGCAAAATGGGAAAAGAGGAGGGGCAGCGAATCAGGAATCCGCCAACCGCTGCAAGGCCTCGCTGTACCTTTCGATCACGCGCCGCGCAGTTTCCAGTTTCTCAGCGAGTTCAGGATCGTCTTTGGCCTTTTCCTGGAGTTCTGTCCAAAGAGGGCTGCGACGATCATTTTCCGATTTCGCCTTTTCTTCCACTCCATCGACTCCATTCCAACGCCATTCATCGTTGGCTCGTGCCCGTCACACTCCAAAACCGGAATGCATTCAACCGCCAGCAATCTGGCAGCAATCTGGTTAGGACGCAACCCTACCGCCAGTCGTCGCGGGCGTTGGCCAGGCCTTCGTTCATCGCAGCGTCGAAGCCGGTGTGCTTCTTGACGAAGATTTCGCTGAAGGCGCGGTCCTGGCGCAGCAGGATGGCCTGCAGGCGGACCAGTTCGAGCAGAGCCAGGAACATGGCGATCAGCGCCCGTTCGCTGCGGCTGTGACTGAGCAGGCGGCGCAGCGCTACGGGCTTGTCGTCCATGGCGAGGCGGCGGGCGAGGAACTGGATCATCTGGCCCACGGTCACCGCGTCCTCATCGACGTTGAAGACCGGGCGCTTGCGGGCGCGCTCCAGAATCTCGCGGAAGATGCGCACCAGGTCCACCGTGTCGGCGGCGATCTCCGGCTCGGCCGCGGCATCATTCTCGAATTCGCGTCCGCTGGGGTTGCTCCAGCTGGCGGCCTCGAGCATCTGCTTCTGTTGCAGCATCTGGGCGGCGTTTTTAAAGCGTTCGTGCTCCAGCAGCCGCTCAACCAGCTCGCGCCGGGGGTCTTCGGCGGCATCCTCGGGTCCGGAGGCGAGGCGCGGCAAGAGCATCTTGCTCTTGATGTGGATCAAAAGCGAAGCGGTGTAGATGAACTCGCCGGCCACGTCCACGTCGCCCGACTTGAGCTGGCTGACGTAGGCCAGAAACTGCGCCGTGATGCGGGCGATGGGAATGTCGTAGATGTCGATGTCCTGCTTGCGAATCAGGTCCAGCAGCAGGTCGAGCGGCCCGTCGTAAACCTGGCCGACGAGGACCGAAAAGGGGGATTGCTCGGCCTCCTCGTCCCGCAATTTCTGCTTGGCGGCGGCCTTGTCGGCGGATTTCTGGTCCACCGCTTTCGGCGGAGGAACGGGCTTGGCGGTGAGCACCAGTTGCGGGCCGGGGTGGGCGGGCTCGGCGGTGTCGGGCTCGGAGGCCACGCGCTCGACGAACTCGTCTTCAGCGGAAGCTGCGGCTTCTCCGGGAGCAGGCGCAGCTTCCGCCGCGAGCTCGGATTCTGGCGCGACGGTGGGCGTGGGCTCAGCGGGCGCAACCGGCCAGGCGACATTCTCCGGCTGATCGAGTTGGTCGGGCTGATCGGTCAATGCGGTTTCTTCTTCCCGTTCTCTCTATCTTCCTGCCTGGGCTCGTTCCCCGTTCACTGGCTGCTCTTGCCGGTCAAGCTCAACTGCATGGCGGCCCGGACCTCGACCATGGTCTGCTCGGCGCGGAGGCGGGCGCGCCGGGAGCCATCATCGAGAATCTCGATCGCCTGCGACTCGGAGAAGCTGGCGCGGCGGTCCTGAAGAGGCTGCAAAATCCCCATCAATCCATCCGCGGCCCAACCCTTGCACTCGATGCAGCCGATTCCGGCCGAACGGCAGCCTTCATAGACTTTGGCCAGGGTTTCGGGCGTGGAGAAGACCTTGTGCAGGTCGCCGACGGGGCACTTGTCCGGGTCGCCGGGATCGGTGCGGCGAATGCGGGCCGGGTCGGTGACCATGGTCTTCAGCTTCTTGCGCACCACCGGCTCGGGGTCGGTCAACTGGATTGTATTGCCATAGCTCTTCGACATTTTGCGGCCGTCGGTGCCGGGCAGCTTGGGCGAGGGGGTCAGCAGCACCTTGGGCTCGGGGAGAACGTCAGAACCGTCCGGGGCGCCGTCGAGCTTGTAGAACTGGTTGAAGCGCCGCGCAATTTCGCGGGTCAACTCGACGTGGGCCTGCTGATCCTGCCCAACGGGCACAAAATCGGGCTGGTAGAGCAGAATGTCGGAGGCCATCAGCAGCGGATAGCCAAGAAAACCGTAGGTCGATAAATCTTTGCCGGAGAGATTTTCCTGCTGCTCCTTGTAGGTGGGCACGCGCTCCAGCCAGCCCAGCGGAGTGATCATGCCCAGCAGCAGGCTGAGTTCGGCGTGCTGCAAGACCTTGCTCTGCAAAAAGATCACACTCTTGGCCGGGTCAAGACCGGCGGCCAGGTAATCGAGCAGCACGTCCAGCGTGTTGGCGGGAATCTGCGAGGGGTCAGCGTAGTCCGAGGTCAGCGCGTGCCAATCGGCGATGAAGAAGTAGCACTCGTACTGGTCTTGCAGCTTGACCCAGTTGGCCAGGGCGCCCATGTAGTTGCCCAGGTGCAGCTTGCCGGTGGGACGCATACCGCTCAAAATGCGCGGACGAGAGGATGGGATTGCGGACTCTGCCATTTTTTGTTCTTCGCTTCCGTTTTTCGCTCTATAGTTCCAGCTTTTTGCGCTTCGATTTCAGCATGACGCCAGTGAAATCTCGCCGTCTCGCCGAAAAATCCGGGAAAACGGCTCATTCCATTGTAGCGGCCAGCGTGAGGGGCTTGTAGCGCGGAGGGCGGCAAGGCTCTAGACGCGCACCAGGCCCCAGAGCACCATGCGCAGCGCCGGACCGATCAGGGCCCCCAGAATCGTTGGGCCGAGGAAGATCATCAGCATATAGCTGCCCCACATGGGAATCCGGTCGTAGACCCGCACGGCGTTGTAGGGGAGCGTGTTGCGCAACAGGCGGCTACCGTCGAGCGGAGGAATGGGCAGCAGGTTGAAGAAGCAGAGGCAGAGGTTGATCAGAATGGCCAGCCGGCACAGCATCAGCAGCGCCTGAAGACTGGGAGGCGCACCCTGCACGACGCCGCCCATGAAAGCGATCAGGGCGAGCTGGTGCCCGTTGGGAACCGCGACCGAGACGATGGCCAGCACGATGAAGGCAACCAGCACGATCAGCAGGTTGGAGGCCGGCCCGGCCAAGGTGGTCAGGTTGTCGTCGCGGACGATCTTGCGGAAGTTGCGCGTGATGACCGGGGTGGGCTTGGCCCAGCCCACCAGCATGCCGCCGAACATGCTGAGCCCAAAGAAGGGGCCGAAGATCATGATGGCGGGAAAGATCAGCGTGCCGATGGGGTCCACGTGGTACATCGGGTTGAGCGTGACGCGCCCCTGCAGGCGGGCGGTCTGGTCGCCCAGCCGCGAGGCCATCCAGGCGTGCGCGCACTCATGCACGCTGAGCGAAAACAGGAGCAGGACGAACTCGAAGACGGCGATCAGGAAGCTGCTGGGTTGCAAACGGACTCTCCACAGACTAAATCTCAGGTTAGCATGGAGGCACTCGGATTCGAGCCGGCAGCGGAGGGACCTCCGTCAGCAAAGCGGACGGAATCGGCGGTACACTGGGATCGGTAAAGGAAGGAAGCCTTTATGCGACCCTCTGAAGCACTGCAACAGCACCGGGAGACGATCCGCCTGCTTGTGCTCCAGGCCGGCATGGCGAACCCGCGCGTCTTCGGCTCGGCGCTCCACGGCGACGACCAGGACGGTAGCGACCTTGACCTGCTGGTGGACCCCGCGCCCAGGACCAGTCTGCTGGATGTGGCCCGGCTGCAAATCGAAATCGAGGCTCGCACGGGAGTCAAGGTGGACCTGCTGACGCCCCGTGCTCTACCGCTGAAGTTCCGGGATCGCGTTCTGGCCGAGGCTGCTTTTCTGTAAGGAAAAGGAACGAGGATGGAAGAGCAAGAGACGCAAAAAACTGTAAACCATCCGAAATCTGAGGGGTTGCTCTATCACTACACCGACCAGAGCGGGTTGCTTGGAATTCTGGACAGTAAGAGCATTTGGGCTACCCATGTCCGGTATCTGAATGATGCCTCAGAATTCGTTCACGGGATCAACATCGCTAGGCAATGCGTTAAGGAAGCGGAAATCAGCTTGGAATCGGTCTTGAGGGACTATCCCGACAAGGCGACTCGACAAGGCGGATCTCACAAGGTCTGGGATATCATGAGCGAACAATTCAGTTTCATGCTCAGTACCCTTTCTGAAATCCCCGTATACGTGGCATGCTTCTTCGACTCGGAGACCGAAGAGCACTTTTCGCAATCCCAAGGGGTAGGAGACAGTTTGGGACAATGGCGTGCATATTCAAAAGGATCGGCCGGGTTCAGCATAGGTTTCGACAAGGGATCACTCGAAGATCATATTAAAAGGCGCCAGACCGAGCCCGAGGATTCGCTCCTGTTCGGCGAAAAATGCATATATGACGAGGAAGAACAACGAGAGTCCTTGATGAAGGAATCTGCTGATTTTGGACGCGCCCTTGTCGAGTTTATTAAGCGATCATGGGATGATTTCGATGAGAGTCGGCGGTCCAGCGTGCTCGAGAATGCGAATGAGCGTGCCCTCAAGGCGAATTACGAAAAGGCCGATGGCCCGACTCGTACGGTGGAGGTGCCGACGATAAAGGATTTTCTCCTGCGAAGGGTTGGGTTCTTTGACGAATCGGTGCGTCGTATCGCCGTGGAAATGGCTATACCAGCAGTTTTCATGAAGCACCCGGCTTTTCGTGAAGAGAAAGAGTGGAGGATCGCGAAGGTTTTCAGTCCGAAGCCTAAGGAGGTGAGTTTCCGGCCGGGAATGTCGAGCCTCGTTCCATACATCGCTATCCCTCTGCCGATCTTGAATGAGAGCGGCCCCTCATTAATCCGACGAATCATTGTTGGACCTTCGCCAGAAATAGAGAACGCTGTAGCCGCAGCCAAAATGTTGCTGATGAGCAAGGGTTACAAGGTCAGATATTCAAGGGACGACGATGGCGTCGAGGTCGTCCCTTCCCAAATTCCCTACCGCGACTGGTAAAACCAAAACTGCGGTACACTAGCCATTGGCAGGAGGACCGGGCGGTCGCTGCCGGAGGACTGGGAAACCAGGTTCGCCGGGGGAGGAAAGTCCGAACTCCGCAGGGCAGTGTGCCGGATAACGTCCGGGACGCGGGCTTCAAGGCCCGTGGACGGCCAGTGCCACAGAAAAGATACCGCCTCGGCTACCCCTCTCGCTCTTTCGGGCGGCGAGGGCTTCCGGAATGGCCCGACAGGTTCGCCTGGACGGCCAGTCCCGCCGGGGTAAGGGTGAAAAGGTGCGGCAAGAGCGCACCGCCCCGACGGTAACGCCGGGGGCAGGGTAAACCCCACACGGAGCAAGACCAAATAGGGAGGGAAGCAATCGCCATAGAGCCAGGCGTTGCTGCGCACCGGCCCGGTGCGCCCAGGCGGCTCGAGCACGTGCCGAAACCTCCGGGTAGGTCGCTGATGAGCGTCCGCGGCGACGCGGCGCCTAGAGGAATGACCGCACACGACAGAATTCGGCTTACAGGTCCTTCTGCCGAATTTCTCGCATCCCCCGGCGGCGAAGTTTGCCGCTGGGGTGAAATACAGAAACCCCCGGCGGCGAAGTTTGCCGTCGGAGCAGCAAAGACGACAGCCCCGGCCGGGAGAGTTTTCCTCGCCGGGGCTGGCCATTTTGTTGCAGGGAGCAAGTCAGCCCCGCTGCGGCGGGGATAGCGGGTTAGCAAGTTAGCTGGTGCAGTGACAGGACAGCCGCTTCACGAAGGCCAACTCCGCTAACCCCGCCAACGCCGCTAGCACCGCTCATCCATTACCATCAATTCATGCTGCGAGTGAAACTGTTGGAGGCCGGGGCGCGGGCGCCGGTGGTGGCCCACAAGGGCGAGGATCTGGGTTATGACCTGTTTGCGCTGGAAGGCGCGGTGCTGGCTTCAAGAGCCACGGTGAAGGTGCGGACCGGCGTCAGCGTGGAGGCGCGCCACCCCCAGACCGGCGTGCCGCTGGGCCTGCTGGTGCGGGACCGCTCGTCGATGGCCGCACGCGGGGTTGCGACCACCGGCGGGGTGATCGACGCCGGCTACCGAGGCGAGATCCTGGTGCTGATGACCAACCTGACCGATGCTGCCGTCGAATTGAAGGCCGGCGAGAAGATCGCCCAGATGATCCCGGTTCCGGTGCTGACCGGCGAGGTGGAGACGGTCGAAAGCCTGGAAGAGTCGGCGCGCGCCGGGAAGGGCTTCGGCAGCTCGGGACGCTGAGGGTCGCGGCTCTCCCTATTCCCTGCTCCCTATTCCCTATTCCCTGCTTCTCTCCGTTACACTAACCCCTGCGATGCCGCACGTTTTAGCCCAATCCGTGGCGATGCTGACGACGCTGCTGACCGTGGCGGGAATGGGCTATTTTCTGGCCGCGACGCTGGCGGCGCGCGTCTTTTTGGCCGCGCGGCGGGCCCCCGTGGCGGAGTTTGCGCCCGGCGTGAGCGTACTGAAGTCCCTGAAGGGGCTGGACCCCGGCATGATGGAGGCCTTCCGCAGCCACTGCCGCCAGACTTACACGGGCGAGTTCGAGCTGCTCTTCGGCGTCTCCTCGCTGGACGATCCGGCCGTGGCGGCTGTCGCGCAGTTGCAGGCCGAGTTTCCCCAGCTCTCCATCCGGCTCATCGAGTGCCCCCTGCGGCTGGGCACCAACGGCAAGGTCAGCACGCTGGTTCAGCTCAGCGCTTACGCCCGCCACGATTTTCTGCTCATCAACGACTCGGACATTACCGTCTCGCCGCGCTACCTGGAGAGGGTGATGGCCTGCTTCGCTCCGGCGGCGGAGTTCGGCGGCACCCGCCAAGCCCCGCCAGAGGTCGGGCTGGTGACCGCGCTCTATCGTGGCCGCGCTCACGGCACGTTGGCCTCGAAGCTGGAGGCGCTGGGCATCGCCACCGACTTCCAGGCCGGGGTGCTGCTGTCGATGTGGATCGAGGGTGGCCTGCGCTATGGCCTCGGCTCGACCTTGGCGGTCAGCCGCGAGGCGCTCGACCGCATCGGCGGCCTATTGCCGCTGGCCGACCATCTGGCCGACGACTACGAGCTGGGCGCGCGCGTGGCGCGGGCTGGCTACCGCGTGGCGCTGAGCGCTGAAGTGGTAGAAACCGGCGTTCCCGCCTACGATTGGCGCGGCTTCGCCGATCACCAGTTGCGCTGGAGCCGCACCGTCCGCGACGCGCGCCCCTGGGGCTACGCCGGGCTCATCTTCACTCATGGGCTGGGCTGGGCCGTGCTCAATGTCATCGCCAGCGGAGTGAGCCTGCTGAGCCTTTGGCTGCTGGGCTTGAGCCTTTTCCTGCGCCTCACGCTGGCCATGACGGTGGGCGACCAGGTGCTGGGCGATCGCCAGGTGCTCCCCCGGCTGTGGCTGCTGCCGCTGCGCGATCTGGTGGCCATGGGCCTCTGGGCGGCGGGCTTTGCCGGCAACACGATCGTCTGGCGCGGCGAGCGCTTCACGCTCCGCGGCGGAAAACTGCACCGAGTGGGCGCATCAGTGCGTTAATCAGCCCTGCGGGCCGACGGCAACTCCCGATCTCAGGCGACGGCCGGAGCCTTCAGGAAGTCCAGAGCGCGCGTCAGGTAGGACTTCAGATCGCGGCGGTGGACCACTGCGTCGAGGAAGCCCTTTTCCAGCAGGAACTCCGCGCGCTGAAAGCCCTCGGGCAGCTTCTGACGAATCGTCTGCTCGATGACCCGCGGGCCGGCAAAGCCGATCAGAGCGCCCGGCTCGGCAATGTTCAAGTCGCCCAGCATGGCGAAGCTGGCCGAGACGCCGCCGGTGGTGGGGTCGGTGAGCACGCAGATGTACGGCACTTTGGCGTCGTCCAACTGCGCCAGCGCGGAGGAGATTTTGGCCATCTGCATCAGGCTCGCCACGCCCTCCATCATGCGCGCCCCGCCCGAGGCCGCGACGACAATCAGCGGTTTGCGCCCCAGCCGGGCGCGGTCCACGGCGCGGGCAATAGTCTCGCCCACCACGGCGCCCATCGAGCCGCCGATAAAACCGTACTCCATGGCGCTGACCACCACCGCGTGCGGCCCCAACTGGCCCACCGCGTTCAAAATGGCGTCGTCCAGGCCGGTCGTCTCCCGCGCCTTCAGCAGCCGCTGCTTGTAGGGCTTGATGTCGGTAAAGTTCAACGGGTCGGTCGAGCGCAGCCCGCCGTCCACCAGCTCATAGCCGGGTTCGAGCAGAAGCTCGATGCGCTGCCGCGCGCCGATCTTGAAGTGGTGCTGGCACTTGGGGCAGACATTCAGGTTGGCTTCCAGTTCCGCCTTCCAGATGACCGCGCGGCAGGCCACGCACTTGGTCCACAACCCCTCGGTGCGCACCGTTTTGCCGGCTGCATCCGCCGCCTCGGGGGCCGCGCCGGCCGGGCCGGACTCGTACTCGCCGCTTTCACGCTTGAACCAGGACATTCAACCTCACTCTCGAATCAGGGAACTGCTCAAATCAGGAACTGCCAAGTCTCAGACCGCCTGTTGTGGTATCGCTCATGGGTGCCCCAGGTCCCGATTTTGGGGCCTGGGATCGTACAAACTGGGATTGTACGAACTCGATGTACAAAATCATAAGGTCAGAGGCCTGGCCACCGTCAGAATGGCCGATGAACTCCCGCTCCCCATCCTGCCCGCTGGAGTATTCTCCCCATCAGTATTCTATGCCGCGCTGGGCCAAAATCCCTTTCTGGTAGGCGTGCTTTATCTCGCGCATCTCGGTTACCGTATCGGCCAGCTCGACCAGCAGGGGGTGGGCGTCGCGCCCGGTCAGGATCACATGCACCTTTTCCGGCCTCTTGCTGAGCGCCTCGGCCACCACCGCCGCGTCCAGCATTCCGTAGCCGATGGCGTAGTTGATCTCGTCCAGCACCACTAGATCCCACTCGCCCGAGCCGATCGCCTCGTGCGCCTCGGCCCAGGCCGTCTCCACCAGCCGGATCTCCTCCGCCGTGGCCTCCGCGCCACCCACCTTCACAAAGCCCCGGCCCATCTGCCGTATGATGAACCGCTCGCCGAAGGCCTCGGCCGCCTTCAGCTCGCCGCTCCGCTGGGAGCCTTTGAGGAACTGGATCATCAGCACCCGCATCCCGTTGCCCACGGCGCGCAGGGCCATTCCCAAGGCGGCGGTGGTCTTGCCCTTGCCGTCGCCGGTGTTAATCAGAATCAGTCCTCGACGCGAGTCGGTCATTTTCAGTCGCCAGTAAACAATTGTCAGTTATCAGTAAAAGCAGTTGCCCGTTGTCAATCAACATTGCCCAGTTCTGAGCGGTCTGCCACAGGCGAAATGGAAACCGCAATGCGAGCGGACCGGCAACCTCCGCTTCCCGGAGTTCATTGTCGGCGGTGCGCCGCGAACTGACAACTGAAAACTGATGCCTGCTCAGTGTCCTCCGTGATACGGGTGGCCCGCAAGAATTGTAAATGCACGGTAGATCTGCTCGGCCATCACCAGCCTGGCCAGCGCGTGGGCCAGCGTCATCGGTCCCAGCGAGAGCAGCAGGCTGGCCCGCTGGCGGGCCGCGTCGCTCCATCCGTCGGCCGGCCCAATGGCGAAGACCATCTGCTGCGCCCCCTCGTCGCGTTTGGCGCCCAGCCAGGCCGCAAAGGCCTCGCTGCTCATCTGCCGCCCGCGGCTGTCCAGGAGCACCGCCACCACCGGCGTGCGCCCCTCCTGCCGCGCCAGCCAGTCCAGCAGCGCCGCCTCCGTGCGAAATGCCTCGGCCGAGCAGCGAGCAAAGGCCGAGCAGCGTTCCAGATAGACCGCCGTCAGGGCGTTGAAGGGGTCTTTTGCGCCGGAGCGCGCGCCGATGTGGGCCAGTGTCAGATTCATAAAAACAGGATCAGCTTCCTGGGAAACAGGGTCAGCTTCGCGGAAACCAAGGTTAGCCTCCGGGAAACAGGATCAACTCCACGGAAACAGAACCAGCTTCCAGCAAGGAGAATAACCTGCCGCATCCCCTCCGCACCAATGCGGCAGGCCCGCTCTGCCGATAGCCGCGCCGCCGGCAAGCCGTGCCAGAAAAAGTCGAGAATTACCCATTTTTGGAATACATTCAATCTATTATCCAGTTCTTCATATTATTTCGTTCTGCGTCAGATAAATCCTTCATCCGTAACTCCTTTATCTTCAGTAATCAATAAGCCAACCCGGCCGGCCGGAGGGAATGGCAACCTGACTGCATATATGTACAGCCAAACCGTGCCTCGCTTTCTTGGAACCGAGTTCTCCTAAGTGCAATCCAGGAGAGAAGACGAACAGATTTTTCATTGATAGCTTTACATCGTTTGTCTTTCAGCAGCGGATCGGGTTCACACCCACCCCCTCCCTGGCCGGGATACCGAAGCACAAGCAGCGAATAAGGAAGTCCCCGAACGGGCTTCCGGTTCCTATGATTTTTTTGGAGGAAGTCGATGCGATTTTTCCGGTTGCAGAATTTGCTTCTGACGTTGAACTTGTTGGCCATGGTTTGCTTCGTGGCGATCACCACTGCCCCAGTCGCTCTCGCTCAAACCAACACCACCGGCGCGATTGCCGGAGTGGTTTCCGATTCCACGGGAGCAATCATTCCCGGCGCAACCGTAACCGTCACCAGCCTGGCCACCGGCTCAACCCGCACCGTCACCTCCGGCTCCGCGGGCGAGTATCGCGTCTCGCAGTTGCCTCCGGGAACCTATTCGATCACCGTCGAGGCGGCTGGCTTTGAAAAGACCAGGCAGACCGTCGATATAGGCCCGGGCGCGGTCGCTTCAGCCAATGTTGCCCTGACCATCGGCAAGGCCAGCGAGACCGTCGAGGTCACCGGCGGCGAAGTGCCGATGCTACATGTGGACGACGCCCAGATCTCCACCACGTTTACGGAAAAGCAGATCCTGACCCTGCCGAACCCCGGAAACGACCTGACTTTTGTCGCCCAGACCGCTCCCGGCAGCGTGATGAATACCCAAAGCGGATATGGAAACTTCTCTTCCTTCGGCCTGCCCGGCACGGCGAATACGGTTACCGTCAATGGTGGCTACTACAACGATCCGTTCCTCAATACCAGTAATTCCGGCGCCACCAACCTGCTGCTCGGCGCCAATGACATCGCCTCCGAGACCGTCACTTCGAACGCCTATAACGCATCCTTCGGTGGCTTGGGTGGCGCGCAGATCTCTGAAGTGACGCGCTCGGGCGGAAACCGGGTCCACGGCAATGCTTCCTACTATTGGAACGGCCGGGTGATGAACGCCAACAGCTACTTCAACAAACAGGCCGGTGATGAGCGATCCTTTGACAACGCGAATCAGTGGGCCGCGGCCATCGGCGGGCCCATCCGGCACGACAAGACCTTCTTTTTCGTAGACTATGAGGCTCTTGATGTCGTCCTGCCTACCCGCGCCACCATCTACGCGCCTGATGCCAGCTATCAGGCGCAGGTGCTGGCTAATCTGGCAAACAATGGCTTGAGCTCTGAAATTCCGATCTACAAGAACATCTTCAACCTTTATAACAATGCTCCAGGATACTCGAATGCAACACAGCAAACTCCGGATACAGCCGACAATCCATATGGGACGGTGGTGTTCAACGGCACGGCAGGCAACTACACCCATGAGTGGCTGCTCAACGGCCGCATCGATCATGCCCTCACCAGCAAGGACCATCTCTTCGGCCACGTAACCATCGACAGAGGCGTACAGGCCACTTTCACCAGTGTTCTGAATCCTTTGTTCGATGCATCCAGCTCACAGCCCTCTTACGCAGGCCAATTGGGCGAGCAGCATTCCTTCTCGGATGCGCTTACCAACCAGTTCCTCTTTTCCGTCAATCACTACGTCGCGGTTTTCAGCAATGCTAATCAGACCGCATCGGAGCAGATCGTGCCGTTCTCCCTCATCTTTGCGGATGGGGATTTGGGAAACAACACCCCCGTCACCGGTTCTGCATGGCCTGGCGGACTTAATATCATCTGGCCCCAGGGGCGCAACGTCACCGGCTACCAGTTCCAGGACGACCTGAGCTGGACCAAGGGCAAGCACACGCTGAGCGTGGGATGGACCATGCGCCGCAACGACATCACTGACTTCAGCCCCTCGGAGTACACCACCTCTCCAGAAGCGTATACGTCGAACGCCAGCTTCGAGCAGGGCTACGTCGACTACGCGTGGGCTGAAAACTTTCCAACCCGGCCCACCCAGCCGGTTGCACTCTACGCCATGGGCTGGTATGTCCAGGACCAGTGGAAACTGCTGCCCAACCTGACCCTCACCTACGGCCTGCGCATGGAGCACAACTCCAACCCGGTCTGCCGGACGAACTGCTTCGCGCACCTCTCCGGCGACTTTGCCAACGTGCCCACCAGCACCTCGACCCCGTACAATAAGCTGATCGCATCCAACCTCAGCAAGGCTCTGCCCGACTTGCAGAAGATCGGCTGGGAGCCCCGCGTTGGCTTCGCCTACCTGCCCTTTGGAGCCGGAAGCAAGACCACGATTCGCGGCGGATTCGGGATGTTTGCCGACGCCTTTCCGGGAATCATCGCCGACGACCTGCTCAACAATGCTCCAGTCAATGTTCCGTTTACAATTTCCGGCATGAATCCGCTCGTTCCCACCGCCCCCAATAGCGCCCATTCCATCGCGGCCGCCTCTAACGCGGCATTTCAAAACGGATTCTCGTCTGGGGAGAGCTTTGCGACGATTTCCGGCGCAGTCCCTACCTTCTCTGCACCTAACATGACGAACCCGGCAACGAAGATCAAGAACCCGACCTACGAAGAGTGGAGCCTGGCCATCGAGCAGCAGTTGGGCAGGTTCGATACCGTCTCCATCATGTACGTCGGCAACCACAGCTATCATGAGCCGGAACTCAATAGCGGCATCAATGCCTTCAACCCCAACGGATTGACGGGCTTCCCTGAGCTCTCCACCACGACCGCTCCTAATCCGAACTTCGGCGATGTCACCGAGGTAACGAGCTCCGCCAATGGGAATTTCAACGGCGTCGTGCTCTCGGAGCAGCACCGGTCGAAAAACCTCACGCTGACCTTCAACTACCAGTGGAGCCACGCGCTCGACGAGATTTCCAACGGCGGTTTCAGCCCATTCTCCGGTAACAGCGTCTACCCCTCCAACCCCTTCAATCTGCGCCAGAACTACGGCAATGCGGACTACGACATCCGTCAATACGTGAGCGCCAGTTACGTCTATGATCTTCCGCATTTCGCGGGACCAAAGGTGCTGGTTGATAACTGGGAGTTTTCTGGAACCGTCTTCCACAGCACCGGATTACCCTTCTCGGTGATCGATACCGGGACCGCCGGCGGGATCGCCAACTACAGCGTCAACGGTACCCCGAACCCGCTCTTTGCTCAACAGACTGCATCTATTAACGGCCACACCCACTGCGGCGGCAACGCGGCTGCCAACGGAAACCCTTGCGCCTTTGCGTCGGACTTTGCAGCGGCAACCGACTTCGGTCAGTCCCGCCGCAACCAGCTCTATGGCCCCAACTACACCGATGTTGATTTCGCGGTGACCAAGGGCTTCAACATGCCTCACTGGGAGACGGCCAAGCTCAAGATTGGCGCGCAGTTCTTCAACCTCTTCAACCACCCGAACTTCGGTCAGCCCTATAACGATGTTGCTTCGCCAGGGCTGGGAACCATCACATCCACGGTGAACACGCCAACCTCGATTCTCGGATCGTTCCTGGGCGGCGATGCCTCTCCGCGGCTTATCCAGTTGATGGCGAAGTTCGACTTCTAAACCCAGGCAGCAATCAACAAATAAAGGGCGCCCCGCGGGGCGCCCTTTATTTGTGTTGATAAGATTTTCAGCCTGGAGCCTTCCGATAAATCGTCCGCGGCCCCTGAATCAAACAGAAAATCAGGAGTTTTTCCGGGAAGTCTTCTTCGCGGCGGCTTTTTTAAGCGGAGATTTTTGGGCGGCAGCCGGTTTTGCCGCCGCAACCTTCTTCGCCGCGGCCTTCTTCACCGCAGTCTTTTTTGGCGCAGCCGTTTTTGGCGTAGCCTTCTTGGCGGCGGCGCTCGTTTTCGCCGCTTTCTTTGCTATGGGCTTGGCCTTGGCGGCTGCCGGCTTGGCTTTGGCGGTAACTTTTTTTGCGGCGGGCCTGCTCACGGCTTTCTTTGCCGGAGCCTTCTTCGCGACCGCTTTCTTGGCCACGGGCGCAGCCTTGGCGGCTGCCGGTTTGGCCTTCGCGGAGGCTTTTTTGCGCGCAGCGACGGTCTTTTTGGCCAGCGCGGCCTTCAGTTCGGCGTCGAACTCGGCCGGGCTGAGCGGACGCGCCGACTTGCGCAGCCTTTCAATGTCGTAAAAGGCGCGGCGCTCGGTCAGAAAGACGTGCACCACAAAGTCCACGTAGTCGAGCAGAATCCATTCGCCCTGACGGCGGCCCTCGACGGAGTTGGGAAAGACGCCAAACTCTTTTTTGAGCCGGTACTCGATCTCGTCGGCGATGGCGATGGCCTGACGGTCGTTCGCGGCCGAGGTGACCAGAAAAAAGTCCGAAAGCCCCGAGTCGATAGGGTCGAGCTCGAGGATGCGGGTCTCTTCACCCTTTTTCTCTTCACAGACCTGGGCAGCGGCCTGCACCAGAATACGCGTTTGCTGATGGTGATCCTGAACAGTTGCCATGCTTTGCGATTAGTCTCCGAGTTTTATCCTAGCCTTTCAACCGGGCGGGGGCAAGTTGCATTGTCAGCGATAGAGGCCGTGGGCGCGAATATAATCCGAAACGGGACCGGGAAGCAACTCGCGGCCCATCGCCTGGCCTCGGTCTTCATGTTCGTGTTCGCGAGCCCGCGCCGGATCTTGAAGCTGAATCAGCTCACGATTCTGAACCTGCTCCCGGATTCGCACTTGGTCCCCAATCCGCATTTGCACACGAATCCGCCGTTGCTCTCGAATTCGCAGTTGTTCACGAATCTCTGACGCGCTGATCTCGACCTCGAGGCCCGGAAGCAGGTAAAGCGGAGCCTGATCGCCGGCGGGATTGCGCAGCATATAGCGCCGCACCTCAATTGCTCCCGCAGTATTCCCCGCAATTTCTTCGGCTCTTTCTTCGGCGCAACGGTCAGTTTGCGGCCTGGAGACAAGGCTGAGCCCTTCGGGCAGCATGGCCTCCAGATCGTCCAACCGCTGGCCCGGCCGCGAGGCGACGATCAGCGGCGCCACAAAAGGAATCTCCGCCGCGCCGCGCCAGCGCCTGAGTCCGCTGAACGAGTCGGCCCCCATCAGGCAAAACAGGGCACCCTCGGACGGCAAACCGGCGCGCAGCCCGCGCAGCGTTTGCAGCGTGAAGTTGGGCTCGCCGGAGGGTTTGGGGGCGTCGGCCAGCGAGACGATAAAGCCTGGATTCGAGCCGATGGCCAGCCGGGTCATCTCCAGCCGGTCGGCAAAGGAGGCCGTCGATCCCATCGGCTTGAGCGGCTGCGCGCCCACCGGGGCAAAAAGCACGGTGTCGAGGCCGAGCGCCGACTGGGCAGCTCGCGCCACGGCCAGATGACCCAGGTGGGGCGGGTCAAAACTGCCCCCGAAGAAGGCCACGCGGCGTCCGTGAAATGTAGGCTGACCCATTGCCGGCTGATCCATCCGTTTATGTTAGCTGGTGACGGGCCTTCTGGTAACATCGGAGTCATAATGCGCTACTTGATTGCAATTCTCGCCCTGGCCGGAGTGGTGGTTTCCGCTCTGGCTCTTCGCGTTCACTATTCGACCGGAGCCGAGCCCTGTTCGATCAACGCGACCTGGGATTGCGGCGTTGTGAATCACAGCCCCTTTGCCGAGATCGCGCACATTCCCGTGGCGGCCATCGGCATTGCCGGCTACCTGGTGCTGGCCGGCCTGGCGCTGGCGCGGCAGCGTTTTCTGGCCTTCCTGGCCGCTCTGGTGGGGCTTGGTTTTGCTCTCCGCCTGACCTCCATCGAGGAATTCGCCTTGCAGACCTGGTGCCTTTACTGCGTAATTTCGCAGGTGCTCATTGCGCTCATCACGCTGCTCGGCCTGGGATGGTTTTGGGCTGAATATATTGCCCTGAAGCGGGCCAGCCGCGGAGTGTAATTCCCCATTACTTTATTGGTACCTTATCTGACTTCCCTCTTGCCCTATGCCAAGCGCTGGTAGACTTGAGCAATAGCGGTTCTCCTGTTGCTATCGCGGGAAACCACTGACACCTTGCACGATTTTTGAAACTCTGCACGAACTGGAGAACCGCTCTAGCCAATGGTCAAGCAAAAATACGCTCGCTGGATGTACGAATGGGAGACGCGGCTGACCACGCGCGATGAAAATCGCGTGGTGCGTCCGCTGGAGTGGGGCTTCGAGTGGATTGCGCCCTTCCTTCGCGAAAACGGCTTTGCCGAAGCGTTGCCCGGCCCGGAGCTCGTGGCCGACCCCGCGCTGGCCGAGGCCGCCATGGTGCTCATCAATCAGTTCCTCGTCCGCCACAGCGACAGCTTCTTCGGCTACCGGCGCCCCACTGACTTTCGCCTCGAAGAGCGGGCACCGCAATTGTTTCCCACCAACGTGCGCCCGGAGACGCTGGCCCAGGATGCCGCGATCAAGCAGCAGGCGGCCGAAGGGAAGACGCCTCCGGCGCAGTTTCTGCGCTTCACCTCGCCGGAGCGGACGCCCTACCCTGAAAATGACCAGGTCAACGCCCGCTGGTATCCCGCCGCGGCAGCGCACCAGGACTCGAACCGGCCCCGGCAGGCCATCGTGGTTTTGCCGCAGTGGAATGCCGACGCCTTCAGCCACAATGCGCTGTGCTCCATCTTCAACCGGATGGGGATTTCCGCACTCCGGCTCTCCCAGCCCTACCATGACATTCGCCGCCCCGCCGAGTTGGAGCGCTCCGACTACGCCGTCAGCGCCAACGTCGGCCGCACCCTCTCGGCCTGCCGCCAGGCGGTGGTCGACATTCGCTGTTGCCTGGACTGGCTCGAGGAGCAGGGTTATGAGCACTTCGGCGTGCTGGGAACCAGCCTGGGCTCTTGCTACGCCTTCCTGGCCAGCGCGCACGATGCGCGGCTCCGGGTGAACGCCTTCAACCACGCGTCCACCTCCTTCGGGGACGTGGTCTGGGCCGGCCAGAGCACCCGCCACATCCGGCAGGCGCTGGCCGAGGCAGGCCTTTCGCAGGAACGCATCCGGGCCTTGTGGGCGGCCATCAGCCCGTGCAGCTATTTCCCAAAGCTTGTCCGCCCCGAGGTCCGCGGCCCGCAAAAAAAGGTGCTGGTCGTCTATGCCAACTACGACCTGACCTTTCCCAAGGAGTACTCGCTGCAGGTGGTCGAGGCCTTCCGCCGCATCGGCCTCAACTTCGAGTCGCGCGTGCTGCCCTGCGGCCACTACACCACCGGCGAAACGCCCTACAAATTCATCGACGGCTGGTACATGGGCTCGTTTGTCTACCGCGCCTTCAAGGCCCTGCGCCAGGAGCAGGCCGTCAGCCTGAAGGCCGCCGCCGTTCGTCCGGTTTCCGTTCAGTTGACCGAGCGAGAAGAGGAAGCCATCCTCCGTTAAATAATGTCCTTGCTCCGTCCCTACGGGACTCCGTAACGAACTTGTGGAATCCCTATTCCCCACGCTGAAGCGCGGGGCTAATCAACTCTGCGCCTTCGGCGCGTTTGTGCGGACATTCCCCATGCAGTCCTCAATGAAGCCCCTGCTCCCTCCGGATTCCGCGATTAACAACTGTAGTACCAGGGTGGAAACCGGCAATTGCCAGTCAGCTCGCCGGCCGCCAGCGGAGGATGGGCTTTCGGGCCGCCGTCACCTCGTCGAGACGGGAGACGCGCGTCGAGTGGGGGGCGGTCTTGACCAGTTCAGGCGTCTCTTCCACCTCCTTGGCAATCGCGAGCATCGCCGCGATGAACAGGTCCAGCTCCTCCAGCGACTCGCTCTCCGTGGGCTCGATCATCATCGCGCCGGGGACGATCATCGGGAAGCTGACCGTGTAGGGATGGAAGCCGTAGTCGATCAGCCGCTTGGCGACGTCGCCGGTTTTGACCCCCTTGGCCGCCTGCCGCTTGTCGCTGAAGACCACCTCGTGCATCGAGGGGGTCTTATAGGGCAGCTCGTAGAGGTCTTCGAGCTGCGAGCGGATGTAGTTGGCGTTGAGAACGGCGTCTTCAGTGGTCTGGCGCAGGCCGTCCGGCCCGTTGGCCAGGATGTAAGCCAGTGCGCGGATGAAGATTCCCACGTTGCCGTAGAAGGCGCGGACCCGGCCAATGGACTGGGGGCGATCGTAACTCCAGCCGAGCGGGAATCGCGGCTGATCGAGGTTCTTACCTTCCCAGGTCCCAAAATCGGGATCTGGGGCGCACTTCGTGCCGTTCTCGTTTCGGACCAGAATCGGAATCGGTAAAAACGGTTCCAAAAACGCCTTGCAGGCCACCGGTCCAGAGCCGGGTCCGCCGCCGCCATGGGGGGTCGAGAAGGTCTTGTGCAGGTTCAGGTGCATTACGTCCACGCCGAAGTCGCCGGGACGGGCCTTGCCCACCAGGGCGTTCATGTTGGCGCCGTCCATGTAGAGCAGAGCCCCCTTGGCGTGCAGGATATCGGCGATTTTGTGAATCTGGCTCTCGAAAACGCCGATGGTCGAGGGGTTGGTGAGCATCAGCGCGGCGGTTTCTTCGTCCACCTGCCGGGTGAGCGCCTCCAGGTCGATGCCGCCCTCGGCGTTGGATTTGAGGGTTTCCACCGCGTAGCCGCAGATGGCCGCGGAGGCCGGGTTGGTGCCGTGAGCCGAGTCGGGAATGAGAATCTTGCGGCGCGGATTGCCCTGGGATTCGTGCCAAGCGCGGACCAGCAGAATTCCGGTGAGTTCGCCGTGCGCGCCGGCGGCCGGCTGGAGAGTGATCGCGTCCATGCCGGTGATTTCGAGCAGGCAGCGCTGGAGCAGGTCGATCACCTCCAGACTTCCTTGCGCCAGGGAGTCGGGCCGGTAGGGGTGGGCCTCGGCCAGGCCCTCGATGCGGGCCACGTACTCGTTCACCCTCGGGTTGTACTTCATGGTGCAGGAGCCGAGCGGGTACATTCCCAGGTCGATCGAGTAGTTCCAGGTCGAGAGCCGCGTGAAGTGGCGGATGATCTCGATCTCGCTCAACTCCGGGAGCTCCGCTCCTTGATCGCGCCTTGCGGCGCCCAGCAGCGATGCGGCATCGACAACTGGCACATCGAGCGGCGGCAGCCGGAAGGCTCGCTTGCCGGGCGAGGACTTCTCGAAGAGCAGAGTCTCATTCTGCGTCGGGTGAGGGCGGACTTTCCGGTTGGCGTTTGCTACTGGAACCTCGGGTGATGCCATTTTTGCCTCGCTGCAAACTCAGGGAGCCGATTCCGGCTTGCTCCAAATTGAAGAAAAATCAGTCGAATGAAAGGTAGATCATCGTTCTGTCTTGAAGCCGAAGCGCTTCTCGTTCAAAAACCAAGTGCAGCGCGCCCAGAGGTATCCGGCCAGCAAACAAGCGGGCAACCTGCTCGCCACATAAAGCCAATCCAGTTTCTGGTGGCGGGCAAAGTGATTGGTGATGGAGGTCAGGATGAACATGATGCCGCCCCACTTCAGCACGCCACGATACAAAATAAAAGCCCGCCTGCCGTGCCTTCGCTTCTTCTCCCACTTCCGGAGCTGCCGGCTACGTACTGCGGATCGGAAGCGATCGAACATTTCCACTCCTCCATTTGCGAATGCAAAACCAGACCGGGCCAATCAGTCCTGGCCTATGCTCCCGCCGGCCGGGCGGCCAGTGCGCGGGCTGCGGCGTCGATCTGCTCGCGGGTTACAACTTCGGTGGCGCACCAGAGGGTTGCGTGGCCGAGTTCAGGGTACCAGCGGCTCAGATCGATGCCGCCAACAATTTTTTCATCGAGGAGCCGCTGGCTCCATTGCGCCGGAGACTCCTCCGTCAGAAGAACGAACTCGTTGAAGCGGGGCGCGCCCGTGAACAAGAGCTTCGCTCCGGGCTGCGAACCAAGTTTCTTGGCTGCGTAGTCGGCTTTGGCCAAGTTGTGTTCGGCCAGTTCGCGGATCCCCTCCTTGCCGTAGACAGAGAGGAAGATGGTGGCCATCAACGCCACCAGGGCCTGGTTGGTGCAGATGTTCGAGGTCGCCTTTTCGCGGCGGATGTGCTGCTCACGGGTTGCCAGGGTGAGCACGAAGCCACGGTAGCCTGAGACATCGACGGTCTGGCCAACCAGGCGGCCCGGCATCTGGCGCAAAAACTGCTCCTTGGCCGCGATGACGCCGCAAAATGGGCCGCCATAGCTCAACGCCACTCCAAACGACTGCGCCTCCAGGCTGACGATGTCGGCCTCGACGGGCGGGCGAACGACGCCGAGGGAAATTGCTTCGGCAATCGACACGACCAGCAGCGCGCCCTTGGCGTGGGCGATGGCGGCGATGGCCGGAATATCCTCGATGACGCCGAAGAAGTTGGGGCTTTGCACCAGAACCGCGGCGGTCTCCTGGGTGACGGCGGCTTCGAGCGCGGCCAGATCGATGCGGCCGGTTTCGCGGTCGTAGCCAACCACAGTCGCGGGCAGGCTCCGGAATTTCGTATAGGTGGCCAGGACCTCGCGGTACTCGGGATGAACGGCGGCGGCCACGACGGCCTGGTGGCGGCCGGTGGCGCGCGCGGCCATCATCACCGCCTCAGATGCACCAGTTGAGCCGTCGTACATGCTGGCGTTCGCTACGTCCATAGCCGTCAGCTCGGCGATCATGGTCTGGAACTCGAAGATCGCCTGCAGCGTGCCTTGCGAGATTTCGGCCTGGTAGGGCGTGTAGCTGGTCAAAAACTCGCCGCGCTGGATGAGCGAGTCGATGATGACCGGCCGGTAATGGCGATAGGCTCCCGCGCCGAGAAAACTGGCGAAGTCGGTCGAGTTTTTCGCCCCGGCCGCGCGAAAGCCGTCGATGATCTCGCTCTCGGCGTGGGCGCGGGGAAGCGCCAGGTCGCGGTCGAGGCGGTATTCGGCAGGAATGACGGCGAATAGATCGTCGATCGAGGCCGCGCCGACGGCGGCCAGCATTTTTTCGCGTTCGGCGGGAGAGTTGGGAAGGTAGCGCATTTTTAGCTGCTAGCTCCTAGCTCTCTTCCGCGATGAAGGCCTCGTAAGCGGCGGCGTCGAGCAGGGCGTTGATCTGCGCCGGGTCGGCCAGCTCGACCTTGACGATCCAGGTCTCGTGGGGCTTCTCGTTGAGCTTGTCGGGCGAGTCCTTCAGCTCCTCGTTGATGGCGGTAACCGTGCCGGTGACGGGCGAGAAGAGGTCGCTGACCGCCTTCACGCTTTCGACTGAGCCGAAGGCCGCATTGGCGGTGACCGGGTCGCCCACCTTGGGCAGGTCCACGTAGACGATGTCGCCCAGCGAGGCCTGCGCGTAGTCGGTGATGCCGATGGAGCCGATGGAGCCCGCGAGTTCGATCCACTCGTGCTCGCGGGTGTAACGGAAGTTTGTGGGGTAGGCCATGATGAGTCCGCTCCTCAAGGAAGTGAAGCCCCAGTGTACGACTTGAGGGGGTTGATGGAAAACGGCAGGCACGGGAAGAAGGCCAGGAACCAGTCCCTGATCCCAATTCCCTATTTGTCGAAGAAGCTGCCATGACCGCCGTTGGCCCAGGGGTCGTAGTGGGCTGCAAAGCTGGCGCGGTGCTGGATGGAGGGGTGGCTGTATACCCAGAACTCAATAATGGGGTTGGGGTTGGGGTCTTCGAGCCGGGCCTCGCCGAGGTGGTTGAAGGCGGAGACGACAGTCTTTTGCGGGTCGGCGACGAGGCCGTGGATGGCTTCCTGGCCATAAACGTCGGCTTCGTGCTCGAAGTGGCGGCTGAAGGTATTGCCGACCGGTTGCAAAATGAAACTTGCCGCCGAGAGGACGAAGAGCAGCACCAGGAAGCCTTGGCGGCTGGCGAGCGGCGTTTGCCCGTCTTCGAGCCCGTCCAACTGCCAGCGAGAGCCGAAGCGGCGGGCCAGCCAGCCGGCCAGGGATGCCGAGGCCCAGAAGACGAAAAACAGCGCAATGGCCGCGCCGGCGATCATTTTGGAGATGTGGTGGAGGACGTAGTGGCCGCTCTCGTGGCCGAAGATGAAGAGAATCTCGTCGTCGGGAATGCGGCCGACGGTGGTGTCCCAGACGACGATGCGCTTGGTTGAGCCGAGGCCGGCGACGTAGGCGTTGAGTCCGTTGGATTTTTCGCTAGCCTTCATCAAAAACATACGGTCGGGCGGGATGCGAGTGCCGGTGCGGGCGACAAGACTCTCCAGCCGGTCAACCAAGGCGGAGTGGTTCTTGGCCAGCGGCTCGAAGTGGTTGAAGATGGGTTCGAGCAGCGGCTCGCCAAGGACAGAAAGTATCATCAGCGTCAGCGCGACCAGCCAGGAAAAAATCCAGTAGCGGCGCGGAGAAACGCTTGCGATCCAGTTGAAGAAGAGCAGAATGGGAGCACCGAAGAGGACCGAGACTCCCAGTCCTTTGGCCAGATCGTCGAACCAGCTGCACCAGCCTTGAACGCTAACGCCATAGTGGCGGCTGACCGCGTGGCCGATTGCCTCCAGCGGCAGTTCGGCCAGCGCGGTGACGATGAGAACGGCGGCGAAGAAGAGAAGACCCTGCAGCCAGCGACGGCGCGACAGGCGCTCAGCCCATGCAGCCAGGCCAGCGGCCCAGCGGGTGGCCAGCAGCAGCCAGAGGAGGAACAGCTCCCAGAGAGAGCTGGCCAAGCCGAGGGAATGACGGATGCGGCCGAGGGCGATGGCCTTGACGAGCTTCGCGGGCGGCAGGGAGTAAGCCTGCGCCGTGGCGGGTTGGGCTGGAACGGTCGTGGAAGAAGGCGCGGTTTGGACCGGCGTTGACGGCAGCGCGGTCTTGCCGTGCGAATTCAGGCCGCTGAACAGAAAGGCGAGGCAAAGCACCGGCAGCAACCGGCGCGCAAAGCTCATGGGCAGTTTCCTCTTGAGTAGCTTACTCTGAGAGAATTCAGCCTGAAGGCATTTTGCCGGGATTATCAGCCTATGAGAGAGATTTCGATTGCCATCCCGAGACGCTCCGCCCTCAGAGCTGGCCTTTGCGCGGTTTTTGCCGCTTGGATGCTGGCATTGTCAGCGGCAGCCGGAGCACAGCAGCAGACAGCTCCCGTACTATTGGACGCGATGACGGCCGAGCTCAATCGCGCCTTCGCCTCGCTTGGCAAACAAGGTTCCGGGCCCCAGGGATCTGACCAGCCGCTGCCTCCCTACTTTCTGAGTTACGCGGTGGGCGACGCCACCATGGTGACCATTCGCGCGCAGTTTGGGGCCTTGGTGAGCAGTTCGGCCAACCACATCCGACAGGCTGACGTGCAGGTGCGGCTGGGCTCGCCCAAGCTGGACAACACGCATGGCGCTCATCGCGGCTCGGCGGTGACCAGCGCCGCGCTGCCGCTCAACGACAACCGGGAGGCGCTGGCGCGGTCGCTGTGGCTGGCCACCAACACCGGTTATGGAAATGCCGTCGAAAACTACCTGCGGGTGAAGACCGAGGCCGAGGTGCGGGCCAGGGAAGCCGACAACTCGCCGGATTTCAGCCAGGAGGCGCCACAGATCCACATCGGAAAGCCAGCTCCGCCGGTGAAGGTGGACCGCGCCCTTTGGGAGCAGCGGACGCGGGCGCTCTCGCGCATCTTCCGCGAGTACCCGGACGTGGACCAGAACGCGGTGATGCTGACGGCCGAAAACGAGACCGATTACTTTGCTTCGTCGGAGGGCTCGAAGGTGGTGGCGCCGCATCAGCAGGCGCGGCTGGTGGCGGTTGCCGTCACCCGCGCCGAGGATGGCATGGACCTCTACCGGGCGCGAACCTTCGAGGCGGAGACGGTCGATGGCCTGCCCTCGCAGGCGGAGATGGAGGCGGCGGTGCGCGAACTGGGCGCCAGCCTGGAGGCCTTGCGCAAGGCTCCGGTGACCGAGCCCTTCGACGGGCCGGCGATTCTCTCCGGGCGGGCGGCGGCGGTCTTCTTCCATGAGGTGCTGGGCCACCGGCTCGAGGGCCAAAGGCAGCGCGGCAACGAGGAGGGCCAGACCTTCACCCGGGATGTGGGCAAGCAGATCCTCCCCGGCTTTCTCTCCGTGGCCGACGACCCGACCCAGGCCAGCTTTGGCAAAACCTGGCTGAGCGGCAGCTACGAATACGACGACGAGGGCCAGAAGGCGCGGCGGGTCGAGCTGATTCAGGACGGCGTGCTGAAAAACTTCCTGCTGTCGCGGCAGCCGATTGACGGTTTTACCGCCTCGAACGGCCACGGCCGCGCGCAAACCAGCAAGATGCCCACCGGGCGGCAGGGCAACCTGATTGTGACCTCGACCAAGATGGAGTCCGAGAACAAACTGCGCAAGCAGTTGATCGAGGAGGCCAAAAAGCAGGGCAAGCCCTACGGGCTCTACTTCGAGGACATCTCCTCGGGCTTCGCCGTAACCCAGCGCAGCTCGCCGCAGGCCTTTCAAGTGATTCCGCTGGTGGTCTGGCGGGTCTTCGTGGATGGGCGGCCGGATGAGCTGGTCCGCGGGGTGGGCATTGTGGGCACGCCGCTGGCCGCGATGAAGAGCATTCTGGCCACGGGCGACAGGTACGAGGTCTTCAATGGCGAGTGCGGCGCCGAATCGGGCACGATTCCGGTCAGCGCGGTGGCCCCGGCGATGCTGGTGCGGGAGATGGAGACGCAGCGCCAGCCGCAGGGCACGGCGCGGCCACCGATCCTGCCGATTCCAGGGGTGGAAGCCTCGGCGGCAGCGCCCTCTGGGCCGCAAAACACGCCCGCCGTTCTCCAAAAGGAGGCGCAATGAAGCCGATTCGTTCCGTGGCTCTGCTTACCGGAGCCGGATTTCTGGCGGCGATTCTGGGTGGCCTTGGCGGCCTGAGCGCGTCCGGACAGACAGCAGCTCAACAAACCCGCGCCGAGTCCGAAAAAGACCCTGTGCTGAAGGCCATGCTCGCCGAGCTGGACCGCAGCAAGAGCCAGTTGCAGTTGCCGGGCTTCGAGAAGCCATTCTTCCTTCAGTACCGCATCGACGAGATCGACAACTTCGAGACCAAGGCGGAGTTTGGGGCCACCAGCAGCTCCCAGCGCAACCACGGGCGGGTGGCGCAGGTGACGGTGCGGGTGGGCGATTACAAGACTGACAGCTCCGGAGGCAAGGGCGACGGCGTGATCGAACTGGAGGCGCTGGACGACGACCCGATCGCGCTGCGCTCGGCGCTGTGGGCGGCAACCGATCAGGCCTACAAAAGCGCACTGGCCGCCTATGCGAAGAAGCAGGCCGAGTTGAAACAGGTCGAAACTCCGCCGCAAGCCGATGACTTCAGCCGGGAGACGCCGCTGATCCGGCTGGAAGAGCCGCTCGAGCTGAAGGTGGACGAGGCTGCATGGGAGGCCAGGGTGGCGCGCGACACCGGGCTCTACCGGACCAGCGCCGCGCTGAAAGCCAGCCAGCGCGAGGTGCGTTATTCGGCCGGGAAATTCGCCGCGCGGGTCACGACCACCTGGCTGGTCAACAGCGAAGGCGGCATCGTGCGCCAGTCGGCGGGCTATTACCAGGAGGAATTCGCAGTGGGCGCGCAGGCGGCCGACGGCATGAGCCTGGACCGCTCCTATGCGACCAATGGGCCGGCACTGAAGGACCTGGATTCGGCGGCGGCCTTCGCCCAGCACGTAGCCGGACTGATCGCTTCGCTCACCGATCTGCGCAACGCGCCGATCGTCGGGGAGGAGTACCACGGCCCGGTGCTGCTCTCGGCCGACGCCAGCACCAGCATTCTGACGGCCCTACTGTCTACCGAACTGGCGGCGACGCGGCCCAAGCTGGGCACCGAGGCCAGGACCAACGGACCATTTGCATCGAGCTTTCAGGCGCGCGTGCTGCCGGAGTTCATGGATGTGACCGACGACCCCGGCCTGAAGAGTTTTGACGGCCGGGGGCTGGCTGGCTCCTACGATATGGACGACGAGGGCGTTCCGGCGCAGGCGGTCAAGCTGATTGCCGCCGGCCGGCTGGAGAATTATTTGATGGGCCGCCAGCCGGTGCGCGACTTTCCCCAGTCGAACGGCCACGGCCGCGCCGGGATTGCCGCGCTGCCCAGGCCGGTGATCGGCGTGCTGAAGGTGAGCGCGCGCGAGGGATTGACGGACGAGGAGCTGAACCGCAAGCTGCTGGACCTGGCCAGGGATCAGGGGCTGAAAAACGCCTATTACGTGGAAACCATGGGCGGAGAACTGACGCCGCGGCTGCTCTACCGCGTCAGTCTGGACGGCCCCCAGGCAGGCCAGCGGGAGCTGGTCCGCGGTGCAGTGCTGGACGACCTGGACCAGCGTACGCTGCGCTCCGGCGTGGCGGCGGCGGGCAAAAAGCTGTGGGTGGCCAACTACTTTGGCGACGTGCCGGAAACGGTGCTGGCCCCGGCGCTGCTGCTGAACGACATCACCGTCCGCCGCGCCAATAAAAAGAACGACAAGCTGCCCTTCTACCCGCCGCCAGAGTAAGCGGCGAACCGCCATTGCGGGCGAACCGGCTTGGAGCATTTTCAGGGTTCCTATAAGGCGTGCATTGCGCTCTCCCACCCTAGAGCATTTTCGGAATAAATGTAGTCCTTTTGAGTGTATTGAATGTGGCTTTTCCTTAAGGGAAAAGCCACTTGAGTGTGAGGTTTCGGTCTACAGCAATTCCGAAAATGCTATAGCCGCAAGGAGTCAAGAAGCAGCTTCTTCGGCTTCGCTCAGAATGACAAGCGAGAGCCTGCCCTGAGCGAAGTCGAAGGGATGGGGCACCCAGACCTTACACCATCAGTGAAACCGCTCTAATCCTCCGCCGCCGCCGCGCGCAGGTACTGGTCGCTGATGGCGCTGCAATCGATCGACAGGCAAGAGCCCAGTTCGCTGAAGTTCTTTTCCCAGACCGGGCGCTCCTCGGAGCCCAGCGCGGTCAGTGCGTAGCTGGAGGTGCGCAGAATCTCGTACCAGATGTTCTGCGCCTGCCACAGGTTCAATTCAAAGGGCAATTCCTGCAGGATGCGGCCCAGCGCCAGCGCCCGGTCCAGCGTCTCCAGCACCCCGGAAGACATTTGCAGTTCGACCATGACCGACTTCATGCGCTGGTCGGCGAGATAGGAGAGCGTAGCCGTCTCCGGGGGAACCTGATCGGCCTTGGCCAGCGAAAGAAAGGAGCGCAACTGGGGTTCGTCAACGGGGTCGGTCTCCAGGGCGCGGCGCAGGCCCGCGTTGATGGCAAAGCCGGCCGCCAGGGTGAGGGCGGGCGGCTTGGGCAACCCGGCCTGGGAGAGGAAGTGCAAGAGGGTGGCGTGGTCCTTGTAGATGGAGGTGAGCGAGTTCTCGATGTCGGTGAGCGTCGAGTTCAGAATCAGTTGCACGATGCGCCGCTGCTCGTCGGTAAACAGCGAGGTGAGCGAGTAGTCCATGTGGCCGTAGTAGCGGTCCAGCAGGCGGATCACCTCAGGAAAGTCGGCGCGCAGCACATGTTCGGCGGCCTGGGCGCCGAAGGCTTCGAAAGCGGCCGCGTCATCCGGCTCGTATGCCTTGACGGCGGCGGTGATGTTCTGGTCGCCAAAGTGCAGGACGGCAAAAGAGAAGCCCCGTTGCTTGCCGGTGATGATGCTGACGATCTTGATCCGGCCCAGCGCCAGCCGTCCCGGGCCGGAGGTATACACGTCGTAGGAGTTGCGCCAGATGCGGAAGCAGAAGAGGTCGGTCTCCTCGGCAAAGGAGGAAAAAATGGAGCTGATGGCATAATGGGCCGTGACCTGTTCCAGGCCCAACTGCTTGCTGCTGACCTGCACCTTGTAGATTTTGGCGCCGTCGCCGGACGTGGCCACATTCGAGCGGGCCAGGGCTAAACGAGCCAGAAACGCCGGCTCCAGCGGCGCGGCCACCTCGCCAAAGGCCTCCCTGGCCAGTTGCAGCACCCGCGCGGCATAGTCGATCACCTGTACCGTCTCGATGCCCGAGATGTCGTCGAAGAACCAGCCGCAACTGGTGTACATCAGCTGGGCATGGCGCTGCATCTCCATCAATTCCAGGGCGCGCACCCGCTCCGCCTCGGAGAGCGGGTGGTTCTGGTGCATGGCAAAGAAGCTTTCCACAGTCTCCGGGCTGCGGTCGAGCATTACCAGAATATATTCGTTGCGGGCGGCCCAGACGTCTTTGAAGAGCTTGGCGCCCTCACGCTCAAACACCGGGACGAGGGCGTCGCGCAGCTCGTCCAGTGCCTGGCGGAGCGGGGCGCGCCACACCTGGCTCCAGCCCGGCGTGCCGCTATTGCAGCCGCAATCCGAGCGCCAGCGTTCGACACCATGCTTGCAGCTCCAGGAGGTGTTTTCGACGATCTCGGCTTCGTACTCGGGGGGAAACTGCTCCAGAAAGCTGCCGTAGTTGGTCAGCTCGACGGTCTTGTCCTCTTCCAGCAGGCGCAGCGCGTAAGCCAGCGCCATTTCGCCGTACCTGTGGTGGTGGCCGTAGGACTCGCCGTCAGTGGCCACATGGACCAGTTGCGGCTGGGAGCTGTCTTTTTGCGGCTGGGAGTTATCTTTGAAGCCGGCCGTGAGCCGCGCGGCAAGGCCCTCGCCGGAGTTCAGCAGCCCACCGAAGGCGATGGCCCGCGCGATGGGATCGTCGTAGAAAAAGACGGCTATCGAGAGGCCGGAGTCGAAGCGGACAAGGTAGGGGCGGGTGGTATCCACGCTGGCGCCGGGAGTATCCGTCCACATCGCGCCGGTCAAGCCCACCCCGCCTCTCAGCGGGCGAATGCGCTTCGCCTGGTGCGACGCCAGCACCGTAAACTTGATGCCGTGCTGGGCCATCAGCTCCAGCGATTCGTTGTCGGCCGCGGTCTCGGCCAGCCACATGCCCTCGGGCTGCGCGCCGTAGTGGCGCTGGTAGTCGGCGATGCCCCAGCGAATCTGGGTGATGCGGTCGCGGCGGCTGGCCAGCGGCAGAATGATGTGGTTGTAGACCTGCGCCATGGCCGAGCTGTGGCCGTTGAAGTTCTTGCGGCTGCGGCGCTCGCCCTCGAGGATCGTGCGGTAGGTGCGCGTCGCGTTCTCCAGTAGCCAGCTCAGCAGCGTGGGCCCGAAGTCGAAGCTGATGTGCTCGTAATTGTTGACGATGCGCGTGATCTGGTTCTTGCTGTTCACCATGCGCGCCGCGCCGTTGGGGGCGTAGCACTCCGCGCAGATGCGCTCATTCCAGTCGTGGTAGGGCGCGGCCGAGTCCTGCGTCTCGACCGTCTCCAGCCAGGGATTCTCGCGCGGCGGCTGGTAAAAGTGACCGTGAATGCAGACAAAATGTTTGCTTGCGGACATGACATTCCCCATCAACTTGCCGGAGTAGAGGCGGCGTTTGATTATTGTAGGCCGGACCGCCCCGATGCTGCTGTTCCCTTGGCCAAATCGCAGGCCCGCCACAGGTACCAACTGGCCACGGAACGGAAGGGCGCCCAGCGCCTTCCCCTTTTGAGCAGCACTTCGGGAAGGGGCAGGTCTTCGGCGGCCAGGAGGCGGGTTTTGGGCACGCGCTGGAATGTCAGCGCGAAGCCCTTGCGCACGCCGTAGTCGGTCACCGGCAGCACGTCGGGCCGGCCCATGCGAAAAATCAGCAGCATCTCCACCGTCCAGGGCCCAATGCCGCGCACCTGGGTCAGCCGCTCGACGATCTGGGCGTCCGTCATTTTTTTGATGGCCGCATGGCTTGGAACGGTCCCGTCCAGGGTGCGCGCGGCCAGGTCGCGTAGCGCCTTGATTTTGTTCGCGGAGACGCCGCAGGCGCGCAGCGGGTCGTCAGGCGCGTCCAGCAGCAGTTGCGGCGCCGGGTCGCCGCCAAAATAGGCGCGTACCCGGCCGTGAATGGTGGCCGCGGCCTTGCCGTGCAATTGCTGGTAGAGGATCGACTCCAACAGCGATTCGAAGAGCGAGGGCGAGGGATCGAGCCGGAGCGTGAACTCGCCGGCCCGGTCGATCAGCGCGCCCAGCTTGGCGTCGCGGGCGCGCAAGTGAGCCAGCGCCTCGGCGGCGTCGAAGGGAAGTTTCCGGCTGCGGCCGTCGTGGATCATACGGGAACAGTGTACCGCGCTGGGATTTCGTTGCGGCGGCGCCGGCGGACGCGGCACTGGCAAGATGCGCCGTTTGCCCAGCCCTTGTAACATCTAGGGCAAGGGCGGACGAGGAGCGCCAAACCATGAAGATGCGGCCGGGAACACAAACGGGATTTCTGCTTTGCGGCAAGGAGTGGACGGAAGGCGAAGCGCTCGAGGTGCGTTCGCCCTGGGACCAGGGACTGGTGGGCCGGGTCACGATGGCCACCCGCGCCGACGCGCGCCAGGCCGTGCACCACGCCGTGGCCAGCCTGCGCCGCGCCCGCGCCCTGCCGCGCTGGAAGCGCCGCGAGATTCTCGAGGACGTGGCGGCCGCGCTGATTGATCAGAAGGAGCGTTTTGCGCAGTTGATCGTGGCCGAGGCCGGCAAGCCGGTCCGCCTGGCGCGGGCCGAGGTGGATCGCGCCGTGCTCACCTTCAAGACCGCGGCCGAGGAGGCTGCGCGGCTGGGCGGCGAGAGCCTTCCGCTGGATCTGACCGAGGGCAACGAGGGCCGTTGGGGGCTGGTGCAGCGCTTTCCGGTGGGTCCGGTGCTGGCCATTACTCCCTTTAACTTTCCCCTGAACCTGGTTGCGCACAAGCTGGCGCCGGCCATGGCCGCCGGCTGCCCGGTGATCCTGAAGCCCGCCCCGGAAACCCCTTTTACCGCGCTGGCTTTGGGCGAGGTGATTCTGAAGGCCGGCTGGCCCGAGGAGGCGCTGGCCGTTTTGCCGCTGAGCGACGCGGACACCGCCTGGCTGGCCGAAAAGGAGGACCGCATCAAGCTGGTCAGCTTTACCGGTTCGGCCAAAGTGGGCTGGGAACTGAAGGTCCACTCCGGGCGCAAGCGCGTGCTGCTGGAGCTGGGCGGCAATGCGGCGCTGATCGTCCACGGCGACTGGCCTGACCTGGATGAAGCGGCCACCCGCACCGCGCGCGCGGCCTTCGGCTACGCAGGCCAGTCCTGCGTCAGCGTGCAGCGGGTTTTTGTCGAGCGCTGCGTCTTCCAGACCTTTTTGTGGAAGGTGGTCGAGGAAACTGCCAAGCTGCCGGCCGGTAATCCCTCCGATGAGGCCACCGAAATCAGTCCGCTCATTCATCTCGCCGACGCCGAGCGCGTCGAGTCCTGGATCAAGGAGGCGGTCGCGGGCGGGGCCAAGCTGGTGTCCGGCGGCGAGCGCCACGGCTCCGTGGTGACGCCGGCGATTCTGACCGCGACCAAGCCCGGCATGAAGCTGCGCGACGAAGAGGGCTTTGGCCCGGTGGTGGCCATCGAGCCCTACGACGACTTCGAGCAGGCGCTGGCCGATGCGAACCATTCAAAGTACGGCCTGCAGGCCGGTCTGCTCACCCGCGACGCCGGCCGCATCCTCACCGCCTATCGCGAGCTGGAGGTGGGCGCGCTGATTGTCGGCGACACGCCAAGCTGGCGCACGGAATCCATGCCCTTCGGCGGCGTCAAGGACTCCGGCCTGGGCCGCGAGGGCATCCGTTCGGCGATCGAGGAGATGACCGAGCCGCGCATACTGGTCATGGCGGGGCTATGACCGCATGCGGTTGTACGCGGCTGGAGTATTTTCACCGAAGCTGTACGGGTCTACGTGCCCCACCCCTTCGACTTCGCTCAGGGCAGGCTCTCGCTTGTCATTCTGAGCGAAGCGCCGTGAAGTCGAAGAAATCATTTTTTGATTCCAGCGCCTGGGGCGGAATCGCACAGTGCGTGCCTTATAAGGCGGTTTTCCTCTACAGTAACTGGAAAACCGCCTTGGGAACGCTGACCGGAGAATGCTGGAAATCTTCTAACTGCCCCTCGGTCCAACGCTTTTTTAAGCCTTGGCCTTCTGCGCGGCCCAGCGCTTGCGCTGCGCATCGGCAATCCGCTGGCGCGCCTCAGGACTTAGCACGCGGCGCTTCTTTGCCTTGGTGGCAGGTGCGGCCTTCACACCGCGTACGGCCTTCACAGCCTTCTTGGTTAAACGCTCGGTTGCTTTGGCGGTAGCTTTGCCGGTGGTGGCCAACAGGGAGCGAACCTGCGTAAGCCTTGCGATTTCGTCGTCGATTAGGGCAATAATGGAGTCAGTAGCCATGAGTTAAGAGTAACTCACAAATCTACTTCTGCACAATTTGACGAATTATTAATTCCATATTCCGGAGTAAATTGAAGACGCCTGCTTCACTTTGTCCGCGCGTCTCTGACGGGCCATCTCCAACAATGTTAGATTCAACCCGGCACATATAGGTAAGCACTGCTGTCCGGCTATAAGCTGAACAGATTCAGTTGGTTGGAAAAGCAGGGCAAATCATCCTGGGAGTCGATCTGCTGAAGTGCCCGTAAAATGGGGGTTTTCTCGAACTGGGTAAGGCTG
>Ga0182013_10000335_pt1 | contig 64433 bp, 55 predicted proteins | sample 612S2MmetaG_FD_120487 | JGI IMG/M metagenome (GOLD analysis project Ga0182013, IMG submission 120487) | Permafrost microbial communities from Stordalen Mire, Sweden - 612S2M metaG | ecosystem: Environmental > Terrestrial > Soil > Wetlands > Permafrost | place: Sweden: Stordalen | collected... | reverse complement strand
GCGCAAAGGCAGCAGCAATATCTGGGTTTCGCTGAATGCTCGTAAGGTTTTCGGGGACGATGGGCAACTACTCTACTACGAAGGCTTCGCCACAGACATCACCAAGCGCAAGGTCGCCGAGGAACGGGTTCAATTCCTAGCCTACTACGATGCTCTTACGGGGCTGCCCAATCGGACTCTTCTGCAGGATCGATTAGTCAAGGCGCTCGACAGTGCTCTTCGGCGAAAGGAAAGAGTTGCGCTTCTGTTTCTCGACCTCGACAGGTTCAAAGACATCAACGACTCATTCGGGCACTCATTCGGCGACCTTCTCTTGCAAATAATTGCAGCACGGTTTAAGAGCGGTGTGCGTAAACAGGACACCGTGGGACGGCTGGGCGGTGACGAATTCCTCATCGTGCTCACTAATGTGAAGGAAATCGCTTACGCATCCTTTGTCGCTGAGCGGCTCATGCGTGCAATGAGTGCCAAATTCGTCATTCAAGGTCGCTCTCTTAGCATTAGTTGCAGCATCGGCATCAGCATATTCCCCGAAGACGGTATGGACAGCGAAAGCCTGCTCAAGAATGCCGATGCCGCTATGTATAGTGCCAAAGAGAGTGGACGGAACAACTTCCGGTTCTTCGCCGAGGACATGAATGCTCAGGCTGTGGAGCGAGTGACCTTGGAGAACAGTTTGCGACTGGCACTCGACAAGAAAGAACTCTTTCTCGTGTATCAACCGCAGATGAATATTGCCACCGGAAAGATAATCGGACTGGAAGCACTGCTGCGCTGGCAACACCCGACGTTGGGCATTGTGCCCCCTAATAGGTTCATACGAATTGCCGAGAACTGCGGCTTGATCGTACCCATTGGCGAATGGGTGCTCAGGACGGCCTGCGCTCAGGTACGGAAATGGCAAGATGAAGGGATTCCCGTAATGTCGATAGCTATCAATGTATCGACGGTACAGCTTCGCCAAAAGGACTTCTGCGAACTCATCAGGAGCGTGCTCAACAAAACGGGTCTTGACCCGCAATACCTCGAATTGGAGTTGACGGAAAGCATTTTTTTGACTGATGCAGACGAGACACTATCAACGATTAAGAAATTAAAGGCCATGGGGTTGACGCTGGCGATTGACGACTTTGGAACTGGCTATTGCAACTTCATCTACTTGAGACAGTTTCGGATCAGCAAGCTCAAAATCGACCGCTCGTTTATCCGAGATGTCGTCGTGAATCCTGATTATGTGGCGATCACAACCGCAATCATCAGCATGGCAAAAAGCCTGAATATCAAGGTGATTGCCGAAGGCGTCGAAGACGAAGCGCAAATGTCATTCCTGCGGGCACATCAGTGCGACGAGATTCAAGGCTACTACTTCAGCAAACCTTTGGCAGTTGACAAAGTTGCCGCCAAACTGCGAGGCCACATTCCCGAACCACACGTCTGAGCACAAGCCAGGGGAATTGCACTATGTCGATAGGAATTGCACTTTTGGTTTCCGCTGGTCCGGTTACGATTCACTTGTTTAGCCATGCCTTACAAGAGTTGTCCATTTCGCCTGATGTCCCAGCTTCTTCTGCAGCCGATGAATCCAGGGCGAATGCGGAACGCATTCCATGGCAACTCTCTGCCGTGGCTCACCCTCAGGGCTAGCGGATTTTTTCACCGGCGTTATGGGGATTCATGGATTGGCGCGGACAGATTAGGTGGTCGAGGAGAATGGCCGTCCAAAATAACTGTCGTCGCCGCCGACACTTCCGTGGCTGAACCTGTCCCGGCCTCCACCCAGCGCATGCAGCCCAGTCCCAAGCAGCGCAAGACTCACCAGTTCAGCGGTGGTCTGCATCGCTCATAACCACACCTGCGCCTCATGTAGACTTATTAAGGAGGATTATGAATGAGCACGAAACAACTACTGGCTGAAATCGAGCGCGGCATCAACGCCTTGCAGAAGGCACGTACCTTGTGTTTGAAAGCTGAGGCTGTTGCGCCGAAGGCTAGGGTAACCGCAGCTAAGACCGCCAAGACAGCCAAGGTGCCAGCAAAGAAGGCCGCAAAAGGCGGCATGAGCGATGAAGGCCGTGCCAGGATTGCCGCTGCTCAGCAAATACGTTGGGCGAAGGTTAGGCGGGCAAAGAAGAAGGCGGCTAAAGCCGCTCTGGCCGTCCCCGCAGCAGAGTAACCCGCTCTCACCCACACGCACAAAGACCCCGAGGCTATCGACCTCAGGGTCTTTTGTTTTCTATGGCGGACTCGCTTAGCGGGTTCATACCACCCCGAGTATCCACCCCTCAACGGCAGCGATCTCTCGCTCCTCTGGCGTCAACATCGGCTTGAAAAAGCTCTCCAGTGAGCCGCCCTGGTCAGCCCGCCAGAACCAGGCAGCGACCGCGTAGGCAGCTTGCTCATCCCAGGCACGGCCATCCCTCTGGAAGTGTCGTAGCCAACTAGGGCACAGCCAAAGCACTCATCCAGGTCGGTTTCGCATCGCAACATCGGGAACTCGCCGGACTAGCAATAAGAAACACCCCGCAAGTGGTAAACTTGCAAACAGCTATTTACAACAATTCAGGAGTGCCTCAACGTGGAATCTCTGCGTTCGACTTTTCGAGTCATTGGTGACGTGACATCTCTTGGAGGTACAGCTAGAATCAGGCACTGGACTGAAAGGCAGCGTGACCTTCTTGAACTCTACCATCGAATTTGCGCCGATATCGACAGCGAGAATATCGGTTTGCTTGGTGCAGTTGCAGAACTGAGGCAGGGCATATCTTCTGCGACCAAACTTTTGCGGAATGCAGCGAAGATGCTTGACCCGGTGGGTCAAGGGCAAAGAGCCCTGAACTCTGTCACTCGTATGAACACCAACGGCTTGCCAAATAACTCGATTACGCGCAAGGGTACTTCTGGTGATAGCACGTGGAAGGAACTTGCAATAACCGCTGCTGGATTGGGAGTTGGCACAGGCACCGCATTCGCAAGCTGGGGCGCTGTGCAATTACTGGCGCATGCGTCAACTGGTACCGCCATGGCTGTGCTACACGGAGCCGCTGCTGCTAATGCTGGTTGGGCTTGGTTCGGTGGCGGTGCACTCGCTGCCGGTGGCGGAGGCATGGCACTGGGGCACATCATTTTTCCAGGGATCGGCACAGCAGCAGCCATTGCCGTCTCCTCTGTCCTTTCACACACGGAGGCAAATAAGTTGTCAGAAGTGTGCAAGGAAGTTGAAACTGCAACCTCAGCTAACCAACGAACACTCGCCAAATTGAAGTCTAATGTAGGAAAGGTCAGGGAATGGGAGCGCCGACTGGAAGCGGAGTATGAAGTACTCAAGAACGCTGTTCGAGAGGCCCGCAGACGACTGTTTCCCTTGGGATTCATAAGTCGCCTTTGGCGCTTATGCAGAGTGTGGTTCGGCGGAGAGTACTACCAGCTTAATGATAAATGCTTTGTCGATCGTCTGGATTCAGCCGTTATTAGATTTCTCGATGCGTTCCAGAACGTCTAGGTCAAAGCCGAGGTCTACCGCCACGGCGTAGACAGCTTGCTTGTCGCCGTCCTGGCCACCTTGGGAAAGCGTACTCGTCGATGACGCTTCCTTGGCTGAATGGTTCCGGCCTCTACCCCAGCGCAAGCAGCCCCGTCCCAAGCAGCCCCGTCCCAAGCAACACAAGACTCCTCGGTTCAGCGATGGTCGGCATCACCGATAACCATATCTGCACCTCGTGTAAACTCATCAAGGAGGATTTTGAATGAGCACGAAACAACTACTGGCTGAAATCGAGCGCGGCATCAACGCCTTGCAGAAGGCACGCACCTTGTGTTTGAAAGCTGAGGCTGTTGCGCCGAAGGCTAAGGCAACCGCAACGAAGGCAGCCAAGACTGCCAAGACAGCCAAGGTGCCAGCAAAGAGGGCCGCAAAAGGCGGCATGAGCGATGAGAGCCGAGCCAAGATTGCCGCTGCTCAGCAAAAGCGCTGGGCGAAGGTTAGGCGGGCAAAGAACAAGGCAGCTAAGGCAGCTAAGGCGGCTAAAGCCGCTCAGGTCGTCCCCGCAGCAGAGTAACCCGCTCTCACCAACACGCACAAAGACCCCGAGGCTATCGACCTCAGGGTCTTTTGTTTTCTGTGGCGGACTCCTTTAGCGGGTTCACACGACACCCAATATCCATCCCTCAATCTTGGCGATTCCGCGCTCCTCCGCCGTCAGGCTCGGATTGAGGAAAGTGCCCATCGATCTGCTGAGGTCTGCCTGTCTGCCCATGCATGATAGTTTTAACTATTCGAACTCAATACTCGTAACATCTATTCTGATTCTGTAGTCATCGATATAGGCTATCTGCCCCTTGACGAAGGCTCGGTGACCAGTCTCTAGCGTCCGTAAAATTGGATAATCGGATGCGTTAACATCAATTTGAATACAGGCACCCCAATTCTCCTCCCCATATCTTGCATCGAGTCTCAGTACTTCCTCTCCACCCTCTGTCAGTTTGCTTATGCCCCAAATCCGAATTAACCATTCAACGCGCAGATTCATATATCCGCGCAGATAATCATTCAGAACCTTGTCTTGCAAATAGAGGGGAATATCTTTTAGAACCCTCTCTCGCTTTTGCCGAATCTCGTTGCCTGTTGGTATCGAGGATTTGCGACTCCGAACCGGGATGTTCTTTTCTACTTGTTGCAAGCCCTGATTTATCACCACGGTCTGCACATTGTGGGAACCTGTAATAACCCCACCAACAACGTTGGCTCCATTAGCAATCACGGCAAGGCTGTTGTCGGTTCCATCGACCGCAATGTTTAGATTGGGGCAGGGGCCTATTGTTTTCTGCTTCTTCATTAACGGCAGAATCCATTTCAAAGAAGCAAAAGCCCCACCAAATACGGCACACAGTGCACTGAAGCACCACTCCTTATTCGCAATAATCCATGGAAACAGCGCACCAGACATGATGGCTCCTACACTAAAGGGGGCATGACCTTATAAGGTAGTCTAAACTACTCCCTTCTCATTCTGTTCCGCTGCTGGCGGGTCACAAGTTGGTTAGGCCGTCCGAGGAAGACCTCCGAGGGCAGGTACCGGCGCAACTCGCCACAGAGCGGGCACTCGACCGTGATCGACTGGAACGGGAACTCCCGGACGCCGGACGGCACATCGCGGCGGCACCGTTTGCAGGTGACGACGAACTGTCTCCGCTCGATGGTTGGGAACCCGAAGGCCATTGAGCGAGTATAGGAGAATAGAAGGCGAAGAACAAGTGCCCGTCACTCATCTTTTTGCCAAAGGGGAACAACCGATTGGTAAATCGGCCAAACGGGGATTCTGTTCGATCTTGGTTTACCGAGTGCCGGGGCTGAAGATGCTCATGTTGTCCAATGCCGCCGTCCCTAAAACTGTCCTAAGGAAATATGAAACAGGCGAAATGTGCTAAATATGCGAAATCTTTGAGCGAGTAATTTCAATAACATACGTGTTTTCAATAGTTTATGGAGGAGCTTCAGAGAACGAGTCCTACCTGAGGAGCCAAAGAATCAATAACTTACAGCAACAGCCCAAGCGAACTTCACCGCATTTCACCGCATTTGAAATGGAATTCCTTAATTCGCGGACCTCGATCGTCCTCCATCGAATCCTTAGCTTTCATGGCGCGAAGTCTCTTCGCATGATTTCCACCGACCAGAAATGGCTACACTCATCGAGTGGCAAGGCGCGTGGGCCGGGGCCGATTCCAGGATCGCTATCACCTGAATTATGCATAGCCTGAGCACACGGGCGCGCCTGGCCTGTTGAGCAGCGGTACTGTGCCAGTTGTTTGTGCCTTTTTTTCCCCTCTTGTCTTCGATTTTCCTGGCTCGCGCGGCAAGTATTTGAATCGATTGGCGACTGTGTGCATAATGTCCTGCGTGCGGCTGCCGGAGCCCTGCGCCGTTCAGAACGGGTCGTGGCCTTCTATCTTTCGCCGGTGCCGCCATGATAAAGACCGAGCAAATGGGATCGAGCCTCGTCTGCCGCTGGAAGCCGCCTGGCAACTCGAACCGTCACGCCGAAGGACGCCAAGAGCGGGGCAAGGCACTCCTTCAGCTTTTGGCTCCGCACCCTGACCTCTTGGGGCAGCGCGCGGCTGGCCTGAACCGCCTTGAGAAACACTCTTGCCAGCGCGTCTCCGGCCGCGACTCTGGAATCGGTTGCCTCCGGCGCAAGAACCATTCCACTCTCTGCATCGACAGCCAGCGCGATCGAGGCGCAGGCCTTGCGCTCGTTCTTCTTGCCGACAGCCGCACCGCTCAGAATGTGGTCGAGCTCCATCACTTCGCGCACGGCGTAGTCCTGGCCGCGCAACGAGCCGAGAGCTTCTTCCTCCAGCCGGACCGCCTGGATATGCGACTCGGGCGGAAGGCTCGTCTTGACCAGATCGATATGGTAGCCAGGCTCGGTCCCCTCCTCGCGCGAGACCATCGGATAGATGCCGTCCCGGTCCCAAAACCTCACGCTCTCCTGGCTGGCAACGGCAGAGCAGACCACGATCACCGCGCGGATGCACTCGGCCAGCGTCCGGGCCTCCTCCTCGGTGGCGTGTAGCGTATGCGAGACGAATAACTCGGCATATGGTAATGTATGCAAGACAAACAAAATAAGATATTTAAATTGTTCTTGTACGCCCGCCGCGCCGTGGATTAACATAACCGCACATTGGTAGTGTGTCATGGAGAAACGAGAATGGCTTGTACTAAACATTTGTTGTACTTTGGCCTGTGCGCATCGATGGCTCTAACGGCCGCGACGGCGTTTGCTCAAACCGAACATCCCCAGACCTGGGAGCAGGATATCGCCTACTTGCAACAGTTGGCGCCTGCCGACGCTGCCGCGCAACAGGGCACCATCCTCGAAATCCGCTCGAATGTCGCGCTCTGGATCACGGCTCACTCCGAGAGCAAGATTCAGCTCGCGCCGCTGCCAGCGCTGCCCTTGACCGCCGATCAGGCCGAAGCGGAAGTCAAGGAGCTTGACCAGGTAATCCTCGAGGTTGTCAAGCTGGATCCGGCGCATCCCTTCCATCTCGGCACCGTGCAGGTGAACGTCACCGCCCCGGTCTCCCAGCTCTCGCCTCTCTCCGACAGCATCGACCAGTTGGAAATGGCTAAGCAGAACGAGGTGAATGCCGCCCAGGCCATGGAAAACCTGCCCGGCGTCTCGGTCACGCATAGCTATAGCGGAAGGAACCAGGAGCAGATCTCCATTCACGGCTTCAGCTACCTGCAGGTTCCGCTTTATGTCGACGGCGTCCTGATGAACGACCCCTACGACGCAACCCTGGACTTCAGGCAGATTCCGACCACCGATATCGCGGAGATTCAGGTCGCCAAGGGCTTCTCGTCGGCCTTGATGGGACCGAATGCGGTGGGCGGCGCCATCAATATCGTTACCAAGGAGCCGCAGAAAAAGTACGAAGGGGAATTGCTGACCGAAGGCTATTCCGGAGATGGATTCCTCTCGTCAATACGCCTGGGCTCTCGTATCTCCCATTTCTTCGTTCAGGGTTCGATGAACTGGATGCAGGATAATTACATTCCTCTCTCGGGGAACTTTGTCAACAATGTGGCGCAGCCGAACGACCGGTTAAATCACTCCTATGCACAAAATGCCACGTATAACGGCCGCATCGGCTGGACACCCAGGGGCCAGGACGAATATGTCTTCAGCTATATGAGCCAGAAGGCGAATAGCGGCATACCGCTCATTACGGGCAACGATCCACTGAATGGCACCGGGTGCAGCGCATCAACCATCACCATCCCCGCTTGCTATACAAACAACAACGGTACGCCGTACCGCAGCTGGAGCTTCTGGGACAAGGTCAGCTACCACTTCCATTCCGATACGGGGCTGGGCCAGAAAAGCTCACTGAAGACGCGCGTCTTTTATGACCAGTATCCCAATAAGATGAACTTCTACACGGGACTTCCTTACATCCCGGCAAAACTGAATCTTTCGTACATTTCGCTTTACGACGATCACTCGGACGGCTTCTCTACGGAGTTTGACACCAAGCTGGTAAAGAGGAACGCAATCAGCGGCTCGTTCTACTTCAAAGACGATACGCATAAAGAGGTTCCTGAGGTTGCGCCGGCCTCCGACTTGCCCCGGTATGGCCTCACTCGCCAGCAGATTTCCTCCATCGGCCTGCAGGACGTTATCACCATCACGTCGCGGTTGACGGTCACCGGCGGCATAAGCCTCGATCACATAGACGGCCTGCAAGCTTCCGACAGCAAAAACAGTTTCTACGCTTTTGTATCTCCCGCGTGCCCCAGCAACTCGGACAAGAACAACTTAAAAGCGTGCACGCCGCATCAGTGGGCCTACAATCCCCAGGTTTCAGCGGCCTATACCTTCAAGGATTTTAGCCGTCTGTTTGTCGGATTCACGGAAAAGAGCCGCTTCCCAGTAATGAAGGATATGTTCTCCTACAAGATGGGTAAGGGGATTCCCAATCCGAATTTGCAGACCGAGCGCTCGCGGAACTGGGAGATTGGCTATTCGCGAGTCTTTCCGGGAAACACTGTTGCACAAGTGGAATTTTTCCGCAGTGACTTGAGGAATGCCATCGAATCGATTCCTGCTCCGCTCAGTTTGCAAGCCGAATTTCCTGGGGCATGCACGAAGTCTAACAGCTGCTCCGTAAACGAAAACGCCAGCCATGAGACCCACCAGGGAGTTGAGCTTACGGTGCATTCAACTCCGGTACAAAGGCTGGCCTTCGATGCCAACTACACGTATGTCAACAAGGAGATCGACGGCTTCACCTTTCCGGGCCTGACTACAATAGGTAGCGAGGTATATCCATGCTACACAGGAGGGTATCTGGTGGTCGGCACCGGCAGCAATGCGATGGAAACGACAACCCCGGACAATACCTGCCTGACCGCAACCGACCTTCCCAAGCACAAGGCCGTGGGGATGGCGACGCTGCACCTGCCTTACCAGGCGATGGTGAACTCGACTCTTCGTTATGAAAGTGGCAACAAGGCCATCGACAGCTATAAGCATAGCGGCACTTACTACTACGAGGCCGTTCGCATGTCGAATTTCGCCACTTGGGATGTGGGTGGAACCGCTCATCTCTACAAGGGAGCGAGCCTCCAGGCCGGCGTGAAAAACCTCCTAGACCGCAACTACTATCAGACGTTGGACATTCCGGAAGAAGGCCGGAACTGGTTCGTCAACATGCGCTACAAATTCTAACGCAGCTTTCAACACACTGCCGGCCCACACGCAGGATTCCGCGCCGGGTGCGCAGCCAACTCGCTATCGCCTCTTTCTGGACCGGCGCGCGGCGGGATGGGTTGATCGATCCCAGGTCTCAAAATCGAGACCTGGGGCGCCCAATTCTGGTGGTAGATTGAGATTTGGGTCACCCGCCAACAGGATTGTTTGCAAGTTGTTTTTTCATGTTAATTGCCATTATTAGTTAATTGTCCTTATTATAAGTGTGATCCGCACAGGGCGAAGGTTGATTTCCGCGAAGTGCGCAAGGAGAGTGCTATGCCATTTCTTGTCTTGCTATTCCTGTTTGTGGTGCCATTCGGGCAAGCCGCTGTTTTGCCCGATGCCTCAACTCACGCCGTCTACTTCAAAGGTGCGGTGGCTCGGCCCGGCCAACTGAATGTTGCGCTGACGCGCGGGTTGCCGACCTACCGCCGACTGGTAAAGGTGACGGGGAGCAACGGCCAATACCGCAGCACGATTGAAGTTGAAGGCTACGCGCTGAAAGATATCCTCGATCGTGTCCAGGTGAAAAAGGAGGACGACGGTTTCAACGAAGCGCTGGACACCTACATCACCGTCAAGGGACGGGGGGGCGAGCAGAGTCTGCTTTCTTACAGCGAGGCCTATCTGGCCAACGATGGGGGGCCACTGCTGGTCGAGAGGGCGCGACTGTTGTTTCCTCATCATCACCAACCGCTCGGCAATGACAACAGCAATCCAACGATTTTGCACAACGCGGAAGAGCGCGGCGGATTGAATCTGCAAACTTGTTCCGCCTGCCACACCGGAAATCCAGCTCCCGTATTGTCGGTTCCCCAGGGGTGGCTGCTTGTGACCTCATCGGACGATTCCAGCAGACGCTATATAGAGGATGTAGTGGAAATCAACGTTCACCAGGTCGGCATTCCGGTGAAGGATACGCGTGCAACCGCAAAGAACGCGGTGATCGACGTTCCTATGCTTGTCGGGCCTGACGGTAAACAAACGCCCTTGACAGCACAACAATACCGTCGCTTGCCCAAATCCGCCTGGCAGGATACGACCTTTGGTCTGGGAAAAGGCTTCCATGGCCGCCATACCTGGCAGGGGACCAGTCTGGACGCCCTGCTTCGTCCGCTGCTGCCCCCTGGCACCGATCCCAGCAAGACTTGGGTCCTGGTGACCGCCGCGGACGGTTATCGTTCACTCTTTTCCGGCAGTGAGGTTTTTGCCGCCCCAGAAGGCAAGAGCGTTCTGCTGGCCGACCGGGAAGATGGCCAGGCGCTTGGCGCAGGTTCCGGCCGCTATCACATAGTTTCCAGGTCTGACTTCTTCATCGACCGCAGTGTGCGGATGGTAAAGGAAATCCGGATCGGGAGAATTCAGTAACCTTAGTTGGTCAGTGCGTTCGAAGGCACCGGCGCAGGGGGGGCAACCTATTCGGCTGTCCTCTCACCATCCGATGCGCCACAGGCGCTTTAGGTCTCCCCCTTTACACGCTTAGAGCGCTGATTATTCCACGTCTCCAATTATCCAAGAGATAGCTCCGCCGTGGCAGCGTAGGGTTCGGGTCAGCGTGGTGGTACTCAGCTATTGGCCACGGTACGGACAGTTGCGGGGATTCCGAAAGGGCACTGGTGGACCTCACAGAGAACCTCGGGAAGCTTCCGCATTGTTTGTATAGACGCCGGCAGGGCCAAGCCCCCTTGGCGTGAAGACGACCGCACAACTTACGTAACCAGCCCTGCCTGTGATCCAAGCACCATCACCTGCGGGAAGGTCTGAATCTCCAACTCGACGCTGACGATCTCCGTGCCGCAATCCTGTCGATTGACGCGAGTGCACTGGCAAAGTTCGGTAAACCAGATGTGGCCGCTCCGGCTCAGTTCCACCCCGGTGGCGGCCAGCACAGTGTAAATCTCCATACAGGCTTGCCGTTCGAACTCAAACAAGATGTTCACTGTACCGGCATCGTTGGCGCCGCGGCTTAGCACCCAGCCACCACAGCCAAGAATTGCGCCAGTGAGGGTCGGCATCAGCCGCACCGGCTCTTCGATGGAGGTGGCCTTCATTCCTGTTGCCCAAGGGGTGCTCATAATTTGTCCCTCGTCGCGGGTAAACGCCGACAGCTTTAGCACCATCTTATCGGAGCCGGGCAGTTCCGCATCAAGGTTGTGCTGAATATAAACAGCTCTTGCCCGGCGTTGCAGCATTCTCACCCGGCAGGAGACCGGACCGGCCTCGCGCTGGTAACCTGCCCGGACCATTGATGGGAAGCCGCAAGAAAGAGATAGCGCTGGAGGAAGAGCGAACCGGCGGAGAACTCCAGAGATGCTACGTGTTTGTAAAAGAGTCGTCGCCAACGACACTTCCGTGGCTGAACCTGTCCCGCCTCCACCCAGCTCAAGCAGCCCCGTCTCAAGCAGCGCAAGACTCCCCGGTTCAGCGAGGGTCTGCATCACCGATACCCGCTTCGTTCACGTGCGCTGTCTTCATTGTCGTGCTCCACTGGGTTCTTGCGGAACCCGAATTGCTGAGAATGGTAGCACAGTCGTGGGAAAGGAGTAGTCTCTGATCATGAAGTACACGCCCTTCACGCAGACAACACTGTTCAGCGATCTGGACGAACTGGACGTGTGGCTCGCCGGGCGTGGCATCACGCAAAGGAATCGGCTCCGCATCTATCGCGAGAACGTGATCGCCATGAGGGACCGCGAGAAGGCGATCGGCGTAGCCGAGGTTTTTACAGAGGTGCAGAAGGTTGGGCGGCTGACTGAGATTCTTGCTTCCTATGTCGAAGGATACGAATTCGTGGACGCACTGATGTGTCTGCGGGCCGCTCAGGTCGATATACCGGATGAGTTGCTCAGACGTGCGTTAGAAGGCACTACGGATGCCTCACGCGAAAGCCCAAAGAACAATCAAGGCCGGAATGCGATGTTTGAGCTGTCCATCGGAGCGATGCTTGCACGAGATAACCTCAAGCCCAAACTCAGCACTGATAATCCAGACGTGGAGTTTCGGTTCGAAGATCGCCGCGTCCTTGTGGAGTGTAAGAGGGTCTTATCCGCCGAGAGGACGCTCGACGCCATCTCTGAAGGAATCCGCCAACTTCGAAAGACGGTGAACCCTTCTGATGGCGAGTTGGGACTTGTCGCCGTCAACATCTCGCGCGTATTCTATCGGGGCGATGGACATTGGGAAGCTCCGGCAAACTCTGACGTTCGTGAGGTTCTGGCTGGAATGATTCGTTACTTCATCGACACCAAACGTGATGGGGTTTTAAGAAAGAAAGACACTGCGGCAACCGGCGCGTTCTTCTATGCCGCAGCACCTTTCAGAATCGAAGGCATGGGCTACACACCTGCAAGATCGGGAATGTTTTGTGCATTCGACCTGAACTGCGATGAGTTTTTGGCACGGCTCGCCTCAAGCCTCCACCTGTAATGAGTCGCGTACGACACAGGAGATGATGATGTGGACGGTCCACTGCGCTCTGCGAAGTGGGCGAGTGACCGGCTATGCGGACCGCTATGCGGAAGTTACTTATGAGTAAATAGTGTTCTTAGCAAGTACAGATGTCCGGTATTTGAAGCAAATGAAGTGTCCGGTTTGATAAATCAGCCAGTTGTCGTCGTGGCGGTGGGAAAGTGCGAATCCCGCGCTGTTTGCGGGATTTGCAAGCGGGGAGGTAAAGTCGGCTTTTTGACTTTTCCTCCTCGCGTCTTTTCCACGGCCCTTGCTGGCTGGGAGGCAGTCGCCATCAAGAGCTTTCCCTGTGCGCTGTAGTGTCCGATCCGACGTGCTCTGATGGTCAATGTGAGGGTTGCGTCCAGATGCTGATGCACGGTCACCTTGCAGCCAGCCATGGTGCCGCGCCAGCCAACCGACTCGATCTGCAAGACCAGGTTTTGAAAGCAGACGGTGTTGTCCTTGTCGACCGTGCGCTCCGATTGGATCGAGAAGATCAGGTCCAGGTTCTTGCGCGGGCAGGGCAGGAACGCGGTGCCACGCTGCGGCGCCGGAACCTGAAACTTGCGGTTGAACTCGGCCACGTAATGCTCGGAGAGAAACTCGTTGGCCGCTTCCAGCGTTTTGATTCCGCGCAGTCGCAACTCCTGGGGCAGTCGCCCTTGCCATGTGGAGAAGCTGCGCTCAGAGCGTCCCCGCGCCTGCGGCGAGTAGGCCGCAATCATCTGCACTCCCAGCTCCCGCAGAGCGCGGCCCACCTGCGTCGGCCTCTGAGCATCCACCTTACCGCCCGTCTTCGGCGTGTACCAGAAGTGGGCGCCCCGATCCGAATACAGCGAGCAGAAGACCCCTTTGCGCTCGATCACCGCACGCAACCCCGCCATCACTGTGGCGGTTGATTCCTCCTGCACCAACTGGGCGTAGTAGATCTCGCTGGTGGCGTCGTCCAGGATGACGATCAGGTCATGCCAGCGCTCATCCTGAAACCATTGGTGATGGCTACCGTCGATATGCAGCATCATGCCCGGCAAAGGACGACGCTCCCGGCGTTTGCGGTGGACGCCTCGCTTCGACTTCCGCTTCACCAGGCCGGCGCCCTGCAACGCCTGCTTCACCCAGGTGTAGCTCAACCCGATCCGGTGCTCCTCAGAGAGCTTCTCGTGGAAGTGGCGCACGTTCAGATCGAAGTACTGCTCCCGGTATAGAACCAAGACCTGCTCCGCCAGGGCCGCCGGCACCCGTTTGCTGCTGGGCGCGCCGCGCCGCCGGTCAAGCAATCCATCGTACCCGTTCCCCTCGAACCGAGATCGCCACCGACGCAACTGCCGCTCGCTGATGCCCAGTATCTCTGCCGCCTCCCACCACATCATCTTCCCCGCGGTGGCTCGCAATAGCCCTTCCTCAACCTTCATCGCCCGCTCCACGGCGGCCCTCGGGTAGCTCTCCACGCTCATTGGCATGGAACTATCCTCGCCGCCCGCTAAGCGGACACTTCATTTGCTATAGCCACCGGACATATCATCTGCTAACGACACTTATGAGTAAATAGAATCGCTGCCATGTACAAATCTAAACCAACGTTTAGAATTTGTTCGGAGGCCCTTCGCTGCCCGACTTCGTCGCCCATTACCGCGTTTCGACCGATCGCCAGGGCGCAAGTGGGCTGGGGCTGGACGCGCAGCGGCAGGCTGTTGCCCGCCAGGTGAACGGCGGCCAGCTCGTGGCCGAGTTCACCGAGATCGAGAGCGGACGCCGGCACACGAACCGGCCCCAACTGTTGGCCGCGCTCGAAGAATGCCGGAAGCGCTGCACCACCCTGCTGATCGCCCGCCTCGACCGGCTGTCCCGCGACGTAACCCACGATTAGCGCATTGGGGGCGGTCACTCCATAATGACTAGGCTATATTTCTGCTGACTCACGTCTGTGATCATCATCACAATGAATGTTTATCTATCTGCCGCACAATCCTTTGGAAAGTTTTTAACCATGATTAGGAGAAATCTGCGATGCGCAAGAGGCCTGTCACGATCTTGGAAGTACTGTCCACGCTTGTAATCTTCCTAGCTCTGTCTGTTCCAGCACACGGCCAGGGAACATACACCTGGTCCCTGGCCGCGCAAGCAACCCCGGATGAGTGTTTCGAGGGAAATGTCAACAGTGTCGGCGGTATGACCGCCGGCGAGATGTCGGATAACAATACGTCGTTCAATAACCATTATCCCCCCGGTCTCTCGGGTACAGATATTACAACCTGCATCAGTAACGGCTACCTTCCGAAGGTCAACCAGGCGTACGTCTGGGGCCTGACTGAGGATAGCAGCGGCAATCTCTGGATCGGCACCGTCGCCAATACGCTTTGCCTGGTGCTGGATCAATACTATGGATCGTCACTGCCGGATCCGTATGAGGGTGCCGACTATGTCTGCGACGCGAAAGACAACCTGGAAGAAGATTTCAAGCCGCCGCGGATGTTCATGTATAATCCGGCGACAAGCACTCTCAATGACCTGACGTCGAAAATCATGTTGGGCGGCGACACGGCGATCTTGACGAAGACCTTCGGAATCCGCTCGGCAGGCTATTACAACGGCGTTGTCTTCTTTGGCGGCCTGGAGTTGCCCGCGGTCAATTCCAAGATCACCCCCGTAGTTCTGTTCGCATTTAATGCCGCGACTCAAGCGTACCTGGGACACTATGTCTTCGATAATTCAGACGCGGCTCATCCCCTCTATGACAATATCCGCCAGTGGCACGTAATTGGCAGTCACCTTTTCACCGGCGTAGGAAAAATGAACGGCGCGCTCAATACCGGGGCGATGTTGCGTTGGGATGGAACGCTTGCGGCCCCGTTCACATTTACTGAAGTGGGCGAATTGGCAGATGGGCAGCCGGCGTATTTCGTAGAGCATTCCGATGGGCGCATTTACGCCACCACCTGGGGCTCCGCCGGGGGGCAAATGGGGATGACGGTTTATATGAGTGATCCCCTGGGCACCACCACCACGGGGCCCGACATTGCAACAACCGGAGCCAATTGGGCGAAAGTCTGGGATCTGAGCAACTATGAGGTGGAACCCACCGCAGTCCAACTCGGAGGAGCCATCGAGTCATTCGGCGGTTACCTCTACTTTGGCACGATGCAGGTTCCGGGAACGGGCGTTGTCGCTTTCCACACGATCTATCCAAACGTAGATCTCAGCAACACAACCACTCTCAGCGAAGCTATCCTCGGCACCATGCGGGCGATCGCCATCTTCCGCTCACCGGGCATTAATTCCAGTCCGACACTACCTGTCGACTTGCTTTACGGAAGCGCGGATCTTCCTCAGTATGACGCGAGCACGAGCGCGTGGACTGTGGTGGCGAACAAACTGGGCGCGACGCCGACCTATGGGCAAGCCGGTTTCGGCAACCCGTTCAACAATTACACCTGGTCCATGGCGGTCTTCCAGAACAAGCTCTTCGTAGGCACCATGGATTGGTCTTACCTTGCGCACGAAAATCCCTATTCATCGTATTTGCCGTCGCAGGTGCTGGACTACGCGTCGGGTTACTACGGAGCCGATCTTTGGGCTTTTCCCAACACAGGTAGCGCCGCAACTCTCATAAGCGGTAATGGTATGGGCAACCCCACCAGCTACGGCATTCGCACCATGGTAGCCGACAACACGAACGGTAACCTCTGGATCGGCATGGCCAACCCCATGAATCTGCGGACCGATTCTACCAACAACCCTGGGGGCTGGAAACTGATTGACTTCCCGACGCAGAGTTTGTCGAGCACGACGACGACCCTCACAGCGAGTGCATCGTCAGTGTTCCTGAAGAACCCCTTGACGCTCACCGCGCAGGTGACTTCGGCCGCGGGAACACCGACCGGCAGCGTGACCTTCATGGATGGCTCGACCCCGCTGGGTTCCTCCCAGACGCTGGGGGGTGGCTACGCAGCGGTGACCATCAGCACACTCACAGCCGGCTCGCACTCGCTCACGGCAGCGTACTCGGGTGACGACAACTTTAAAACCAGTGCCTCGTCAGCCCTCACGGAGACGGTGCAGGACTTCCAGTTCACCGGCAGCGTGGTCTCAGCCACCGTTCAGCCGGGCGGCTTGGCCACTTTCAGCTTCACGGTTGCACCCACCAATGGCAGCACCTTCCCCGGAGATGTCACGCTGACGCTGACGGGGCTTCCGGCAGGCGCCACTTACACCATCTCGCCTTCAAAAACGATTTCATCTGGCAGCGTCTCGACGGCTGTAACTGTGCAGGTGCAAACCTCCTCAAGCACCGCCCTCAACCGGCGTTTTTCATCCGGTCTGAGCTTCGCCATCCTCTTTTTGCCGATGGTGGGACTGCTGAGCCTTCGGAGGCGCGCTCGCGGCACCGGTATTTTGATGCTGATGCTGCTGGGGCTGGTGGCGATGCTGGGCACCAATGGCTGCGGCGGCTCGTCAAGTAAGACTCCGCAAACCTCCACAATAACTGTGACGGGCACCTCCGGTTCGCTGCAACACTCCATCGCTCTCGACCTGGAGGTCCAGTAGGAGTAACGACCATAACCGTCGCGCTTCTTCTGTGCCGCAACAGCTTAGGCGCAGAGAGTATGGGTGCCCGTACCAAGGCACCCATACTCTCTGCCGTTGGAGAAAGGCAAGGGCAATGCCGAGCAGGTCTCTCCATTCGCGGAGTTCCTGTTGGGTGATGCGCGCGGCTCGCCCGGTGCTTTCCAGCAAGCGGTCATGCAGGTTCTGCAACAGCGGTGGGACCCGGGGTTTTCCGATCACAGCTACGGTTTTCGACCGGGGAGATCGGCTCATCAGGCTGTAGCGCAGGCACAGCGGCATATCGCTGCAGGCTACGGCTGGGTGGTTGACCTCGACTTGGAGAAGTTCTTCGATCGAGTTAATCACGACAAACTGATGGCTCAGATCGCCAAGCGCGCCGATGACAAGCGGCTGCTGAAACTCATCCGGGTGTTCCTGAATGCCAGGGTGATGGAAAACGGGATGATCAGCCCAAGCGTGGAAGGGACTCCCCAAGGGGGACCGCTTTCGCCTCTGCTCAGCAATGTCGTGCTCGACGAACTCGACCGCGAACTGGAGCGCCGGGGACACCGACACGTCCGCTACGCAGATGACTGCAACATCTATGTGCGCAGCGAACGTGCGGGTCACCGGGTGATGAAGAGCGTTACGCGGTTCATCACCCAGCGGCTCAAGCTCAAGGTAAATGAGACCAAGAGCGCGGTAGCGCGACCGCAGAAGCGAAAGTTCCTCGGATTTAGTTTTACAAACGGTCCAGAGATCAGACGAGCGATTGCTCCGAAGGCTCTGGAACGCTTCAAAGACAAAATCCGTGAGATCACGCGACAGGCCAAGGGTGTCAGCATCGAGACGACGGAGAAGCGACTGGCTACCTATATGGTGGGATGGCGCGGCTACTTCGGCTTCTGCGAAACCCCTGAAGTGCTGATCGGCCTTGTTCGTTAGGTGCGGCTCAGGCTGCGATGCGCACTCTGGCGACAGTGGAAAACTCCACGCCGTCGCCGGGCCGCGTTGCTGCAACTGGGGGTACGTCCGCGACTGGCCGCCAGTACAGCCGGCAGCGGTCGCGGTCCCTGGTACCTGGCCCGCTCGAAAGCTCTCTCAGTGGGGGCTTCGAATGCATACTTCCGCTCGCTCGGACTACCTTCACTGTTCGAGAATTACTAGCGTAACCTCTCGAACCGCCGTGTACGGACCCGTTCGCACGGTGGTGTGGCAGGGGTCGGCAGGTGACTGCCGCCCCTATGCCGATCAAACGCTGATTGCGCCAACATCCCCGAACGGGATGGTTCGAAAGCTCTGCCCGCCGGCATATGCTGACGGGCAAAGGGAGCTGTCCAGACTGGAAGCCTACCTGCCTGACTTCTTTGCCGTCTTTTTCACCGCTTTTTTGACGGCCTTGGCTGGCGGTTTTGCGGTGCCTTTAACGCTCCCGCTGGCCGCCGCCAGCAGCGGAATCAGTTTGCCGGCGATGGGCGACCCAAGCCCGGAGCATGCGTCCCACCCCGGCCCGGCCGAGAAGGCGCCGTTGTTGCCATGGGTGATGTCGTTGAAGGCCGAGGCGGCCTTGGCCGCGTAGATTGCCGGCTGAATGAAGCCAACCTGCGTGCCAAGCTGCCGGTTGGCCACCGCTACCAGGCCAGCCCAAAGCGGCGCCACCGCGCTCGTTCCCCCGATCACCATCGTCTGGCCGTCCACGCGAATCGTATACCCGGTCGTCGGGTCGGCGTCGCCAGCCACATCCGGCACCCCGCGGCCGCCCGTGCTGGCCGTCGCCGCCGGCACGTGCGCTTTCGCCTGCCACGAGGGCAGAGCGAAGACGTTGCTCACGCCGCCGCCGGTCGCGCCCTCGTTGTTGGCCAACTCGTTCCACACCACCTCGGAGACGATCGTCGCTCCGTTGGCGTCGAGCTTGGTTCCTCCGCAGGCCAGCACATGCGGGCTCGAGGCCGGAAAGTCGACGTTGTTGCCCGTCCCGCCGTCCGTCGACCCGTTGTCGCCGGCCGCAACCGTAATCGTGATTCCCAGCGCGGCTGCGCTCTGGCAAGCTGCATCCATGGCGGTCATCGATTGCGCGGTCCAATTCGACTCCGGCCCGCCCCAACTGATCGAAATCACGCTCGGCTTGTTGGCCGCATCGTGCACCGCGGTGGTAATTGCGTCCAGGAACCCCTGATCCGTATTGGGCGCAAAGTACACGGCGACCTTCGCACCAGGCGCCACCGAAGCGGCCACCTCAATGTCCAGCATCACCTCTCCGTCCGCGCTGCTGGCCTTCGACGGCTTGTTCTTTCCTTTATTCACGCTGACCGCGGTGACCGCCGGCGCGGCGAGGCCGAGGGTCTTGAAGTAGGCGGTGAGATCGGCCTTCCGGTATCCGCCGCCAAGCTCGATGATCCCGATGGTCTGGCCGGCTCCGCTGGCCTTTGCGGGGAAGTTGTACGCTTCGGCGACCTGGGGCGGGGTGTAGCTGCTGGGGGCTGCGGACTTGGCGCGAGGCTGATGGACACGAAAGTGCGGCTGTGCCTGGGGGCGGTTATCCAGCCCCAGCACAGCCTCCACCATCCCGGCCAGCGATACCGGCAGGTGAATCCCGCCCTCACGCACGCGATATTGCACCCCATCGATCGTCTTCTGCTGCAGCACCACGCCGAAGGCTTTCTGAATATCCGCGGCCGTGCCCGTCAACTGCACCGTGCGCCGCAACGCCGACGTCGGATCCGCCACCACCTTCAGGTTGAACTCGCGGGCAAAGGCCTTCACCTGCTTGATCGCCTCCGGATCGCCTCCGTGGCGCTTCTGAAAATCGGATCGGCTTACGCGCACCGGGCCGTTCGCACGTCCGACGCGCCGGTTGAGCTCCAACGGCTCCTTGCGTTTCACAATCACCGACACGGTGACCATGGATTTCGCCGGCGTGGCCTTGACGTGGACTGCGTTGGGAGCCGGAGACTTTTCGCTGCCAGGAAGAAACAGGCGCGCCTGCTCGTGGAACCGCGGCGCCTTCACAGGCAGGGATTGTTTGCTGGGGGATTTTGCCATCACTGACCTCTTTCTCGTCCAGGGCTCGTTTCCCGAGCCGGGACCGGATGACTCAGACCGGATGACTCAGAATGATAACCTCTATTGCCGTAACTGGAAATGAAATCTGCCATGACTAGCAGGTTTTGTTACCGCCAAGCCGGCGCCGGCCGGGGGAACAAGCCCTGGTTACCCGGCCTGGCCAGCAAACCCGGCATAAATCTGCCCGTAGCGCCCTGGCCTGCGTTGCAACCCAAACGGCAAGTGGTTCAGTCGGCGCCGGGCACCGGGCCTTGGCATCCAGCCGGGGAAAGGGCGATGGGCCTAGAAGGGGCTGGCCCACTGGGCTGTTCCCGGTGAGGTTGGCATCTGAGAAAAACGGCTTTTCAGACGCCAGCATCAGCAAAACCCGAGACGGTCGCTGATTCGCTTGATCAGAGGTCAGTACCTTGTCGGCACTGATCGGGAACTTCCACACCGTCGCGCCCGCGGCACCAGCGGCTCATGCAAACGCAGCAGGGCCTGATTTCCAGCCCGAGCTCAGCCATGGGGTCCCGGCACACTGGCCGACTATTCGGGAGTAATTTAGCCGAGACATAATATCAATAACCAACACGGTATAAACCACGGGGGCAACTGGCCTGTAGATTGCGAACCGGAAGAATCCCCTTGGCTCTGCGAGTTCCAGTTGCAATTGACTCCCAGTTGCTGGCACGCGCTTTGCCCCCAGGCTTGGCTCGCGGTCAGGAATCCTACGGCAACCAGGACGCCCATCATGGCGAAGAACGCTTCACGCAGTATCCGGCGTCGCGCGGAAATGACAAACCGGCAATAACTCCCCACGAGTACGGACTGGCGGTAAATCATTCGCCTCATTTCAAATCTCTCCTCATGGAACGCGCAAAATCCCCGTTCCAAAGCACACACATTTTATAGGATCTTCAATCCAGTTATGGATAAACCTTTTGTAACCGAAGCAAGTGGCGAACCGCTCATGAGAGTTCCGTTAAAACGAGGCCCGATGAGGGAATGAAAAGGAAGGCAAGTGAATTCGGAGCGGCGCTTTTTGTATAGGCCTTGCCCTCAGAATGTGTATCCTTTAGCGGTCTGGCTTGGGGAGATATTCATCCTCGTAGCCGTGACGGCGCCGAAAAAGAAATCGGTGCGGCAAAAGCCAAATGGCATATTCTGTTTTAGCTGAGGAGGAACCATGAAAATTCTGCTGGGAGTTGATGGCTCAAAGTTTGCAGGAGATGCGTTACGGGCAATTGTCACTCAGTTCCGGACAGAGAATACCGAGGTACGGGTCTTGCACGTATTGCAACCGATCACGCTTCTGGCCCCTCCGGAGATGGCTCCAGGCTATATGCCCGAGCTGGAAGCTCAGAAAGAGCCCGCCCGCGAGCTGGTCGAGCAGATTGCCAAGCAGTTGCGGGAAGCGGGATTCAAGGCGAGCACCGCCGTCGAGATTGGCGACGTCAGAATGTGCATCATCGATGCGGCGGCGGAGTGGGGCGCCGATCTGATCGTGGTGGGATCGCATGGGCTAAAAGGCATCCGGGGCTTCCTGCTGGGCAGCGTGGCCGAATCCGTCGCCCGCCACGCGAAGTGCTCGGTGGAGATCGTGCGCACGCCGGTGCGGGCCTGAGTTGCAAGCCCTGACGGCTGGCATCGGGATCGAAAGAGTGCTGGCTAGCCTGTGAAATGGATTGTGCCGGGCGGTCGCGCCCGGCCATAATCTGTCCATGCGCCTTTTTATTGGGATTCCCCTGTCGGCCGTGGTCATCGACGAACTCTCGGCGATCACCGCGCGGCTTCAATCCAACGGACGCGGGCTCCGCTGGACGGCTCGCGAATCCTGGCACATCACGCTGCAGTTTCTGGGCAACACCGGAGCCGAGCAATGCGGCTGCGTAGTGGCGCGCCTGCACGAACTGCATTCGCCGCCCGCGCCGATCAGGATCGAGGGGCTGAGCTGCTTTGACCGCGCCGGAATCCTGCTGGCCACCGTCCAGCCAACGCTGGAGCTGCTGCTGCTGCAGAAACGCGTCACCGCGGCTACGCAGCTTTGTGGGTTCATCCCCGAGGCTCGCCCCTACCAGCCTCACATCACCTTGGCCCGCAGCCAGGGCAAAGGCCAGCGGCCTGACTTGAGCGAACTCAAAGCCAAACTGCGCCGCCCGCCTCACTTCACCCCGTTTGCCGCCGGGGAGTTTCTTCTCTACGAAAGCTTTCTGACTCCGTCAGGCTCCCGCTACGAAATCCGTGCGCACTTTCCCCTCGGCCGCTCTTCCAGCCGTTAAAATTTAGAATCAAAAGGGGTTTCCAAGGCCGGACGGGGAAAGCTGAAGGGAAAAGACCGATGGACTGGGCCTCTGACCACGTAAATTAGTGCCTTCCCGCCCTTGTGGCAAGAACAAGTACACCACAAGGTTGGGGCCAACAACATGGATACAAGAACAAGCGGTCAGAAACTTGGTCGCCGCGCCGGCAGGCTGACCGCGGCCGCCATGCTGTACCATCGATGGTTGCAGCATCTCAGGGTCCGCCATGACCGACATTGCCAGTGAACGATTGAACCGGTTCCGCACCGCTCCCAACCTGCTTACGCTGTTGCGCATCTGCCTGGCGCCATTCCTGGTGGCCGCCACACTGGACAACAACTATGAGCTCAGTTTCGGTCTCTTTGTGGCCGCTGGCCTGACCGACGCCCTGGATGGCCTGCTGGCCCGCCTGCTGAGGCAGCGCACCATGCTGGGCCAGTACCTTGACCCGGTGGCCGACAAGCTGCTGCTGAGCACGCTATTCGTGGTGCTCACCTATAAAGGCCTGATCCCGGCGGGGGTAACGGTGCTGGTCTTCGGACGGGATCTGGGCATTCTGGTGGTGGCGGCCATTCTGTATGCGGCCGCGGGACGGCGGGAGTTCAAACCCAGCCTGCTGGGCAAGGCCAACACCCTGGCCCAGGTCTCGGCGGTGGCCGCCGTGCTGCTGCATCAGTGGCCTCAACTGGCCACAGCCCATTGGCTGGTGGTCTTTTGCACGGTTGCGTTGGGAGCCACGATGGTGCTGACCGTACTGTCCGGCCTGCATTACGCCTGGTGCGCGGCCCGGCGGACTGGGGTGACAGCCATTAACGGCCACAGCGGGCACTGAACAACTCCGGCCCAATGCTGCCCGGAGAGCCCTTGCCTCTGAGAATCTGTTTAAGACTCTAAGGCAAAAAGCTGTCAGGAGCGCTTTGCAGCCGACTCGGTTTCTCCCGCAGCCTGCTCCGTCTCTTCTGAAGCCTGCTCGGTTTCGGCGTTTTCTTCAATCTCCATGTCGCGGAACTCTTCGGAGTCAAAGACCTCGCCACATTCCAGGCACTCGAAGAACTCGGCGTCTTCGTGCCTGGAGACAATGCGTACCCTGGGGTGCTTGCAGATGGTTGCCATCGCTCGTTAAACGGGTGGAATGAAATCCTCTTACCGCCAGATTGTACCGGCATTTTTCTTCTTTTCAAACTGCTATTTGCTGAATCTTTTGTTCCGCCAGGATTTTTTGAGGCAGCGAACCGGAACGATTTCAGAGTGGGACTTGAAATCCCGACAGAAACGGTCGTATACTGAATACGGACCAGAGAAGTCGGATATTCATGTTGAAGCTGACGAAAAAGGCAGATTATGGGCTGATGGCGCTCAAGTACTTGGCCGAGCGGCCGGAGACCCCCGCGCTGAGCGCCAAGGATATTGCCGACGCCTATGGAATTCCGCCGCAACTGTTGGCCAAAATTTTGCAGTTGTTGACCAAATGCGGACTCTTGCGCTCGCAAGCCGGCATGAACGGCGGCTATGCGTTAGCCAAGGCGGCGCGAGAGATCTCCGCCTATGAGGTGATTCTGGCCATTGATGGGCCGTTTTTCATCACCTCCTGCTCCAAGGGCACAAACTCCAAGGGCACAAAAGGTTGCGAGTTGACTCCCAGTTGCACCATCAAGGAACCGCTGGCGCGGGTGAATGAAACCATAGCCGGGGTGCTGAAGAGCATCAGCATTCAGGATTTGGCTGAACACGAGTCCCTTGTGGCGCTAGCGCCCGGAGGCCAGGGACAAGCCGCGGAAACACTGATTGCATTGACATTGTGAGAAGATTTCGCGCTGCGCCTGACCGGGGCGGTGGTTTTAGGCCGGGGGCGTGGGGCAATGATGAGGATGGAGACGCAATGAGCACAGTTGCCAAATCGATGGAAGCGCCAGCAGGCGTAAACTTGCCGATCTATATGGATAACCATGCCACCACCCCGCTCGATCCGCGGGTTCTGGAGGCGATGATGCCTTACCTTACAACCAAGTTTGGTAACGCGGCCAGCCGCAACCATTGCTTTGGCTGGGAGGCCGAAAAGGGCGTGGAAGCGGCGCGCGAGCAGGTGGCGCGGCTGATCGGAGCCACGGCCAAGGAGATCATCTTCACCTCTGGCGCCACGGAGAGCGACAATCTGGCCCTCAAAGGCATTGCCGAGATGTACCGCGAGAAGGGCGATCACATCATCACCCAGGTGACCGAGCACAAGGCCGTGCTGGACACCTGTAAACGCTTGGAAAAGCACGGCTTCCGCGTAACCTTTCTGCCGGTGAACGCCGACGGGCTGATCGATCTGGGCGATCTCTCGCGGGCTATTGAAGAGAAGACCATTCTGGTTTCCATCATGGCGGCCAATAGCGAGATTGGCGTACTGCAGCCGATTGCTGAAATCGGCAAGCTCTGTCACGAGCGGGGCGTGCTCTTCCACACCGATGCGGTGCAGGCGGTGGGCAAGATTCCGGTCGACGTCATCGCCGATAATATCGATGCGCTTTCGCTATCCGGGCACAAGATTTACGGGCCCAAGGGAGTGGGCGCGCTTTACGTGCGCCGGCGCAACCCGCGGGTGCAGGTTGCGGCGCAGATGGACGGCGGCGGCCACGAGCGCGGCATGAGATCCGGCACCTTGAATGTGCCCGGCATCGTGGGCCTGGGCAAGGCCTGCGAAATCGCCCAAGCGGAGTTGGCGAGCGATGCGGCGCGCCTGGGCGCCTTGCGCGACCGGCTGAAAAACAAGCTCGAAACGGAGCTGGATTTCATTCATGTTAACGGCTCGATGGAGCACCGCCTGCCCGGCAATCTGAATGTGAGCTTTCTCTACGTCGAGGGCGAGTCGCTGCTGATGGGCATCAACGACGTGGCGGTCTCCAGCGGTTCGGCCTGCACCTCGGCCTCGCTTGAGCCCTCCTACGTGCTGAAAGCGCTGGGCTTGGGCGACGAGGTGGCGCACAGTTCGATTCGCTTTGGCCTGGGACGCTTCAACACCGAGGCCGAAGTGGATTACGTGGCCGCCAAGGTGGTCGATATCGTGAAGAAATTGCGCGAGTTGTCGCCGCTTTACGAGATGGCGAAAGAGGGCATCGACCTGAGCAAGGTGCAGTGGGCCGCGCATTGAGGAACGTCAGCGGCAAATGTTCACGGTTCGGCGGGCAGTGCTGCTGAATCAAATTAACGGACAGCGGCTTCTCCCGCGGAAGGAATGGACCCAATGGCATACAGCGACAAGGTCATCGACCACTACAACAACCCCCGCAATGTGGGCCAACTGGACAAGAGTTCGACCGAGGTGGGCACCGGCCTGGTGGGCGCACCGGAGTGCGGCGACGTGATGCGATTGCAAATTCGCGTGAACCCGGAGACCCAGGTGATCGAAGAGGCCAAGTTCAAGACCTTCGGCTGCGGCTCGGCGATTGCCAGCTCCTCCTTGGCCACTGAGTGGATCAAGGGCCGGACCGTGGACGACGCCCTGACCGTCAAGAACACCGAAATCGTGAAGGAATTGTCGCTGCCGCCGGTCAAGATTCACTGCTCGGTGCTGGCCGAGGATGCGATTCGCGCCGCCATCGGCGATTGGAAGAAGAAGAATGTTGCGGCGGATGAGGCCGTGCCCGAGCCTGAGGCCGCGCCTGAAACCGTGACGAAGTAAGAAGTCAGTCCAAGCGCGGCTGCTTGCGGGTTTAAACTCTGGCTTCATTCGCAGGGTAAGCTAACAGCTTCGCTAGAAGGTTGGGCAGAACTAGCAGATTGGGTAGAAGAGGCGATTATGTCGAATACGGTGAGCATTGAAAGACAACTGGCGCAAGAGCCGCTTTCTGCTTCCGCGCAGGCGCCGCTGAAGGCGGAGTTGGCCGCGGATCCGGTGCCGCAGGGCTTGCAGGTGACCGCGAAGGCGCTGGCGCGCATCCGCGCGGCGCTGGCCAAGGAGGGCATCTCGCCTGACGAGGGCGGGCTGCGGCTGGGCGTGATGGGCGGCGGCTGCTCGGGGCTCTCCTACTCGATCAAATTCGACACGCGGCCCCGCGAGCGCGACCGCATCTTCACCTTCGACGGCGTGCGCGTCTTCATCGACCCGAAGTCCTTCATTTACCTGCACGGCACCACGCTGGACTACGAAGAAACGCTGATGCGGCAGGGATTCAACTTCATCAACCCGAACTCCACGCGCTCCTGCGGCTGCGGTTCGTCGTTTTCGCTGTAGGATTGAAGGCTCGCATGAGTTCGACTACGTTCAAGGTTCTCGATTCCGCGGTTCCCGTTTCCTGCTGGGCCTGTTCGATCGGCCACAGCGACTCTACTCTCTTCTGCCCGCATTGCAGCAAGATTCAGCCCCCTCCTGGGGGCGATTATTTTTCCGTCTTCGGATTGAAGCCCCGGCTCAACCTGGATCTGGCCGCGCTGGAGACGGAATTTCATCGCCTCAGCCGCAAGCTCCACCCGGATCGCTTTGCCCGCGCCACAGAGAACGAGAAGCAATGGAGCCTGGCTGACACGGCGCTGCTGAACGACGCCTATCGCACCCTGAAAGACCCCCTGCATCGCACCGAATACCTGCTCCGGCTGGAAGGCGCGGAGATTGGCCCGGAGGCCGATGCGGAACTGGTGAGCCCAGACTCGAGCAGTCCGGCTTCGAGCAGTCCGGGCGCAAGTCAGGCGAAGGCCGGCAACGGCCGGAAAGATCCCTCGCGGATTCCCGCCGACCTGCTCGAAGAGGTCTTCGATCTGAACATGCAGTTGGAAGAAATGCACGGGTTGCGCAAGCGGGGCGAAGCCGACCCGGAGTTGCAGTCAAGCCTGACCAGGGCGAAGAAGAAATTTGACGCACTGCTCGGCGAGGTGGACATGGATTTGCGCGCTGAGTGGCTGGCGTGGGATGAAGGCGACCAGGCCGCACGGCTGGCCGCGCAAGACAGGATGGTGGCGCTGCTGGACAGGCGGCGCTACCTCAGCAATCTGGTCCGCGACGTAACCGAGACTCTGGGAGCCTGAAAGAGCAAGATGGCCAAAGCACGCGTAGTCGGAATTGATCTGGGAACCACCAATTCCCTGATTGCTTATATGCAGGGCAATACGCCGGTGGTGATTCCCGGCACGGATGGCGCTCGCCTGGTGCCGTCGGTGGTGGCGCTGGACCCTGTTCCGCCCGAAGGCGGCCGGGCCACGCTGACAGTGGGCAGCGGCGCGCGCATGGCGCTGATCGAGACCCCGGAGCGCGTCATTTACTCGGTCAAGCGGCTGATGGGCCGGGGTTTGGAAGAGGTAAAGGAAGAACTGAAGCTGCTGCCCTTCCATCTGGCCAGCGATGCGGCGGCAGGCCAGCCCGATCCCCATGAGGTGCCGCGCATTCAACTGGGCGAGCTTCAATTCACCGCGCCGGAGATTTCGGCCTACATTTTGCGCCAGCTCAAGCGCAACGCCGAGCGGTTTTTCGGCGCGCCGGTCACCCAGGCGGTCATCACCGTTCCCGCCTACTTCAACGATGCGCAGCGGCAGGCCACCAAGGACGCCGGACGCATGGCCGGCCTGGAGGTTTTGCGGCTGGTCAACGAGCCGACGGCGGCGGCCTTGGCCTATGGCCTGGACCGCTCCAAGGAAGGAACCATTGCCGTCTATGATTTTGGCGGCGGCACCTTCGACATTTCCATTCTCAAGCTGCGCGACGGCATCTTCGAGGTGCTATCGACCAATGGCGACACGCACCTGGGCGGCGACGACATCGACAACCTGCTGCTGACCATTGCCCTGGATGAGATTTACGCCGAGCACGGAGTGGACCTGCGGCGGCATCCGGACGCGGTGCAGGCGCTGCGCAAGGCCGCCATCGATGCCAAGATCGGGCTGACCACCGCACCCGTGGTGCACTTCGACATCGAGCTGGCCAACGGCGACCATTATCTGCGCGAGATTCCGCGCGAGGTCTTCGATCTCCTGATCGAGCCCATCCTGGCGCGCACGGCGGCGCCCTGCAAGCAGGCCTTGGCCGACGCCGGCCTCAAGCCCGAGCAGATTGACGAAGTGGTGATGGTGGGCGGCTCGACGCGCATTCCCGCAGTGCAGAAGCTGGTGGACGACCTCTTCCATCTGAGCGCGCGCGGCAAAAAACCGCACACCGAGCTGAACCCCGACGAGGTGGTGGCGCTGGGCGCGGCGGTGCAGGCCGGCATTCTGGCCGGCGACTCGAAGGCGACCGAGGAAATGCTGCTGCTGGACGTGACCCCGCTCTCGCTGGGCATCGAGGCGCTGGGCGGGACTGTCGCACGGATTATCGAACGCAACTCGACGATTCCCGCCTCGGCCACTGATCACTTCACCACCGGCGTGGACGGGCAGACCAACGTCGCCATTCACGTGGTGCAGGGCGAGCGTGAGCTGGCCGCCGATTGCCGCTCGCTGGCGCGCTTTGACCTGAAGGGCATTCCCCCGATGAGCGCCGGGCTGCCGCGCATCGAGGTCAAGTTCCTCATCGACGCCGACGGCATTCTGCAGGTCTCCGCGCTCGAACAGCGCAGCGGCAAGGCGGCGCAGATCGAGGTGAAGCCGACCTACGGGTTGACCGACGAGCAGGTCGAGAGCATGATCCTGGACTCCTACGACCACGCCGAGGAGGACTTCGCCAAGCGGCTCCTGATTGAGGCGCGCAACGAGGCCGATACGCTTCTGGCTGCGGCCGCCCGCGCGCCGGAAAACCCGGCCTGGGAGCAGTTGACCGAAGAGGAGCGGACCAGGATTGAGGTGGCCCGCGAGTACCTGGCCCACGCCACGCTGGGCGAGGATCCGGCAGCCATTCGCGAGGCCGTGCTGATTCTCGACTACGCCACCCGCCGCTTTGCCGAACTGATGATGGACGCCGCCGTTTCGAGTGCCCTGCGCGGCAAGACCATGGACGCGGCCGGCGAGGGCTTGGGCGAAGAGGTCACCGCGCCTCACGCCATGGCCCCGGCGGAGTTCAAGTAAAGCTGGCTACTCTGAGTTGCGGCCCAAGTCAGGTTTTTCCGTTGCCGACGGATCGCTGACGACCGATTGCTGCGGAGCAGAAAGACGGATTCCATGAGCAACGTAACCGAAAAAGGCATTCCTGCCGGAAAACTCGTGCGCGTCAGCTTTCTCCCCGCGGGCCGCACGGTCGAGTTCGAGTTCGGCGCACTGGCTTACAAACTTCACGGCAAGCCGATGTCGCTGCTCGACGTGGCGGAAAACTACGGCGTTTTTCTCGATCACGCCTGCGGAGGGGTCTGCGCCTGCGCCACCTGCCATGTACTGATCAAAGCTGGCAAAGAGGGCCTCACAGAGGCCGAAGACGATGAGCTGGACCGGCTGGAGATGGTCGCTGACCAGCAGTTGACGTCGCGGCTGGGCTGCCAGACCGTCATCACCCGCCCCGGCGACTATGTCGTCGAAATTCCCAAGTGGAACCGCAACTACGTCTCCGAGGGCAAGCCGCTAACCTCGACGGAAACGAAGTAAGGAGACCTGCCCCATGCCGCGCCAGATTTTATGGACCGACGCCGGGGAGATCGGCATTCAGTTGGCGGAGAAGTTTCCCGATCTTGACCCGTTGACGGTGCGCTTCACCGACTTGCACAGCTACGTGACAGGCCTCGATGGCTTTGCCGACGACCCGGCCAAGTCCACCGAGGGGCGGCTGGAAGCCATTCAGATGGCCTGGCAGGAGGAGTTCGAGGACGCGCGGGGATAGTAAGCTGAGGGTCGGCGGCAGCACTCCGTTGTCGAGAGCTCTAGCCTAGCTCCAGTCGTAGTCCCTGCGCTCGCTCCAGCCGAAGGCGTTTTCAAAGTGGACGAACTGCTTCTTTTCGCCGGGCACTAGATAGACGCTGAGCACATCGAAGCGGACCGGCGGCGCGGCATCCTGGGGCAACTGGCGGATGTATTGCTGGGCCAGGCGGCGTAGCGTGAAGCGCTTGTGAGCGTCGATGGCGATCTCGGCCGGGGCGGCGTCGCGGGCGGTGCGCGTCTTCACCTCGACAAAACAGAGCATCGGCCCCTGCCAGGCGATCAAGTCCACATCGCCGGGCCGGTCGCCCGACGACCAGCGCCGCGCCACCACGATGTAGCCGCTGCGGCGCAGAAGGAAGAAGGCAGCATTTTCCCCGTTGATGCCAGTGACCAAGTGAGCGGAGAGGTCTTTGGTCCGTCCTCGCCGCCGCGCCACCCACTCTAGGCCGTCCAGTGAGCGCTCCAGCCAACTGACCTGCATTCGCTTGATCCACTCCATGGAAGACCATTTTAGAGCATTTTCGGAATGGCATAGTCCTTTTGAGTGCATTGAATGTGGCTATTACTTCCACCCCAGCCACGAAGACCTGCCGCCCTACCCCAGTGAGCAAAAATCGCTTACTGGGAGCCCCGTGTCGCCCCGCTCCGGAGAGAAAAAAGTCACTCAATGGCGGTGGTTTCAATGTAGTGCAATTGCAGAACCGCTGTGGTCGCGCCTTTTTCATAACAGAGAAATCCTTTATTCAAAAGGGCTTTCCACGCCTTCCTGCCAAGCTCTTGGCCTCAGATGCTAGGATTTCAACGTGGCTGGGATTTCAACGCAGTTGGAGGACTTCTGCAATGGTCAGACTTCTGGTTCAATGGCTGTTAAGCGCGGTAGCCCTGCTGGCGGTCTCTTATCTCGTGCCTGGCTTTGAAGTCGATGGACTGGGTCCGGCGCTGGCAGCGGTCGTGGTCATCGGCCTGCTCAATGCGACGGTTGGCTTCTTGCTGAAGATCCTTACCTTCCCGGTCAGCATCCTCACCCTCGGCCTGTTTCTGCTGGTCATCAACGGGTTCATGATCCTGCTGGCGTCGAGCATCGTGCGTGGATTTCATGTGCGCGGATTCCTCGCGGCCTTCTGGGGCGCGGTGGTGCTGGCCCTGCTGGGAATCCTCATCCGGGCGGTCGCCAGAAGCGCGTAACCGGAGCGCGTACTCCTGCACAATTCGCCTGACTTGATCCGGCGGAATCCGCTGGACAGAGATTACCTGGCCATAGGCGCGACCGGCTGGGCGGCGGCTGATTTGGCTGGTGCGTCTGGTTTGGCCGGCGCGGTTGAGCCCGTTGACGCGGGCTTGCCCCGATGGAGCGGCGCCCGCCTAGTCTGCATCACGGGATTGACGGCTGGAGTGGCCGTTTGCGGCGCAACCACCACTGCCGCAGGGGCTACCACCGGGCCATTGAGTGTCTGCGGCGTTCGCATGGCCCCGGCGCTGGAAAATCCGCCCCGCGCCGCCACGCGCGGCAGAGCGACAGCCGCTTGCGGTGGAGGCGGCGCGATGCGCGCGGAAATGCACCATCCGCCTCCGGCCACCACAAAGACAATCGCCGCGGCGGCCGCTGTGCGCGCCCAGACGCTCTCCAGTTGCTGCGCCTTGGGCCAGTGAAGAATCGTGGCTTTACTTGAAACCGCGGAGCCTGAAGCCGTGTGCCGTCTGGCGCGCAATCCGGCCCCGCGTAAGCCGGCCTGCACCCGCTCCTCGATTCCCTCGGGCGCGGGAAGGCGGGCGATCAGGCGCAGCGTCTCTTCATAAGCGTTGGCATCGGGGGATGCGTCAAATGGGTTTTGTGCGGTTGATCTCATCGCAAACTCCCTGTCTCACTGGGCCGCCGGGGCTGGCCCAGCGGCTTGCAACCGGCGGCCAGCGGCAGATTCCCGGCAACTGTCAACAAAAGGCTGTTCATCGCAAGCTCCGGGCGTGATTCAGCAGGCCGGCCATCAGGTTGCGGGCGCGAAAAAGCCGCGAGCGGACACTGGACTCGGTGATGTCCAGCACCGCGGCGATCTCCACGCTGTTCAACTCCTCGAAGGCCGAAAGCAGGAGCACCTGGCGCTCCTTGGCGGGAAGCTGCTCCACGCAGCCGAGCACGTGGGCGTGGTGCTGGGCGGCGGCGGCGCGATCCTCGGCGCTCAGCCCTCCGGCGGGCAGCACACGGGCCAGTTCGGCCACGTCGTCGGTCTCCGGTCGGGTCTTGGCGCGTCGCTTGCGGTCCAGCACCACGTTCCACACAATGCGGATCAGCCACACCCGCTGGTCGCGCACCTCATGGAGCGTCTCGCGGTGGCGGAGCACCCGTAAGAACGCCTCCTGCACGGCGTCCTCGGCGTCAGCGGAGTTGCGCAGAACCGAGTAGGCCACGCGGTAGAGCGTACCGGTGTACTGGCTCACCAGCCCGGCCAGCGCAGCCTCCTCCGCGTACGGGCAAGCCTCGCCGAACTCTGCTTTGTCTGCGATTTCCATCCAACCTGAGAATACCGCCTGGCCAGCGCTCATACTCCACCAGACGCGCGAGAAAGTGAAAATGCTCGAGTGCGGCCGTCCATTTCTGCACGGGCGCGGATGAAAAAGCCCGGCGAAGCTGGCCGCGGGCGCTCCATCCTCGCGCATGGGCCGAAAAGCGGAAGACAAGCCAAAAGAAAAGGCTCGCGAAGCCTTTCGACTTGCGAGCCTCTTCTGTCAATCTGTCAGCTTTACTGCTTGGCGGCCAGTTTCTGCGCGGCAATCGAGCCGGCGGCGCCGTCTTTGTCCGCATCTGAGACCTTGGCCCATAGCGCCCGGGCCTGGTCCTGCTTGCCGGAGGCGGCGTAGAGGTCGGCCAGATCAAGCTGCGCCACGGCAGTCGAGACCGTATCCGACGGCTTGGCGGCCAGCTCGTTATAAAGGCTGATCGCCTGGGCGTCGCGGTTGGTCTGGTGATAAAGGCCGGCCAGCGCCAGTTTGGCCAGGTTGGCCAGATTCCGGTCCCAGGCCCCCGCAGCGGCCTTCAAATCCGTCTCCGCCGCGGCATTCTGCCCCAGTTGCTCATTGGTGACGCCAGCAAAGTATTGGGCTTTGGCGCCCCCCGGAAGCCAGCCATACTGGCTGGCCACGGCGGCAAACTGCTGATTCGCGGCCTTGGCGCGATCGCTGGCCGTCGCGTAGACGCCATCGCCGGCCGGTTCGCCCGGTTGCGCCAGCGGCGCATTGTAGACGTCCAGGGCCGCGCCCAGGGCGGCGTCGGCGGCCGTCGAGCGCAGATTCCAGAAAACCAGCGCGCCCACGCCCGCCACGAGAACGACCACAGCAACGATAACCCAGCGCAGAACGCCGGAGCGGTGGCCACTGAGCCAACTCACGCTGCTGGCGGTGGCCTGGGCAAATTTGTCCTTTTTCAGGGCCTGACGGGTTTGGGTGTCCACTTCGGTCTCTTCCTATTCTTTGTCTCTAAACTTGCAGGCGGGCGATTACGGTTGGAGGCGCTGCGACTGCAACCCTATCAGTCTATCAGCGCGCCAACCGGAGCGTCCACCGGGGCTTCAGGGCCGGGCAGGGGAACCGGGACCGGACAGGCGAACCGGGCAAGCGAGGCTGTCCCGTGCCGCCACTTCATGGTGGCCGCCCAGTTTTGCTCTTTTTCAGCTTCAGGGAGATCGTCCGGCCCCAAGCAAATCGTCCAGCTTGGGGAAAATAGTCACTGATTTTGCTTTAACGCCTGGGCAGGACGGCGTCTGTATGCAGGGCGCGGATCCGCTCGATGGCGCTGCTCACGATGGGACGGCCGGTCGCCTTCTCCATACCTTTGTCGATCAGTGTATCCACAAACTCCTCGGTGGACATATTGCGATCCTGAGCCGCGCGAACAACCGTGTCCGGAACTGTAATAGAGATGATCATGATGGCAGGCTTTCCTTTTGCTCGTTTATCGGCAACCAGCAGCCGGGGTTGAGTGAAAATACTGAGATGATACGGAAACTGGGGCGGCGAGAAAAAATTCCTCGCCGCCGGAAAATTCCGCGTTTCGCGCTTGCCGTTGGCCAGCCGCGGCGGTAGGCTAGGGGCATGTTCGAGGACTTCCACGCCACCGACCGCTGGAGCGGCGAAGATCTGCACTGCCGCTGGAAGGGCACCATCGTGGCCGTCGCCACCCGCCACGCCGACGCCGTCGATGTGCGCTTCGACGTCAATGGACGCCCCTTGTGGGTGGCGCTGCCCCTGGAGGCCTGGGACCAGCAGAAGCAGCGCTCGGGCAAGGTCATCACCGATCAGCTTGCCGCCCAGATCGCCGGCCGCTTCCTCAAGCAGTCGATCGAAGAGGGCTACGACTCCCGGCGCGAGATCTGCACCATGACAGTCGCCGAGGTGCTGGAGCACCTGGACGCCGTGGTCGCCGAAGCCAAGGAGCATGGCGAGATTCCCACTCTGCCCGTGCTCGCGTAAAGCCAGCCAGCCCCCGAAAACCGCTGGCCTGCCTCTGGGAACAGTCTCCTCACTTTTTGGGAAAGGCCGGCGGGCGTTAGAAAACAGCCCCGCATCGCCGTAAACTGCCTTGCCACAATAAAATCAGCTGCCAATGAGGCCGAAAAGCCTTTATTTCGCCGATTATGCCGGCATGACGATAAAATTCCTTCCCTAGCGCTCTCCGCCAATGGCAAAATGGACCATTAGCCTTTTTTGACCTTTTTCATGCTCGGAAGGAGTTCTGCTGATGGCAAGTCTCTCTGGAGTGGAATCGCTCTCGGTGCTCGGGGCCGGGGCACGGGTGCACGCAAACCTCTCGGTAGCGCGGCTGGTGGAGACCGCCCTCATGCGTGGCGAAGCCCGTCTGGCAGCCAATGGCGCACTGGTGGCCGTCACCGGCCCGCGCACCGGCCGCAGCCCCAAGGACAGGTTCACCGTCGACGACGCCATCACCCACTCCCTGGTGGACTGGGGCAAGGTCAACCAGGCCATCGCGCCGGAGCGCTTCGCGGCGCTGCTGGAGCGAGTCACCGAGCACCTCAGCGACCGCGACCTTTTTGTGCAGGACCTTTACTGCGGCGCCGACCCCACTTACCGGCTGCCCATTCGCGTCATCAGCGAGTACGCCTGGCACTCCCTCTTCGTCCATCAGCTCTTCGTCCGGCCGACGGCCAGCGAGCTGGCCGCGCACACGCCCGAGTTCACCGTCATCGCCGCCCCCGAGTTCGAGGCCGTGCCGGAGCGCGACGGCACCCACTCCGGCGCCTTCATCCTGGTCGATTTCACCCGCAAGATCATCCTCATCGGCGGCACAAAGTACGCCGGCGAGATGAAGAAATCCGTCTTCAGCGCGATGAACTTCCTGGTGCCGAAGCGCGACGTGCTGCCCATGCACTGCTCGGCCAACGTGGGCGCCGACGGCCAGACGGCGCTGTTTTTCGGCCTCTCGGGAACCGGCAAGACCACCCTCTCGGCCGACCCCGCGCGATGTCTGATCGGCGACGACGAGCACGGCTGGAGCCCGACCGGCATCTTCAACTTCGAGGGCGGCTGTTACGCCAAATGCATCAACCTGAGCGAGGAGCGCGAGCCGCAGATCTACCGGGCGATCCGCTTCGGCGCGGTGCTGGAAAACGTAATTCTTGACCCCCATAGCCACGAGCCCGACTTTGACGGCGTCCATCTGACCGAGAACACCCGCGCCGCCTACCCAATCGATTTCATCGATAATGCAGTGATCCCCGGCATCGGCTCCCATCCGCGCAACGTGATGTTCCTGGCCGCCGACGCCTTTGGCGTGCTGCCGCCGATCGCGCGGCTCACCCCCGAGCAGGCGATGTACCATTTCCTCTCCGGCTACACGGCCAAGCTGGCCGGCACCGAGGCCGGCATGGGCTCGGACCCGGTACCGGAGTTTTCCGCCTGCTTTGGCGCGCCCTTTTTGCCGCTGGCTCCCAAGGTTTACGCCGAGATGCTCGGCGAGCGGCTCCGGCAGCACCAGTCCTCCTGCTGGCTGGTGAACACTGGCTGGTCGGGCGGAAAATTCGGCGTCGGCAAGCGCATGAGCCTCAAAATCACCCGCGCCCTGGTCAACGCCGCGCTCGACGGCCGCCTGAACCAGGTGGAATTCGCCACCGAACCGGCCTTCGGCCTGAGTATTCCGGTCAGTTGCCCCGATGTTCCCGCCGAGATTCTCAATCCGCGCAACGCCTGGGCTGACAAGCAGGCTTACGACCGCACGGCCGCTGACCTGGCCGCCCGCTTCCAGGCCAACTTTCAGAAGTTTGACGCCTCGGAAGCCATCCAAGCCGCCGGGCCAAAGGCCAAGTAGACGCAGGCAGCAAAAAAGGGGGCTTCGACCAGGCTGTTGGCTTGGCCGAAGCCCTGTCACAAAGTGGGAAACCGCGCCTGAACCAGCTTCAACGCCTCTTCGGCGGTGGTAATCAGCCCCTCCAGTTGCGCGTCTTCGACCGCTCGCAGCATTTCCTTGAAGCCGGCTCCCGGCTTGTAGCCAGCCGCAATCAGTTCGCGGCCGGTAACCAACGGCGTGGGGCGCACCGCTTCCTCGGGCGTCGATTCATAGCGCTCGCGCACAAATCTCCAGTTTCCCAGGTCGCCGGCGGCCGCCAGGCAGTCCATGCGGTGCAGCGCCAGGTGCTCGGGAAACTTTTCCAGCCGGAAGAATCGCTTCAGCGTCGAAGCCTTCATCCGGGGCGCGTCGGCAAAGCGCATATGGTTCTCGATGAGCGAGAGAATCTGCCGGGTTTCGTCGTTGGAAAACCGGAAGCGCCGGCAGATTTCCGCGCCCATGGCCACGCCCACCTCGACGTGGCCGTCGAAGCGGATGCGCTCGGCCCGGCGGAAGGTCGCGGGCTTGCCCACATCGTGCAAGAGCGCCCCCCAGGCCAGGGTCAGCGGGCAGCCTGCCTCCAGTTGACCGAGCAGCAGCAGGGTGTGCGTCCACACGTCGCCCTCGGGGTGAAACTGCGGCGGCTGCTCGACGCCCTTCATCCGCTCGACCTCGGGCAGCGCCTCGGTCAGTAGGCCGGTCGCGTCCAGCAGCTCGAAGGCCCGCCGTGCGTGGCCCTCGGTGAGCATTTTGGTCAGCTCGTCGCGGACCCGCTCCCGGCTCACCGACCTGGTCTTCGCCGCCAGTTGTCGCATGGCGGCCGCCGTCGCGGCTTCCAGTTCAAAGTCGAAGCGCGCCGCAAAGCGTACTCCGCGCAGCATCCGCAGATGGTCTTCCTCGAAGCGAAGCTCCGGCCGCCCGATGGCCCGAATGACACCTGCTTCCAAATCCGCCAGGCCGCCCACGTGGTCGATCACCGCTGCGCGCAGATTGTTTTGGAGTCGATCTGCATCCTGAAAATCTTTGGCGCCGAACAATTGTTTAGTGTCAGGGCACGACTTTAGTCGTGCTGAAAACGCAGCGACAGAACGGGGCTTCAGCCCCTGAGGAAACAGCCTTTCCACATCCAACAGCAGCCCGTTAATGGTGAAATCCCGGCGGCGCACATCCTCTTCAGCGCTGCTTGTATAGCACACCGCGTCGGGATGGCGGCCATCGGAGTAAGCCCCATCGGAGCGGAAGGTCGCCACTTCGGTCACCACCTGCGGTGGGGCTAACTGCTCGCTATTCGCCCGCTCGGAATTTGTAGCGCCGGGGAATGCCCCCTGCGGCAGAGCCAACCCGGCTTCAGCAACGCAAGCCGCGTTTGCCCCACCGCAGGTGGCCACCAGCACCACGCCAAAGTGCGCTCCCACGGCAAAGGTGCGCGGAAATAGCCGCAGCACCACATCGGGCGTCGCCGAGGTCGCGACATCGTAGTCCATCGGCTCGCGGCCCAGCAGCAAGTCGCGCACGCAGCCGCCAGCAAGATAAGCCTCAAACCCGGCCGCGCGCAGCTTGCCCACAATCCGCAAAGCCGCATCGAATTGGTGCATGGCGGGCAGCATGGCTGCTTCCATTGTCGCCCGTCTTGCTGCTCTGAGGGAAACCTTCCCACGCACCCGCTAAACTAGACAGATGAGCAAGCGCGGACGCGGCCTCATTCTCGGCATTGAATCCTCCTGCGACGAGACGGCGGCGGCCGTGGTCGAGCGCGGCGCGCGCACCCTTTCCTCGGCCGTCGCCACGCAGATTCCGATCCACACCCGCTACGGCGGCGTCGTGCCGGAGTTGGCCAGCCGCGAACATCTGCGCGCCATCGTCCCCGTGGTTCGCGCCGCGCTGGAGCAAGCGGGCGTCACCCTCGACGACCTGGATGCCATCGCCGTCACCGCCGGTCCCGGACTGGCCGGAGCCTTGTTGGTGGGCGTTACCTACGCCAAGGCGCTAGCCTTCGCGCAGGGGCTGCCGCTCGTCGCCATCAATCATCTCGAAGGCCACATTCACGCCGTGCTGCTGCACGAAAGGGAACAGGAACAGCCTTCAGGCCCTGATGAAAATCTCCCTTCCGCCGGCGAGCCAGCGCTAGCCCTGGTCGTCTCCGGCGGCCACACGCACCTGTTTCTCGCCCGGCCGGCGCACGGCTCCTGGACCTATTCGCTGGTCGGCCGCACCCTGGACGACGCCGCTGGCGAGGCCTACGACAAGGTCGCCAAGCTGCTCGGACTGGGCTACCCCGGAGGCCCCTGGATCGACGCCCTGGCCCGCTACGGCAACCCGCACGCCGTGCCCTTTGCCTTTTCGCAGATCAAGACGAAGCTCCATCTGGCCGGCAAGCCGCCCCGGACCAAGGCCGCCCGCACCGCCCCCATCGCCAACCTCAATCCGCATTTTCTGTTTTCCTTTTCGGGGATCAAGACCGCCGTCCTGCGCTACGTCGAGTTGCACGAGCTGCGCCCCGAGGCTCAGGCCCGCGCCGCCAGGCTCTTTCCGCTTCCCTCCGCGGAAAAGGCCGAAGATTCCGAACCTCGGCCGGCCGCCAAGCCCCCGCAAACCAAAGCGGAAGCCCTGGCCCTTTGTCCGCAGCAGACCCTCGATCTGATCGCCAGCTTTCAATGCGCGGTCATCGGCGACCTGATGAAGAAGAGCTTCGCCGCCGCCGAATCCCTTGGCGTGCGGCGCCTTCTCGTCACCGGCGGAGTGGCCTCCAACCGCGAACTCCGCGCCCGTTTCAGCGCTGAAGCCGCCCGCCGCGGCCTGCGCGTGGCCTTCCCCACGCTCTCGCTCTCCACCGACAATGCCGCCATGATCGCCGCCGCCGCCTGGCCGCGCTTCCTATCGGGAGAATTCGCCGATTTCGCGCTCTCCGCCGACCCGTCGCTTGCGCTGGGGGCGATAAAAGCGCCGTAATAGCGCGCAGGCTGCGATGATTGATCCGGCCCGCATGATCCGGCCCTCAACAGTAAGACGTGGGTGCCCCATCCATTCCGCGTACTTTGCGGAATGGGTGGGAAAGAGTGCTCTCACGCAATCCGGCCGAATCAATAACCCGGAACGAAACTGAATGGATGAGGCGGACAGCCGCATTCTCCACGAGAGAGCATTTTCGCTTTTACTGTAGACTCCCGTGCCCCATCCATTTCCGCGCTTGTTGCGGAAATGGGTGGGATACCAATGCAATCCAGGTCTGCACAATTTCCGAAAATGCTCTAAAACAGCGGCGTCTGGTGGCCGGGCATCGTCAGGCCGAAGTGCTCGTAGGCCAGGCGCGTGGCCACGCGGCCGCGCGGCGTGCGGTCCAGAAAGCCGATCTGGATGAGGAAGGGCTCGTAGACCTCTTCGAGGGCGTCCTGCTCCTCGGCCAGCGTCGCCGCCAGCGTACTCAGGCCCACCGGGCCGCCGTCGTACTTCTGCATGATGGCCAGCAGCAGCCGGCGGTCGATCTCGTCAAAGCCGTGAGCGTCCACTTCGAGCATGGTCAGAGCGGCGTTGGCCGTCGGCCGGTCGATCTCGCCATTCCCGCGCACCTGGGCGTAATCGCGCACGCGGCGCAGCAGGCGGTTGGCGATGCGTGGCGTCCCGCGGGAGCGCAGCGCGATCTCGGCCGCGCCCTCCTCGTCGATGGGAATCTGCATCACCTCGGCCGAGCGCGTGATGATGAAGCGCAGCTCCTCCTCGGTATAAAACTCCAGCCGCAGCAGAATGCCGAAGCGCGAACGCAGCGGCGACGAAAGCAGTCCTGGCCTCGTCGTGGCGCCGACGAAGGTGAAGGGGCGAATCTCCATCACGTGGGTGCGCGCCGCCGGCCCCTGGCCGATGATGATGTCCAGCTTGTAGTCTTCCAGGGCCGTGTAGAGCTTTTCTTCGAGCACCGGCTGCATCCGGTGGATTTCGTCCAGAAAGAGCACCTGGCGCTCTCTCAGGTTGGTCAGAATCGCTGTCAGGTCGCCCTGAATTTGCAGCGCCGGCCCCGAGGTCTGCTGGAAGCCGACGTCCAGCTCGTTGGCGATGATGGTGGCCAGCGTCGTCTTGCCCAGCCCCGGAGGCCCGAAGAGGAGAACGTGATCGAGAGCCTCGCCGCGGGATTTGGCGGCTTCCAGGGCAATGGCGAGCTGCTCCTTGGCCTTCGATTGGCCGATGAACTCGCCCAGCCAGCGTGGACGCAGCTTCAGCTCAAAACCCTGCTCCTCGTCGGCGCGCGAGGCGCTGACCAGCCGTTCCGGAGTGTTGTCGTGCGCAATGGCCATCTGAGGAGAAGTCTAACGGGCTGGCCTGAAGGCTGCAACCCGAGGGGAAATTCCAGGCAGGTGGCCCGCTCATCAGCCCCGAAGAATCACCTTGAGCCTTGAGAAGCTGTGCCCCGTTCATCGCAGTCTTATCGCGATGAGCGGGCGGGTGGCCCGTATGTCCAGAAAAAATGATCTTTCGGCGGGTGGCCCAGGTCCGACTTACCCAAAATGATTAGGTGGCCCATGTCTGGATTCTCGGACCTGGAAATAGCCAATCTCAGACCACTTTTTGCCGAAAATAGCCCGGCTTGGGCGCAAACTATAGATAGAAAAACGGCGAAATTCCGCCTTTTAAAGGGCAAAAACAGGCGCAAAATCACCGCCGCCAGCCCCGCCGCTGGAGCCAAAGCGCTTGCCAGGTGTCGTTTTTTCGCGTTTTGGATGTGGAACTGTGGAGCCTATACTAACCAATTTATAATCAAAAACTTGCAAGATCATCCCTCACAGGAACACACAAACCGCGAAACCGTAAGACTGTGGGCCGCCTCCGCTCTCTCCGGAGGCGAGGAACCGGCAACCGTCGCGAACCACGTTTAGACTGGTAAGGTTCCTCTGAGCGCCATGACCCACTGTTTCTCCCGTCTTCGCCGCTTTCGCTTCAATCTGCCGCAACGCATTGCGGCGGGGCTGCTGGCGCTGTTTCTGGCGCAGGGACTGTGGCTCACCGGCCACCAGACGCTCTCAGCCCGCGATTACCAGTACGCGCGCTGCGGGCGCGAGATGTGGGAGCGGCCATCGCGGCTGGACGGCTCCTTTACCAGTTGCGGCAACATTCGCGACGGCGTGCTGGCCTACCGGCTGGCGGGGCTGCCGCTGACCCTGAACCTGCTGGCCGAGCAAGGGCTGGACCACTTCCGCAAACCCGAAGACCGGGTGGCGCAAACCGCAGGCCCGGATTCGGGGCCCACGGCGAGCGAGCCTTCTACCTGGGAACTGCGCCACCAGCTTCGGTACACTCTCCTCCTGCTGCGGCTGCCGTTTCTTGCCGCCGGGCTGTTGCTGGGCGGCGGCCTGTGGTGGGTGACGCGGCGACTCTACGGCAATCTGGGGGGCTACACGGCGCTGGCGCTCTACTGCTTTTCTCCGGCGGTGCTGAAGGCCTGCGTTGCGCCCACCCCCGAGGTGCTGGCGGCGCTGGGGGTCTATGGCGGCGTCTACACCTCGATTGGCGTGGCTCACGCCATGCAGGGACCGAGGCGAAAGTGGCGGCCGCGCATCGTGCTGCTGACCGTGATTTTTGGGGTGGCGGCCGCGGCGCACATGGCCGCGCTGGCGGTGGTGGCGCTCCTGGGACTGGCCTTGATGCTGTGGGTGGCCGAGGGGCGCAGGAGCCAGGCGCTGCTGGTGGTGCTGGCCGCCGCGGCCGGGGCACTGGCCATCGTCTTCGCCTGCTACGGCTTTTCGCCGAGGGCCTTCAGCTTCGTCTTCCGCTCGGCGGCGGGTTTTCTGTGGCTCTCGCTTGACCCAGCCCGGCGGTTTTTCTCCACGCCGGCCAACGCTGGAGTCACTATAGCCGCCGCAGCCGCCCTGGCGCTCTATCTGAGCCTGCGCCGGTCGCGCTACTTCGGCAACACTGCACCCCTGCTCTGCGCTTTGCTCCTGATGATGCTGGTGATGACCGGCGCTCCGGGCTCTCCCTGGCTCTGGGCGCTGCCCTTTCTGCTCACCTTTGTGGCCGGCGTCTTTGCCGACGCCTACGAAGGGCTGCGGGGACGGCTGGCAATGGGCGCCGCCGGGGCCATCGTGCTGTTGCAGGCGGCCTTCTGCGTACTGAGTTTGCCGGGGCTGCTATGAGGCGGACGGCCAGGCCGATCAATAGCTTGTAGCAAGGAACCCAACATTTCTGATCGAAGAAATGGCCAGAGAAATCTTGGAGTGGAGAAAGTTCTCCGATAGCTCGATGCGGATCATCGGATTGGTGCTGATCGTCGCATTGGTGCTGATTCTCCAGGCACGCAGGTGAATTCTGCATCCATTGCAGACGGGTACTGGCTTCCTTCCCAAGGTGGGTGCGAACGGATCTGATGAAGGTGAAAGGGCGCCGTGTCCATCCCGCCAGAATCTACCGCATTTTTCTGGATGGCAATATCAATATCGGCTCAATCCCGACTTCAATCGCACGTCGAAGGTGGCGTGGCAACGCACATTGGGATTGAACTCCTCGACCCCCTGCTTGTCGTCCTTGCTGATGTAGATATACATCGGCTTCTTCAGAACCTCCGGCAGATTCGTGATTCCGAGTTTCCCATCAGCTCCCGTATAGGCTTCAAGGTCGAGCTTTTTCACGCCCAGAAAGCCATACTGGATACGCGTAGTTACCTTTGCGCCGTAAATCGGTTTGGAGTCGGAACCGGTCACGGTCATCAGCGCCGAGCAGGTACCCAGATCCGCCGATATCTCCGCAGGCACAACTGCGGCCGCAGCGCTTTGGGCGCTTCCCAGCCGGGGACAAACCACCACGAGGCTCAACAAAACCAGGACCGTTAAAGACAGTTTACGCATACCTTCCAGTATATAGTTGGGCCGCTATCGCAATAGCTTTACACTAGAGAAGTGAAACCTTTGGGCGGCACGATCCCTGCAACTTCAAGCTATTGGGCCAGATTCTCAGGTTTGTATCCGCGTTTATTTGCCTGGCTCATGCGCCGGATCCCTAGCGAAAGACAGCGTCTACTGGCGGTCACCATCCTTGCCGGCGGCCTCTGCGGTCTGGCCGCCGTCGCCTTCCACCTGAGCATTGGCTGGGCTGAGATGCTGATGATCGACCGCGCCAACGCAGCTCCCGGCCATAGCTGGATTTGGTGGACGATCCTTACCCCGGCGCTGGGCGGTCTCGTCGCCGGCCTGGGCCTTACCTATCTTGCTCCCGCCGCGGCAGGCAGCGGCATACCTCAGGTCAAGGTGGCCTTTACACTCCGTCATGGCCTGATCACCCTGCGAGAAACCATCGGCAAATTTGTCTTGTGCGCCTTGCAGATTGGCTCCGGCGCCTCGCTAGGCCTGGAAGGTCCCACGGTGCAGATTTGTGCCGGCGTCAGCAGTCTGCTCGCGCGTGCGGCCCGGCTCAGCCCCACAAACCGCCGGCGCATGGCCTCTGTGGGCATGGCGGCAGGCATCGCCGCTGCATTCAACGCGCCCATCGCCGCGATCACCTTTACGCTGGAAGAGTTGATTGGCGACCTGGATCAGACCATGCTCACCGGCGTGATTGTGGCCGCGGCTCTGTCCGCCGTCATTGAGAACACCATCCTCGGCTCGAATCCGATCTTTCACGTGAATCGGGCCTACAAGCTTGGCAATTCCTCGTCGCTTCTTTGGTACGCTGTACTGGGCCTGCTGGCGGCTGTTGTCTCGGTGACATTCACCGATTCACTGCTTTGGCTGCGCGCGCAGTTCAAGCGCCTGACCGTAGTTCCCAAATGGGTGCATCCGGCCATCGGCGGTCTTGCTACGGGCTGCCTGGCCGTAGTGGCGCTGGCGCTCTTCCACTTGAACGGCATCGCCGGCGATCCCTACAAGACCCTCACGCTGGCGCTGACCGGCTCGATGGGCACACTGCCGGTGCTGGCGATGGTAGCCTTTTGCGTGCTCAAACTGGCGGCTACAGTCTGCTCCTATTCGAGCGGCGGCGCAGGCGGAATCTTTGCCCCGTCGTTGTTCATGGGAGCCATGCTGGGTGGCGCGGTCGGCTACGTCGATGTTGCCGTCTTCCATCACTCTTCCGACGCCATAGGTGCTTTTGCGGTGGTCGGGATGGGCGCGGTCTTTGCCGGCATCGTTCGCGCCCCCATGACCTCCGTGCTCATCGTCTTCGAAATGACCGGCGGCTATGGCCTTGTGCTTCCCCTGATGATCGCCAACATGAGCGCCTTCGCTCTGGCCCGTCATTGGCGCCACACACCGGTCTACGAAGCGCTACTGGAGCAGGACGGTATTCAATTGCCCCACAGAAATACGCCTCACAGCCCACCCGAAGCCGTCAATCCGCCTGCCTCTGCACTGCCTGCCGATACGCAGACGTGAGAAACGCCCAAACCGAAATACTGCTATCCGTGGCAATTCGTGTCAGCCGAGGACCATCCAACCCAATTCAGTTGGCCACCAGCGTATTGATAAACAGGGCCGTTGCGCTCCCATTCACAGCCGTAGCAGTCATGCGCACCTTAGAGCGGAACCAGAGTAAAGGTGTCCTTACACCTGAATCATGCATAGTTTGAGCACACGGCAGGTGCCGGACCTGTTGAGCCGCAGCGTTTTGCCTGGCAGTTTGAGCCCCTGAATTTCCCCTTGTTTTCGCTTCCCCTGGACCAGCGTGGCAAGTGTTTGCAGCGGTTGACCTGCGTGTGCATAAAAAGCTATGCCTGATTCTCGATGTCGAATCAGGCACTTAGCGGCGCGGGATGACGGGAGCAAATCTATCAGGTCCGCGAGCGACTTTTCGCAGACGATCCATGAGCTGTTGAAAAGGCGCCTTTCTCCTGGTAATGGTCGCTGTAACTTACGCTCACCCTGCCGGCGTGGCGCCGCGCATCGCGCCAGCGCATTACCGAACTCGCCTGGCAGCCTATCCTCCGTCCCACTCCATTGAGCGAATACCCATCATCCAGCAAAGCCAAAGCGCGTCGGCGACGGTCTTCCAGAAGATCGGCGCTCCCCTTCAATCTGGGCATAGCTATTCTGTATCTCAAATATCTATTGAGGCATTATTTATGCAGTGGTCAATAAGGGCCTGCTTGTCTCACTCATGTTGGCACAGAGGGCAATCACAGCAAGATCAGACGCAGCCTGCGCGCATATGGCTCAATTGGCAGAGATGCTGGGAGATCTTATGTCCTGGTTGCAATAAAATATACACAGCCTGGAAGCCTTTCAAACGAATGGCAATTAGCTCAGATAGACTCTTCCGTTCCTGGTTATCTCTGCTGGCAAGCTGCCTTCGGCGGCCGCTCGAGCGCGGTAAAGTACTTTACTATGCGGATAAGAATGGGCTGGTTGCTATCGCGCATAGAGCTGTTTCGATCAGGTGAGCAATATTGACCTGCTCTCCGCACTCCTTTATGTAATACTGAGATGCGGTGTTTCACAGTTGTGCTCAGCCATATGTTCAAATCTTCGATCTGAGCCAGTTGAGCTCTGCTTGGCAAGGCCTTGAGAACCATTGATGAGCCTGTCCTACGCGGAAACAATCAAACTCCGGCACACTTGCCACTTCAACAACTGATTCACTAACCGGCAAGCGCCGGCGTTTGCTAATGGTTGCAACGTGCCCACCTCACCAAATTGCTCTGTCGCCGAGTCATACAGGAAATTTGCTCAGTTAGTCCTCCGGGAAGAAGTGATTGGATACGATGGAATACCTGAAATTCAAATCGTTGCTTCACCGCATGATCGTGGTTCCCATGGTGGCCACGGCAGCCCTTGCTGGATTGCTGTTGTGGGGAACCTTCGACTTGAACAAGTCCCTGCAGTGGGTTGACCATACCGATCGAATACTCGACCAATCCGGGCATCTGCTCATGTTGCTGATCGATATGGAATCCGGCACGCGCGGGTACATTGCCACTGGCGACGAGACCTTCCTTCATCCCTATCTGGAGGGCACGAAGAGATTCGACTCCGAATTCCAGGCCTTGTATCCCATGATCGCCGACAATCTACCGCGGCAGCGGCAACGGCTGAAAGACATACATGCCGGCTACGCAGCGTGGGAGAAGTATGCCAACGGGATTATTGCCCTTCGCCGTGCGGGAAAAGCCGACCCTACTCTCTATGAGAACCAGCGAGGGAAGCTGAAAATGGATGCCCTTCGCGAGCAGGTCGCGGAGTTTCAAAGTGAGGAAGAAGAGCTGCGTGCCGGGCGTGTTCGGGCCGCGCACCAGCGATGGACTTTGATGGTGACAAGCTGCCTTGGTCTGGGCTTGGGATTTGGAGTCTTTCTCGCTCTGTTCACTCGCTACCACGTGGAAAAACTGGGCACCAAGCTCTTGCAAAGCGAGGAGCGATGGACTGCGACTTTGGGCAGCATTGGCGAGGCCGTTATCGCCACGGACAGCAAGGCGCGAGTCACCTTCCTCAACCCGGTCGCTGCCGCTCTGACCGGATGGCAAGCGGACGAGGCCCAAAACAAGCCGGTTGGGGACGTGTTCAAGATCATCAACGAGAAGTCCGGGATGAGCGCGGACGATGAAGTGCTCCAGGTGCTCGAAGAGAGACGGATTTTGACAGTGGCCAACAACGTGGCGCTGATCACCAGGGATGGACGCGAAATTTCAGTCGAGCACAGTGCCGCGCCCATCCTCGCCGGCAAGGAAAAAGTCATTGGCGTGGTGCTGGTTTTCCGCGACGTTTCAGAAAGGCGGCAGGAGCAGATAGAGACTGCGGAGCAGGCTGCCCTGCTCGAACTCACGCAGGACTCCGTGTTTGTGATGGACATGGAAGGAACGGTCCTTTTCTGGAGCCGCGGTGCTGAGGCGATGTTGGGATACTCCAAAAGCGAGGCCGCCGGCACCATCTCGCATGACCTGCTGCGGACCGATTTTCCGCAGTCGCTGGCTGAGATAAAAGAGGAACTCCTGCGCGCGGGACACTGGGAGGGAGACCTCATGATGACCGCTCAGGACGGCCGGCGCATTGTGGTGTCCAGCCGCTGGGCATTGCAATGGGGCAAGCGCGACCAGGCGCCCCGCGTGCTGGTGATCAACAGCGACATCACGGAACGCAAGCTGGGAGAAGAGTCGCTGGTCCTGCAAAGAGAACAACTGCGAGCGCTGGCTGAACGCTTGCAGTGGGTGCGCGAAGACGATCGCAAGAGAGTCGCACGCGACCTGCACGATCAAATTGGGCAGATTCTTACCGCGATCAAAATGGATATGACATGGATGACTCGCCATCTGCCGGAGTCGGAAGACGCGGTGCTCGCTCGCCTGAAGGAATCGATTCAGTTGATCAATGATGGCGTCAAAGCGGTGCGCACGATATGCAGCGGGCTGCGTCCTGGAGTCTTGGATGACCTTGGCCTGGCGGCGGCCATTGAATGGCAGGCCAGCGAGTTTGCTTCTCGCAATGGCATCCTCTGCCAGGTCTCTGTGCCACCGGTTGATTTACACTTGGATGGTGACCGGGCCACCGCGACTTTCCGCATCTTCCAGGAGTGCATGACCAACGTGATTCGGCACGCGCAGGCAAAGTCGGTGCGCGTCGCCCTGGTCCAGGAAGAGGAAAACATCCTCCTGGTTGTGGAAGACGACGGAATCGGCTTCAGTGAATCCGACCTGTCGAACACTCTTGGGTCTTTGGGGCTTCTGGGCATGAAAGAACGAGCGCAGTTTTGCGGGGGCGATGTGCAGATCTCCAGTTCTCCCGGCAAAGGGACGACGGTCACTGTGCGCGTGCCCGTGGATACTCCACGCGACAAGAAGGAGCAAGCATGCACATCCTGATCGCGGATGACCATGCCGTCGTACGCCGTGGCCTGAGAGAAATCCTGGCAGACGTTCTTCCTGGCGCGGACTTTTCCGAAGTCGGCAACGGGGACGAAGTGCTGAGCCACCTGAAAAAATCCCCAATCTCCCTGCTGGTGTTGGACATCAGCATGCCTGGGCGCAGCGGCATGGACGTGCTGCGAGATGTAAAGCACACCTATCCGCGGTTGCCGGTCATCATACTGAGTTGCCAGCCAGAGGACCAGTATGCCGTACGCTGTTTGCGGGCTGGGGCGGCGGCTTATATCAACAAAGAGAGCGCTTCCGAAGAGCTGGCGACGGCGGCGAAGAAGATACTGAGCGGCGGTCACTACGTCAGCGCGAGCCTCGCAGAGAAGCTTGTCGCCAATCTGGATGAGTCCGTCGACAAGCCCCTGCATGAACTCCTTTCGGACCGGGAACACGAGGTCATGAGGATGATTGCCGCCGGCGTCCCCTTGACGGAAATTGCCGAAAGGCTTCATGTTAGTGTAAAAACCATCAGCAGCTATCGATCTCGCATTATGGAAAAAATGCAAATGAAGAGCAACGCCGACCTTACCCGCTACGCCATGACGCACGGCCTGATCGACTAGGGCTTGTCGGTGTAGGAATAACCCTACAGCGCTAGCGGAATTAACCCTACATAAATCACGGTTTTCGCTGATGTTGCTTGCTTTCCATATACGGTATTGTAGTTTCAGGTCGCATTTCGGCCTAGCAAACGGACACTACAATGAATATCCTGATAGCAGATGATCACGCAAACGTACGACGCGGCCTGAGAGAGATTCTGGTCGATGCATTTTCGGACGCCAGCTTCTCCGAAGCCTCCGACGGGGAAGAGGTGCTGACCCTGTTGGTTGGAACTCGACCTGACGTACTGTTGCTCGACATCAATATGCCAGGACGCAGTGGGTTCGAAGTGCTTAAGGACGTGAAGCAGATTTACCCCTGGCTCCCTGTAATCATGGTGAGTGTTCAGCCCGAGAGCCAGTATGCATTGCGCTGTATGCGTGCCGGTGCGGCCGCCTATGTCAACAAGGACAGCGCTCCGGAAGAACTGGCGCCGGTGATCAGGAAGATACTCGACCTCGGCGCAAAATTTGCACGGAACCCGGACAGAAACTAGATCTCTGACCGCTTGTTGTTGTACCCATAGTGGCCTTCCCACCCTTACGGCGTCCTTGTTCTTGCCGCAAGGGTGGGGAGGCATAAATTTGCGCAGCCAGAGGCCTGACGAGACTGTTTGCTGCCAGTAAATTATATTTCGATCGACGCAACCGCTATTTCGGCGTAAGGCAAATCCTACAAAGTTCGCGCAACAAAGCCTACAGCAATAATAGCTTTCGCTGATGTTCCTTCTATTTCAAACCCCGTATCTTTGACAAATTGGGAACGCAAAGGATGACGGTAATTCATGCCTTTGCTCGCACTCTGTAACATTGAAAGGCATCTATAATGGCTACCAACTTCGCTACTATGTCGAGCACAGCGCCCAGGTTTCCGCGGGGCCGCTCCTTTGCTCAGGCTGCGCATCATAAGTTAAGGGTTGTTTCGAACGAGATTGGCGCTTTGCAGGGTAAGAGTTTCGCCTTCGACCTTGAGATTCCGCTGAACAAGCTCATGGTTGGCAAATCGCGGCGCGACTACCTGACCGGCGATTCCATCTATTCGCAGGGCGATCCGGACAATGCGGTTTTCTACATCCAGAGTGGCAAGGTCAAGCTCACCGTTGTGTCGATGAGCGGCAAGGAAGCCGTGATCGCCCACCTCCCGGCGGGCAGCTTTTTCGGTGAGGCTTCCCTGGCTGGTGAGTCGCATCGCATTTCCTCTGCGAATGCACTTCAACCCAGCACGATCATTCGCATCGAAAAGACGGTCATGCAGGAACTTCTCCATCGCGAGCCGGAGTTCGCCGAGCAATTCCTCGCGCACCTGCTCTCCCGCAACATCCGCATGCAAGCTGATTTGGTTGACCATCTGTTCAATTCCAGCGAAAAGCGTCTTGCCAGACTGCTCATGCTGATGGCTAACTTCGGCCAGGATTCGAAGCCCATTCCGGTCATAGCCAAGATCAGCCAGGAGACGCTGGCGGAAATGATTGGCACCACCAGATCCCGTGTCAGTTTCTTCCTCAATCGGTTCCGCGATCTCGGCTACATCGACTACAGCGGTGCCGGGATGGTCATCAATAGTTCCTTGGTCAACATTGTGCTACATGACTGAGCGGTATCCTGGGAAGCCACTACGCCTCGGTCAATGCGCTTGATGACTGCGGCAGACGTGTTCCCATGACGTTAACAGACAACTGTGTCCTGGAAAGAGCCAACAGTTGCGCTTCATTCCTGAACTAGTCGTCCTCTATCCGGCCCAAAGGCCAGTGCTTGAGTGGGCGGCCATTATCCGCTGACTCAAACTAACATAGCCCCTGTGTTCGACGTTACTTGTAACGCCGAGCACCTTCGGCGACGGATTTGGCTAGAAAATGCGGATACTGTCTTGTCTCGTTTACACGAGTAGGTCCGAATGTTCATTGAGTTCTCAGTTGAGTTTTCAGTGAGGTTGATATGGTAAGGAATGTAGTGTGTTGCGACGCTTGCGGAGCTGACAAAAGAGACACCAACCATTGGTGGGCAGCGTGGATTGACAAGAAGTCAGGAGAATTCCGCTCAGCCAAACTATCTGAAAAGACTATGAACAATAGATACCGACACGCTTGTGGATCCGTTTGTAACGGCAAGTTCCATCAACGCTGGATGGCTACCGGAACTTTGGAAATGGAAAAACCAGTTCAGATCAATGCGGTCCAAAATAGGCCGATGGCACTGTCGGCCTGAGGATTCTGGATGAGGCCAATCCCGGTTACTCTGGAGTGGTTCCCCCTCGTTCCGCCTCAAGTTTTACTTCTTTCATAACCGGCATACTGCCGTATGCTCCAGTACCAATCACAAGTCGGTGGCATTTCCAAGGGATCTCTTCTTCGATGGGCGGGGCATATGACCAAACTCGTCACAGAATTTCTTGGAAGGCATCTTCTTACGGTTGTGAATCTCTCCGCGGTTGATCGCCAGGTCCTGCTTGTATGTGCTGCCATCGATTCGGAGGGTACCAAAGAATAATTTGTCGAAGTGCATACGTGCGTCCTCGTGTTGCTATATGCTCCCTGTGCAAGTGAGGTGGAGCCAACCTTTTCGTCAGTGACCGGGTATACTGCTGGCCCGAGCACTGTCGGGGTGCGTCCTGCTCATAGCAAACGTCAGCGTCAGTGAGGGGAATCGCAGTTCTCGAAGGCCGCTTACCCGAGCATCTGTCCACGAGATGACCCGAGAACGTCAATCTCTTCTGTTTAGCATTCGTGGCCATCGAGAGCACATCGTTCCGGACATTCTCAGTAACACAAAGTGCTACTATCTCACGCGAAACAAAGGCCTCTGCGATCTAATGCCGAATTGCGGTCTCTGCCTTTGAAGGCTTCTGCGTGACCTGAGAAGGCGTAGGCAACTGCGACCGGTCCCACCCCCCACCCAGGGCCTCAATTAGTTGAACTGAAGCTGTCATTTGCTGAATTTTGAGAGTTGCTAGGGACTGCTGATTGGCGAGCAAGGTGGTCTGCGCTATGGTCACGTCGATGTAAGGATCGATGCCGGTTTCGTAGCGCCCCAGTTCAAGCCGCAGAAACGTCTGTGATGAATCCACGGCTTCCTGCTGGCGCCGTATCTGCTGCGACAGGATGCGAACCGCCGCGAGCGAGTCTTCCACCTGCTGGAAGGCTGTCAGGACAGTCTGGCGATAGGCGGCAAGATCTGCATTATAGGTGGCTTTGTATTGATTTACGGTGGCGCGACGCAGGCCCCCATCGTATACGGTCTCGGAGATCGATGGGCCGACGGACCAGAAGCGGCTGGGCCATTCCAGCAGGTTCTTGATGGCCGAGCTTTCCACGCCGCCGGTGGCGGAGAGCGTCAGAGCAGGATAGAAGGCAGCGACTGCTACGCCAATCTTCGCGTTGGCGGCGGCCATGTTTCGCTCAGCGGCAGCAATGTCAGGACGCCGTTCGAGTAGTTGTGATGGAAGGCCAAGAGGAATGGCCGGAGGCGCGCTCGTTCTGGGAACAACGGGGAGGTTAAACGTCGAAGCCTGCTTGCCGATGAGCATGGCCATCGCGTGCTCGTACTGCGCTCGCGCAATTCCGAGATTGATTGCCGCCGATTGCGCGCTCTCCAGAGTTGTCTGTGCCTCGACAACGGAGATCTGGTCGCCAACGCCGGTATCATAGGCAGCCCGCACGACTTCAAGTGCTTTCTTGTCGACTTCCACTGTTTCATTGAGTATCTTTTGCAGTGCATCCTGGCCGCGAATCTCAAAGAAGAACTCGGCCAGGCTGGCCTGCTCCGTTAGCCGTTCATTCTCAAGGTCGGCCGCGCTCAATTGCGCCGTGTATTGGCTGGCGCGCACGGCATTACGCACCTTTCCCCAGAGGTCGGGCTCCCAGGAGAGATTGGCCGGCAAAGAAAACAACTGCGTCTGCTGGCTGCTGGTTGTGCCCGTGCTCGCCCCGGAAGATAAGTTGGAAGAAGCCTGTGAGCGGGTGTAAGAGCCTCCTACACTTACCGTGGGGAAATACTGCGACCGCGCCTCGCGCACCAGGGCTCGCGCTTCCATAAAGTTCTCGAAGGCCTGCCGGATATTCTGGTTGTCGATATTGAGTTGATCCTCGAGCGAATTCAATTCCGTCTGGTTGTAGATCTCCCACCACTTGCCGCGCAGAGCCGCGTCTTGGGGCTGCGCAACGGTCCATCCATCGGATTCCTTGAATTGCGCAGGCGACTCTTTGAAGGCCGAAGGCGCCGTCACCGTGGGCGGAATATACTTTGGTCCCACATTGCATCCGGCCAGCATCGCGCAGAACACAGCGACAGAGAGCGTGCATAGAGTTATGAACGGCTGCCGGAATTGCACGATCAATTTCTTCATAACCAACACTCCAAATTCACCCTTTGCTAGGATGCCTCAGCGGCTTCGTGGCGTTGGGCAACGGGTTGTTCGCCCTTAAAGCGCAGGCGCATGCGATCAAAGAACAGATAGACGACAGGCGTGGTGTAGAGAGTCAGCATCTGGCTCACGATCAGTCCGCCCACGATGGTGATGCCAAGCGGGCGCCTGAGTTCGGAGCCGGTTCCGGTGCCGAAGGCCAGCGGCAACGCACCAAACAATGCGGCCATAGTGGTCATGAGGATGGGGCGGAAGCGAAGCTGGCAAGCTTCAAAGATGGCCTCGGTGGTGGTCTTGCCGCGTTCCCGTTCCGCAACCAGGGCAAAGTCGATCATCATGATAGCGTTCTTTTTCACGATTCCGATCAGCAGGATGATGCCGATGATCGAGATCACATTGAGGTCGATCTTGAACAGCATAAGCGCAAGCATGGCTCCCACGCTCGCTGACGGTAAGGTGGAGATGATGGTGAGGGGATGGATCAGACTCTCATACAGGATGCCAAGAACAATGTAGACTGCGAGCAAAGCTGTGCCAATGAGAAGAGGCTCGCTGCTCAGCGAGGTCTGATAAGCTGCCGCCGTCCCGGCAAAGAAGCCTCGGACGGTTTGCGGCATATTCAGCCGTTCCTGCATCTGGGAGACTAACCGGGTGGCGTCGCTCAACGACATATTCTCGGCAAGATTGAATGAGACGGTGACGGATGGAAAGGAACTGGTGTGATTGATGACGAGCGGCGTGGTGCTTGGCTGGGCGGAGCTGACCGAAGAAAGCGGAATGATGCCGCTGCCCGTGGTGTTCAGGTAAATGTTCTTCAAGCCATCGGGACTCTGCCAGTACTGCGGCGCAACCTCCAGCACCACGTAATATTGGTTCAACTGTGTATAAATGATGGAGACTTCTGACTGTCCGAATGCGCTGTAGAGGGAGGTATCCAGAGACTGCGGAGTAATGCCCAGCCGAGCGGCGGTGGAGCGATCGTAGCTGATAAGTTCCTGCAATCCGCTATTCTGCGCATCGCTGCTCACATCCTGGAAACCGGGAATCTTCTGCATCCCCGCTAACAGGATGGGGCCCCAATGCGCCAGATCCCCTATGCTGTCCGACTGAATTGTGTATTGGTACATGGCATTGCTGGATCGCCCTCCAATGCGCAGATCCTGCGCCGCCTGGAGGAAGGACGAAGCGACCGGAAGCCGGTTCATCTTGGGCCGCAAGCGGTCGATAATGGCCGCCGCTGAATCTTTGCGCACATTCAGCGGCTTCAGCGCGATATAAAGGGAACCGCCGTTTGATGCGCCGCTGCCGCCCGTGAATGCAATCACGTTGGCGATTGCCGGGTCTGCCTTGATGACCTTTTCCAGTTGTAAAACTGAGTTGTCCATCACCGGAAACGATGCGTCCTGCGGCCCTCGCACACGGCCTGTGATGGCTCCTGTATCTTGCTGCGGAAAGAATCCCTTGGGGATGATGACAATGAGATAGAAGTTCAACGCAATGGTGAGCAGCAGCAGGGTCAACATGGGCCCAGGATGCTTCAGTACCCACGCCAGAGTCCGGCTGTAAGCAGAGAGCATCCGCGTAAATCCCCGCTCACTTATTTGATATAGGCGTCCGTGCGTGACCGTTCTCTCATCCTTGAGCAGATAGGCGCACATCATGGGCGTCGTGGTCAGCGAGATAAGCATCGAGACAACAATGGCGGTTGACAGAGTGATCGCAAACTCGCGGAAGAGGCGGCCGACGATGCCGCTCATGAGAAGAATCGGTATGAATACGGCGATCAGCGAAAGGCTGATGGAAATAATGGTGAATCCTATCTCCTTGGAACCTTGAAAGGCGGCCTTCATGGGCGGTATGCCAGCTTCGCGCAGACGGGATATGTTCTCCATCACCACAATCGCATCATCGACGACGAAGCCCGTCGAGATCGTCAATGCCATGAGCGACAGATTGTCGATGCTGAAGCCGAACAGATACATGACCGCGAAGGTGCCAATGAGCGAAGCGGGAACGGCGACAGTGGGAATGAGCGTAGCTCGCCAGTTGCGCAGAAACATGAAGACGACAAGAATCACCAGGATGACGGAGAGGATAAGAGTACGCTCTACATCGCTGACAGACGCGCGGATCGTCGTGGTGCGGTCAAGAACGATAGTGGTCTTGATGCCTTGCGGAATGGAGGCTTGAATCGAAGGCAATTCTGCGCGGACACGATCGACGGTGTCGATGATATTGGCGCCCGGCTGGCGAAAGATCATAATGGTGATCGAGGGTGTGCCATTCAGGTAGCCCGCCGTGCGAATGTTCTGCGTCGAGTCCGAGACGCCGGCTACATCGGCGAGCCGGATCGCGGCTCCGTTGTTGTATCCGACGATAAGAGGCTTAAATTGGTCGGCATGGGAGATCTGGTCGTTGGTGACGATGTCCGCGGTGGTGATTCCGTCCGAGATCTGGCCTGCCGGCTCATGGGCATTCTGCTGACTCAATACAGACTGAATATTCTGGAGTGTAAGTCCGTGACTGTTAAGCAGTGTGGGATTTACTTCCACGCGCACGGAAGGACCGGCGCCGCCGCCGACCGAAACCTGTCCCACGCCCGCGATTTGCGAGAGTTTTTGCGCAATAACCGACGACGCCTCGTCGTAGAGGGTTGGCTTGTCGTACTTGTCTGAAGTAAGTCCCAGAATGATAATGGGGGCGTCCGCGGGATTTACCTTGCGATAAGTCGGGTTGGCGGGAAGGTTCGCCGGCAAGTAAGTCCGCGCGGCGTTGATGGCTGCCTCCACATCTCGCGCCGCGCCGTCAATGTCGCGGCTCAGGTCGAACTGCAGCGTGATTGAGGTGCTGCCCAGCGAACTGGATGAGGTCATCTCGGTTACGCCAGCGATGTGGCTAAACTGACGCTCTAAAGGTGTTGCGACGGAGGAGGCCAGGATGTCGGGGCTGCCGCCGGGCAAGCTGGCCGAGACCGAGATGGTGGGAAAGTCGACCTGTGGCAAAGGAGAAACTGGGAGAACATTAAATGCGATGGCCCCGACAAGCGTGATGCCAGCCGTGAGCAGGGTGGTGGCTACCGGCCGGCGTATGAATAGCGAAGAGATATTCACATTCCCTCCACCGGTTCTGGCTGGCCGCCAGGGTCGATAGTCTTCGGCGCACGGCTGAAGCGATGGCCGATGCGATCAAAAAAGATATAGATAACTGGCGTGGTGTAGAGCGTCAGCACCTGGCTCAGCAGCAAGCCGCCCACCATGGCGATGCCCAGAGGGCGCCGCAGCTCCGAGCCCATGCCTTGGCCCACTGCCAGTGGAATGCCCGCCAGCAACGCCGCCATGGTGGTCATCATGATAGGACGGAAGCGCAGGAGGCAGGCATCATAGATCGCGTCGGTTGCGCTCTTCCCGTGCTCCCGTTCACCCTCCATCGCAAAGTCAACCATCATAATGCCGTTTTTCTTGACAATGCCGATCAGCAGAATGATGCCGATAATGGCGACTACACTGAGGTCCTGTTTGAAAATGATAAGGGCCAGCAATGCTCCCACGCCGGCCGAAGGCAGCGTAGAGAGAATGGTGATGGGGTGAATGAAACTCTCGTAAAGGACACCGAGCACGATATAAACCGCGGCCAGCGCGGCGAGAATCAGCAGGCCCTCATCGGCGAGCGATCCCTGAAATGAAGCCGCGGTGCCTTGAAAACCATACTGAACGCTAACCGGCATGTTCAGATTCTTCTGAACCTTTTCGATGGCCGTGATGGCGCCTCCCAGCGCGGCGCCAGGAGCGAGATTGAACGACACGGTCACGGCTGGAAACTGTCCCTGGTGATTGATGGAGAGCGGCTTGATCGCTTTCTCAAGATGCGTAAATGCACTGAGGGGCACGGCGTTGGAAGCCGCGGTAGTCGTGACGGTATTCGCGACTGAAGACGTGCTGCTCGCGCCCACGCCGGAGTTAATGGCGTTCGAAGGCGCACTGAGCGCCGTCGAGGAAGGCGTGAATTTCACAGAGGTAGTCGTCGCATTCGAGCCGGCCGATGAGGATCCCGAAGATGCAAAGGACGAGGAAGCCCCTGGCCCGGAACCTCCCGCGGAAGTGTTGGTCTGGATATACAAATCCTGGAGTTTGCCGGGGCCTTGCTGAGAGCCTGGAGCAGTTTCCAGAATCACGTGATACTGGTTCAACTGCGTGTACATGGTGCTGATCTGACGCTGGCCATAAGCGTCATAGAGGGTGCTGTCGATGGTGGACGGCGCAATGCCGAACCGCGATGCGGTGACGCGATCGATGACCAGCGATGCGGCCAAGCCTCCGGTTTGCTGATCGGTGGCCACATCGGCCAGTTGCGGCAACTGCTTCATCTTGTCGACCAGGCGGCCAGTCCACAGGTTCAACTCGTCCGCATTGGGATCTTCCAGAGTGTACTGGTACTGGGTGCGGCTCACGCGGTCGTCCACCGTAATGTTCTGCACCGGCTGCATATAAAGCACGATGCCATCGACCTGTTTGAGGTTCGTCTGCAGTCTGCGGATCACGTCGGAAGCACTGATCTTGCGCACATTCAGAGGCTTCAGGTTAATCGACATTCTCCCGCTATTCAGCGTGGTGTTGGTCCCGTCCGCACCGATGAACGAGGAGAGGCTGTCAACCGCCGGATCCTGAAGAATGACCTTCGCCAGTTGCTGCTGCTTTTGGGTCATGGCCGCGAAGGAAATGGTCTCCGGCGCCTGCGAGATGCCTTGGATCACGCCCGTATCCTGCGTAGGGAAGAAGCCCTTGGGGATGACGATGTAGAGAACAATAGTTAGCACCAGGGTCGCGGCGGCTACCAGCAACGTGATGGTCTGGTAACCCAGGACAAACTTGAGCGTGCGGCCGTAAAACGCGATCATGCCGTCGAAGACACGTTCGGAAGCCTTGAAGATGCGGCCTTGCTGTTCTTTGGGGGGAGTGTGGCGCAGAATGCGCGAGCACATCATGGGCGTCAGCGTCAGGGAAACTACGGCGGACAGAATGATGGTGACGGCCAGGGTAACCGCGAATTCGCGAAAGAGGCGGCCGACAACATCGCCCATGAAAAGCAGCGGAATCAGCACGGCAATCAGTGAGACGGTGAGAGAGATGATGGTAAAGCCAATCTGTTCCGCGCCCTTCATTGCCGCCTGCATCGGCGAGTCCCCGGCCTCGATATAGCGCGTGATGTTCTCAATCATCACAATCGCGTCATCGACAACAAAGCCTGTGGAGATGGTAAGCGCCATCAGCGAAAGGTTGTCCAGGCTATAGCCCAGCGCATACATGGCGCCGAAGGTGCCCACCAACGAAACCGGCACGGCAATGCTGGGGATAATGGTGGCATAAACATTGCGCAGAAAGAGAAAAATAACCATCACCACCAGGGCAACGGTCAACATCAGCTCGAACTCGACGTCAGAGACCGAGGCCTCAATGGCTGTGGTGAGATCGGTGAGCGGCGTAACCTTGATGGATGCCGGCAGGTTCACCTCCAACTGGGGGAGAATCGCCTTGATGGCCTTCACCACGCTGATGGTATTGGCGCCGGGTTGCCTCTGAATGTTGAGGATCACAGCCGGGGTCTGGTTCATCCACGCCGCCTGCTTGTTGTTCTCGATGCCGTCCACCACCTGCGCAACGTCATCGAGCATGATGGGCGCGCCATGGCGGTAGGCAACCACAACCTTTCGATAGTCGGCGCTAGTCACCAACTGATCGTTGGCATTGATCTGGTAGTCCTGGTGAGGCCCATCGAAGTTACCCTTGGCCTGATTGACGCTGGTCGTGGTGAGCGCTGTGCGCAGATCCTCGAGGTTGAGGCCGTAGGAAGACAGCGCCATCGGATTGGCCTGAATGCGCACCGCCGGCTTTTGCCCGCCGCTGATGCTCACCAGCCCGACGCCGCTCAACTGCGAAAGCTTGGGCGCCAGCCGTGTGTCGACAAGATCCTCCACCTGCGACAGCGGCATGGAGTTGGAGGTGATGGCGAGCGTTAAAACGGGAGCATCGGCCGGATTTGTCTTGCTATAAACCGGCGGAGAGGGAAGATTCGAGGGCAGAAGGCTCTGCGAAGCGTTAATTGCGGATTGAACCTCTTCTTCCGCGATGTCGATGTTCAAGGCGAGGCCGAATTGGAGCACGATGACAGACGATCCGCCGGAACTGATTGAGGTCATCTGGCTCAGCCCCTGCAGTTGGCCGAATTGCCGCTCCAAAGGCGCAGTTACGGTAGTCGCCATCACATCCGGGCTGGCGCCTGGATAAAAGGTCAGTACCTGGATGGTGGGATAATCTACCTCCGGCAAGGCAGAAACCGGCAATTGAGTATACGCAACGATACCCACCAGCAGGATTGCGGCGATCAACAGCGCAGTAGCAACGGGGCGCTGAATGAAGGGCTTGGAGGGATTCACGGAGTATTGCCCTCGGCTGCATTTGCCGGAGGCGCATGCTTTGCCGCAACCACGGGGCTCCCCTCCTGCAGCTTGTCGAAGCTGCTGGTGGCCACGACCTCGCCGGGGTTGATTCCTTCCACTTCTGTCATGCCGCCGTCGGCAACCCCCGTCTTGATGTTGCGCACGGTCGCCTTCCCGTTTGCAATCACATAGAGGAACGCGACCTGCCCATTATGTTGGACTGCCCCGGTGGGAACCAGCGTAACGCCCTCGAGCGTGTTAACCAGCAATCTGGTGTTCACAAACTGGTTCGGGTACAAAGCGCCGTTCTTGTTATCAAAGAGGGCGCGCAACTTGACCGTTCCTGTCGTGGTGTCGATCTGGTTGTCAATGCTCTGCAACTTGCCTGATGCGATCTTGGCGGTCTGGGCGCGATCCCATGCCTCGACGGGCAGCGTATGCATCTGCCGCATCCGCGCTTGCACCTGTCCCAGGCTGTCCTCCGCAAGTGTGAATACCACGGTAGTAGGCTGAACCTGCGTAATGACCGCCAGCACGGTGGCTCCCGTTGCCTGCACCACATTTCCGGGGTCCACCAGGCGAAGACCAACCCGGCCCGCAATAGGCGCGGTAATATGGCAGAAGCTGAGCTGGACCTGGTCGTAATTCACCGTGCCCTGATCGTTTTTGACCGTGCCCTGGTCCTGCAACACGATCTTCTCCTGATCGTCGAGCAACTGCTTTGGGATCCCGTTGCGCGCCCACGCCGCGCGATAGCGGTCCAGGTCCATCCGGGCCTGCGCCAGCACATTTGTGTCGTGTTCCAGTGCCCCCTCGGCCTGCATCAGTTGCGCCCGGTAGGGTCGCGGATCGATGTCGATCAGCGCCTCGCCTTTGCGCACCAGTTGCCCTTCGCTGTAATGCACTGCGGTCAGCACTCCGCTTGCCTGCGCGGTAATGGAGGCGGTGTAGACCGGAGTCACGGTGCCAATTGCTCCGAGGTAGACGCCGATGTTCCCCTTCGTGGCGGTGGCCACAGTGACACTCACAGAAGGCTTTGCACTGGCCAAGGCACGCCTGGCAGCCGCTGCCTTGGCGTTGTTGTTGTGGATGATCGCAAAGACGATCCCGCCCAAAAGCAGCAGAAGAATCAAGCCTGTCCAAAGAATCCAGCGCTGGCGATACCACGGAGGGGGAGGGGACAACTGATGGCCAGCACCAATGTGGTGCATATCCGATTTATCATCGACTTCAGGCATCCAGGGCTCCGCGCCAACGCATAGCTGGCTATGTGCTGTTCGCAGCTTAACTCAATTCCGGGACATTTGTGTGCTCTTTTTTGCTCACTCTTGGAACGCCTGCATGAGCCCGCGCTTGAATTCCAAGTGCGACATTTCTGAAAGGGATAATGCTGCATGGGGAAAGCCTGCCGGCATTTGCCTTTTGAAGAACGAGCATTGCTTCAGAGGCAATTGGTGTTGGGTCGAGGCCGGTGCCTGCCCGCCTGTGTGCAGGCTCGTGCTCAGCCAGTGCGAACCTTTGCCGTTCATCCTTGCCGGCGCATGCTGAACGCATCTGGATTATTTAGGAGATACGGACACGAGCGAAAATCGGGATCTTTACCACATCCAGGATTGCACCGAATGCGATTACCGCTGCGAACTCGCTAGCAGTGACCGCGATGGGCAATGGCGCCATTGCGATTCCCAGCGCCGCGAGGGTTGAGATGATCAGAATGTCAGCCACTGAGGAAAGCACAAGCCAAATGCTGGGACGCAGTCCCCAGAGATGCTGGCGTCCACGAATCACGTAGGTCGTGGCCTGGCTGCCAAACACAATGCCGACCACGGAGAGGGTTTGCAGTGCCTCTATGCCAAGATGCAACTGAAATTTGCCCACTGCCAGGAGCGCCGTGGAGAACGCAAGGAAGCAGATTCCGACGAACACTCCTGCGCTCGTGATTCGACCGATTTGCCAGGAGTTCGGCATCGTTGATGGCCGTACTCTGTCGGTGGTCAGTGACATAGCAAGGAAGTCGCCCGTGATCATCACAATGACTATGAGCATGGGTGTCAATACCGCGTGCCCCGTCATGACCAGACCAACCGCCAGCACGAGCACCTGGAATATCTTCTTCTGAACTGAGTTGAGCGTATAAGTGAGGATGCGCTGAAACGTGACGCTGCCTTCTCTGACCGCAGACACAATGCCACCCAGGCCGGCTTCGGTTAGAACAACGCCTGCCGCCGATTTGGCTACATCGGTCGCGGTCGAGACAGCGATGCCGATCTGCGCCTGGCGAAGCGCTGGCGCGTCATTGGCTCCATCCCCGCACATTCCAACTGTATGCCCACTCTTCTGAAATGCTTTGACGAGATCATACTTGCCTTCCGGAAGAACGCCTGCGAAGACCGAGAAATCTTCTGGTTTGATACTTTCTGGCAAGTTACCGGCCGGGCAGACTGCGCCCTTCAACCCCACCGCGTGAGCGACGATGGCGGCCGTGGCCGGAGCGTCCCCGGTTACCATGACTGTTCGCACTCCAAGACTGTTCAGTTCCGAGATAAGAGAGAGCGAGTCCGTCCGCGGCGGATCGCTGAGGGCAATCAATCCGATGATCTGGGCGGATGCCGCTGTTTTCGAGCCAACTGCCAAAACCCTGAAGCCTTGCTTCTCGAGTTCCTCGCGATGGCGGCTGCTGCGGGAGACGGAGCAGTGAGATCCTATGATCCGGTAACGCGGGAGCAACGGCATGGTTCATATTTGTCATCAGAGGTCTGTACTGATGCTTTCACTGTCAATACTCTCGAAGGCGACGAACTCCGAAGCGCATTCCTTGGGACTCTTCCCGGCCTTGGGCTTTTCCGAGTGAAGAAGCAGGAGGGGACACTGCACAAGCTTCACGACCTTCTCGGAAATTGAACCGAAGACCTGCGGATGCCACCCGGAGAGGCCATGAGTGGAGATCACGACCATGTCGATATGCTCGCGCTCTATCACGATCATGATGTTTTCCACTATGTCATTGTCGGTTTCAACGCTGAAACGAGAAGAGACTCCTCTGAAGGCAAGAACCGCCTGGCACTCGATCAGGCGCTGCTCCGCATGAGTTCTTGCCTCCTGCAGAAACGCCTCTTCGGGAGCAAAATCGCGGAAGGTTGTGGTCGGAAAGGCTGGAATAACATGAACCAGATAGAGTTCAGCGTGAAAATGCCGAGCAAGATTCGTGGCCATCTCAAATGCCGTTCTGGACGATGCGCTAAAGTCAATGGGAAGAAGAATTCTTGTGGGAATGGATGGAAAAGCAGGAACTTCTGTCATGACGCACTCCTCGGAGAATCCTCCGCGAAACTAGAGGTTCATTGTAGGGCGTCATAACAGTGAAGACTGTGTTCTTTTGAGCACCTGCTTCATGTACCCGATTGCTCAACACTTCAAAGCCTGAAGTGGAATACTTACTTTGTAAGTTGTGCCGCTGCGTCAGCATCCTGGATAGATTTTCCGAAGGCGTGACAAGATTGGCGCTGGCTTGCGGAAGATTATCGATGTGCAAACCGAACTCCAGGTCCACAGACGGAATATGCCGAGTCGCGGATGCTCGCCGTAGAGATGCGCTTCTTCTCTCCCTGGAGCGCACAATTAAAGGCTCGGGAGCACGCTATAGGATTCCTGCTTAGCCAAGGAGAATGCTCTTGCAACTCTGGAAGTCGTTTCTGATAGCCTTCAGTGTACTTTTGCCGCTGATCAATCCGCTCGGGTCGGCTCTGGTATTTCTCGGGCTAGCCGGTGAAGCGCCCCCGGAAGTCTATCGCTCATTGGCGCGCAGAATCGCCATTAATAACATCATCTTTCTTGCGATTATCGAGGTATTGGGCGCGGCCATTCTCAATTTCTTCGGTATATCCCTGCCCATAGTCCAGCTTTCGGGCGGCATTGTCATCGCGGCGATGGGATGGTCTGTATTGAACGAAAGGGACGCACGCGCGGTTTGCAGAAACAAGCAGGAGGAGACCGAGGTACGCGACGAGACCAGATCACGCTTCCTTGCACAGGACGCCTTCTATCCATTCACCTTTCCTGTGACCTCCGGCCCTGGCACACTAGTCGCGTTGCTGACACTCACCGCCCACATCTCGGATCGAGTTATCTCAAAGGATATTTTGGCCCATGTCGGAGTATTTCTTGCCGTGGTCGTTCTCAGCGTGCTCGTCTATTTCTGTTATGCATACGCGCCGAAGATCACCAAGGTCATTTCGCCATCGACAGCGCATGGCATCCTGCGCGTGGTTGCATTCATTCTGCTGTGCATTGGGGTCCAGATCGCATGGAATGGTCTAGCTGAGTTGCTTGCCACGGTAGTCCGGCCCTGATTATGAGCAGCGTGAGCGAAAGAGAGCAGAAGATCTTTTAGCGCGGATAGTTTAATCTTGCCTCGTACTATTGATCCGGCCAGAAAGGATTGCGATTATGCGGCATAGCTCACGTCCGGGTGGTGGAAATAGCGTTCAACTCTGGCAGGTTGTTTCTGGATGCTGCGCAGGACTTTGGAAGTGGTCTT
>Ga0182013_10000334_pt1 | contig 64500 bp, 50 predicted proteins | sample 612S2MmetaG_FD_120487 | JGI IMG/M metagenome (GOLD analysis project Ga0182013, IMG submission 120487) | Permafrost microbial communities from Stordalen Mire, Sweden - 612S2M metaG | ecosystem: Environmental > Terrestrial > Soil > Wetlands > Permafrost | place: Sweden: Stordalen | collected... | reverse complement strand
TTGAGCGAGAGTTGTCATACGAGCCGGATGCGGGAAATCTGCACGTCCGGTTCCCAAGAGGGGCGAGGGAGCGACGGTCATTGGCCAGTGCGCCTTTCAACCCGTCCTCCTCGCCTACTCGACCGACTCTCCGACTCTGCGGTGAAAATTCCCTAAACAAGCGGGTTGCTCGATGGAGCGCGGCGCATTGATCGAGTGGAGGATCATTATCGAAACGCGCAGAGCGATGCTCTGCGCTCCAAAAAAACGGGCGACCATTGCTGGCCACCCGTGGTCAATTTGGAGTTTGAAACTCGAAATTCGTAATTTGGCTCAGGCCTTGGCGGTCTTGGCGCTTTTGTCTTTGAGCGCGTTTTGGGCGAGCTTGACCAATTCGCCAAAGGCGGCGTTGTCGGTGGCGGCGATGTCCGCGAGGACTTTGCGGTCGAGGGCGATTTTCGCGGCCTTGAGGCCTTCCATGAACCGGCTGTAGGTCGTGCCGGCGCTGCGGGCGGAGGCGTTGATGCGGACCTGCCAGAGTTGGCGGAAGGTGCGCTTTTTCATCTTGCGATCGCGGAAGGCGTATTGCTTGGCGTGATCGGTCGCGTCGGCGGCGTAACGGTAAAGTTTGGAGCGGCGACCGCGAAAGCCTTTGGCGGCTTTAATCGTGCGGATGCGGCGCTTGCGGGAGGCGGGGGCGTTGGTAACTCGCATAGGACTTCAGTGGTTGAGTTTTGAAATTAATGGCTGAACGGCAGATTTTGCGTGATGCGGTATTTGTCCGTGTGGTCAATTTCCTTGGAGGTGCCCAGGCCGCGACGGCGTTTGGGACTCTTGGTGGCGAGCAAATGCCGCTTGCCGGCGCGTGAGCGCATGACTTTTCCGGTGCCGGTGATTTTGAATCGTTTGGCAACCGCTTTCCTGGTTCTATTACCTTTGGGGCGTCTCATAAATTCACATTCTCTACAAAAGAGCGCGCACTATAGAATGCGCGGGCGGACGAATCAAGCGGTATTTTAAGTTTTTTGACGGCCAAAAACCTTTGGCCAGGCGGAAGTTGTCCAAAACAGGCGGTCTGCGCCATTCGTGGCGTCAATCCGCGCGGTCTGGATGTCAGCTAGGCAAGTTGGTTTAATCCGTTCAAGAAGGCGCAATTGCCCATTGATAATTATGCGCAGAGCAATTTTCGGTGCCCCCGGTGGAGGGCGTGATTAAATGTGGGTGAGTAGTAATCGAGTCAAGTCGGCGCGCCCGGCGAACGGAGGCGGGCATTGATCTCCCTCCCCGCCATTTGTATAAATGGCGGGGAGGGTAGGGGTGGCGCTTATTGTTTATACCCAGCGCGAGGGATGCAGAAGAAGTCGCCCTCTCTCCATCTCTCCCACTCAGCCGTGGGGCGAGAGGGCCGGAACGCAATCGGGCACCCAAAATGTTTGCAGACGCGCAGCCGCGTAAATTCGCCTCGGACCAGATTTGGAGTTCCCTTACCCGCTTTTGATTACCCCCGCCAAAATTCACGGCAGAAATCTGCTTGTTCGTGCCCAATAGAAATTCTAGTATTCTCGAACTTTGCGGTCCAAACAAACCCAGGTCTGATTAACGTCCATGAAGCATCGTGCTCTGCCCATTATTGTTGCCCTCTGGCCATTTTTGGCCCACGCGCAAAACAGCGCGCCCCAAGCCCAACCCATCGTTGACACCATCCCCGCCGCCCGAGACATCGCTTGGCCCGGAGTCATCACGCTATCGGTGGATGCGTCTGACAACACGCGCGGGATTTTTGTCGTCACTGAGAAAATTCCTGTGGCCGACTCCGGTCCGCTGACCCTGCTTTATCCGAAATGGATTCCGGGCAATCATTCAGGCACCGGCCAACTCTCGGCGCTCGCCGGACTCAAGATCAATGCCGATGGAAAGTCCATTGCCTGGCGGCGCGATCCGGTTGATGTTTTTGCCTTCCATATCGAGGTTCCGAAGGGAGCTTCGAGCATTGAGGCGCAATTTCAATTTCTCGCGCCGACAGATGTTACTCAAGGCCGCATCGTCACCACGCCCGAAATGCTTAATCTCCAATGGAACGACGTGGCGCTCTATCCCGCCGGTTATTATGTGCGCCGAATCGAGGTGTCGCCTTCGCTGAAACTGCCCGATGGCTGGAAAGCCGCGACCGCGCTGGAGGTTGCCGGGCAGCACGGAGCGACGATCCAATTCAAGCCGGTCAAATTCGATACGCTGGTGGACAGCCCGGTTTTTGCCGGCGCGAATGTCCGCATGGAAACGCTTGCGCCGGGCGTGCGGTTGAACATCGTTGCCGAGCAACCCGAGCAACTCGCCGCCACCGAGGAACAGATTCAATTTCATCGCAACCTGGTGACCCAGGCCGTGAAATTATTCGGCGCGCAACACTACGACCATTATGATTTTCTGCTGGCCTTGAGCGACCGGCAAAGCGGCATCGGGCTGGAACATCATCGCAGCTCCGAAAACGGCGTCGTGGGCGGGTATTTCACGGAATGGACAAACAGCGCGGCTCGCCGCGATCTCTTGCCGCACGAATATACGCACAGTTGGGACGGAAAGTATCGGCGTCCGGCCGATCTCTGGACGCCCGATTACCGCGCGCCCATGCAGGACAGCCTGCTGTGGGTTTACGAAGGGCAAACCCAGTTTTGGGGCTACGTGCTCGCCGCGCGTTCGGGGCTGCTTTCGAAGGATGAGACGCTCGGCGCGCTCGCCAACATCGCCGCCCGCCTTGATACCGACGCCGGCCGCAAGTGGCGTCCGCTCGCTGACACAACCGATGATCCGATCATTTCCCAGCGCCGACCCAAGGGTTGGAGGAGCTACCAACGGTCGGAGGATTATTACAATGAGGGGTTGCTGATCTGGCTCGATGCCGACAGCCTCATCCGCGAACTTTCCCATGGCGCGCGCGGGCTGGATGATTTCGCCCGGGCTTTTTTTGGCGTGAACGATCGCGATTGGGGCGAACTTACTTATAGCTTCGAAGACGTGGTGAAGACCCTCAATCAAGTCCAGACCAATGATTGGTCGGCGTTCCTCCGCGCCCGGCTGGACAATGTCAGCGATCATGCCCCGCTCGAAGGTTTCGCGCGCGGCGGCTACCAGCTTGTCTATACCAACAAACCCGGCGAATTTTTCAAAGCCTACGAGAAGGCGCGCAAGATTACCGACCTGATGTATTCCGGCGGTTTCGTTTTGGGCAAGGAAGGCGAAATTACCGAAGTCGCCTGGGACGGCCCGGCTTTCAATGCCAGCCTCACGGTTGGGACCAAGCTGATTGCGGTGAACAGCCGCGCGCTTGATACGGATCAGCTCAAGGCCGCGATCAAGGCAAAAAAATCACCCCTTAACCTGCTGGTGAAGACCGGTGATATTTACCGCACGGTCGAGCTCAAGTACGACGGCGGATTGCGCTATCCGAAGTTCGAGAAAACGAACTCCACCCCCGGCAGTCTCGACGCACTCCTCACGCCGAAACCGTGAACGACGCGCAGGAGTTGGAGGGTGCAGGTCAAAATTCTTGGCTGCAAGAAAGGCGGCTTTTCCGGTCGCGGAGCGACCACGGATATTAGCCAGGCACAAGGTGCCTGGAGACAGTGGGAAAACCATCTTGTCTTGAAAGGACGTTGGAACAGCCGGGAGAGAGAAAAGGGAATCCAGCGTCCCTCGCGGGACGCGGCTGATTTTTCCTGCGTCTGCCAGCCACGTCGTAGCCGGCTAATTTCCGGTGGCCTTTCAGGCCGTGAAAACGATTCATAAATCGAGACACATATGATTTAGAGCCAAATGGCGAATGAAATTCATTGGCCCAAGAATTTTGACCTGCATCCGGAGCAAGAACATCGCAAACAATCGCCTTGCCAAGCGATTGGCCATTTCAATAGATTTGCGTTGCAACCAATCGCAACGGAACGGAATCGAATCTATGGCGCGCCCCGTAACACTCTTCACCGGCCAATGGGCCGATCTGACCCTGGAAACCGTCGCTCAAAAAGCGAAAGCCTTCGGCTACGACGGCCTTGAACTGGCCTGTTGGGGCGATCATTTTGAAGTCAGCAAAGCGCAGGACAAAAAATATTGCGACGACCGCCACGCGCTGCTTGCCAAACACGGCCTGAAAATCTGGGCCATTTCCAACCACCTCGTCGGCCAGGCGGTTTGCGACCATATTGACGAGCGCCATAAATCCATTCTCCCGCCGCACGTCTGGGGCAACGGCAAACCCGAGGACGTGCGCCGGCGCGCCGCCGAGGAAATGGTGAAGACGGCGTATGCCGCAAAAAATCTCGGCGTGAAAGTCGTCAATGGTTTCACCGGCTCGAAAATCTGGAGCTTGCTCTACAGCTTTCCGCCGGTCAGCGACGCGCAGATCGAAGATGGCTTTGCCGATTTCGCCGCGCGTTGGAATCCCATCCTGGACGAATTTAAGAAGTGCAAGGTGAAATTCGCCCTCGAGGTTCATCCCACGGAAATCGCTTTCGACATTGTCAGCGCGGAACTGGCGCTGACCGCCATCGGCCGCCGTCCTGAATTTGGTTTCAACTACGATCCCTCGCACATGGGTTATCAAGGCGTGGATTATGTCGGCTTCATCCGCAAGTTTGCCGACCGCATTTATCACGTCCACATGAAGGACGTTTATTGGTCCGACAAGCCTACCGAGGCCGGAGTATTTGGCGGCCATACGAAATTCGGCGATCCGCGGCGTTTCTGGGAATTTCGTTCATTGGGCCGCGGCTCCGTGAATTTCGAGCGCATCATCCGCGCGCTGAACGACGCCCATTATCAAGGCCCGCTCTCCGTCGAGTGGGAGGACATCGGCATGGACCGCGAACACGGCGCAACCGAGGCGGCGGCATTCGTCAAGCGCTTGGATTTCGCGCCAAGCAAAGTGGCCTTCGACGCCGCGTTCGACAAGAAGGCGCAGGTGAAATAACTCTGAGCCGGAACAATGCAGTGGAATTGAATGGTTGACGCGAATTTCGCCAATTATCGCTAATTAAGAAGGCGACTTTGGACTCAAGCAAAGACCTTCATGGTTCGGCGCCTATTGGTGACCGAGGGATTCGAGCGAAAGCATTTCCAAGTTTGTCTGCTAAAATTAGCGATAATTTGCGCAATTCGCGTCTCCCACTTTTTCTTCTGAATAGTCATGGCTGAGGGCGTCAGCCTCGTCAAGGATTTCCCGGATTCATCTTCCCGGCCACGGCCATTTCTCGGACTGCGTGTGCGGTGAATTGATTTGATTGATCTTGCGCTGATATTTGGCGATATCCGATCTTTTTCCGAGCTTCTGCGCGAGGTCTTCGAGCTTCTGATAAATGGCCAGCACATCCGGATAATCCGGGCACTGCGCCACGAATTGCTGATAGACCGAGTAAGCTTCCGGTTCGCGGCCCAGCGCCACGAGTCGGCTCGCCAGGCCAAGCATCACCCGGACACGCTGTTGCGGCGTCGGCTTGAGTTGCAAAACTTTTTGCAGGGCAAATACCGAAGATGAGGGCTTGCCCTGTTCAGTAAAGAGTTCGGCCAATTTTTCCTGGAGAACCGCGCTGTCCTTGGTCAGCGGCAAGTTTTCCAGCGCTGATACCATCTGCTCCAGCGGCGCGCCCATTATCAGGTCAACATTTAAGGCGCGGAGATAGGACCATTCCAGCAGCGGGCTGTGCCGTCGTTGCAAATCATCGTTCAACTCCGCGGCGCTACGGCCAAATGGCCGGTAAAGCGGATCGCCCACGACCGTGGTTTGCCAGGAGACACAATATTGCGAGGCATAGGCGGCCTCGCCAAAAGTGAAACCGGAGAAGGTAAAGCGCTCAAAAAATGTCGCGATGTTCGGCGTGCCGCCGAGAAAAGGTTCGGCCACAAATCCCATGGTGGCCGTGGCGCCTTTCTCCAACAGGGGGCCGACCCACTGGCGTTTGGTCGAACGCAACGTCGCCGCGCTGAACGAATGCAGGTGATAGGCAAAAGCCCCCGGCATGAATTCCACCATGGGCCGCGCAAACGGTCCCGAGACGTTGTCATCGTGCCAGCCAACGTAAAACGCCACCTGGCTCAAGGGAAAACTCGCGGGAAAGGTCATTTCATTTGTGTCCTCGATCGTTTCGTAGCCCAGCCGCCGGCAGACTTCCTGCGCGCCCGCAATCCACTCGTCTCCCATCCGGGCGGGATCGCCATTGGTCAGGCCGCGCAGGTCGAAATAAGCGCGGCCCCACAAGCCATTGGTCTCGGCCTCCATTGCCTTGTCCACCAGATTGCGGGCAATGGAAGCCGTGGGGCCGTCCAGTCTCGCCACGAGCACGATGCCATTGGTTGGGTTGAGCGATTGCGCGTTGGTGACGCCAAAAAGCGCATTGGCTCTCGGCCCGGTCAACAGCATGTTTTGATCGAGGTATGGCAGGCAGGCCAGTTCGCTGTCCACTGCGGCTTCATTGCGTCGCATGACCGGCGGGATTTTGTCCAGTCCGTCTTCCAGCAAGTCAGGGTCGGCCCGGATGATCAGCGGGACGCCATAGCAAAGCACCACATAACGAAACCTGGCCTCGACCACCTTGCGTTCCAGCCGCCGCGCTTCGGGTCCGGGGGCGGGAGCAATTTGCGCGTCCAAGCGCCACAATTGTTTTTTGGTCAGCGCCTCGGCCAGCGGCTTTTGCAATTGCTCGCGAAATTCCTCCCGGCTCATTGCCTCCCTGTCCGGCAGATCCAGTCCCAGCACCTGATTTTCCGGCACGCGGCGCAGGGCCGCGTAGTGCTCCGCCACGCCCTTGGATTCCGGGACTCGCGTGTTATAGACGACCACCACTTCGTCGCCGGGATTCGCGCACCGGGCGGTGGACACGCCCGCGATCCAGCCCAGGATGCCGAGTAAAAAATAAATTCGCTTCATCATCAACCGCCGCGCAATCCAACGACCTTGGTCGCGGTCAGGAACTTTGCTTGAGGCTGCCGTTCCAGTCAATTTTCAATCCGTCGTAAGCCAGGTCAACTCCCGGCGGCAATTCCGCCTGCGCCACGTCGTGGTCATAATCATGCGTCAAGTGCGTGAAATAAGTCCGGCCCGCGCCGATTCGCCGCGCCGCCGTGAGCGCTTCGTCCAGGCACATGTGGGTCGCGTGCGGCTGGCGTCGCAACGCATCCAGCACGGCAACTTCCACCCCGCTGATTTCCTTTGCCACCGCCGGGGGCACTTCTTTGCAATCACTCAAATACGCCAGCCGTTTTATTCCGTCTTGCACGAACAGATAACCGTTCGTATTGATGCGGCCATGCGGCAGCACCAGCGGCGTGATTTCCAGATCGCCCAGCCGGAACGGCCCGGTAATCACGTGCGGTTCCGGGGCGAAATACCCTTTGGGCCAAGGGCCGTCATGGAACGCGTAATTATAGACGCGCTTCAAGGCCGCCATCGTTTCTTCATTCGCGTAAATGGGCAGCCCTCCGCCGCGCAAATCGCAAAACCGCCGGCAATCGTCCAGACCCATGATATGGTCCGCGTGCGCGTGCGTGAAAACCACCGCGTCCAGCCAGCGGATGTTCTCCCGCAGCATCTGGGTGCGGAAATCCGGCGTGGTATCCACGGAAAGTTTGACCTGGTCCGTCGCCACGTAAATGGACGGCCGGGTGCGATGATTCTTCGGATTGGCCAGGAACGCGGCGGGATACTCGCTGCCGATCATGGGCACTCCCTGCGATGTGCCGGAACCCAGAAAAGTGAACGAAAATGACATTGCTAAACTTTTATTTTGCCGAACGATAACATAATCGCCAAATTGAACGCGACGAGATTAACATGCTGACAATTCTCCGCATCAAAAACCTCGCGCTGGTGGCCGATCTTACCATCGAGCTCCAGCCGGGCTGCAATGCCATCACCGGCGAAACCGGCGCGGGCAAGTCCATCATCATCGGCGCCCTGAATCTCGTGCTGGGTGAACGCGCCGACCGCGCGCTCATTCGCAGCGGCAGCGAGAGTTGTTCCGTCGAGGCGGTGTTTGATGTGGCCCGCCTGCGCGCCCCGCTCAAAACTTTCCTGGACGAAAACGGTATCGAACCCTGCGAAGAAAACCAGCTCGTCCTCAAGCGGAATTTCACCACCGCCGGAGCCAACCGTCAGTTCATCAACGGTTCCCCGGCGTCGCTCGCCGTCCTGGCCGCGCTCGGCGAATGGCTGGTGGACATTCACGGCCCGCACGACCACCAATCGCTGCTCCACGCCGCGCGGCAACTTTCCATTCTCGACGCCTTTGGGAATTTATCCGCGCGCCGCGAAGCCTTCGCCGCGCTGGTTCGCAGCCGCGCTGAAATTGAAGCGCAAAAATCCGCCCTCATCATTGATGAAAAAACCTACGCCCAACAACTTGATTTGCTCCGCTTTCAAGTCAGCGAAATTGACGCGGCTAAATTTCAGCCGGACGAGGAGGAGCAGGTCCAGCGGGATTATCAGCGGGCCAGCAACGCCCATAAACTTCTTGAGTTGAGCCAGACGGCGCTTGACCTCCTCAGCGAAAGCGAAACCTCGCTCCTCACCAACACCGGCCTCCTGGGACGCATCCTGCAGGAACTTCAGCGCCTGGATTCCGGCGCGGCCGACCTGCTCGCCGAGCATGGGCAAATGGTCATTCATCTGCGCGAACTCCAGTCCAGCCTCTCGACCTACGCCGGCAAGGTGGACCTCGATCCCGCGCGGTTCCAGGAATTGGAGGAACGCCTGAACGTCATCCATTCCTTGAAACGAAAATACGGCGCATCGCTTGCCGAGGTGATTGCGTTCGGCGAAAGCGCCGCGCAAAAATTATCACAACTCGAACAACGCGACGCCGAGTTGACGCGTCTCAACACGGAATTGAAAAAGCTCGACGCCGAAATCTGGCGCGCCGGCCAGGAACTTTCCAGCCAGCGCCGCAAAGTCGTTCCCCAACTGACCAAGGCCGTCATCAAGCAACTCAAAGACCTCGGCTTCGCCCAATGCCACTTTGATGTGTTAGTCACCACGCTCGACCAAGCCGCGTTCACGCAACACGCAACACGCAACATTCCCACCGGCCTCGACACCATCGAATTCCAATTCGCGCCCAACATTGGCGAACCGCCGAAACCATTGCGCGCCATCGCTTCCTCCGGCGAAATGGCCCGCGTGATGCTCGCCTTGAAAACCGTGCTTGCCCAGGTTGACGAAGTCCCGGTCCTGATCTTTGACGAAGTGGACGCCAACGTCGGCGGTGAAACCGCGAAGGTGGTCGGCGAGAAAATGCAGGAAATCGCCCGGCAGCGCCAGGTGTTGTGCATCACCCATCTCGCGCCCGTGGCCGCGCAGGCGTCCGCGCATTACCTCGTCAGCAAACAACTCAAGGAAGGCCGCACCATTTCCGAAATCACCCTCCTGCACCGCAAAGACCGCGTCACCGAACTGGCCCGCATGCTCGGCGGCCAATCCGACGCCGCGCGCAAACATGCTGAGGAGTTGCTAAATTGAGCCGGTCCTGACAATCCCTATTTCGTGCCCTACCGGCGCAACCAGTAAAACGGTCGGCGATGCAAGTGCATTACCGCTTTGAGATACAGCACGTCGCCAATTACGCTGTAAACAAATGGCGTGGGGAAAGCGGTCAAAGTTACGCTTGCGATTTTCACCTCGGATTTTGTGCCAGCGTTCCGGATCGGCCATGATGCAGCGTAAAGTGCTTTCAAACTGGTTAAGAAAATCATCGCCCAGGCCGGGCTGTCGTTCCTCGTACCAAAGCGCTGCGGCTTCCAATTCCTCGTCAGCTTCGGGATGCCTGACGACTTGCATGAAGCTTATTGCGGATGTCTTGGATAACCTGCTCCACCGGACGGCAACTGACTTTGCCTTCTTCGATCTCGCGGGATCGCCGGTCAATGACCTGGTGCCATTGTGTTTCAGCGTCAATATCCACAGTATCGTCGAGGCTGGCGATTAGTTCGTGGGCAAGGAATGCCCGGTCCTGCTCCGGCAGAGCCAGCACTTCGGCCACCTTCTCAGCAGCAATATTCATACGCCCAAAATATAGGCGTTTGCGACCGATCCTGGCAAATGAAAACACTCAGCAAAACCGCCGATTCACTGATAATGCGGCGGCTTGGGGTTTGTGGACTTAATGCGTTCCAACTCGATGTTCTCGATGGTCTGGGAAACCCTCTGTTGCAGCGACTGCATTTTCGTCAATTGCCGCGATTGCTCCAGCACCACCTGGTTCAACTGGTCATACAAATGTTCCAGATGGGCCAGGTGCGATTCCACTTTTTCCAACCGCTCGGCAATTTCTTTGTCCATGCCTGAGGTTAATCCATGACCGGAGTTTTTGACAGAATTAACCGAATGAACAGAATGCGGGAGACGCAGGTGCGGGACAAAAATCTTTGTTTGCGAGGATTTCGGGTTTCCACGTCGCGGAGCGACAATGGATATTAGCCAGGCACCAGGTGCCTGGAGGCGGTGGCAAAACCGTCCCGTCCTGAAGGGACTCCGGAAAGGCGGACAGGAGTGGAATCCAGCGTCCCGCGCGGGACGCAGCGGATTTTTCCTGCGTTTACCAGCCACCTCGTAGCTGGCTGATTTCCGATGGCCTTTCAGGCCAGGAAAACGATCCCTATCGAAGCACATGTAATTTCGAGCCAACTAGCCAAATAAATATGAAAGCCGAAGAATTTCATCCCGCAGCCTGAACCTATTATGATTTGCGCGGCGATTGATTTGTGATATTTTTTGGGTGTAGGAGGTCAGTGTTCCTTGACATCTTCCGCCGTCGCGTCGGACGCTATGACGGACAAGCAGGGCGGATGCAATGCGAGCCATTTGAAATTCAAGTGGACGCGACAGTCGTCTTTTGTGGGAATCGGCCAAGGACCGCTGACGGGTGAATTGCGTACTTACAAAGGCGATGAGCGCTTTTGGCGCGTTTTTGCCCGTCGTCAAACCGAGTCAAAGTAAGTCAAAGTAGTTTGACGGTTTGACTGTCTTTTTTTAGCCACCTGGAACCGCCTCGTACCGCTTGGTACCGCTTAAATTCGCTTGAGCGGGGATTTTTTTGTGATCGCCGCAGAAAAGATTCTGATAATTCTGTCAATTCTGTCAAAATCCTATTGGTTGTCAGTTTATGAAATCATGATTGCCAAAGAAAATCGTAATCCAACCGCCCGGTTGCTGGACGAGCATGTGGAGCGGCTTCTGGCCTGCCGCCAATGTCCGCAGATGCACAAACCCGTCGTCAGCGGCGGGGCGGTGGTCAGTCCGGTGATGCTCGTCGGCCAGGCGCCTGGCGACAAGGAACCCGTCGTGGGCCGTCCGTTCGCCTGGACGGCGGGAAAAACCTTATTCCGCTGGTTCCACGAAGCCGCCGGGATGAGTGAAGCGGATTTTCGATCTTCCATCTACATGGCCGCCGTGTGCCGCTGTTTTCCCGGAAAAAAACTCACCGGCGGCGATCGCGTGCCCGCTCCCGGCGAAGTTCAAAACTGCTCGGCGTGGTTGCGGCGCGAAGTGGAAATTCTTCAACCGCGCCTCGTCATCCCCGTCGGCAAGCTCGCCATCGAGCAATTCATGCCCCTGCAAAAGCTGGACACCATCATTGGACGCAAGTTTGAAGTAAAATATGCCGGCCGCGCGTTTGATTTGATTCCCTTGCCGCATCCCTCGGGCGCGTCCCCGTGGCATCGCATGGAGCCGGGCAAAACGTTGCTGAAATCAGCATTGACGTTGATTGTCAAACACCCCGCATTTCGCGACATGCTTTCCAAAACCAAGAAGCAGTTAGCGAATTAATGACGGGCTTCCCGGAGTCATTTGCCGAACATGCCCCTTAGAATCTTCAATTCATCCTTGATGAGCTGCGCGTTGATTCCGAGTCCCCAAGCCGCCAGTAAAAACATTGCCAGATATGCGATCACCAGCAACGAGACGTGAGTCAGCGAATCCATCGGCCAGAGGATTCGCAACCAGCCGGCCAAATAAATTCCCAATGACGGTATCAACCAGCCCTTGAACACCCACGGCACCCAGGAGACTTGCAAATGCCGGCACGTATAGAAATTCGCCACCAAGCTGAATACGGATTGCGCCACTGCCGTCGCCATCGCGACACCCCAGAACGAACTCATCCTCATGGCAACAATCGAAAGTCCGAGATTCAAAAGGCCGGTCAATGCGACCGCGGTTCCGGCCGTCCGCAGCCCGCGATTTCCTGAACGGATTGCCAATTGGATTCCCGCGTCGCCGCTGGCGCTGATGGCCAGGTTCAGCGCAAAGGCAATTTGAAGGGTGATCGCCATGGGCAGCACCGGGGTCTTTTCATGCCACATCCAGATTTTGATGAACAGGTTGTTGCCCGCGAGGTAAGCCAATGCCGCGCCGCAACCCAGGAGCGTCTGGAATTGATTCAGCCGCCGCATTTCCCGGCGCGCGCGCTCCTGATCGTGGGGATCGGCGGAAGCCATCCATTGGGTGATTTTTGGCAGACTGACATAACCGGCCACAATGACCAGGAACAAGGCGACGTCGCAGAAGCGATAATTGCCGATGTAATCAACCAGCGAGCCGGCTTCAAACTTGCCGAATTTCATGCCCTGGCCAATGACCAGGTTGTCCGTATTTTTATAGAGCAGATTGCCCAGAGTGCACAGGTAGATCCAGAAGCTATTCTCAAACAGAGCACCGGCCAGGCGCCGGTCAAACAACAGCGGACGCAGGCCGGCCAGGGCGCGATGGGAAGTCCGCACGAAAAAATATGTCAGCCACAGGCTGGAGAGGGTGAGCAGCACATAGGGAAGATATTGAATCCAAAGTGGCATTCGCTGTCTGGCCAGCAACCAGTGCGCGATCATGCAAAATTGCAACAATACGAAAGACGGAAGAATGGGCCAGGTCACGTTTCCGCAGGCATAATTCAAATTGCTCAGATAACTAAAAAATATGGCGCCGGCGAAAGCCACCGAACCAACCACAAAGAGCAGCGTCCGAGAGCCAGCCTGCGGTTCGGAAGGAAGAAACCAATGCGACAGCCACGGAGACAAAACCAACATGCCAACGCCCGCCGCGATCCCCAGCAATAGAAATACCGTGCGCGCCGTTGCGAGAAACCGATGCAACTCGCCCTCTTTTTCCTTTCCCTGCCCGAAATATTGGCCCACGCGAATTCCGACCGCGCTGCCGACGCCCAAATCCCCCTGGCCACCGAAAGAAATAACACTTTGAAACGCGAGGAAAAGACCGTACTGCGGCTTGCCCATGACTCCCGCCAGCACGCGATACCAGACCATCCCCATGAGGCTGCCGAGGACGCGCACCACCAATTGAAGCAAGTAAGCCACGCGGGTGGAGGCGCGCTGTTTCCACAACCACTTTTTCAGACCTTGGTTGGCAGCCATGGCAGGGGCGGGATTTCATGAAGGCGCTGCGGTGCGCGCAACATTCGCAGCAGGATGGGTGTTGGAATCAGACCGACGAAGGCGTTGAACAATCTAAATATGAGGTGGCGCATTGCTAATTAATTGAGCGGTAAAACAAATCAAGCTTACGGTTAATCAGAACAATGCGGCGGCGAATTCGCAAGAAATATCTCGCCAGAAGGCGCTGGTATGGAACAATCATCAAACGTAGTTTGAATTTTTCGCCATGAAGTCCTCCACACCACTGGTTGCCACCACGGGCGGTTTGAAGCTCGGCGGTTCCACCACTTTTCTCCTCAATCTCGGCCGGGCTTTCCGCGAACGCGGTTTGACGCTGCCCATCATCTGCCTGTCGGAGGATAACGAGATGGCGGCCGATTTTTCCCAGGCCAACATTCCGGTGCGCATCGTGCCCCGGCGCAAACTGATTTATGAAGACCGTTTGCAACTGGCGTATTCCGAGATCGCGGCGTTGCAGCCACCCGCCGTCCTGGCGTGCCTGGGTTCGGACAGCTTTGAGGTCTTGCGCGCGCTGCCCCAGGGTGTGGTCAGGCTCGGCGTGATTCAATCCGATGATCCCGCTCCCTATCAGATGGCGCGACACTTCGCGCCGTGGTTGGACGCAATGGTGGGCGTATCGGAGGTGATCCAACGTCAGCTTGCCAAGGAACCGTTCGCCAACCGGATGCGGATCGAATATATACCATATGGAATTAATTTTGCGGCCGAGCGAATCCGTCCGGTCCGTGACTCCAACCAGCCGGTGCGGATCATTTATGTCGGGCGGATGATCGAGATTCAAAAGCGGGTCAGCCGATTATTTGAGCTGGCCGGAATATTGGCTTCGCGCGGCGAGAAATTTGAATTCACCTTCGCCGGCTCCGGGCCGGAACTTGCCGCTGGCAAAGAAATGCTTAAGGGGTTGGCGAATGCTCGTTTTTTGGGAGATGTTCCGAATGCCGAAATTGGCGCGTTGTTGCGAGCGAACGATGTTTTTGTGCTGCTCTCGGATTATGAGGGACTGCCCTTGAGCCTGCTGGAAGCGATGAGCGAAGGTTTGGCGCCGGTGGTTTCCGATTTGGAAAGCGGCATGCGCGAGATGGTGACGACCGAAACCGGAATACGCGTCCCCGTGGGCGATGTGCCAGCAGCGGCGGATGCCATCAGTTTGCTGGCGCGTGAGCCTGCGCGACTGGCCGCAATTTCCGCCGCCGCGAGCGAATTTGTGCGCCAGCGTTTCAGTGCGCAATCCATGGCGGAAAAATATCTTCGGCTGGCCAGTGACCTGGCCACTGGTGAACCCGATTGGAGTACCACAGCCGCCGTCCCCGCGCCATTGCTGGTGGCCAGGCCGTGGCTATACCGCGGATGGGCGCGCCGCGCGCGGCGGATTTTGAAGCGCGTCACGTCGCCCGCTTGACCGCGAGCACCGTCCAGCCAATGGTCAGGTGCGGGGCGCAACGCCACGCGTCCAGCCAGAGGAAGAATTTATTTGCGAGCTGGCGCTGCCAGCGGAACGGCAGATGATGCCGCGTGGCATGGAGAAAGGTCTGGCCCAGATGCGCCCAAGCCCCGCCGCGCGGCATGAGCCGCAAAATCTCAAACCCCGACTCTCGCGCGAGATAGCGCAGGCCATATTCTGGAAACCGGTAAAAATCATAAGGCTCCTCGTGCCCGGGCCAATACATCGGCGTGGCCAGCAAGACTTTTCCTCCGGGCCGCAGGAGCCGGTGAAATTCCCGCCACACCGCCAGCGGATCGGGGACGTGCTCCAGCACCTCGGTGCAGACAATCGAGTCGAGCGACGCGTCGGGCAGCGGAATTTTATCCGCGGGACACTGAAAATCCACGGTGCCGCGCTTCGAATCAAAATCGCACGCTCGTTTATTTTTTACATGCCTGAAATAATTCGCGTACGGCTGCTGGCCGCAGCCGACGTCCAGTAATTCGCCAGTCAACTCGGGCGATAGCGCGGCGATGCTTCTTTCGATGAGCGAAATGCCGATAAAGGCGGCACCGGACGAATCCGTCCAGGCTTGTGGTTTGAAATTGCGGTCCGCATACAGGGCGCGGATTTCCCTGGCGATATCAGCGGCGCTCATGATGCGCGGCGGGTCGCCGGGTAAAGTTCAATCTGCATGCCGAACCATTTGCCATAAACTTCCAAAATACTTGCGCGCTGTCAATCGCCCGCGCGTTGGTGACGGCGAATCCAGATCCGCGCAAATTGCAATGCGACAAACCCGGCGCATCCCCAGCCGAACACATCGCCATGCCGCCGGTAGAATGTCGGCGCGCGTTTTTCGCCGGGAGCCAGCACCGGGATTTTTGCGAGCATGAAGCCCGGCCCGTAGATTCCGCGGGCGCCGCTCTGAAAATATTCCCGCAGCCTTCCGCGCGAATCAATCCAGCAGGTCAACCCGTTGTTCGAGCAACGCACCAGCGGCACGCCGTTTTCCACCGCCCGAAAAATCGCCCCCGCCGCGTGCTGCCATTGGGCCGCGCCTTCGCCGAACCAGCCGTCATTGGTGATGTTCACCAGAAAATCAGTGTCGTCGGAAACGTATTCCCGCACCAGATGCGGAAACACATCCTCAAAACAGATCAACACCGAGATCTTCGCGTTCAGATCTTTCAACTGAAACGGCACCACCGCTTTCCCCGGGGTAAACACTCCGTCAATCGGCGTTAGATATTTTATAAACGGCAGCCAGTCGAGAAAGGGAATATATTCGCCGAAAATGACCAGATTGCGTTTGAGGTAACGGTTCACCAACCGGCCATCGGGACTGATGAGAAAGCTGCTGTTGAAATAATCAACGTCCTTCGGCGTCCTGGCATTGCGACGCTGTTCGGCATCATCCGAGCCGACGATCATCCACAGGTTATGATTGCGGGCGAGTTGCGTGGTCGCTGTTTGCGTCGGCTCATCATAAGCCAGCATCTTGGGCAGCGCGGCTTCCGGCCAGATCATCAAATCCGGATTGCCGAGCGCGGCCTGCTCCGAGAGTTGGAGCAATTGTTTGAAGCGATGCTCGTCCTGCTTTGCGTCCCAGATCAGGCTTTGCGGAATGCTGGGTTGCACCAGCGCGACGGTCAGTTCCGGCCCGTTTTCATGGGCGCGCAGCAATTTCCAATAACCGCTCGCATAGAGTCCCGACACGGCGAGCATCGGCAGAATCATTTCGCCCACCCACGCCGAACGCTTGACTGGTTGGCGGATGATGACCATCCCCGCGCTGAACAAGGAGAGCGAAGTCCACACTACCACAAATGCCACGCCGTAAATTCCGGTGACGGATGCGATTTGAATGAGCGGCACCAGGCGATATTGCGAACTGCCCAGGAGATTCCACGGAAACCCGCCGAAGATCCGCGACACGGTCATTTCCAGCGCCACCCACAATGCCGCGCCGGAGATCGCCCAAATCACACGTCGCGCCCACGGCACGGCCAGGAATTGTTCCCCCCAATTTTCCACCAAGGTCGCCGGTCCGGCCTCAGTAATTTGCGCTGGAAAAAGTTTCCAGCAAAGCCACACCCAGGTCGCCGGCCACAGCGCCAGAAACGCGCTCAACGCCGCCCATCCCAGAATGGGAAAACCAGTGGACGGAATCAGCAGCAGCCAGTAAAGCGACGCAAGGTAATGCGCCAGTCCCGCCACGTAGCCGATGCGAAATGCCTGGCGCCCCGGCTTCCCGAGCGCCGCGAGCAGCATCAAAGCGGGCGCGACCCACGCCAATCCGGCGACATTAATGTTGGGAAACGAAGCGGCCAGCAGAAGCCCCGCCATGATCGCCCACGGATACCGACTCAGGATGAACGAGCGTAACAATTTCAACGCTGGCAGCTTGCCCCAAATGAACTTAAACGCAAGCGAGGTGATGGCTAGAGCAAATGTTTGATCAATCCTAATACTCCTTGTTTGACTGCCGAACGATGGTGCGAAGCGCCATGCGAAGGCGGAATCTGATCGCGATTTTTCAAATACCAATCGTAGCTTTGCACGAACATTTCGTTGTTGGAAAAGTGCGGCTGCCAGCCGAGTTCGGTTTTGGCCTTGGTGATGTCGAAATAGAGCGAGCGGCCATACATCATCGCGTGGTAGGGGCCAAGCGGCGAAAGCCCCAGCGCGCTGGTGAAATTCATAAAGGCCACGGCGGGCGCCATCGGAACGCTTTTCACCTTCGAGCCGGTTTTTGCGTGCGCGCACAAATGTTCCAGCACTTCGCGCATCGTGCCGAAGCGGTCGGCGCCGCAATTATAAGCCGCCGTGCCGGCGCGTCCCGCCGCCAGAATGCACGCTTCCGCGAGATCATCGGCGTGAACGAATTGGTAAATATTATCGCCGCGCCCGAGCACCGGGACATTGTAGCCGGTGCGAATCCACTCGAAGAGAATCTGAAAAATCCCCAGGCGACCATGACCCATGATGGTGCGCGGACGAATGATGGAAACGTCCAGGCCCTGTTGCGCGTATTTCGAGCAAAGGGTTTCGCCCTCAAGCTTCGCGCGGCCATAAGCCTCGGCAGGCGTGGGCGCGGTTTTTCCTGTGACTGGATTTGTTTTGGGCGCGCCAAACACCGCGCTGGAGGAGACGTAAATCACTTTACGGGCCTTCGTCGCGAGCGCCGATTTCAAAAGATTTTCCGTCCCTTGAATGTTCACCGAATCGAACAAATGCTTGTCCTTCGCCAGCGGCACTTGGGCGACGCAATGGTAAACCACGTCGCACCCCTCGCAAGCCGTCCGCACCTGGGTTTCGTTGCGAATATCCCCGGCCATGAAACCGACGTCTTGCGTACGGTCTTCGGTGTCCGCCAGATCAAAAATCCGCACGGTTTGGCCATGGGCTTTCAACCGGTCCCGCAAGAGCGAGCCAAAATAGCCGGAGCCGCCGGTGATTAGGACATTCGCTTTATCCATTTTGATCGCACGATTCGCCGATAGCGGTCTTCAAAGTTTTATTCCCTGCGCCACGCACCACGCCATCGAGCGCCGCATGCCTTCTTCCAGCGCGACGGTGGGGCGATAGCCCAATTCCTTTTCCGCGCGCGTCACGGAGCAGGCGATGGTTTTGTTCATTTCAGAGAGGACGTGGATTTTTTGATGATAAAGTCCGAGCGCCTGCAACAAGGCATCGGCCACCAACGCGATTTCGCTTGCGAATCCCGGCAGCCGCATCCGCTTGTGCGCGCACTTCTGGCCGAATTCCGTTTCCAAAAGCCGCTCGATGGTGTCAATGACTTCATTCATGGAATACGGCCGTTTGTCGGCAATCCAAAAGACCTGCCCATTGGCCTTTTCCACGAGCGCGGCCAGGATCAAGCCCTGGCAAAGATTGTCAATGTAACCCATCGAACGAAGATTTTCGCCGCCGCCGACAATCGGCGCCTTCCCATCGCGCACCATTTGAAAAAACAAAGTCTGACGCGGCGGCTGGTTCGGGCCGTAAAACCACGGCGGGCGCACAATGACCGTCTCGATCTTGCCCTGCTGCTGGCGTTGTTTGATGGCGAGTTCCATCCGCATTTTCGAGCGCCCGTAATTCATGTACGGATGGTACGGCGAACTCTCGTCGAACAAATGGTCGCGGTGCGGATTGCAACCGCACGGAGAATTGGACGAAACCACCACCGCGCGCTTCAACCTGGCGGCGATGGCGGCATCCAGCAGCTTCTCCGTCCCCGCCACGTTGATCTGGTAAAACTCCGCGACTTTTGCCGGATGAATGATGCCGGCGGTGTGAAACAAAACCGCGCCCGCGAAATCCTGGCACAACCGCGCGCAATCCGCCGGATTGCGGACATCCCCGGTGATGACTTGCACGCGTTCGGAGATTTTTTGCAAGGGCGCGGCATCCTGCCCGGGGAGAGTCAGGCAGCGGATTTGCAGATCGGCGCGCGGTTCCCGGAGCGCTTCGTGGTCCGCCAACCCTTTCACGAGCGATTGCACAAGGCCGATGCCCAACCAGCCCAACGCGCCCGTCACGATGACTTTGTTCGTTTTAAATTCAGCCATAGCCATGATGATTCATTGATTCGGAGGCGCTTCATATCATTCAGGGATTCCGATTGCACGCTTATAAGCGGCGGCGTCCGCAAATCGCGCAACGAAGCATCCAAAGCATTGAGACATATTAGGTGATACATTGGTTGGTGATAATGATCTTAAATATGCGTGGTTTTTGTCTCGTTGTTGGACAACCACGCGGTTGAATTTGAATTCAATGCCGCGATAGTGAGTCAAATGGCTGGAAACAAATGGCGGACCAATCACCCTGATAATGGCGTGAGAAGTGCTGTCAATTTTATGACTGCTGAGCGGGCAGCCGACTGGAAAGTCTGACAATGAAAACGATCATTGCATTAATTCTAGGCTCGATGATCTGGCTGAACTTTGCGGCTCAAGCTGAACCGAACGCCGCGGATCAAAAATGGCTCGACCACGTCGAAAAGCTGATTGCCAGGGGAGAGACTTCAATTGCCACCACCAGCCAGCAGCGCGCAATCTTGCTTAAAGAATGGGCTGGCAAACAGGGATACGCCGTCATGATCGGCAAATTCGATATTTATTTTACGGTCGAGGTCTTCCCGAAAATCGCCCAAAGGTAGGTTTCAATCGGCGCCCGCGTTCGTAGGCCACAAGAATCTTTGGCCCAAAGGGCCGAAGGAAATTAGCCAGCGAAGAAGTGGCTGGTAACTGCGAAACAAATCACCGCGTCCCTTTAGGGACGCTGGAGTTCCTCGACACGATTCCCGCGTCCTTTTCAGGACTCACTCGGTCGTTTGGCTGGTCCAGGCACTTTATGCCTGGCTAATCTCCGTACTCGCCCCGCGACATGGGGAATCGTTTTCAATCCCCAATCATTTTATCCTGAACCTAAGGGTTCATGAAGCAAATTTGACTTAAGGGATTAGATTTGCCACGGCGGGTTAACCTGTTAAGTTGAGTTGTGAGAGGATTTATGAGGCTCTGGAAGCAAATTCTAATTTCCACCGTGTTGGGGGTTGCGGTGAGCCTCCAAGCGGCGAACGTCGGGCTGATTCAAATCAGGGGTGCCATCGGGCCGGCGACGGCCAGCTACATTGATCGCGCCATTGACCTGGCGGCGGAACAAAACGACGCCTGCCTCATCATTGAACTCGATACACCCGGCGGCTTGCTCGATTCCACCAAGGACATTGTGCGGAAGTTTTACGATTCGAAAGTGCCCATCGTGGTTTACGTCGCGCCCTCGCCGGCGTTCGCGGGCAGCGCGGGCGTGTTCATCACGATGGCCGCGGACGTTGCCGCGATGGCGCCGCACACGAGCATCGGCGCGGCCCATCCGGTCAACCTCGGGTTGAGCGGTGACGCGGAGAAAACTGATGATGTGATGAAAAAGAAATTGGAAAATTTTACCGCCAGCTTCGCCGAATCCATCGCGGACAAGCGGCACCGCAACACCGCCTGGGCGAGGTCCGCCGTGGTGGAAAGCACCGCCATCACCGCCGAGGACGCGCTCAGCAAAAATGTCATTGATCTCATCGCCGATAACATCCCGGATTTGCTCAAACAAATTGACGGCCGCGAAGTCAATGGCGGGAAACTCGTAACCGCCGGCGCGGTAGTGGTGGAGATTCCAATGACCGCGCGCGAAAGTTTGCTGCAACTATTTTTGCGACCGGAAGTCATGTTTATCCTGATGCTCGTGGTGATTTACGGGATCATCGGCGAACTGAGCAGTCCGGGCGCGATTCTCCCGGGAGTCGCGGGTTCCATCGCGCTGCTGCTGGTGCTGTACATGTCCGCGATCCTGCCGGTCAACATCATCGGGGTGGTGTTTCTCCTGCTCGCGGTGGCGCTGTTCCTCATTGATATTTACGCGCCGACGCACGGGGTGCTGACGTTCGGCGGCGTGGTGGCGTTTTTTCTCGGGGCGCTCATGCTCTTTAATGGCGCCGAGCCGGGGTTTCGCCTTTCGCTTTGGTACATCCTGCCCGCGACTGGTGTGACGGCGTTATTTTTCATTTATATCGTAGGCGCGGGATTGCGCGCGCAGTTCTTGCCAGTGCGGTCGGGGCGTGAGACGATGCTGGGGAAGGTCGTCAACGTGCAGTCGCGGATTGGCGCCGGCGGCGGCCGGGTGTTCGTGGAAGGCGAATCCTGGAGAGCCGTGAGCGACGTCAGCGTCGAGGAACATCAGCCGGTGGAAATCACCGGGATCGAGGGACTGACCTTGAAAGTGAAACCAATAACCAAATAAGGCAAAAACTATGGACTTCATCAGCATCATCGCGCGTCTCGGTTCGGGTCTGGTCATCATCCTCGTGCTGGCGGCCTTCATTCTGCCGCAGGCCCTGCGCATTCTGCGCGAGTATGAGCGCGGCGTCATTTTCCGGTTGGGCAAACTCGTCGGCGCGAAGGGGCCGGGACTGATTTTTCTGATTCCGATTGTGGACCGCATGGTGAAAATGGATTTGCGCGTCGTGACCATTGACGTTTCCAAACAGGAAATCATGACCCGGGACAACGTCCCCGCCACGGTGGACGCCGTGGTTTATTTCCGCGTGGTCAACCCGATTGACGCCGTGGTGAAGGTGGAGAATTTCTGGAAGGCCACCTCGCTCATTTCCCAGACGACGCTGCGCAGCGTGCTCGGCCAATCGCCGCTCGACGACCTTCTCGCCCAGCGCGATGTGATCAACCTCAAGTTGCAGGAGATCATTGACCGGCAAACCGAGCCGTGGGGCATCAAGGTCACTTCAGTTGAAGTCAAGGACGTGTCGCTGCCGGACAGCATGAAACGCGCGATGGCCAAACAGGCCGAGGCCGAGCGCGAGCGCCGCGCCAAAGTGGTCAATGCCGAGGGCGAATTCCAGGCCGCCGAGAAAATGGTGCAGGCGGCGGCGATGATCGCCAAGGAGCCGATTGCGCTGCAACTCCGTTATCTCCAGACAATGCGCGAAATGGCAAGCGAACACAACACGACCACGTTCCTGCCATTGCCGATTGATCTGTTCAGCGCGTTTTTGAAAAAATAGCTCCGAGCGGATTTTGGCGGGGTGGGGAAGTCCGCCATCACATCCCGTTGTTTTTGCTTCTGGAAAATATTCGCTTGAACCACGCGCACATGGCGACCACGCCGATGATGATGAACTTTTTTGCCGCCAGCAGAAAAACCCAAAACACTTTGAACAGACCCAGCTTGGCGGCGATGCCTCCGGCCACGAGGGCGGCGATGCCGTAGGTGGCCACTTTGTCCACTTTGGGATCGAAGTCCACGTAACGGTTCCCGTCAATGAAATTGACCATGCCAAGAATTTGCGGCGTTTCTTTTTCAATCGCGTCGAGCTTGGACATCGGCGCGACGGCGTTGAGCACCAGCACGCCGCGACGACCCAGCATGCGGATGTTGTAATTGAGCGTGTTCTCCGGTTGATCGGCGAATTTCAATTCCTTGGCCCAATAAAGTTTGTGCGCGTCCGCGTCGTAATGCGGCGGTTCGGCCCACCCGACAAGTTCCACCGCGGTATATCCCTCCTTAACGCGTTGCGCGCTGGCTTTCTTGGCGTCCTTTTGCATCGTCTTGAGGAGATCGTCATAATTGATTTTGCTCGCGTCGCCGTCCTTGACGTAACCGTCCTCGGCGTAGGAAATCATCACCACCCAGCAATCCTCATCCACCGGCGTTTTGTCCGCCGGCATCAACAGACCAAGCGATTTTTCTCCGGGCGGATTGCCCCAGAGTTTGACGAGGACGGTTTCGGCGTCCTCGGGACTGAGATAGCTGAACTCCTTGGGCACGGTCAATTTGGCCAGGCTGCCCTTCAGCTTGATTTCGCCTTGTTGATACTTCAGCCCGTTGACGAGCCTGAGCAGTTCGTCTCTGGACTTAACCTTATCCTGCGCGCAGGTGGGGAATGCGGAAATCAACAGGCCGAGGAAGAGGGCGATGGGTAGTTTGGCTTTCATGAAAAAGTTTCTATCCAATATTTGGTGATGAAGGTTGCCAGTTATTAATTGAATGACGGTGCCAGGAATTACCTCGCAATATTCGATTCTGTTTTTTGCCTCGCGACGCAAGTTCTCCAAACCTGCAGGTGAATGTTTAACTGTTCGCATCATCCATTTCAAGCAAATCGTTTTTTGTGGACTGCGCGTCCTTGATGGAAGGCAAGCGTGGTCCCGCGCTGAATAGCGTTTCTCGATAGCCGTGAAATTCATGTTCAAATTTGAACACTGCGCCAATTTATAACCAACATTCCACGAGCTTACTCAAAAGAATTGCTCCGGGCACGGTGAACATCTATAATCCCCACCGTGAGAAATCCTTGCCACTCCATACCGACCCGAAGAAACGCGGCTTTCTCACGCTATTGCTTCTGGGCGTGGCACTTGAATTGCTTCTTGATTTGGAATTCTCTGCTGGCGAGAACTTCTGATGGCGAAATTGAACCAATCGCACGCAGCACTACTGAATGAATTTTTGCGATTACGATCTAGGCGGTTTTTTTGACGAGATGTTTGGCGAGAACGGCCAGCCTCGCGCCGCCGCCCGGCCGCTGGCCAGAAACATGGCCTCGCTGCCTCCGGGCGAATTGGCGAACCGCCAGATCGCCGCCGACCGCGCGCTGGTCCAGGCCGGCATCACGTTCAATGTCTATGGCGAAAGCGCCGGCGTCGAGAAGACCCTCCCGTTCGATCTCGTCCCTCGCATCGTGCCCGCCACGGAATGGGCGCGCATCGAGAAGGGTCTCATCCAACGCATCCGCGCGCTGAATTTGTTCATTGACGATCTTTATCACGATCAAAAAATCATCAAGGACGGCGTCGTCCCGACGGAAATCATTTCCTCTTCCAAGGGCTTCCGCGAACAATGCATCGGGCTAAATCCGCCGCGCGACATCTGGTGTCATATCACCGGCACGGACCTTGTCCGGCATCGCGACGGGCAGATTTACGTGCTCGAAGATAATTTGCGCTGTCCCTCCGGTGTTTCTTACGTGCTGGAAAATCGCCGGTTGATGAAGAGTCTTTTCCCGGAGGTTTTTGCCGCGTCGCATATCCGGCCCGTGTCCAACTATCCCATCCGCCTGCGCGACGTCCTCGAATACCTTGCGCCGGATGGTGTCACGCCGCGCGTGGTGCTGCTGACGCCGGGAGTTTTCAACTCGGCTTATTTCGAGCATTCGTTCCTCGCGCAACAAATGGGCGTGGAACTGGTGGAGGGCAGCGACCTGGTGGTTTCCGAGGGCTACGTCTGGATGCGGACGACGAATGGTTTCGAGCGCGTGGACGTCATTTACCGCCGCGTGGACGATGATTTTCTGGACCCCGAAGTCTTCCGCGCCGATTCCATGCTGGGCGTCCCCGGCTTGATGGGGGTTTATAAAGCCGGCAATGTGGCGTTGGTGAACGCCCCGGGAACGGGCGTGGCGGACGACAAAGTGGTTTACGCTTATGTGCCGCGAATCATCAAATATTATTTGAACGAGGAAATCATTTTGCCAAATGTGCCCACCTATATTTGCGCCGAACCGAAAGACCTCGGCTATGTGCTCGAACATCTGCCGGAGCTGGTGGTCAAGGCCGCCAATGAATCCGGCGGTTACGGCATGCTGATCGGTCCGCACGCCAGCAAGGCGGAGTGCGAGGAATTCGCCCTGAAAATAAAGGCCAATCCGCGGAATTATATCGCCCAACCGACGCTGGCGCTTTCCCGCGTCCCGACCATGTGCGAGGGCGGTCTGGCGGGCCGTCATGTGGATCTCCGACCATATATACTTTACGGAAAGGATATTTTTGTTTTGCCGGGAGGGCTGACGCGCGTGGCACTCAAGAAGGGTTCGCTCGTCGTCAATTCTTCCCAGGGCGGGGGCACGAAGGACACCTGGGTGCTGGCGGATAATCCGATTTTCAACGAGAAGGATGGAGACCTCAAGGCCACGAATGTGGCGGGAGCGGTAGCCTGATGCTGAGCCGGGTTGCTGATTCCATATACTGGATGAGCCGCTACGTTGAACGCGCGGAAAACGTCGCGCGCTTCGTGGACGTGAACCTCAACCTGATGCTCGATTCGCCCAGCGGCGCGGACCAGCAATGGGAGCCGCTCGTCAACATCACCGGCGATCACGAGACTTTTGAAAAGCTTTATGCGAAGGCCGCCACCCAGCAGAACGTGATTCAGTTCCTCACGTTCGACCGGGACAATCCGAATTCCATTCTTTCCTGCCTGCGCGCCGCCCGCGAGAACGCCCGTTCCGTACGCGAGATCATTTCGTCGGAAATGTGGCTCCAGCTCAACACGTTTTATTTGATGGTGAACTCCGCCGCGTCCAGCGGCAAGGGCTTCGAGTCTCCGCACGAATTTTTCAGCGAGGTCAAGCTGGCGAGCCATCTTTTCTCGGGCATCACCGATGCCACCATGACCCACGGCGAAGGCTGGCATTTCGGCCGGCTTGGCCGGCTGCTTGAGCGGGCGGACAAAACCTCGCGCATTCTGGACGTGAAATATTTCATCCTGCTCCGTTCCGTGGCGGACGTCGGGACGCCGCTGGATGAAGTCCAGTGGGTCGCCGTGCTGCGTTCCGCCAGCGCCTTCGAGATGTATCGCAAGCGCCACGGCCGCATCGTGCCCAAGGCGATCGTGGAATTCCTGCTGCTCGATTCCGAGTTCCCGCGCGCCATCCGTTTCTGCCTCAATGCCGCGCGGGATTCGCTCCACGCCATTTCCGGCACGCCGCTGGGCACTTATCGCAAACCGGCGGAAAAATTGTTCGGCCAGATTTGTTCGGACCTCGCCTACGCGAACGTGGACGACGTCATGAACCAGGGATTGCACGAATATCTCGACGCGCTCCAGACCAAAATGAACAGCGCCAGCACGGGAATTTATGAAAGATTTTTTGCGAAGCGGATGCCGGAGACCAAGAATACCGCGAAAGAGCGGGTGCAATAATCCGGCGCGAGGCCCGGTCTCCGCTTACTGACTCATGGCCATTCACGTAGCTCTCAATCATCGGACGCACTATATATACGACCGGCCGGTCGCGCACTCGCCGCATGTGATCCGCTTGCGGCCCGCGCCGCATTGCCGCACACCCATTCTCAGCTACTCGCTGAAAATCCTGCCGAAGAAACATTTCCTCAACTGGCAGCAGGACCCGTTCAGCAACTACCTGGCCCGGGTCACCATCCCGGACAAAACCCGGGAGTTCCTCGTCGAGGTGGACCTCATCGCGGAAATGGCGGTTTACAATCCCTTCGACTTTTTCCTCGAACCCGCCGCCGAGAAATTCCCCTTCAAGTACGAGACCTGGCTCAAGCGCGAACTCAGCCCGTTCCTCAAGGCCCCGCCCGCCGGCCCGCTGCTCGCGGAATATTTGACCACCATTGACCTGGCCGAAAAGCGCACCATTGATTTCCTGGTCATGGTCAATCAGCGCATCTGCAAGGACATCCAGTATCTCATCCGCATGGAAGCGGGCGTGCAAAAACCCGAGGAAACGCTTGGCTTGCGCTCCGGTTCCTGCCGCGATTCCGCGTGGTTGTTCGTGCAGGTGCTTAGGAAGCTCGGCCTCGCCGCGCGTTTCGTCTCCGGCTATCTCATCCAGCTCAAACCCGACGTCAAATCCCTCGACGGCCCGTCCGGCGCCGAAATGGATTTCACCGATCTCCACGCCTGGACGGAAGTTTATCTGCCCGGCGCCGGCTGGATCGGCCTCGATCCCACGTCCGGTTTGTTTGCGGGCGAGGGGCACATCCCGCTGGCGTGCTCGCCCAAACCCACGGGCGCCGCGCCCATCACCGGCGCGGTGGACCGTTGCAAAACGACGTTCACCCATGAAATGAAGGTGACCCGCGTCTATGAATCGCCGCGCGTCACCAAGCCTTACACCGAAGAGCAGTGGATTGAGATCGAATCGCTCGGCCACAAAATTGACGCCCAACTCCAGCAGAACGATGTCCGCCTCACCATGGGCGGCGAACCGACGTTCATCTCCATTGACAACATGGACGGTGAAGAATGGAACTTCACCGCGGTCGGACCTGAGAAGCGCCGCCTGGCCGGTGACCTGATCCGGCGCATGAAGGCCAGGTTCGCCCCCGGCGGTTTGCTCCATTACGGCCAGGGCAAATGGTATCCGGGCGAACCGTTGCCGCGCTGGGCGCTTGCCTGTTACTGGCGCAAGGACGGCCAGCCGCTGTGGACGGATGATTCTCTTTTCGCCAACGAGGACGCCAATTACGGCCACACGGACAAGGAAGCGCGGCGATTTGCCAGCCAGTTGGCGCGCGTATTGGACATCAAACCCAAGTATGCCATCCCCGCCTACGAGGATGCCTGGTATTATATGTGGCGCGAACGCCGGTTGCCCGCCAATGTGGACCCGCTCCAATCCCGCCTCGACGACCAGCAGGAACGCGCCCGACTCGCCAGATTGTTCGACCAGGGGCTGGACCGCGTCGCGGGTTACATCCTTCCGCTCGCGCGCGAGAAAAGCGACCACCCGCGTTGGAAGAGCGGCCCTTGGTTCCTTCGTCCGGAACATCTTTTTCTGCTGCCGGGAGATTCACCCATCGGGCTGCGTCTGCCGCTCGATTCCTTGCCATGGGTTTCGAGGTCGGATTATCCATACATCATTCCGCCCGACCCAATGACGGATTTGCCGCCGTTGCCGAAGCGCGAACAGTTCCCGCGCGAGCATCCGCACGTTCGCGCCACGCAGCAATTTATTTCCGGCCCGGGCAGCCAGTTCGCGGAGGGTTCGCGTCCGGGTGACGAATCGAATCGTCCCGAGGAAACCGAGCGCCCGCCCACGCCCGGTCAATCGGCCGCCGGGATCGTCCGCACCGCGCTTTGCGTTGAGCCGCGCGAGGGGCGACTGCATGTTTTCATGCCACCGGTGGCTTCCAGCGAGGATTATCTGGAACTCATCGGCGCGCTCGAAGAAACGGCCGGTGAACTCAAGCTGCCCATCATCATCGAAGGCAGTTCGCCGCCGCATGATTACCGGATCAACCACATCAAGGTCACGCCCGATCCCGGCGTCATTGAAGTGAATTTGCAACCCGCGCATAGCTGGGATGAGTTGGTGACCAACACCACCGCCGTTTATGAAGAAGCGCGGCTGTCCCGGCTCGGCGCGGAAAAATTCATGATAGATGGCCGGCACGTCGGCACCGGCGGGGGCAACCACATCGTTTTGGGCGGCCCAACTCCCGCAGACAGCCCGATATTGCGCCGCCCCGATCTGCTCGCCAGCCTCCTGCGCTATTGGCAGAACCATCCCTCGCTTTCGTTTCTGTTCAGCGGGCTTTTCATCGGCCCCACCAGCCAGCATCCGCGCATTGACGAAGCCCGCAACGATTCGCTTTACGAAATGGAAATGGCCTTGCAGCAGGTCCCCGCCGGCGCGCCAGTCCCGCCCTGGCTCGTGGACCGGCTGTTCCGCAACCTGCTCGTGGACGCCACCGGCAACACCCATCGCTCTGAATTTTGCATTGATAAATTGTATTCGCCCGATTCCAGCAGCGGACGCCTGGGGCTGGTTGAATTGCGGGCCTTTGAAATGCCGCCGCACGAACGGATGAGCCTCACGCAGCAACTGTTGCTGCGCTCGCTTATCGCGCGTTTCTGGGCCAAGCCCTACCAACAGGACCTTGTGCGCTGGGGCACCGAACTTCATGACCGTTTCATGTTGCCGCATTTCGTCGAACAGGATTTTCGAGAAGTCATCGAGGACTTGCAAACGGAGGGTTACCCGCTCAAGCCCGAATGGTTTGACACCCATCTCGAATTCCGTTTCCCCGTTTATGGCGAAGTCACGCAACACGACGTGCGGCTCGAAGTCCGCCAGGCGCTGGAGCCGTGGAATGTCCTCGGCGAGGAAGGCTCCGCGGGCAGCACGGTCCGTTATGTGGATTCTTCCGTCGAACGATTGCAGGTCAAGATCCAGGGCATGACCGATTCCCGCCATCATCTCGCCTGCAATGGCCGCGCCGTCCCGCTGCATCCCACGGGCATGCAAGGCGAGTACGTCGCCGGCGTCCGTTTCCGCGCCTGGCAGCCGCCGGAATGCCTGCACCCGACCATTGGCGTCCATGCGCCGCTGACCTTCGACCTCGTGGACGGCTGGAACCAGCGCTCCATTGGCGGTTGCACGTATCATGTTTCCCATCCCGGCGGGTTGAATTATCAAACGCTCCCCGTCAATGCCTACGAGGCGGAAAGCCGCCGGCTCACGCGCTTCTTCAAGCTGGGCCACACTCCCGGCCCGATGAATATTCCGCGTCCGGAGCGCAATGCCGACTTTCCGTTAACGCTCGATTTGCGTTGCGCGTCATCGCCCGGTCGCAAAGAATGACCGCTGGATTTCGTTCCGCATTGAATGAGTTCGCAATCGCAAAGCCAGACGCAAACACAAAGTGTCGAACCGTCGCCCGGCATGTTTGCCGGTTATCGCCCGCTGCCCGGCATTTACGATGAAATGACGCTCGGCCCGGGCGAGTTGCGGCCGCATTGGAAGGCTTTTGCCGCCTCGCTGGAACATCTGGGCCGCCCGGAACTTGATCTCCGCTGGGAAAATGCCCGCCGCATCATCCGCGAGCATGGCGTCACCTATAATGTTTATGGCGACCCGCAAGGCATGGACCGCCCCTGGGAACTGGACCTCGTCCCGCTGCTCATCCCGCCGGCGGAATGGGCCAAAGTCGAAGCCGGCCTCATCCAGCGCTCGAAATTATTCAACCTCATCCTCGCGGACCTCTATGGTCCGCAACGCATCGTCCGCGAGGGCTTTCTGCCGCCGGCGCTGGTTTATGCCAATCCCAATTTCATCCGCCCCTGCCACGGCTTGAACATTCCGCGCCAAAGTTACCTGCATCTCCACGCCACCGATCTTACCCGCTCGCCCGACGGCCAATGGTGGGTGATTTCGGACCGCACGCAGGCCCCGTCCGGCGCCGGTTACGCGCTGGAAAATCGCATTGTGCTCTCGCGCATTCTGCCGGATGAATTCCGCGATTGCCGCGTGCAACGGCTTGCGTCTTTTTTCCGCATCCATCGCGACACCCTGCGCGGACTCGCTCCGCACAATCGGGACAATCCCAGCGTTGTCCTGCTCACGCCCGGCCCCTATAACGAAACCTATTTCGAGCACGATTATCTCGCGCGCTATCTTGGTTTCACGCTCATTGAAGGCGGCGACCTCACCGTCCGCGACCGCAAGGTCTTCATCAAAACCCTCGAGGGCCTGCGTCCCGTGGACGTTATTCTGCGCCGCGTGGACGATTCGTTTTGCGACCCGCTCGAACTGCGCGGCGATTCATTCCTGGGCGTCGCCGGACTGGTGGAAGCCGCGCGCGCGGGCAATGTGGCCATCGCCAATGCCCTTGGCTCCGGTTTGATTGAAAGCCCCGCGTTCATGGCCTTTCTGCCCGGTCTTTGCCGCCATTTGCTGGGCGAGGAATTGAAGATGCCGTCCGTCGCCACCTGGTGGTGCGGCCAGAAACGCGAACGGCAATATGTCCTGGATCATCTGGATCGGATTGTCGTGAAACCCGCGTTTGGTTCCCTGATCCGCGAGCCGTATTTTGGCGACAAATTGAATTCCAAGGAGCGCGCGGAACTGGCCGCCATCATCCAGGCGCGACCGGGTGAATTCGTGGGCCAGGAACGCGCCACGCTTTCAACCGCGCCCGTCTGGTTGAATGACAAATTGGAACCGCGTCCGCTGGTGATGCGCGCTTACGTCACCGCCGCCGGTGATTCCTTCGCCGTCATGCCCGGCGGTTTGAGCCGCGTCTCCACGGCGGCGGGCGAGCCGGTGGTCAGCATGCAAAGCGGCGGGGGGAGCAAGGACACCTGGGTGCTTTCCGACGGCCCGGTGAACATGATTTCGCTGCTGACGCCCTCCGGCCAGTTGGTTCACGCCGGGCCTTCCTCGGCGGAACTGCCCAGCCGCGTGGCCGATAATCTATACTGGCTCGGTCGCTACACCGAGCGGTTGGAAGCCACCTTGCGCCTGCTGCGTTGCGTGGTCGTGCGCATGGTGGATGAATCCGGCGCGGAGGGCGCGCCTGAATTGACCGCGCTCTCCAGTGTTTTGGCGCGGCTTAATATGCTGCCGCGCCGTTTTTATCAACGGGCGACCTTGAAGGAATTGGAACATGAAATTCTGCTGCTGATCTACAAGCACGACCGTCCCGGCAGCGCGCGCCAGACGCTCAGCCGCGTGCGCGGCCTCGCCTCCGTGGTCCGCGACCGCTTCTCTTCGGACACCTGGTCCATCTTGAACAAGCTCAACATTGACGCCCGTTCGCGTCCGCGCCGCATCCCGCTCGCCGACGCCCTCGGCCTGCTCAACACGTTCATCGTGGACCTGTCCGCGTTCAGCGGCATGGAAATGGAAAACATGACGCGCGGCCTCGGCTGGCGTTTCCTGGATTTTGGCCGCCGCCTGGAACGAGCCACGCAAATTGTGCAATTGTTCCGCGCCAGCCTCGGCGGCGAGCCAAAGCCCGCCGCGATTCTCGAGCCGGTGCTGGAAATTTCCGACAGCCTGATGACTTATCGCCGGCGATACTTCGCCGGAGTGCAGATCCAATCGGTGATTGAATTGCTCCTGCTCGACGAGGGCAATCCCCGTTCGCTCGCCTTCCAACTCAAGGCCCTGCGCGAACACGCCGCGCACCTTCCGCGCGAAGCCACCGCCTTGACGGAAAGCAACAAGCAAAAGCGCATCGCCGCGCTCTCGACGCTTCTATGGGACGCCGAGGTGGACACGCTCGCGAAACCGGGCGCATCCGGCGCGCCGGAAGCTCTGGATTCATTGCTCGCCGATTTTCAGGTGGAATTGGGCGTGATCTCCAATCAATTGAGCCACCATTATTTCAGCCACACAGTAGCCAGCGTGAGTTAATGGATATGATTTACGATCTCGCTCATTCCACCACCTTTGATTATGCGAACGCCGTTTCGCTCTCGCATCACACGTTGCGGCTGCTCCCGCGCGAACTTCCCGGCCAGCAATGCCTCGAGAGCGCGCTGGAAATCACCCCCGCGCCGTCCGTCATCAAATCCCACCGCGATTATTTTGGCAACCAGATGAATTTCGTCACCGTTGAAGGCTCGCATCGCCGTCTGGTCGTCACCTCGCGCAGCCGGGTCAACGTCGCTCCCGCCACGCCGCCCAAGCCCGAGGACACGCCAACATGGGAAGCCGTGCGCGATTTGTGCGGCGACGACGAGCCGAACAGCGCCTGGGAAGCCCGCGAATTTATTTACCCTTCGCCGCACATCAAGCGCCAGGCTGAATTCACCGCCTACGCCGAGCCGTCCTTCGTGGCGAAACGTTCGTTGCTGGAAACCGTCCTCCACCTGACCAACCGCATCTACACGGAATTCAAATTCGACTCCAAGGCGACCACCATCGCGACTCCGCTGGATGAAGTCTTGAAAACGCGCCGGGGCGTTTGCCAGGATTTCGCGCAATTGGAAATCGCGTGTCTTCGCTCGATGGGCATTCCCGCCCGTTATGTCAGCGGCTACCTGGAAACCGATCCGCCGCCCGGCAAACCGCGCCTGGCCGGCGCGGACGCGTCCCACGCCTGGGTTTCATTTTTCTGCCCCGGCAAGGGCTGGATTGATGTTGACCCCACGAACAATATTTTGCCGTCCAACCGCCATATCACCGTCGCCTGGGGCCGGGATTACAGCGATGTCAGCCCGATTCGCGGAGTGCTCCTCGGCAGCGGCGAGCATTCGCTCAAGGTCGCGGTGGACGTCATACCCATTCAAGAACCCCGTCTTCCCTTATGAGGAAATGCCATGACCAACGAAACTTCTCCCATTGAAATGCCCGTCCGCCCCGGTCGCCCGGACGCCACGATGATCGAGGGCATCAACCTTCGCCTCGCCATGACCGGCTGCCCCACCTTCGGCTCGCCCAGCCTCAGCCGCCTGCCCGGCCTGACCGGTCCCTTGTTTTCCCGTCAAAAGGAAACCATGCGCCTGCTCGCGGATTATCTCTGCCCGGCGGACTGGCGCATTGATCATTTTCTCAAGGACTATCTTTACGACACCGGGCTGGCGATCAAATGGCCGGCGCGCACATTCGTTTTGGACAGCCCGGGACTCGCGCGGGAATTGTCGCTGCCGCCGGATCGCGATGAATTCATTTCCGACATCACCAGTTCCTATCGCGTGCGCCAGGGGGTGCTGCACAACCCGGCCAAGGATCGCCGCACCACCCAGGGCGTTTTTCACATTGCCGAGGGCGGCCTGCCCATCCCGGATGATAAGCTCGCCGTGCCCAAGGCGGTGTTCGCCCGGTTGCTGCAAATCGCCCTCCAGCCGCCGCGCGAATTGTTGCGGCTCCCGTTCACCTCGTCCCAACGCGAGCAGGCCGAATGTTTTGTTTCCCTGCTGATGCGGCCGATTGTCTGCCCCGCCGTCGAGGGTTTCACCGAGGAGAAATCCATGGAGACCCGCTTCTTCGCGCCGGGAAACCTGGTGAGCAACCTGGATTTCGTCGAGGCCATTTTCGGCAACGCGGGCGATCCGTTTCTGCCCGAGAACGACGCCGGCCTCGATGCGCAGCACTGGACCGGCCACACGGGTTGCATCATCCTCGCGCCGCATCTCATCAAGGTGAACAAGAAATCCCTCGGCCTGCCGCCCTGGGACAGCGCCACCGAACGCCAGCGGCGCGACGGCATGTGCTGGAAAAAAGAGGACGAATTCTACAATAACGGCTCCGCGTTCAAAGTGACCGCGCGCGACGAACGCGGCGTCATCGTGACCATCATCGCGGACAATTATTACGGCTATTGCAAAAAGGAAATCAAGACCCAGATCAGTTACTCGGCGAACCTCTTCGGCCTCTGCGAAGAGGAACACGCCGGCGGCGCGATCGTTTATGCGAGTTACGATCTAGGCGAGGAATTTGACGCCGAGAAGCATGTGCGTTATCGCGGCCATTCGTTCGAGGAAGTCATCGCGCAATCCGGCGAGGCGATGGTCCTGCAGCCGGAGGGCCACGCGATTGACAAGCGTTTTCCCGAGATCATTTATGTCCCGCGCGGCGTGCGCTTCGATCTTCAGTCCCAGAAAGTGACGTGGCCCGCTCCCGATGGCGAACGCAGCATCAAGTTGCTCGCCGATAAAATCTATATCCGCCCCTCCGGCTACAAGGTGCAAATGGAAAAACCGCCCGGCAACCGCGCCTGGCGGCTCATCGGCGTCGTGGCCGAAGGCACGCTCTGCCATAAACCCTGCACCGTTTCCGGCGGCGGCAAGTCGGAGATTTCCAAACCCATCAGCGACGCCATCCTGCAAGGCCCGGTGTTCGTCGCCGATTTCAAAAAGGATTTTAACCAGGTCGCCAAGCTGTTGCGCCGCGATTATTCAAACCGTTTCCGCGACCCCGCGAAAAACGGCAAGGACACGCGCCTCATCCTCAGTCCCGAACGCTCGCTTGGCTCGGTCATCAAACTGTTCACCCCCTCCGCCCGCGAATACTCGGATGAATTCAACGATTGGCTCGCCTCGATTTCGCAATACCTGCTGGAACTGGTGTTCGTGGTGAAGCGCTTCTACAAACCCGATTGGGATGAAAAATGGCGCGAACATTTCAGCGTGGACATCATCAACGGCACGCCCGGCAACGAATTGAAGTGTGACAACCGCAAACTCATCTCCAACTTCCTGCGCGTTGGCTATGACAACGAAGGCTCGTGGCGCGTGTTCGGATTGCGCAAGGATTTTCATCCCGCATACAAACTGCAAATGGAGGACGACATCACCGCGTCCGTGGTGGTCCCCGCCGAAGCGTTGAAAAATGTGAATTCGGACTACGCGAATCCTTCGCTCAAGTTCGTGAAGAATTGCGAACTCCGTCTTTTCCAGCGTCCCGACGACGCTATCCATCGCGGTTATGACAAGCAAACCGAGCGCGACCTCGCGCTGCCCGGCAATTTCATTTCCAACTTTCAGCCGTTGACCGCCGCGGATGCGCGCGAGTTGGTCGAGGATTCCATCGGCTTCGTGAAATATACCGAGCCGATGCAAAACCTCATTCTCGACATGCTGCAAAAGCCCGGCCCGGATTATTTCGTTTCCTCCGCGCATCCGCGCATCGTGGACGGCCAGCCCTCCAAGAACCCGCGCTATTTGCAACAGCGCCCCGACCTCGTGAACCCGCGCGATGCCTACCTCGCGGAAATGGCCACGCGTTTGCAGCGCCGCATCCCGCTGACCGCGCCGATCCTGACGCCCGTCAATGCCGTCATGCCCGGCCGCCGCAATAATCCGCCCGATGCCGCCGCGCACATCCGGTCGCTCGCCGTTTTCAACCCCATTCATTACCTGCCGCTGCCGGAGTTGTTCATGGAATTCATTTCCAGCATGACCGGCAAATCGCCCTCGACCACCGGCGCGGGTTCCGAAGGCGCGCTGACCAAAGGCCCGTTCAACGCCCTGCCGCCGATCATTGATCTCAACGCCGCTTTTGTTTCCTACGCGCTCACCGGTTACGACGCGTTCGTTTCCTCCGCGGGTTATGTCGGGCCGCGCGTCCGCGTGGATCACGATGTCAGCCTGTTGATTCCCGAAGTCTGGTGCCGCATGGCCGTCGAGGAACGCCAGCCCGCGTTCCTGATCGAAAACGGCTATTTCGAAAAGTGCGCGGACCTGGAAGTGAACGGCCAGACGGTTCTGGCCAGCCGATTGGGTTATCGCATGACCGCGAGTTTCGTGCGGACATTTTTCGGTCGCGTCTTTAATTATCCGCATGCCGTGTTCACCGAGGAAATGCTGCGTCCCGAGCAGCAGGACCCGGCCGCTTTTGCCGACGGCGTTGACAATATCGTGGGCACGCACAAACGCGTCGCCGAAAGTTATTTCGCCGATGGCAGCGTGGCCATGGCGTGCCCGCCGTTGCAGGCGTTGCTGCACATCATGGTCCACGGAAACCATGAAGGCCGCGATGTGAACCACCCCGGGTTTCGCGCCCTTTTCGCCCGTGAAAACGTGCTGGCGAGCGCGTGGTATAACCAGCGGCTGGCCGCCAAACAGCAGCACGACATCCGGCTCTGGCACAATCACGCCACTTACCTCCAGAATTTTCTCAAGAAGAAAAATTACAGCGAGGAAGCCGCCCGGTTGAACATCGAAGCCAAACTCGAAACCGCCTGGGACACCTACCACCAGGTGAAAGCGCCGGAGTATCTCTCGCGCCTCAAAGGCACCCTCGGCGTGCAACCGCTATAGGCCGTTTCCCGGGGAGCGCACGCGCCCTCGCGTGTTCCGACCGGCGCCCTCGCCGGTTGGTCTGAAAGTGAGTGATCAACAAAGGGGCTCTCGATATTCCAGGCGCCCGAGTGTTGCGCGGGGGTGAGCAACACTACACGCGAGGGCGCGTGTGCCGCCCGGGACCGGATTAATTTCGCCGACTCGACCAAGATAGTATCCGCGTCTCCGCCATCCCAAAACGTTGACGAGACAGCGCAGCACAAACAGGATGCGCCAGCCGACCGCAATCTTAATCGGAGGGAGGGGGAATATGCGGGAAACCGCGCGCGGCGTGCCAAAAACGCACGATCTGGATGGCCGCTTGGGCCGGTTGTATCCGATAGAGGATTCGATAAGAACGATAGATCAATTCGCGTAACTCAGGGCGGGCAAATTCCGGCGCCACGCGGCCCAATTCTGGGAATTCGGCCAAAACTTCAGTTCGTGCGATGAGCGAGTTTCCGACACGCACCGCTGCATCCTCGTCATGCCCGGCAATGTAGGTGACGATTTCGCGCAAGTCCGCTTCCGCAGAAGGAGCGATGATTACTTTCCAGCCCATTGAGCAATTTTTGCTTTTACCTGCTCAATGGGAATACCCTCACCACGATCCAGTTCCGCCAAACCATCCTCGACGGCCTGGCGGAATTCCAACTCATAGATCGCGTCAACCAAAGTGGCGTCCGGCGGAAGCTTTTCCGCGACCTCCAGAAGGATTTCTTTAGTGCTCATGATTTTTACTGCACCCCAATATACCCTTTTTCAAATGGGAGTCGAGAATGATTCTTTGGATGCATTCACTGGTTCAGCCGGTAAAACATCTGCGCGTCGGAGATGCCATTCGTGACCGTGCGCCCCCCGGAAAGGGGTCAGAAAGGGGTCAGGCATGAATATTGACATATATTGCGACGATTGTCATGGCGCTTACACGATGGTGAACATTGTTCGCGCCCACGCCTTTTGACGAAAAATCGTTAAAAATAAAAATCGCGTCAAACGTACCGTAGGTTACAAAAGCGCGCGGTGAATATGCTTAAATAGGCGCGTCAGCGTCTGGCTGCCAGGCGTCCAAGGCCCCGGAGGGCGAGTGCGACGGCGCGGGAACGGGTGCGGACACCTTGCCGCAGCTTGCGCACCATTGCGCCCCGAGGAATAAAAGTTCGCCCTGTCGCCGGGGTTGACGTTTGGACTTTTGATTGTTACAAACACATGGCCGTTCGCGGACGGTCTATATTTAAATGAAGACATCAAAAAAGCCCCGGTTTCGTCGGATTCTGCTTAAGCTTAGCGGCGAGGCGCTGGGCGGCAGCAGTGGCGTGGGGATTTGTCCCGAGGCGGTGCTGGACATGGCGCAACAGATCGGCGAGGTGCGGGAGTTGGGCGTGGAGGTGGTGGTGGTGATCGGCGGCGGAAATATCTTTCGCGGCCTGGCCGGGAGCGAACGCGGCATCGAACGCGCCACCGGCGATTACATGGGCATGCTGGCCACGGTGATCAACTCGCTGGCGTTGCAGGACGCGCTGGAGAAGTTGAAGGTGGAAACCCGCGTGCAAAGCGCGATCACGATGTCGCAGGTGGCGGAGCCGTTCATCCGCCGGCGCGCGGTGCGGCATTTGGAAAAGGGCCGGGTGGTGATTTTCGGCGGCGGCACGGGCAATCCGTATTTCTCGACGGACACGGCGGCGGCGTTGCGCGCCAATGAAATCGGCGCGGAGGTCATTTTGAAGGCGACGAAGGTGGATGGCATTTACGATTCCGATCCCAAAAAGAATCCCCAGGCGAAGCGCTACGTGCAGATCACTTATTTACAGGCTTTGCAGCAGCAGCTCAAGGTGATGGATTCGACGGCCTTTTCATTGTGCATGGATAACAAGATGCCGATCGTGGTGTTCGATTTTTTCACGCCGCACAATCTCAAGCGCGTGGTGATGGGTGAGAAGGTCGGGACGCTGGTGACTTCCTGAGCGCGTATTTGAAAATTAGTTTAATCGTGACAATCGCGGGGTCAGCTTTGCTCGGTGTCCACGCTTTAGCGTGTTCCCGGCGGGGACAGCCTAAAGGCTGGACACCGAACGGGTTTTTCGCACGGGCTCTGAGCTGGCGAGTGCGGTTAAAAGAGGACGGACACGGTTGATTTTTTCGTGAAACCGGACGATTCATGGGTAATGACTTTTGCTTCTCGTGAAGAGGCGGGACGGGATTTGGGGCTGCGGCTGGCGCAGCGCAGCGCGCGACCGGAGGTGGTGCTGGGATTGCCGCGCGGCGGCGTCGTGACTGCGGCGGAAGTGGCGTGGGTCCTGGAACGGCCGCTGGGCGTGCTGGTGGTTCGCAAGATCGGGCATCCGCGGCAGCGCGAGTTCGCGGTGGGAGCGATTGCCGAACCCGACGTGCTGCTGTTGGATGAGGCGGTGCTGCGGGAACATCACTTGACGCGGGAGGATTTGGACGGCGTGATTGCGGAGGAGACCGCGCGGCTGCGTGATTACATGGCGCGGTTTCATCAAGCGAGCGACGCCAGTCTCGCCGGCAAAAGCGTGGTGATTGTGGACGACGGGATGGCGACCGGCGCGACAGCGGAAGCGGCGGTGTTGTCCGCGAGAAAGCAAATGGCCCGCGAGGTGATCGTCGCCACGCCGGTGGCTTCTCCGGACGCGGTGAAACGCCTGGGCGCGGTCGCGGACGAGGTGGTGGCGCTGGACATTGAGGCGGATTTTGTCGCGGTGGGAAGTCACTATGATTATTTTCCGCAAGTCACGGATGAGGAAGTTTTACAACAGTTAAAAGACCATGCCTGAACTGCCTGAAGTTGAAGTGTTGGCGCGGCACTTGGAGCGAGTTTTGAAAAACAAAACGATTCGCGGCGTCTTGGTGCGGCGGCCCAGGGTGCTGTCGCCGACGACGGAACGCGAGTTGCGGCGCGCTTTGGAAGGCGCGACCTTCTCGGAGGTGTCGCGGCGCGGAAAATATTTATTGTTCACTCTGCGCGGGCCGGGTCAGCGCGGCCCCACGCTGCTGGTGGGTCACTTGGGAATGACCGGGCGTATTTATCTTTTGCCCGCGAAAGCGGCGCTGCCCAAACACGCGGCGGTCGTGCTGGACCTGGGTGAAGACCAACTCGTCTTTGAAGACACGCGCTATTTTGGGAGGTTCACGCTCGACACGAGCGGGCCGGTGAAACTTGGCCCGGAACCGTTGGAGAAGGAATTCACCGCGGCCTATTTCGCGCTGGCGTTGAAGCGCTCGGCGCAGGCGATTAAAATCAAATTGCTCGATCAGACGCTGGTGGCGGGCGTGGGGAATATTTACGCGAGCGAGGCGTTGTTTCGGGCGGGCATTTCGCCGCGATTGCCGGCGAAGCGGTTGACCGCGGAACAAGTCAAGCGCCTGCGCCGGGCCATTCGCGAAGTCCTGGCGAAGGCGATCCGCATTGGGAGCACGCTGCCGCTGAACTTCAGTGGCGAGCCGGGGCGTGACGGACTTTTTTATTACGGCGTGCCCGGGGAGTCGGGATTTTCCTCGGAGCGGCTTTTGGTTTATGACCGGAAGGGGCAGGCTTGCCGACAATGCGGGTCGGAGATCAAGCGCATGGTGCAAGCGGCGCGGAGCACCTATTATTGTCCGGGTTGCCAGCGCCGGGAACCGTTTTTGAGTTGCCGATCATAGTCGCCGGAATGATGAGTTATGAACCGGCACAAACTGGCAAATGGTTCGCCGCTTTCCCCCTTGGCGAGTGAGCGCATCAATGCCAGACAAAATCGCCCGCGAAATGCGACCTTCTTATTTGATTTTATTGATCGTGATGAATTGTTTTTGGGCAGGCTCGCTGTCCATCTACAAGGAACTGGCGAACTATTTATCCGTCGGCAGCATCGTGACGCTCCGCTTCGGACTCGCGGCGGTGATCCTCGGCGCGCTTTGGCCCTGGCTGCCGGGCAAGGCCCCGCGCGGGTTTGATCTCTTGAAGACTTTGGTGATGGGCCTGGTGGTGTTCATGCTCGGCCATCGGTTGCAGGTTTTGGGCAACAAGTTGGGCACGGCGGGTGATTCCTCCGTGCTCATGGCCACGGAGCCGTTGCTGACTTCCGTGGCGGCGGCGATTTTTTTGAGCGAACATATCGGGCCGCGGCGCTGGCTGGGTTTTGTACTCGGACTGTTTGGCGTGGCGCTGCTCAAGGGTTTTTTGCGCGACAATTTTGATCCAGCCTCGTTGGGTGCGGGCTTGATCTTCATGTCGTCATTTCTTTGCGAAGCGGTTTATTCAATCATGGGCAAGCGACTGATCGAACGTTCTGGAATGGTGAAAATACTGGCGCTCGCGCTGGCCTTTGGCACGCTGGCGAATCTGGCCATTGACGGCCCGGCCACCTGGGAATCCGTGCGCGTAATGCCGCCGCGCCTGTGGTGGTTGATTATTTATTTATCCACAATTTGCACGGCGATCGGCTATGCCGTATGGTTTGTCGTGATCAAGGAAACGGACGTAAATATTGTGGCCCTCACCATCTTCGCCCAACCGGTCGCGGGCGTGGCCATCGCGTGGCTTTGGCTGCACGAGTCACTGCACTGGGGGCAATTTTGGGGCAGCGCGGCCATTGTCGCGGGTCTGGTCCTTGGTCTATCGCGACAAGTTAAGACGCCGGTGAGTGGATAAAAGTTACATTCAAAATCGCCCGGCCCCCGCGAAGAATATTAATTTGGAAACAACGCTTTTTTACTTGCGCTAAACGATGAAAAGTGCAACTTTCCTTTAATTCAATCACACGTAGTAAACCCCGATTGAATATGAAAGAAAGTTCAGGCCAAAAATGAATCAGACTAAAAAAACTTCGACCTTCAACCACTCTCGGCTTTCTTAACCGCGCAAGCTTTGCAAGCCTCCGGCTTTTCCGGTAGAAAGCTCGCGGACATCTTACTAGTTTTGCTTCAAGCCGCCGCCTCTCCGGGAGCGCCGCTGCAAGTGCAGACGGGACTTCAAAGCTGCCCCCCAACCATGTGATTAAGAAACCTGATTTTTTCATCGTTGGCGCGCCCAAATGCGGCACCACGGCGATGGACCATTATCTTTCCCGCACCCCGGATATTTTCATGGCCAGAAAGGAAATGCACACTTTCGGCTCAGACTTGCATTTTGGCCCGCAGTTTTTTCGCCGCTCAACCAAAGAATACCTGGCAGAGTTTGAAATCACCGGCGGCAAGCATTGTGCCGGCGAGGCTTCCGTTTGGTATCTTTTTTCCACCCAGGCGGCGGCCGAAATCAAAGCGTTTAATCCCGACGCGCGCATTATCATCATGCTGCGCGATCCGGTCGAGATGTTGCATTCGCTCTATTATACATTTCGGTGGGATGGCAATGAATACCTGCCAACTTTTTGCGCCGCCCTTGCCGCCGAAGGCGAGCGCCGGGCCGGATGTCTCCTCAATCGCCAGACTTATCTGGCTCAGGGACTCGTCTATCGCGACACTGTCCGCTACACCGAACAGGTCACTCGCTACTTTGATGTATTTGGCCGTGATCGTGTTCATGTGATCATCTACGACGATTTGTGCCGCGACGCCGCCGCGGTTTATCGCCGTGTTCTTGATTTCCTGGGCGTGGATTCTAAATTTGCGCCGGACGATTTCAAGGCCGTCAATGGCAATCAATACGTGAAGAGCACTGCTTTACGCAGTCTGTTGAGCGATCCGATTGTGCGTTCAACAATTCTGGCCATACGTCCCTGCCTGCCTCGAGTTGCCTTTAGGGCGATGCAGAATATTGATGCGCGCATCCGCAAGTTGAACAGCCGACCGGCGGATCGTCCGGTGCTTGAGCCCGAACTCGAACGGGAGTTGCGAGCTGAATTCGCTCCGCAAGTTGAGAAGTTGAGTGCCTTGCTGGGACGCGACCTCACGCACTGGAGCAGCGAATTCGGACACCGGCAGCCAGGTCCCGAATCGTTATGCGCTCCGGAGAATGTTTCGCCGGCAAGTGCCTATCCAAAGCACGCGGGGAGTCTGGTGACCTGATGATGGCAGGGGTGTCCAAGTAAACCGCGTGGATCTAAAATCAGCATCGCCAAACGGCGCGGTCGGCGGCAGGCAGTTTTGCGTGATGTTTCTGCTGCTGGCAGTCATCGTTTCGCTGCTCTTCGGCGCGTCCTTTCTGCCCGGTCACACCCTGTTTTCAAATGATGGTCCGCTGGGCCGCTTGGTTTCGCAATGTCACCGGCTGCCGGATGCGTTTACCGGTGTGTGGGAGGATCTCAATAGTGTCGGCTACCGCGAACAGGGGGCGTTACCCAACATCACCTACGCTTTGCGGCTCGTCTTGAAGCCCGTAGGGTTTTCCAAATTCTATGTGCCGATCGCACTGATTATTCTTGGTCTGGGCGCGTGGTGTTTCTTTCGCGAATCCGGTCTCGCGCCGCCAGCCTGCGTGCTCGGCGCCCTGGCGGCGGTGTTGAACACAGACTTCTTCTCGACGGCCTGCTGGGGAATCGGAGCGCATCCAATGACGCTAGGCATGACCTTCTTCGCGCTCGCCGCGTTGATGAAAACCTCTTCCTGGCGGGGGTGGATTCGCCTGGTGCTGGCGGGAATGGCCGTGGGCATGGGCTTGGCGGAAGGCGCGGATGTCGGAGCGATCCTCAGCGTGTATGTCGGGGTGTTTGTCATGTATCAGGCTTGGATCAGCGATGGTCCGCGCCTGAAAAATCTTACTGCCGGCGCGGGCCGGCTGGCGCTGGTGGCTGTCTTCGCCGCCTTCCTGGCGGCGCAGGCAATCAGCGCGCTGGTGAACACGCAGATCGAAGGCGTCCGGGGCATGCAGCAGGACGCCCAGACCAAACAGGATCGCTGGGATTGGGCCACGCAATGGAGTTTGCCCAAGCGTGAAGTCCTCAGTCTGGCGGTGCCGGGATTGTTCGGCTTCCGGCCGGATTCGCCCAACGGCGGCTTCTATTGGGGAGCGATCGGGCGGCATGGGAACTGGGACAGATATCTGGCCAGTGGCCAGCAAGGCAAGCGTCCCACCAATCTCCTGCGTCAGACCGGCGGCGGCATCTACGCCGGCGTGACCGTGGTGTTGGTGGCGATTTGGACGGTCACACAATCCCTGCGCCGCAAGGAATCCGTGTTCAACCTGGTCCAGCGCCGCTGGGTCTGGTTCTGGATCGGAGTCGCCGTGGTTTCGCTGCTGTTCGGCTTTGGGCGTTACGCGCCGTTCTACCGCATGCTTTACGCGCTGCCATATTTTTCCACCATCCGTAATCCGATCAAATTCGTCACCATGGTCAATTTTTCGCTCGTGGTAATGTTCGCCTACGGGGCCGACGGCTTGTGGCGAAAATATTTGGAGCGGGCAAAAGCCGGCGCTCCGCGTCCCTCCGAGGCCAGTGCGCGATTTGACAAATTCTGGAACTACGGCTGCCTGGCCGCCCTGGGAGCGAGCCTTCTGGGCTGGTTGATCTATGCGAACTGGAGCAATTCCCTGATTGAATATTTGCAGTCGGTGGATTTCAATGCCACCGACGCGCGCCTCCTTGCCCAATTCAGCATTCGCCAGGTCGGTTGGTTTGTGCTGTTCTTTATTTTGTGCGCCGGCTTGCTGGCTTTGATTCTGCGGGGCGCGTTTCGCGGCGCGGGCGCCAATTGGGGCATGGCGTTGCTGGGCTTGCTCGTCGTGATTGATCTGGCGCGCGCCAACCAGGCCTGGATCATTGACTGGGATTACCGCGACAAATACGCCAGCAACCCGGTCATTGATCTCCTCCGGCAAAACCCGTACGAACATCGCGTTGCCCTGGAGCCCTTTCGCTCCCGTCCGCCGCATGACGTGCTGGACGCGCTCTATCATTACGAGTGGGCGCAACACCAGTTCCAATTCTACGACATCCAATCGCTTGACGTCGTCCAACTGTCCCGCACTCCGCAGGACCTTGCGGACTTTCTGCATGCCACGGCCTTTGACGGCAACGCCACCAATGCCCACCTGCTCGCGCGCCGTTGGGAACTTACCAACACCCGCTATCTCATGGGCGCGGCCGAATATCTCGACGCCTATAATCAGATGTTCGATCCCGTGCAACATCGCTTTCGCATCGTCACGCGCTTCAATATTATCGCAAAACCCCACCCCATTTCCCCGCGGCGTTTCGAGCGCATGACCGCGCAAATCAAACCCGACGGCGATTACGCCATCTTCGAATTCGCCGGCGGATTGCCGCGCGCCAAGCTTTACTCCAACTGGCAAATCAATACCAACAGCAAGGCCGTTCTCGATCAACTCGTTGACCCGGCGTTCGATCCCGCCCGCAGCGTGATCGTGGCCGGTGGAGTGCCCGCCGCCGCGCCGGTGCCTGGCACCAACCGGGACGCTGGCACTGTGGAATTTGCAAGTTACGCGCCCAAGGATGTGGTGTTGAACGCCCAGGCCGCCGTCCCCTCGGTGCTGCTGTTCAACGACCGGTTCGATCCCAATTGGAAGGTCCTCCTGGATGGCCAGCCTGCGCCGCTGCTTCGCTGCAACTTCCTCATGCGCGGCGTTTACCTCCAGCCCGGTCCGCACAAGATCGAGTTCCAATTCCTCCCGCCCGTTGGCGCGCTCTACATCAGCCTCGCGGCCATCGCTGCGGGAATTGTGCTGCTGGGAGTCGTATTGGTGCCGCAACCGCAAACCAAACGCCTGCCTCCAACTCCAGCGCCGACACCCGCGCCCGCGCCACCGCCCGGCAAAGAATCCGCGAAGTCCGCCGCTGTCGAAAATTCCAAACCGGTCAATCCACCCAAAGGCAAACGAACTGCGTCCAAGTCCAAGCGGTAAGCGTTTGCCAGGATTGCAGCCTGGGGCTTTGGTCCGTTCGCAATCCTTTTCTCTCAAAGCGCGGCCAACACTTCCTCCGCATGCTCCGCCGGTTTCACCTTGGGCCAGATCTTCCTGATCTTCCCGTCCGGACCGATCAAAAAAGTCACCCGAGACGTGCCGGTGTACTTCACCCCCATGAAAACCTTCGGCCCCCAAACGCCGTAAGCCTCGACAATTTTTTTGTCCTCATCGGAAAGCAATGTGAACGGCAATTTGAATTTCTCCACGAACTTGTCATGCGCCTTCACCTTATCCGTGCTCACGCCCAGCACCACCGCGCCTTTTTTCCTGAAATCATCCCAATGATCGCGAAACGCGCACGCTTCCTTCGTGCAGCCCGGCGTGTCATCCTTCGGGTAAAAATAGAGAATCACATTCTGCCCCTTGTAATCCGCCAGCGAAATCTTGCCGCCGCCATTCGTCGCCACCGTAAACGCCGGCGCCTGGTCACCTTCCTTCAACTTCAAATTTATTTCATTAGCCATGATGCTACGTAATCTGACTCATCCCCGGTTAGAATTCAAGTTTCAGCCTGCTCCGTGTTGCGTATTGCGTATTGCGTGTTCCATTTTCTTCACGCAACACGCAACATTTCTTCCGCTACTGCTCCGGCGTGGGCAAACTCCTCGGGCTTGCGCTCAACTGCCGCATCCCGTCCCAGACATACATCAGGCCCGAAGCCGCCGTGCAAACCGCCGCGCCCAGCGCCCAGTATGCCGTCCAGCGCTCGTCCCATTTCAACAGCGTCCACAGCACCATCGCCATTTGCAACACCGTCGCCACCTTGCCCACGATCCGCGGTCGCACCGCCACCTTGCCGCACGTCATGTGAATCACCACCATGCCGATCAGAATCACCACATCCCGGCTGATGATCGTCGCCGTCGCCCACAAGGGGATTCGCGCCATGTGGACATTCACCGGGCTGTGCAGGCTCAGCACCACCACGCCCGAAACCAGCAGCAACTTGTCCGCCAGCGGATCAAGAATCGCTCCCAACTCGCTGCGCTGATTGTAATGCCGCGCGATATATCCATCCACCCCGTCCAACACCGCCGCAACCGCAAAACACAACAGACCCGCCACGCGATGGATTTCATTGCCGTTATTCAGGTAATAAATCGTCTCCACAATGAAGACCGGCACGAGGAAGATTCGCAGAATGGTGACTTTATTTGCCGTAGTCATGGCTGGGCTGATGTTTTGACGCCCGCCGCCGATTGTCAAATCTTCTCGCACCGGCGAAACGGGGGGGGGAAAGCTCCAAGCACCAAGCTCCAACATCCAGAGAATCACCAAGTATCAAGCTCCAAACCGAATCCCCATTGGAGCTTGAACGGTTGGTTATTCTCTGGAGCTTGGATGTTGGCGCTTGGAGCTTTTGCCTCATTAGCATTTGATCAGCCGAACCCGGTAAATAAATTCCCTCCACTCAAGCGGGTTCGATCTCTTCCCCCTCTCCGCTCCCTCCGAGGGAGGGGAGGGTTGGGGTGAGGTGAGGGAGAGGTTTCGGCCAGCCAAAGCCGATCAGATTTATAATTCCCTCACTCAAGCGAATCTAAGCGAATTTAAGCGGCACCAAGCGGTACAGCCATTGATATCCAACAGGTTACATTCGCGAATATTTCGCGTTTGACCGCTGTTCTTGACCCCGCAGGAAAAGCCGACAAAAGCCGACATAAGGCGACAAAAGGCGGCGAATGCCGACAACCCGCAGAACACACCACTACCTGTAGCGGTGTGGCATCGGTCAAACCACAATCGAGCTTCAAATTGGTTTGACTCGGTTTGACTTTCCTCGTCCGCTGCCAGTGATCTGAGAGCCAGGTCATGGCGATAGCGAGCCGGCACCGATAATGACGTGCCCTCGCGCGATCTCATCCCCGGGGAGCATACGCGCCCTCGCGTGTAGTGACGCGCGCCCCCGCGCATCACTCGGTTTATTGGAACCGCGATCATCGGACCGACCGGCGTTCCGATTGAATCCATGCGGCTGGCGGCTTTGAACCGCAGACTTTACCCTCCATATCAAAGAACAAACAACGCTTCACCGTCGCACATGAGTCCGCCATGTCAAACCTTGAGTCCCAATTTGGGGTGGCTTCTGAGCGGGAACGTTACAAAATGGAGTGACCGAATCGGCCACAGATGGCACAGATTTCACAGATGGGAAAGGCGAATGAATTCAGCTTCAATAGCAAACCAAGGCAGTTTTGGAGATTCAAATTTGTTGGGGCGTCGTAAGTAAGGCCGCGGCATAGTGGCAAAGTTTCTGTCATTCCCATCTGTGAAATCTGTGCCATCTGTGGCTTGAAATCCCCGCTGATAATCATTGAAGCAGGGCAATACCTCTTGTCGGGGTGGCACGGGCGACCCGCCGACCGGAATGGAGTGACGCGCAAGTTCTCATTGAGCGCGGAGGAGAATGATTGGGCACCTTTCCATTCCGTCCGGCGGGTCGCCGGACGGAATGGGCCAGTGGTCTGTGCTACCCATCTTTAGATGAGAACCATCCAGATTATTGCCGATTTGGCTTTCTCAGCAAAACCGATTCGTGTAAGTAAGAAGCCGAACTCTTCAAAACCGTGAGTCATAGGAGAAAAATACTAATCGTCATTGGAATCGCGGTCTGCGCGATAATTTCCCTACCTATCGTCCACCATTATCAACTGCGCTTTGCGCTGGCGAAATATATTGCCGACGTCAGGGCCAAAGGTGAACCGATGGACCTGGACCAAGTGATTCCACCGCCCATCCCGGTTGAGCAAGACGGAGTTCCATTCATTTCCAACTCGCTTACCAATCTGGTTCACCGGAACCTCATTCAAACCAATCCGCCACCCGCAATGGGCATGGTCGCCGCCGGCCGGGCAATGATTGGCTGGCAGCAGCCGGACATCCGCAATTCCGACGCCACAAACTCCTGGGAAGATTTGGGCCGCGAATTGGCCTTGGTGAAGACCAAACTTGATAGCTTTCAAAACCTCACCAATCACCAATCGCTTGATTTCCATTTTGATTATAAGAAAGGGCTTTGGATACCGCTGGGACACCTGTATCCGCTGCGTGGAGCCGCTGAGTGGTTGAAAGCTTCGGTCCTGTACGATTTGCACGAAAGAAGAACCTCGGACGCCTGCGCGAAGCTGCGCGCGCTGCTGGCGATAGCCAAGGGGCTTTCGGAAGAGCGATTTGGAATTTCTCAAATCACTCGTAATACAATTGTCGAGTTCGGCGTCTATGCGACGTGGGAAATATTACAAGACCAGGCCATTTCCGAAAATGACCTGGCGCGTTTGCAGCAGGATTGGGAAACGCTAGAATTTGTAAGACCTTTCCGGTGCGCTCAAATACTGGACCGAGTAATACTTATTTCCGGTGTGGAACACGTGCGGGAGACTACGAATGTTTTGTGGCAAGTAAACGGCGGCGATGAGATTCCAAATCTGTGGTTTGAGAAACAGTGGGACTGGTTTTGGTCTTACACAGATGAAAAACGCGCTCTGCAAATTCAACAGGTACTTATTGATGCGGCGAGAATGGCAGAAACCAATCATTCTTATCATTCCGTGTTATCGTTCGTGAGCGCGCGGTTCCTGAAGCTTGGCATCGGCAAGCCTGTGTCGGAGGATTTGATCGGCCGCATGGATATTGACCCGTCAGAAACGCGCTGGCTTTTGTCTGAAGGCGCACGTGGTAATGTCTGGCATTTGCGAAAGTCCGTTGCCGCCGAAACTGACAGATCAATGATCATGGCTGCGATTGCGCTGAAGCGTTACCAGCTTCGGAACCAGCGCCTGCCCGGCACATTGCAAGAATTGATTCCAGTTTTCCTCAAAGTTGTTCCGATAGATTGGATGGATGGTGAACCGGTGCGGTATCATTTAATCAACAGTAAAACTTTCCGGCTTTATTCCGTTGGGCAAAACGGCGATGACGATGGCGGAAATCCCTCGCCCGAAAACCCTGCCAACGGCCCACGTCTGAATTGGAACGGCTTTTACGCGCTCGACTGGGTCTGGCCCCAGCCAGCCACACCGGAGGAGATTCAGAAGTATCATGCGGACCAGGCGTCAAGACACGTAAACCACTCTACCGGTAAGAAAGCAGTGCATTAACATTGGCGCTGAAGCTTGGTGCTTGGCAATTCCCCACAATTCATTAAATTACTGCCATGAAATTAATTTTATCCGTTGTATTCGCCGCCGCGGTGCTCGGCAATTCGGCCCGCGCTGACATCCAAAATTTTGATCACACCCCCGTCGGCGCGCTTCCCGCCGGTTGGCTAGCCGGTGTCACCGGCAAGGGCAATCCCAAATGGGCCGTCGTGCATGATTACAAGGCCCTCAGCGAGTCGAATGTGCTCAAGCAATCCGGCGAAGGCGCCTTCCCCTGGTGTGTGAATACCAAGGCCATCATCAAGAACGGCTTTGTGGAGGTGAAATTCAAACCCGTCGGCGGCAAGGAAGACCAGGCCGGCGGCGTGGTCTGGCGCTTCCAGGATCCCGACAATTATTATGTCGCCCGCGCCAACGCGCTGGAGGACAACGTCACGATTTATCATGTGATCAAAGGCGTGCGGACGGAAAAAGGTCGCGCCGCGATCAAAGTCCTGCCGAATAAATGGCATCATTTGCGCGTGGATTTTCACGCCACCAAATTTGTCGTCACCCTCGACGGCGCGCAAATGCTCGAATGGAATGACGACCTCATCAAAGACGCCGGCGCCGTCGGCGTCTGGACCAAGGCCGACAGCGTGACGCTCTTCGATGATTTCGAGTCTGGCGGCAAGTGATTCTTCCGCCCCCGTTCTGGCGTGGTTTTTACCGCGGAGGCGCGGAGCATGGCGGATACAGGATCCAAGTTGCGAGATGCGCGATACCCGAATGCCATCGCGCATCGTGCATCTCGTATCCCGTATCGCCTCCTCTCTGCGGAAATCGCATTGCCTATTCGCCATGCTTCGGCAAATCTCCTCGGGCCGACGCGATGCGAAAAGATTTGCCTGAATTGAATTCGACCCATGCGTGATATCGCCTTGCCCCAACCGGTTCTGGAACGCCTCCCGGCGCGCCGTCCCAAGGCCGCGAGCACCCTCGGCATCATCGGCGGCGGGCAGCTCGCCAAAATGCTGGCCCAGTCCGCGTCCCAATTCGGCTGCGACATCGTCATCCTCGAACGCAACGACCACAGCCCCGCCGCGAATCTCGCCCGCGAAAAAGTCATCGGCGATTGGGACAATCCCGATTCGCTGCTCAAGCTCGGCTCGCTGGTGGACGTGGTCACGCTTGAAAATGAATTCGTGGACGCCGACAGTCTCGCCGCGCTGGAAAGATTCGGTCACAAGCTTTGGCCCAGTTCCGCTGCGATGCGCATTGTGCAGGACAAGCTGCTGCAAAAACGCGCCCTCGCTGATGCCGGACTTCCCGTGCCGCGATTTCTGCCCGCACCGGACCACGCTTCGATTCTCGCCGCCGCGAAAATTTTTGGCTGGCCGTTGCTGCTCAAGAAACGCCGCAACGGCTACGATGGCAAAGGAAATTTCACCCTGCGTTCGCCGGCGGACATTGAACCGGCGTGGAAACAATTGGGCGGCGAAACCAACACGTTGTTCGTCGAGGAATTCTGCCCGTTTGTGCTCGAACTCGCGATGATGATCACGCGCGGGCAAAATGGCGAGACCGCGTGCTATCCCGTCGTCGAAACCATCCAGCGCGATCATATCTGCCATCTCGTCAGAGCACCCGCGCCGATTCCGGCTGAGACCGCCGAACGCGCGGCGGACATCGCCAGGCGCGCGGTCGAAGCTGTCGGCGCGGTCGGCACCATGGGCGTGGAATTATTTTTGACCAAGACCGGCGAAATTTTGATTAACGAACTGGCCCCACGCGTTCACAATTCCGGGCATTACACCATCGAAGCCTGCGTGTGTTCGCAATTTGAAAACCACGTTCGCGCCGTGCTCGGCTGGCCGCTTGGTTCCACGGAATTGCGCGCTCCCGCCGCCGTGATGGTCAATCTGCTGGGCGCGGCCAAAGGCGCGGGTGCGCCGCATGGATTGGCCGCCGCGCTCGCCATTCCCGGCGCGCATCCGCACATTTATGGTAAAGCCTTGAGCGCGCCCGGTCGAAAAATGGGTCACGTGACCGCCTTGGGAAAAAACCTGGATGAAGCGCTGGCCACGGCTCAACGCGCCGCGAGCCTCATCCGTTTCGGAGACGCCGCATGAAAAAAAATTCCACCCCGCCGCTCGTCGGCATCATCATGGGCAGCGACTCCGATTGGCCCACGCTCAAGGCCGCCGCCGAAGTCTGCGAGCAATTCGGCGTCCCGCACGAGACGCGGGTCGTTTCCGCGCATCGCACGCCGCTGGACATGGCGCGATACGCGCGCTCGGCGCACCGGCGCGGCTTGCGGGTCATCATTGCGGGTGCGGGCGGCGCGGCGCATCTTCCCGGCATGGTGGCCAGCCACACGCCGTTGCCGGTTATCGGCGTGCCGATCGAAACCAAGGCGTTGAAGGGCCTGGACTCGTTGCTCTCGATTGTGCAAATGCCCGCCGGAGTTCCCGTCGCCACCGTAGCGATTGGCAACGGCCGCAACGCCGGCCTTCTCGCAGTGAAAATCCTTGCCACGAGCAATCCGCAATTGCAGGCCAAAATATTGAAATTCAAGTCCCGCATGGCCCGCGAATCCCGCGCGAAAAACCTTAAAATACTCAAAAATTGAGGTATCAAACGGTGTATATTCGGTTCCAGTTGGCCTAAAAAAGATTCGCTTTGGCTGTCAACTGGTGGCATGGTAGTCCAATGAATTCGACCGTGTTGGAACCCAAAAAACTCCGCCCGGAACTCATCCAGCGGATTGGAAGCATGGACGATGAGAGCCTGCTTCTGCTCCACCGGATTCTGCTGCTGGTGGAAAAGGAACGGCTCTGGCACGAGTTATCAACTGAAACCGAGCAAGACCGTCGTTCAGGAAAACTCGACCGTTTGCCGGAGATCATCCGCGAGGCGCGTACCGAACTGCGCAAAGGATGATTCTTTGCATTGATACCAACACTGTTGTTCAGGCTCTGGCGCAGAATCATCCGTTCCACCCAATTCTTGATGCGTGGATAGATGGAAGAGTGACTTGGGTGGTATCGACTCCGATCCTTCTCGAATATGAGGAAGTGCTCACGCGCTTGGGCGGCCCATCGCGATGGCGAAAGCTGGCGCGCCTCATGGACTTGGCTGAATTGACCAGCGGCAATCTTATTCGAGTGACACCCGCGTTTCATTTCCAAGTCGTCCTCGCCGATCCTGATGACAACATTTTCACGGATTGCGCCATCACGGCGGGCGCGGATTTTCTTATTACTGAAGACCGCCATTTTGCGCCTTTGGCAAACGCCGGTTACAAGACACGCCCCATTTCGCCCCAAGAATTCAATATCATCCTGACCCAATCGCGCGGCAATGGTCGAAATCTCAATGCCTGAGAGCAGTTGCTCCCTCGAAGCCGGAAAAAAATCTGATATTAATGGGTGACTAGCCAAAAGTGCTAACTGGCATTTATCCGTTTTAAGATCGTTATAAATTTTGCCTCCAAAGATTCTGCATCTACGCCGTAGTGTGCTTGACGATGGTGCTGAGGGCAAAGTGCTATGACATTATCAACCGTGTCATACCCTGAATCGCACAGCGCTATTATATGATGTGCCTCTATATAAAATTTACCGTTTGGTGTGGGGAAACCCTGAACATTGCAATACTCGCACTTTCCTTTCGCGCGCCTTAACGCGTACGCTCTCACGCGGTTGTTACGCTTTACGAGGTGGGATATTACTTTCGCCCTATCTGGGAACTGGCTTCCTTCCGGTACATCAGACAAATCATCAATTGCACTTTCGGACGTTACAGCAGTGGCGCCGATGAGCGGGTGAAGCCCTCGTGACAGTTCACAATGGCCACTTTCTTGATCGTAAGAAGTGACAGACCAAGGCACAGGGTCAAGCTGGCGTTTGAAAACACGAGACGCTTTTGCGCTCAAGTTAGTTATTTCCCTTCTTTTCCCTTCGAGAATGATGACACGAATAGGCAGATTCTCATTTATCGCTTTTCGTATCGCCTTATCCGTTTTCGATGCACGTACACTTTCAATTCCGGTCAACTGAGTTGCCAATTTTTTGGGATTCATCTCGATGAAGATATTTCCATCTCTCCGTGGCTTCATGTGGTCATGCCATAAGTTGAAAACCACGACTTTTTTACCCTCAAACGACCACTCATAACAGTATTTGGGGTTTCTTGCTGCTGCTGTATTACAATTTGCCCAATCGCTGACATCGACTCCGGCTGCTCTAACTAAATCGATCAGGTTCGGTTTTTCTTTTGGTTTGATTTCGGCCAGCTTGGACATACGCGATTCGGTGCCCTTCCTCTAAGTTTTTGCCAGCACAGCTTCAAACCGCCTCAACACCTTTTCCTTGCCCAGCACTTCCATCAGATGGTACAGGCTCGGGCCGACGGTGCGGCCGGTACAGAGGAGCCGGGTGGGATGGACGAGTTTGCCGATGGGCACGCCGGATTGCACGACGAACGCTTTCAGAGTGCTGGTCAATGTCTCCGCGTCAAATGTGGTGAGCTGGGAAAGTACGTCCCGCAACTGCTTCAGGTGCGGCATGGTTTCCGGCGGAAAATCTTTTTGTAACATTTCAGGAGCCAGATCAATCGTCTCCTTGAAATAAAAATCGCCGAACGCGACCACCTCTGAAAACAGTTTCACCTTCGCCTTGCAGGTATCCAGCGCCGCTTTCACATATGCCAGGTCAAATTTATTGGTGTCAATGCCCGCGTGCGCCAGCGCATGCACCGCCAATTCGTGGAAGCGGTCCGCCGTCATCATGCGGATATATTCGCCGTTCAACCAATGCAGCTTGTTCAAATCAAACCGCGCGTTGTGCCGCAAAATCTGCGGCAAATCAAACAACTCGACGACTTCCTTTATCGGCACTTTTTCGCGATTGCCCTTGGGCGACCAGCCGAGCAGGCAAAGATAATTCGCCACGGCTTCCGGCGCGTAACCCTCCTCCAGGTACGTCATCAACGACGCGCCCTTGTCGCGCTTGCTCATTTTGGTGCCGTCAATATTCAGGATCAGCGGGATGTGGGCGTATTTCGGCGGCTCGACGCCGAAGGCATTGAAGAGCGCGATATGTTTTGCCGTGTTGCTTAAATGGTCCTCGCCGCGGATGACGTGCGTGATGCCCATCTCCAAATCGTCAATCACATTCACCAGATGAAAAACCGGCTGGCCGTCCGAGCGCACAATGACGAAATCCGGGTCCATCTTTTCGCGGTCCGTCAATTCACGCGTCACATTTCCCACCACCAGATCGGGAATCACCACCGGCTCGCGTTGCATCTTGAATTTCACCGCGCCCTCGTGCTCGTAAGCCAGTCCGCGCGAGAGCAGGGCCTCCACGCGGCGCTGATAATTCTCCCCGCGCTGGCTTTGGAAATACGGACCGCGATCGCCCTTGCTTGGCCCCGTGACATCGCCGGTGATGGGGCCTTCGTCCCAATCCAATCCCAGCCAGCGCATGCCGTTCAGGATCACCTCGACTGCCTCCTGGGTGTTGCGCGCGGCATCGGTGTCCTCGATGCGGAGAATGAACGTCCCGCCCGTGTGGCGGGCGAACAGCCAGTTGAACAACGCCGTCCGCGCCCCGCCAATATGCAGGAATCCCGTGGGACTGGGGGCAAATCGCACTCGCACTTTCATATCCGGATTAGAATTCAAAATTTATATTACTACGCCGTCTGAAGCTAAGGTTTCTCTGCCTATGCTGGCAAGTATTCACTGGTTCAAAGATAATTCTCCCCACCTCAACGCGGGTTGCGACGCAAAAACTTCAGCACATTCCTCCGCGCCAGCGCCATGATGGAACCCTGCGGATTCACGCCCGGCGCCGTGCATAGGAGACTCGCATCGCTGATGTAAAGATTGGTGAACCCATGCACGCGCCCGAAGGAATTCGTGGCGCTCTTGGATTGGTCCTCGCCCATTGGACATGATGAAAAAAGATGAATGGTCATCAAGTTCGTCAGGCCCGAGGGCAGGGCGTTGGGCAATTGACTCAGGTCATCGTGATTCAACAATTGCGGGCAGCGCGTAATGCCCGGATAAAGCGCGGTCGCGCCGCCTTCAAAGAGCGCGAGGCAAAGCTTGCGCAAACCTTCGGCCAAATCGCGCCGGTCGGAAACGGTGAGATTATAGCGCACCAGCGGATCGCGGATTTTGGGCAGCGGGCGCACCCTGCCGCGGCCTTCGCCGGTGATCATTGCGTAGTAAGTCGCCAGGTGCGGCCAGACCTGGGCGACTTCGCGCGCCTGCGCCGGATGGTCCAGCAGCGCCATGGCGAGATACGGCGGCGTGCTGATGGAACAGCCGAAGCTGAAACGCGGCGCGAACTCCTTCACCTGATGCACAGGCACGCCCATTTGCGAGGAATTCACTTCGTCGGAAAATTTCGCCACCACCTTCAGCGTCGGATGCAGACGGAGCGAGTTGCCGATGTTGCGCGTGATGCCGCTGCGGCGGAGCAGGGCGGGGGTCTGCACCGCGCCCGCGCAGAGAAACACCGTCTCCGCCGCGATCCGAATCGGACCGTTCACCGCGTGCGCGGCGTGGAGGTTCCACTTGCCGACATCCTGCCGAATCCGGTCCACGCGCGTCCGGGGCAGGAGTTTTCCCCCCGCTTTCAAAAAGCGCGGGATAAAAGTCTCGGTCATGGATTGGCGCCTCCCGGTATTCGGATCGCTGGCGCCGGCGGCGAAGCGGAACCAGCGCGGCACTTCGAGCGATTTCCAGCCCAGCCGCGTGGCGCCGTCGTGCAACTTCAACGAAGCCGCCGGCGCGGCTCCCGGCAGAAGCGAAACCGAAACCTCTTTCTCGCAAGCCTCGAAATGCGGGCGCATTTCCTCCGGCGTCACGCCGTCCACGGCGAATTCCTTGCGCCAGGATTCGAGGATGTCGGGCGGCGTGCGGTGGTAGAGGCCGCTGTTGATTTCACTGCCGCCGCCGACGCAGCGGCCTTCGACGTAGGCGACTTTGTTTTTTCCCATCGCGACCGTTTGCCCGCCGTTGCGGTATTTCTGCACCATTTCGTCCTTTGAAAAAGGCGCGCACGATTCCAGGGAAAGATATTCGCCCTCCTCGATAAGCAACACTTTCCGGCCCGCTTCGGCCAGCAAACAGGCGGTGATGGCGCCACCGGGGCCGGAGCCGATCACGACTATTTCAAAGCGGCTTTCGGCCGAGGGCAGGTTGACGATCTGACGTGAAAACTCCTGCGGCGGCGAGACAATATTCGCGTGCGGATTTGACTGGCGGCCATATAACTCCAGCAGGGCGAGGCTTTCAAAGTAGCGCATCAGGTCGCGTTGGAAACCAATTTTGGACTCCTTCCAGGTTTCGATCTGACGGAGGCGCGCGGAGGCTGACAAATGATGAAAGCGACGCCCCCCGCGCAGAATGCCAATCACATCGAAGCCCAGGGTCGCGGCCATCAGGGGCGCGCGCAGGTAAGCCGCCATGCGGGCGTGCTGGTTCAACACGAATCGCGTGAGGTCGTTATAAGGCGGCTGCAAATCCGGGCGGGCGGTTTCGGCGCGGCCTTCGCCAACCGAGTACGCCAGCGCCGACACGACATCGTGGAACCAGGAATCGAGGAGTTGGTTCATATTGTCATTGCCCGAAGAAGTGTCGCATCAAGTCAGGAGAACCAGTGATAAGAATCGGTGGCCAGCCACAATACACCCAGCGTCAATGCGCCGATTAAGTAACTGACGCGGTCCTTGAGCGCGAAGACGATGGGGTCATCGTGCATCTGGCCCCGATGCGCGATCAGCCAGACGCGGCTGACCCAGAACAACAGCATGGGGCAGAGCAATAGCAGGACGAGTGTCTGGTGATAAAGTCTGGTGACCTGCTCGCTGTTGACATACAGCGCCATGACCACCACGGCCATGAAGCCGCTGGCCACGCCGAGCATGGCGACTAATTCCAGATCGGTCGTGGAATAGCCGCGGCCTTTGGAATCTTGTTTGTTTTGCAGCCGCAGGGATTTTAGTTCCGTGAAACGCTTCACCAACGCCAGGCTCAGGAAAATGAACATGGAAAACGCCAGCAGCCAGAAGGAATACTCGACGCCCGTCGCCGCGTGGCCCGCGATCAAACGCATGGTGTAAAGTCCCGCCAGGAAAAAAACATCCAGCAACGCGATCTGCTTCACCCGCCAGGAGTAACTGGTGGTGAGCACAAAATATAACGCGAGCACCGCGACGAAACTCCAGGGCAAAAGCAGGGCGACGGTCACGCTCAATCCGAGCGTAAGCGGGACCAGCAAAAATCCATACGGCAGCGGGAGCCGTCCGGAAGCGAAAGGCCGGTGGCGCTTGGTGGCATGCTGGCGATCGGCATCCAGGTCCAATAAATCATTGAGCACATAAACACTCGATGCGCACAGGCTGAAAGCGATGAGGGCGAGCACGGCGCTTTTGAGCAGGCGGGGTTCGTTGAACCGGTGCGACGTGAGCAACGGCACGAAGATGATGATGTTCTTGACCCATTGGTGGGGCCGCAAGGCCTTGATGAGCGCGTGCGAGGTGGAATCCGGTTCGTTGAAAACATGGCTGACTTCCGTCAGGCTGCGGGCTTCTCTCGCCAGCCGTTCGTCAGCGTTGACCACGAGCGCGCGCCGGGCTTCCTGCCAGACCGGCAGGTCCACCGTGGAATTTCCGGCGTAATCAAATCCTTTGCTCCCGTAGCGCGCGGCCAGGGTGTGCCCTTTGTTCTTTCCGCGCATATTGGTTTCGCCATTGCTCGCGACCACATCGCTGAACAAACCCAGGTGTGCGGCCACGTTTTGGGCCAGGCGGCCATCCGCCGCCGTGGCCAGGATGAGGACGCGCCCCTGTGCCCGCTCGGCTTTCAAATATTTCAGAAATGCCTCATGGTAGGGCAGGTTGGCCGGGTTCAATTCCGTGCGCTCGGCAATTTCCTTTTTCATCGCGGCCCGTCCCCGCAGCAGCCAGAAGGGCAGCGCCAGCAGGTAAAACGGATTGCGCTTCAACAGCAGCATGAGCGATTCCCAAAGCACGTCCGAGCGAATGAGCGTGCCATCCAGGTCCACGCAAAGCGGAACTGAAGTTTCTGGCGCGCTGGTGATGGTTGAAGGCATCTGGATTGACAGCTTTCCGAAGTTAGCCGAGGGCGTTGGCGATTGACAAGCTCCAACACTTTATATAGCGTGCGCCGTGCTTTATCGCTTTCGCCTCTCATGATACGCAATTGTCCCTGGCTGGTGTTCGCGCTGGTCTTTTTTTGGAAAGTCGCCCTCTTCGTTTTCACCGCCCAACCGGTGCCGGCCAACGACGCTTTTTTTTACGATGGCGGGGTGGTTCATTACCTGCTCCATGGCGGCTATTTCAATCCCAGTATCACCCAGGCATTTCCGATTTCAGGAACCGAATTTTTCAGCGCGTATCCACCGGGCTATCAAATTCCGCTGCTGGCCTGGATGTCGGTCTTCGGCGTTTCCGTGGTCTCGGCGATGGCGTTGCACCTGACTTTGTTCGGTCTTTACCTGCTGGTGTTGCTGGCGATTTTCCGGCGGCTGGAAATTCCCGCCTGGTGCGTGAATGTGGCGGGCGCGTTCCTGCTGCTGTTCACCTTTCATGACCGGCCGGATAGTTTCGCGCAGCTCATGGGGGTGGCGGCGCTTTACTCCTGCATCCGCTCGCGGCGCATCCTGGGTCGGGGGAAGGATTCCAACCCGGCTTTTTGGTCCTGGCTGATGGCCATTTTGATCATAGCTGCGTTGTGCACGGGTTTGCAGATCGGGGCGATGTATCTGGGGATAGTTCTGGTATGCACTGTCGCCGCGTCTCATTTCGCAGGCGAGAAGCTGCCCGTCGCACCATTGGCGGCGATGGTGCTGGCGCCGATCGCCCTGGCGCTGGCGGTAAAATTCGGAATGCCCCGGGCCTGGGCCGGTTTCATGGAAAACGTGCGTCAAACTCCTTCCATCAGCGGATTGCGAATGCCCGCGCTGGGTGAAATATTGAAAGTCGTCCGGACGGTTCCGGCAATTTTGTTGGTTGCCTTGTTGCTGCCGATTTCCTGGCTGAAGCAGCACGAGGATTTTGAATCGAACGCCGGGCGGCGCGAGGAGATCGTTTTGCTCTCGGTATTGTTGCCGGCGTTGGGCATCATCGTGGCAAGTTTGACGGTGATCACCTCCAACTCCATCGCCTTCGCCAATTATTTGCAACCGCTGATCGTGGCGAGTTACCTGGCTCTGACGGCGTCACTGCGGACGGGGGATAGCTGGTTGCGATTGCAGGTGGCTTGCCTTGTCCCGGCGGTGCTGATGGGCTCGGTCCGCGCCGTGGGCATGACGACCTGGGGCGTGGCCTGCGCGATGGATTTCAGTCATGCGGATTCGGTAAAACGGGTGGAATCGGAACTGGCCAACCATCCGCCGGGCTATAGGGTGGTGATGTCGTCGGCGTTCCTTTATGATGCCGCCCATCACGGCGAACTGACGTTCTACCATTCCGATTGGATGGCAGTAGCCCACGGAGACTCGCGCATCACCGATGTTCAAGCGCTGACCACGCTAAAGCCCGAGAAATTAATTCTCACCCAATTTGATTATTACCGGCGCTATCAAACCGTTCTCGAGCGCGCCAGATCCAACCCCGGTCTCAAAGACATTCAAGTGATCAACACGGCGCGCACGCGGCCGCCCGACTCTTACAAATCCCTGCAGCAGGTCGTGCAACATATTTCGTGGGCGCCGGTGATCGTAAATCTTTCCTGGCGCGCCGGACCGTAATCCGCTGATGGCCAGGAGGACATTTCCCGTCAAAACAAGACCGGTTTTTGACAATTTTCCGGCAGCGAATTTTCGCGCGGCGGAATTCTGATGGCTTTCGCGCGTTGCGTCTTTTGTCTTTGCCCGGCAACGCAATCAAATCCTTAATTTCGTAGAGCCTCTTGTCGGCCTGCTTCCGGCGTCAATCGTTCGATAATCCCAACCAACGCTAATCTTGCTCCAAATCGAGAAACGGGCCATGATGGCGGGGTTAAGCAAATGGCATTATCTGTGATAGCATGACCACGACCGGAAGACTTAAACGATTTGATACCCGTTCCAAAACGTTCCGCGTGGTTTTGAGTCTGGAGATCGTGGCCATGGTTGGCCTTTTGGATTACGTGACGGGGTTTGAGCTTAATTTTTTCGCGTTCTACCTCATCCCGGTGATTCTGGCGGTTTGGTTTGTCAGCCGCGGGTTTGGAATTATGGTTTCCGCGCTGTGCGTCGCGGTTTCGATCGCCGGCGATGTCATTGCCGGCGCGCGATATTCCAGCCCGCTGGTGCCCTTATGGAACATCTCGATCTCCCTGACGTTCTGCCTGGTGGTCGTCTGGATTCTGGCGAAGTTGCGCTCGCTGCACAATGAATTGGAAGAACGCGTCCGGCAAAGAACGGCCGCGCTGAAAAATGAAATGCAAGACCGGATGCGGCTGGAGGAGGAAATCCTGAGCATCAGCGAGCGGGAACAACAAAGAATCGGCCATGATTTGCACGACAGTTTGTGCCAGCACTTGACGGGCGTGGCGTTGGCGGGGGAAGTTTTGAGCGAGCAATTGGCCGCCAAATCACTGCCGGAAGCGAAGGCCATAAATCACATCGTCGAAATGGTTGAAGGCGCGATTGAACTGACGCGCACCCTGGCGCGGGGTCTGCATCCCTTTGAATTAAGGGGGGAGGGATTCACCGACGCTCTTCGGGAACTGGCCGTCACCATCACCGAGGGATTCAAGAAACCGTGCATTTTTGAGTGCGACCAACCCGTGGAGATTAATGAACCGACAGTGGCCACGCATCTGTATCGCATCGCACAGGAAGCGATCACGAATGCGGTCAAGCACAGCAACGCCAAGGAAATTATCGTCCGTCTGGAGGCCAACGCCGACGATCTGACGTTGACGATCTGTGACGACGGTGTGGGCGTGGTTCCAAAAGCGCCGGGGGGGATGGGATTGCGCACCATGGCCTACCGCGCCAGCGTGATCGGCGCGAGTTTCAATGTGGAGCGCATGCTGGCGCGCGGCACACGCGTCACCTGCAAATTACCCAAGGGCAGTTTTGTTTCAAAAATCCATGACTCATAAAGCGAGAGTATTTCTGGTGGACGACCATCCCCTGGTGCGCGAATGGCTCGCCAATTTGATCAATCAACAACCCGACCTCGAGGTTTGCGGCGATACCGACAACGCGCCAAAAGCGTTGCAAATCATTGGCGAGTTGAACCCGGAGGTGGCCATCGTGGACATTTCGATGCCGGGCGGTTCGGGAATTGAACTAATCAAGAACATCAAAGCCAGCCATCCCAATGTCGTGGTGATCGTGCTTTCCATGCACGAAGAAGCGCTCTATGCCGAACGGGCCCTGCGCGCGGGCGCGCGGGGTTACATCATGAAAAGAGACGCGACCAAAAGAGTGCTCGAGGCGATTCGCAGTGTGCTGGGCGGGAAACTCTACATCAGCGACAAAATGGCCAGGGCCATGGCCGAGAAGTTTGTCGAAGGCCGGCCAAAAACGGCCGCCCCCGCGATCGAGGATTTGAGTGACCGGGAATTGGAAGTGTTTCAGTTGCTGGGCCGCGGTTACAGCACGCGGCAGATCGCAGATGATTTGCATGTGAGCTTCAAGACCGTCCAGGCCTTCTGCGCCCGCATCAAGGAAAAGCTCCAGCTTGCCAATGCCACTGAACTGATGCACGAAGCCTTGCGCTGGTACGACAGGCAGCAGGAGAAATAATAAAGCCAGATGTGTGTACGATGAAACCCTACGATAAGCTCTATGATTTTAGTACCTAGTTAATGACTTGTAAGGCATATTTAATGGATGGCAGGCTCGGTGTTAATAAAAACGACCCGGCAGTCGGGAGGTAAAATCATTTGATCGTAGTGCCGTACGATTTGACCGTACAACAAGATTAGGCGTCGCTCCACAGACACTCACCTGCACGCGGTTTATCGTCCTACTCATGATAGAGACGATTTGTCGTGGATTATTCCCACAAAACCGAACGATTCAGAGCTTTTTGCGTTCAAGTTTCGCTTCCGTTTTTATTCTCAATTTGCCGTGGCAGCGGCTCAAAACCAAAACTGTTTAAAATTGCGATGAAAAAAAATATTATGCTTAACCGTCCGGCGGTCACAAGACTTGCCGCGTCTGCGTTGATTATATTAACAACGGCGCTTGCGCCATTCGCGTCCGCCCAACCGGCGAACACCAATTCCCCGACCGGGACTGGTTCGAACGCGGCCCCGGCTGAGGCGACCGTTGACCTGCGTACGAATCAACTGAATGCCATCAAGATCGAAACCGTCGGCAGCAATTTTTTTACGGTGCAGCGGACAGCGGTAGGCAGCATTGATTACGATGAAGACCTGTCGGTGCAGGTTTTCACGCCTTACCAGGGCAAGATAATTTCCGCCTTCGCCAATCTCGGTGACAATGTTCAAAAAGGACAGCCGCTCTACACCATTGACAGCCCGGACCTCGTCCAGGCGGAATCAACCTTGATTGGCGCCGCCGCGACGGATGCTCTCACCAGCAAAGAACTCGCGCGCGCCGCGGAACTTTCCGGGACCAACGGAATTTCGGAGCGCGAAAAGGAGCAGGCGACCTCTGAAGCCCAAACCGCAGAGGGCGCTCTAAAGGCGGCGCGGGATGCCGTCCGCGTCTTCGGCAAAACGGAAGCCGAGATTGACCAGATTATCGCCACCCGCAAAATTGACCACGCGCTGGTCGTGCCCAGCCCGGTCGCGGGCCGCATCACCGCGCGCAACGCCCAACCGGGCCTGCTCGTGCAGCCCGGCAATTCGCCCGCGCCCTACTCGGTGGCTGATCTCTCTACGAAGTGGATGGTGGCGAACGTCACCGAAACCGACAGCCCGGTTATCAAGGCCGGGCAACCAGTCGAGGCGAAAGTAATGGCCTTTCCCGGCCGCGTTTTCAGCGGCAAGATTTCCGCGCTCGGCACGGCGTTGGACCCAAACACCCATCGCGTCATGCTGCGCTGCGACCTGGCAGATCCGAACGACGAATTGCGGCCCGGGATGCTCGCCACGTTTACGATTCAGGTCCAGGATCCCGTGGAGTCCGTAGCCATCCCGATGAATGGCGTGGTTCGCAATGGCGACGGCAGCTTTGCGGCATGGGTCACCACCGATCGGAAGCGTTTTCACCAGCGCTTCCTCAAGCTTGGCCTGCAAAAGGACGGCCAATATCAGGTCCTTGAAGGCTTGCAAGCGGGAGAGCTGGTCTCGACCGACGGGGCGATTTTCATAGACAATATTTTAAATGCCCCGCCAAGCGATTAGGTTCAGCTCCTTCTCATCACAATCAAAGCCACCCATGTTGACTTCACTAATCGCTTTTTGCCTGAGCCGCCGCGCCATCGTCGTTTTCGGTTTGCTGCTGTTCGCCGGCGCCGGGATCGTTGCCTTTCAAAATCTCAATATCGAGGCGTATCCGAATCCCACGCCGGTGATATTGGAAATCAACGCCCAGGCGGCGGGACTATCCGCCGGGGAGATGGAACGTTATTACACGATACCCATGGAAAATGGGCTTTATACCGTCCCCGGCATTGAGGTCGTTCGCTCCACTTCGTTCTATGGCTTGTCCTTCATCCGCGTCGTCTTCAAGTATGGCGTGGATTATCACTTCGCCTTTGCGCAAACCGCCATTGCCCTGCAACAAAATGTCAGCCTCCCGGGCGGAGTATCTCCCAACATTCAGCAGAACAGCGGGACCGGAGAAATCATGCGTTACTCGGTGGTCGGACCCAAACATTTTGGGTTGACCAATCTCCGCACGGTGCAGGATTGGGTCATCCGGCGGCGT